>Ga0099364_10003955_pt1 | contig 22622 bp, 23 predicted proteins | sample TergutTh196P3_FD_73070 | JGI IMG/M metagenome (GOLD analysis project Ga0099364, IMG submission 73070) | Microcerotermes parvus P3 segment gut microbial communities from Pointe-Noire, Republic of the Congo - Th196 P3 | ecosystem: Host-associated > Arthropoda: Insects > Digestive system > Gut ...
TGCTTTGCCCTATAATCCGCCCAATCGCTCAGCCGAGCCGAGCTCCAGGTCTCGAACGCGGAAAAAGGTATTATGAATAAAAGAAATCAAAGACTTTTTCCGCTGTTATTACGTGCGCGGGCGCTTCCGGGCGTCGCTCTTTCCTTTAGGTTTGTGCCTACTTGCCTTTGTAGCTTATTCCCCTCCTTGGAGGGGTGGCGCGTATGCGCCGGGGTGGTTTTATATAGGCGCAACCCTATAAAAAATTATAACCAAGAAAGGTTTCGACATATGTCCGGTATTACAGGCGGGATCCCAACCGAAGGCCGCAGGGCGGCAAGCGCGGATATCGACAAGGCCGGTACCCTTGAAATGCTGCGGATAATAAACGGCCGTGACAAGGAGATCGCTTTTGCGGTGGAAAAAACGCTCGGGCAGGTTGCGCTCGCGGTCGAAAGCGGGGAGCGCGCAATACGCGCGGGCGGGCGCGTTGTATACTGCGGCGCGGGTACCTCCGGTAGGCTCGGTGTCCTGGACGCGTCTGAATGCCCGCCGACCTATGGCGTACCCCCCGAAATGTTCACGGGGCTGATTGCGGGGGGCATCGGCGCGCTTCTGAAAAGCGCCGAAGGCGCGGAGGACGACCCGGAGCTGGGCAAATCCGATTTAATGGGGATAAATTTTTGCGCGGATGATTTTTTAGTGGGCATAGCGGCGAGCGGGCGCACACCGTATGTAATCGGCGCTATGATGTACGCAAAAGGGCTTGGTGCGCCTGTTGCGGCGGTAACCTGCCATGGCGGGTCTGAGATGGCGAAGCTCGCGGATATTTCCATCGCGCCGGATACCGGCCCGGAGGTAATCACCGGCAGTACGCGGATGGGCGCGGGTACCGCCCAAAAAATGGTACTGAACATGGTTTCCACAGGCATAATGATAAAAATGGGAAAAGTTTACGGCAACCTCATGGTTGACCTTCGCCCCACGAACAAAAAGCTGGAAGACCGCGCAAGGCGTATTATATGCGGGGCCGCGGGCTGTGACTACCGGCGCGCGGGGGAGCTTTTGGAGCTTGCGGGGATGAATCCCAAAACAGCAATCGTCATGGAAAAAACAGGGCTGGACAGGGAAAACGCACAGCGGCTTTTGGACAGCAGCGGCGGCAGAATTGCCGGCACTTGCGGGGAACGCTAAAAACAAAGGGGGAAGGTTTTATGCTAATACGTACATACAAAGCCGACGATGAGGCGGCGGCAATCAAGCTTTGGAACGACAGCCTGCCGAGGGACCAAATTGACAGGATGAACTTTTATAACCGTATAATCTGCGACGTCAACTTTGACCCGTCGGGCTATCTGCTGGCTTTTGTTGACGGCCTGCCTGCCGGTTTCCTTTACTGTACAAGGCGGCAGATACCCGACGAAATCAGCGGGCTTGAGCAGGGCAAGGGCTGGATCGTGGCAATGGGCGTGCATCCCGATTTCAGGCGGCGCGGAGTTGGGCGCGCTTTAGTCGGGAAAGCCGAAGAATTTTTGCGCGGCGCGGGGGTGGAGCGGATCGATGTCGGCACATACGCCACGAATTATATTGTACCCGGCGTGGATAAAGACGCGTATGACTGCGGCGTAAAGTTTTTCGAGGCTCTGGGCTTTGAAAACCGCGGCGAATGCTGCGCGATGAGCATGAGTTTGCACGGCTACACCTATCCCGAAAAATACAAACAAAAACGCAAAAAACTGGAAGCGGAAGGCTTTAGCATCGCGGCTTACAAAGACTGCGACGCCTTGCCGCTGTTCGCGTTTATGCGGGAGGATTTCCCCCACTGGCTGCCGAATGTGCGCGCCTGCACGCTGTCCGGCAAAGCCCCGGAGCGCATGATCATAGCAAAGGATAAAGACGGCGCGGTGGTGGGCTTTGCCATGCGCGGCATGGACGGTACGGAGGAGCGCTTCGGCCCATTCGGCACAAAACCGGGCTTGCAGGGGCTGGGGCTTGGTTCCGTTATTTTCAACGAAATGATGCAGTCCATGGCCAGCCGCCGCATTTTTTACACCTATTTCCTGTGGACAAACGGCCGCAATCTTGAGATTTACGCCACCTGGGGCATGAAAATTTTCCGCACATTTTGTTTGATGGGGAAAATAATATATAGTCAGTCAATTTCAAAACGGTAAACCGTTTTGAAACCGTGGGCTTTGCCCACGGGCACACCAAAGGTGTGCGACTGACTATGCAACAAGGTCAACGCCGCCTTTGGCGGCGCGCGGCGTATGCCGCGTCTTAAAAACAGTAAACTGTTTTTAAGTTGACCGGTTATAATAATCCAGAAAGGCGTTTTACCGATGAATAATATGACTTCAAGGGAGCGGGCGATTGCCGTTTACGATTTCCGCGTTACCGACCGTCCCTGCATTGATTTAATGGAAGGCACGGTTTGGCAGGAGCTTGCGGAGGATTTTGCCGCAAACTTTTCGCTGTGCGATGCAGAAGCCATTCAAAAAGCGCTGGGCAGCGATTTCCGCTGGCGGGTATTCCCCAGTATCATCGACCCTTTTGATGGGTCTGTACAGCTTTCCCCTTTAAACAAGGGCAATTACTCCGACAGCCTTGGTGTGCGCCCCCTGCAAAAAGCAAAAACCCCGGGCGATGTCCGCAGGCTTTACAGGCCCGACCCCGGCAAAACAGATATACCGGATTGGCGCGCTTTCCGTGCGGAATACCCGGACAAGGCATTGGTCTGCTGCCCGGGCTGGATGCCGAATTTCGCCGGTGCCGCCGATGATTTCGGCATGGAAACAGCGCTGGCTTTGCTTGTGGAGGCCCCTGAGGTCATAGAGGAATACATAAAAATAAAAAGCGCTTGCGCCCTTGAAATCGTGCGCAGGTGCATAAAAGCCGGGGCGGGGGAATATTGTGACTTTTTCTGGCTGGGGGACGATTTTTCCGGGGAAACCGCGATGCTGTTATCGCCCGTTATGTGGCGGGAGTTTTTCAAAGAACCGCTGCGCCTTCAGGTGCAAGAAGCCCGCGCGGCGGGGCTTAGGGTGATGTTCCATTCCTGCGGCAACGCGGCGGCGGTATACGGGGACTTCATAGAAATCGGCATAAACGCCCATTGCGGCGTGCAGACCTCCTGCCCGGGGATGAGCGCCGAGGAGCTGGCGCAAAAAATCGGCGGGCGGCTGGTAATCCACGGGGGCGTGGACGCGCAGACAACACTCGTCTGGGGGGACGAGGCTGAAGTTATTACCCAGACAAAGCGCAATATTGCGGCTTTTTCCCATTGTAATGGATATGTTGTATCCAATTCGCACCACGGCATGGCTGATATCGGCGCAAACAAGCTTGCCGCTATGTCCAAAGCCGCGGGCAGATGGATGGAATAACACTACAAATAAGGAGGCTATCTTCATGGAAAAAACAAAAAGGCATATCATGGCTATCGGCGCGCATATCGGTGATATGGAGCTTACCACCGGCATGACGCTCGCCAAAAACTTCCTGCTGGGCGGCAAGGCAACGACCGTTGCGCTGACCGCGGGGGAGCGCGGCGCGCCTCCCGGGTCCGACGACGCGGCGATTGAGGCGTTCCGCCTTAAAAACATCGCAAGCGCGGAAGAATTTGCATCAGCGATGGGCGGCAAATTCATTGACGTCGGCTACCCGGACGGCGAAGCGCCGGATAACAAAGAGCTGCGCCTGAAGCTCTGCGATATCATCCGCGAGGAAAAGCCCGATGTAATCCTCACGCATTGGGGAAACAGTATGCACGTTGACCATATAACCGCGAACAGGGCGGTTAACGATGCGATCTATTTCGCAAGCCTAAGGGGGCTTGACCGCAAATTCCCGCCCCATTCCTGCACCGGCCCGTACTACGCGGAAAACTGGGAGGACGCCCACGGCTTTGTCCCGTATGTGTATGTCGACGTGTCTGATTCTTACGAGCTTTGGGAGGGCGCGGTCAAAAAGCTTTGGCTCACGCTGAACTCCCCGTGGTTCAAATATCTGGAATATTACGATGCGCTAAGCCGTTCGCGCGGCGCTTTAATACACAAAAAACGCGCGGAATGTTACATGGTAAACCCGCATGATATGAAGCTTGTGAAGGACTGCCTCTAGCCAATTATTACATTTTTTCGTCTTTGTATACAAAATGTTCATATTTTCTTGACTTTAGGTATGCTTATGTGATATTCTATTAAAACAACCGAAATTTCATATCAGGGGCGGGGTGTGCCGAAATGGTAAGGCAAGCAAGCGCAGGGCCCGACAACATAACGCACAAAAAAAGAAAGCGCCGCTTTGGCAGCGACAACTGGGAGCTGACTATCTTAGGGCTGCCGGTGGTTGCCTGGTTTTTCCTCTTTTCCTATCTGCCCATGTTCGGTATCATAATCGCGTTTAAAAGGTACCGTCCTGTGGGGGCAAACTTTTTCGACAGCCTGTGGAAAAGCGACTGGGTGGGGTTCGAGAACTTCCTGTTCCTGTTCCGCAGCCCGGACGCGGCAATTATTTTCCGCAACACAATCCTGTACAACGCGGTATTTATCACATTGGGCATAAGCGTGGCGGTCACACTGGCGATCATGATCTCCATGCTGTATTCCCAGGTACTGGCGAAGGTTACGCAGACGATGATATTCCTGCCGCACTTTTTGTCCTGGGTCGTCGTCGGTTATTTTGTGTTCTCCTTCCTCAGCACCGACCGCGGGCTGGTAAACAACCTGCTTATTTCTATGGGGCGGCAGCCCGTGCAGTGGTACATAGATACTGCCCCATGGCCCTACTTCCTTATCTTTATCAATTTATGGAAGGGCATGGGCTACAGCATGGTGGTGTACCTTGCCAGCATTGCCGGGATCGATATCAGCCTTTACGAAGCCGCCGCAATAGACGGCGCCAAAAAATGGCAGCAGGTAAAGCATATTACCTTGCCGATGCTCAAGCCGATTATCACCATCATGTTTATTTTGGCGGTGGGGCGCATCTTTATGTCGGACTTCGGCCTGTTCTACTTTGTCCCCAGAAACTCCGGCCCGCTGTTTAACGTAACGCAGACCGTCGATGTCTACGTTTACAACGCCCTCTTCCGCCTCAACAACATCGGCATGGCGGCGGCTTCGGGCTTTACGCAGTCTATAGCCGGGTTTATCACCATTGTCAGCGCGAACTATATTGTCCGCAAATTAACGCCCGAAAACTCATTATTCTAAAAAAGGGGGGATAATAATGACGACCCAACGGGACCGCAAGCAGATGGAAGGCTTCCACAAAAACAATCGGATACCGGTGCCTGTAAACGTAATCTTCTCCTGCGTATTTATCTTTTTGGCGGCGATATGCGTCCTTCCCCTCATCTTTGTCATCATCATCTCCCTTTCTACCGAGGAATCAATCCAGCGCATCGGCTATTCCTTTTTCCCGCAGGGGTGGACGGGTTTCGCCTATGAGTATGTTATGAACTCCAGCGAAACCGTCGGGCGCGCGTTTTTGGTTTCCATCGGCGTTACGGTAACAGGCACAATCTTCGGGCTTATGATGAATTCCAGCATGGGCTATGTGCTTTCCCGCGCATCCTTCAAGCTTAAAAAGCACTACACCATGATAATTTTTATCCCCATGCTGTTCAGCGGCGGCCTGGTTGCCTCCTACATGGTAATCACGCAGTTCCTGGGGCTTACAAACACCTACGGCGCTTTGATTTTGCCGATAGGCGTAACGCCGTTTTATATCATAATCCTGCGAACGTTTTTCCAGACCACGGTGCCGGATTCAATTATAGAATCGGTCAAGGTGGACGGCGGGAACCAGTTCCTCATCTTTTTCCGTATCGTTTTGCCGATATCCTTGCCCGCGCTGGCGACGATCGGGCTGTTCCTGTCCTTCGCGTACTGGAACGACTGGTTTATGGCGCTGCTGTATATCCGGTCCACCCATATGCAAATGTATCCCCTGCAATACGTGCTGATAAGCATCGAGCGCAACATGGACTTCCTTTTGCGCAACGCGGAGTTTTTCGGCGCTGCCATGGACGGCGGCGCAAGGCTCCCCGCCGAAGCTGTCCGCATGGCTCTGGTTGTAATTGCCGTACTGCCGATCGCCTGCTCCTATCCGTTTTTCCAGAGGTACTTTATCAGCGGTTTAACGATAGGCGCGGTGAAAGGATAAGAGTCTGTCTAACATCTTTTATACGGCGGTCTTTTGGACAAATTTGCGCCCCGTTGCGTCAAAAGCCGCAGGAATACACAGAGTATTCCTTTGCGTTTTTTCCTTGCGGTGCATCAAATTTGTTACAAAATCCCATCCGCAAAAAGATATTAAACAGACTCAAAGGCAATTTTACGATAGCTTTTGTACAACTATAATTTGGAGGTTTTATCATGAGGAAAACAAAAGCAATTTTCTTAGCGCTTTCGCTGGTGCTGGCAATCGTATTGGCAGCCTGCGGCGGCGGAAGCCAAGCACCCGCCCCGGCGGATTCCGGCGGCACAACGTCTTCCGGGACCACAAGCAGCGGCGGCACGACAACCACGGCGCCTGCTGACGACGGCGGCGACGTCCCCACCCTCATTTGGTTCATGGGCGACCCCGGCACAATCCCCCCGGACCAGGCAAGGGTTGAGGAAGTCCTCAACGAAATCAGCGTGCGCGAAGCCGGCGTAAAAATGCAGACCGTCTTCTTCGACAACGAAGGCGTGCGCCTTGCGCTCACCGCCGGTGAGCCTTGGGACATCTCCTTCACCTGCGAATGGTACAACGACTTCGCGCAGCAGGCAATCGCAGGCTACTTTGCGGACATCACCGACCTTCTGCCAACCCACGCCCCCGGCCTTTGGGATTCCATGCCCGCGGTTGTATGGGAAGGCGCGAGGATCGGCGGCAGGATCCTGGGCATCCCCGTAAAGAAGGACTATGCCGCTGAAATTTTCTGGCGTTTCGACAAAGAATTTTTCGACGACATCGGTATGCCCGCACCTCTTGGCACCCGCATGACCTTCTTTGACATTGAGCCTTACTTGGCGGCGGCAAAAGCGGCCATCGACGCGGGCAACCCGCTTGCGAAGAACACAACCCCGCTTGTTATGGCGCGCGGCGGCATCGGCGGCCTTTTGGGCAATCACGACATGATCAACCAGGACGCCATGATCGGTATCCCTTATTCCGCCGTTGGTACAGCCAATGAAAACACGATTACCTTCGTTTTGGAAAACACTGACGTAACCGACCGTCTGGACGCGCTTCACCGCTGGTTCAACGCCGGTTATATCAACCAAGACGCGCTGACCACCGAAGTTGCCCCGCAGCTCTGGTCCGTATCCTCCGGCCAAGGCTTCTACGGCGCTGACGCCATCTGGACCGGCGCAACCGGCTTCGTCAACGAAATCGTGCAGTACAGCGGCCCGTACCTGTCCACCGCCTCCATCCGCGGCGCGATGAACGCCATCAATGTAAATTCCCAGTATATTGAAGAGGCTGTAAGGTACCAGGAACTGGTCAACATGAACCAGGAATACAGGGATATCCTCCGCTACGGCATCGAAGGCGTACACTGGGACAGGACCTCTACCGGTCTGGTACAGAGAAATGACGCCGGGCGTAACGGCTACCAGCCGTGGCCCTTCTCCCAGGGCTCCTACTCCCTCAGCTCTGTTGAAGCAGCCGAAGGCGTAGAAGTTGACCCGAATATGTGGAATGTTATCTTTGAGGGATATGCTGATATCGTTGCAACCAACACAATCGGCTTCTCCTTCGACGTAACAAATGTACAGAGCGAAATCGCCGCTGTCCTCGCAGTAAAAGAAAAATACTGGAGAGGGCTTGCGACAGGCACGCTCAGCCCTGCCGACACCGTCCCGCAGTATATCTCCGAGGCGGAATCCGCAGGCATCCGCAGGATCGTCGAAGAGGCGCAGTCACAATTTGACGCGTTCCTCGCCGGCAGATAATTACTGTGTAAATTATCGGCTACTAAAAAAGCCCTGCCCCGTTTTCACGGGGCAGGGCTTTTAGTTGTTAGAAAATAGGAATTAGGAATTAGTAAGGGAAGAAAATTATCGCTTCGTCCTTTTCCTAAAACCTATAACCTAAAACCTTATTCCTGCCGAAGGCAAAACACCAAAACACCCGGCTTCAAAGCGTAACCGCTTTGAAGCCACCCTCTTTAAAAAAGAGGGTAAAGCTACAACAAGATTTATTCTTTCATATGAAAATCGCAAAGCAACCGTAGGACGTACCCTCTTTTTTAAAGAGGGTAAAGCTACAATAAGATTTTTTCTTTCACATAAAAAGCACAAAGCAACCGTAGGACGTACCCTCTTTTTTAAAGAGGGTGGCGCGGAGCGATTTATCGCTTCGTGACGGGTGTTTTCAATTACGCATTATCCCCGCACAGCCTCTTATACATCGCAATATACTCCGCCGCCGACCTTCCCCAGCTGAAATCGCATTCCATCGCGGTTTTTATATGGCTGTCCCATTTGTCTTTATCCCAGAAATCGTCGTTGGCGCGCCCGATTGCGTCCAGCATATCATACGCGTTGTATGACTGGAAATTGTAGCCGTTGCCGAATTCCCCGCCGAAATCGTTGATTGTATCATGCAGCCCGCCCGTGGCGCGGACAATCGGGATGCTGCCATATCTCAGCGCGATCATCTGCGAAAGGCCGCATGGCTCGCTTTTGCTGGGCATCAGGAAAACATCGGACCCGGCGTATATCTTGCGCGCCAGCGGTTCGCTGAACGCAAGGTTCACGCTGACACGGCCGGGATACAGCAAAACTGCTTCCTTGAAAAACTTCTCAAACTGCCATTCGCCCGTACCGAGAAGCACAAACTGCACGTCCAGCTCCATGATTTTCTGGAAAGCCTCGCGCACTAAATCCAGGCCCTTATGGCCGGCAAGGCGCGTCACCATCCCGATGACCATGGCCTCGTCCCTGTCCTCCAGCCCCAGTGCGAGCTGTAGGTCTTTTTTATTCGCAAGCTTCCCCCTTCGCTCCGAGGATGAAAAATTGCGTGTGATGTTTGTGTCGGAGGCAGGGTTGTAGTCCGCAAAATCAATCCCGTTGAGTATCCCGCCGAGCTTGTGTGCGTGATCGCGTATCAGCCCGTCAAGCCCATGCGCAAACCACGGGTCCATCAGCTCGCGGGCATAAGTCGGGCTTACTGTTGTGAGCGCGTCACACTGCGTAATCGCACCCTTCATGTAGTTTGTGTCGCCGTCAAGCTCAACAACCGCGCCCGCCTGTGACGGCAATCCGGCTACATCAAACCGCACGCCGCTTTCATACGCGCCCTGGTACTGTATGTTGTGGATGGTAAAAACCGTGCGGATATCCCTGTAGGTTTCTAAATGGCGGTAGAATACATTTAAGTATGGCGGGACAAGGGCGGTCTGCCAGTCATTGCAATGGATGATTTCCGGCTTGAAGTCAATATGCCCCAGCATTTCCAGCACCGCTTTGGAGAAGAAGGCAAAGCGCTCGGCGTCGTCAAAAAAGCCGTACAGGCCCCGCCGCTTGAAGTAATACTCATTGTCTAAAAAGTAATGCTTCACGCCCTGGTAGGTGTACTCAAACACGCCGCAATACTGGTTTCTCCAGCCCAGCGGCACGTTTATCGCCGTGACAAACTTCATTTCCTGCCTGAAACGGTCGGGGATATCCGCGTACAGCGGCATAACCACGCGGCAGGCGTGTTTGCGCCCCCGCACGGCCTTGGTAAGGGAACCGGCAACATCAGCCAGCCCCCCCGATTTTATGAAGGGCACGGCCTCGCTCGCGGCAAATAGTATTTTCATTTGACAAAACCCCAAACAGCTTTAATATTGATGTTTTTATTATACACTTGCGCCCTTGCTTATATAGACGGGATATGTCGAAAACCCTGCGACCTTTCGGTTTTCAGCGATAGTTACATCCTTGTCGGTGATGACGTGTTCGAGATTTGACCCCGCGCCTATCTGCGTCCCCTGCATTACTATGCAGCCCTTCAGCTTCGCGCCTTTTTCCACCTTCACGCCGCGGAACAGTACGCAGTCCTCAACCTCCCCCTCAATTATACAGCCGTCGCCCAAAAGGGAGTTGGAAATTTTCGCGTCAAGCCCGTAGCGCACAGGGGCGGTGTCCCTTATCTTTGTGTAGACAGGGCGGGATTGCGGGAATAGAGACCGCCGCGCATCGGTGCCGAGCAGGTCCATATTTGTTTTATAATAGCCCCTCATGCTGTCGAAACGCCCGGCGTAGCCCGTGAATTCATACGCGTGGATATCGTGCTTGCCGACATTCGCCTGAAGGATATCGCGGTTGAAGGACATCCGGTTGCGGGAATAGCAGTCGCCCGCCACACGCTCCAAGAACCTTTTGGACATTACAAAGACGTTCAGGTAAACATTCTGCTCTCCCACGATTTTGGGATGTATGAGCATATCCACCACGTTGCTTCCCTGCCCGAGCAAAAAGGTGCTGACATCGCCGCCCTTTTCCCCGCTGACCTCCATTTTTTTGTACATTACGGATATCTCCGCGCCGCTTTTTATATGGCTTGCGATGAAATCCGCAAAGTCGGGGTTGTATACATAATCGCAGTCCGCGCCCAGCACATATTCCGCGCTGGTCGAGCGGATATATCCCATAACGCCCGCCAGCGCCTCCACGCGGTTTTGGTACATACCCATGGAGCTTAAACTGCCGAACGGCGGCAAAATCACCAGCCCGCCGCGTTTGCGGGAAAGGTCCCACTCTCGCCCGGTGCCTAAATGGTCCATCAGCGAAAGATAATTGGTCTTGGTTATAACCCCGGCCTCCTCCGCGCCGGCATTTGCCATGGATGACAGCACAAAGTCGATTAGCCTGTACCGCCCGCCTACGGGTACGGAACCCATGCAGCGGTGCTGTGTAAGCTCGCTGACCATATGGTCGTGCATATCGGAAAAAATTATCCCCAGTGTGTTTTTCATAGCTGCGCCCCCCCCTCGCCGTTTGCATCCGGTGCTGTGTCCGGGATATCGGCTTCTATCATCGCCTTTGCCGGGACAAACGCGCCCGCCCCGACATAAACGCCGTCCGCAACGACGGAAACGCCCCAGTTTTCAATATCCGGCATATTTTCCGGGCGCTGGCCTACAACCGCGCCCGCCCCTACAACGCAGTTTTCCGCCACGATGGCATACTGCACAACCGCCCCGGATTTTACCACTGTGCCCGGCATGATGATAGAATCCAGCACCTTCGCGCCCTCCTCCACCGTAACCCCCGGGAACAGCACGGAGAAATCGACCTCGCCGTCCACCTCCACGCCCTCGGATACAATCGAGTTTTGTACAAAGGCGTTTTTGCCTATGTACTGCGGCGGGCGGCCGGGGTTGCGGGCATATATCTTCCAGTCGGAATCAGTCAGGTCCAGCGGGACAGACGGGTCGAGCAGATCCATGTTCGCCTCCCACAGGCTGTCGATCGTGCCTACATCCTTCCAATAGCCGTCGAAGGTATACGCGAACAGCCGCTTGCCGTTTTCCAGCAAGGAGGGGATGATGTTCTTGCCGAAATCGTTGACGGAATCGGGGTTTTTCGCATCGTCCGTCAAAAATTTACGCAGCACGTCGGTTTTGAATAGATAATTGCCCATCGAAGCCAGCAGGCTTTTCGGCTCCGCGGGCTTTTCCTCAAATTCATAGACACTGCCGTCGGCGTTGGTGTTCATAATGCCAAAGCGCGAGGCCTCCTCCCTTGGCACCTCAAGCACGTCGATGGTTACATCGGCGTTTTTTTCTATGTGATATTCCAGCATTTTGCTGTAGTCCTGCTTGTAGATATTGTCCCCGCCTAAAATAAGGACATAATCCGGGTTGTAGCGGTCGATGAAGTTCATATTCTGGTATACGGCGTTGGCGCTGCCCGAATACCAGTCCGAACCCGCGCTTGTCTGGTAAGGCGGCAGGACGAACACGCCGCCGCCCATCCTGTCCAGGTCCCAGGGCTGGCCGTTTCCTATATACTCATTCAAAATCAGCGGCTGGTACTGTGTAAGCACGCCGACGGTGTCAATGCCGGAGTTGACGCAGTTGGAAAGGGGAAAGTCGATAATCCTGTACTTTCCGCCGAAGGGCACGGCAGGTTTTGCCAGGCTGCGGGTAAGGCAGTACAGCCTGGAACCTTGCCCGCCCGCCAAAATCATGGCTATCAGTTTTTTTTGTTTGGTCATTGGGACAGCTCCTTACTTTTTTAAGTTCCGGGTTGCGGTTTTCGCGCGTTTTTTCTTTTCCGGGGCAAGCCATATGCAGGACATTGCCGGGACCTCTACAACAATAGAAGCTTGAAGCTCGTGGCTCGGGATATTTTCCCTTTTGATAATGCCCGTGTTCCCTTCTCCCGTGCCGCCGAAGCGTTCTTCACAGGAGCTTAGTATCTGCCTGTAATCGCCGCTCCCCGCGACGCCGAACCTGTAGCCGTGCCGCGTGACATTGGAGAAGTTGCACATTACGATGATCTCGCTGCCTTTTTCGTCCATGCGCCGGAAGACGATGACATTCTGCCCGTTGTCATCCGCGACAATCCAATTGAACCCTTCCCAGGAGTCTTCAATGCGCCATAAACAGGGGTTATCCAAGTAAAACCGGTTTACTGTTTTTACATATTCGTGCATTAGGCGGTGGTCGTCGTATTCCAGCAGCAGCCAGTCCAGCTCTTTGCTGTAGTCCCATTCGATGACCTGGGCAAACTCCGTACCCATAAAGGTAAGCTTTTTGCCGGGATGGGACATCATGTACCCAAGGAACGCCCGCATCCCCGCGAATTTTTGTCCCCTGCTGCCCGGCATCTTGTTCCAGAGCGAGCATTTGCCGTGTACAACCTCATCGTGGGAAATCGGCAGCATATAGTTTTCGCTGAACGCGTAGAACATCGAGAAGGTCAGCTTATCGTGGTTGTACGCGCGGTAGATTGGGTCCAGGGAGTTGTAGTGCAGCATATCGTTCATCCAGCCCATGTTCCATTTGAAGTTGAAGCCCAGCCCGCCCATATACGGCGGCTTTGTGACCATCGGCCAGGAGGTGGATTCCTCCGCGATCATCAGCGCGCCGGGGAAGGCCGGCAGCACCGCGGAATTTAGCTGCTTTAGAAATTCCGCGGCCTCCAGGTTGCCGTTGCCGCCGTAGATATTCGGGCGCCATTCGCCGTTTTGGCGGTCATAATCCAAGTAAAGCATCGACGCCACGGCATCCAGGCGTATGCCGTCGATATGGTACATCTCAAACCAGAACATCGCGCTTGAGATTAAAAACGATCGTACCTGCGGCTTACCGTAATCAAAAACCCGCGTGCCCCAATTTTTATGGTCGGCCTTCAAGGGGTCGGCGTATTCGTAGCAGGCGCCGCCGTCGTATTCAAACAAGCCGTGTTCATCACGCGGGAAATGCGCCGGCACCCAATCCAAAATAACCCCGATCCCCGCCTTGTGCATTTTGTTCACAAACCCCATGAAGTCATGCGGCGGGCCGTAACGCGAGGTCGGCGCGAAATATCCCGTGACCTGGTATCCCCAGGAGCCGTCGTAGGGATATTCGGTGATCGGCATAAGCTCCACATGGGTGTATCCCATCTCTTTTAAGTACGGCGCCAATTCATCGGCAATTTTGCTGTAGCTGAACGGGTTGCCGTCGGCGTATTTTTTCCATGAGCCGAGGTGGATCTCGTAGACATTCATCGGGCGGCTGAAGTGGTCTGTTTTTGCGCGCCTGTCCATCCACCGCTTATCCGCCCACTTAAAGCCGGAAATATCCAGAACCTTTGACGCGTTCGAGGGCGGCGTTTCACAGTGCAGGGCGTATGGGTCGGATTTCATCGCGGTCCTGCCGTTTTGGGCTTCCACGCTGTATTTATATGCCTCATAACTTTTAATTCCGGGCAAAAAACATTCCCACACGCCCGAGGGCCCGGCGCGCTTCATGGGGGATTTTTCGCGGTCCCAGCCGTTGAAGCCCCCTACAACGGACACGCTTTTGGCATTGGGCGCCCATGTGCGGAACACTGTCCCCCGGGTGCCTTTTTTTACGTCAGAATGGGAACCGAGGTACTCCCACATACGATAGCCCTTGCCATCCGCAAATGCTTTCAGCACACCGGCAGCCGATACAGACGCCATGATAAACCACCCCAAACCGGCATATACTTTTTTCCATTTATATAATAACAATTTTTCCCGAAATTTACAAGTGATTTCTATAATATTCATAAAAAATAACATAGACAAATGTGGCCGTTTGTCTATGTTACACATATTTAAGGTGGCTTAGCGCCAAAAAACTAAGCTTTCCATATCAACTGCTTCATATAGGGAAACCGTTGCCTGTTTCGCGAGCATAACCCTGCCGGGCAGAAAGCCGCGTAAATAGCTTATCTCCCGCACCCACGCGTCAAAAAACGACAGCGAAAAATCTCCGCGCTGCCCCATCAGTGATACGCTCACGCCGTAATTGTCAATCGGGCCGATTTCAAGCATCGGCTCAAACCTGCCCGGCATATAGTTATCGGCGCTTAGGTCAACAAGCGCAAACCCCGCCAAAAGGGCAAGCGCGACCGCGCCTATACTAAACGCGCAGATAAAGTAGTAAAGCTTCTTTTTCATTCCATAATTATTCCCAATATAACCCAAAATATTCTACAACAGATTTAGCCGAACAGCCCGGAAAATATCCCGCCCCTTCTTGCCGGGCGGTGGTCGCGAAGCTCGGGGCGCATATTCACTAAAATAGTGTCCTCCCCGATGACCTCAATATCGCACCAATGGATAATAATGTCCTCCTCCCTCAGGAAAAGGCCGAACAGCCTTGCGCGCCCGTAAATCACCAGGGACACCACCATAGCGGTCACGGTGTCTATTTCAACATCGCACACGCTCCCAAGGCAGGAGCCGTCGCGCACGTTTATAACTTCTTTATACCGCAGATCCTGCATCCTGCATACCATATTCATCACCCATAATATAATATGACAGGAAATCGCGCAAAAGAACAAAGCGGCGCGGCGCAGCCGCGCAGGATTGAGGTTTTAGGTTATAGGTTTTAGGAAAAGGAAGAAGCTAAAAGATTCGTCCTTTTCCTGAAACCTAAATCCTAAACCCTGCGGCGCTATGTGCCACCATCCACCCCTCCAAGGAAGGCAATGAGCTACAAAGGCAAGTAGGCACAAAACCAAAACAGGGAGCGACACCGGAAGCGCCCGCGCACGTAATAACAGCGGAAAAAGTCTTTGATTTCTTTTATTCCTAATACCTTTTTTCGCGTTCTAGCCCTGGAGCTTGGCTCGGCTGAGCGATTGGGCGGATTATAGAACTATGCACATGACGTGCGCGATGAAAGGCACAAAGCAATGAGATTTGTCGGAGCGGGGGTTCGGGGTCTCCCCGGTGTGTTTTGTTTCTTTTGCACAAGCAAAAGAAAAGCCTCCGCGGCTTGAGCGGTTGGGCTGTGCAAAACAAAAACGAGAAGCAAGCATATCGTAGGCACGTATGCAATTTGTATCATTACAATGACGGTCGGGCATGGAAGCCCGACCCTACACAAAAAATGTTGATTGTTTGGTAATTTCGGGACGCCCGGTGTGCGTCCCCTACATCGCAACCCTTAAGTTGACGACATTTGCTACAACCCAATCCTCTCCATCCGCCTGTCAATCTTGGTTGGGGACAGAAGCCGGGTTTTCTGCGTAAACACAGCTTCGCTTTTAAGCTCCGCGCCCGGCGGCAAAAGCTTTGCCATTACAACAAAACGGTAGTCATTCGGGGCGGGGAGCGCGGGTATGTCCCAGGTAGAATATGTGCAAGTGGACAGTGTTATAACTTTATCGTCCGGCGAAATTTTCACGCCGTAGTCGTAATAAGACAAATCGTAAATCACATCCAGCGTTTTAAGGAACCTGTCATCGGAAGGGTCGGGGGTTATGTAGGGGAAACGGGTCGTAGCGTCGTACACCGCGAAAACTTCCCAGACCATAACCTCCCTTGCGGTTGAGAAAAATATGTATGGCGTCACCTTTGCAAATTCCGGGTCCCTAAAGCGCTTAATGGATACAAACGGCCCGCCGCCCGGGTCGCCGGGGTTATCTGTCCAGCTATGGCCGTAAATTGTAATATTGCGCGAAAGCTCATGCCTGCGCCCCCCTCCTATCTGTACGCGGAAATCGGTGCAGGGCACGCCGTCCCTTTCGGCTGCGCGGTAATAATCGGTATTCAGATAAAACGTATTGTCCTGCATATCGGGCGGGTTTTGCAGCACGGCGCGGTCAATCCCCGTACCCGGCACCGTGAGCCATCCGGCAGTGTCCGGGTTCAATCTGCGCGCCCTTCTTGCGTAGGCGGCCCTGTCCGGCACGGTATCGGACATTGAAAGCCCGTCTTCCTCCCGGCTGTCTTGAGAAGACGAGGCAAAAGCCCCATACTGCGGCACACACGCCATAAAGACGGCAAGGCAGATCGCGAGTGCCCCGGAAAGCTTGCGGATAACCGGCATGACGCCCCTCCCATACATTGGGTGATTACGGATAGGATACCATAATTCCCGTTAATTGTCAATTCATATGCGGCGTTTCTATATATTGCCAGCGGCGGCGCGGAGCGCCGCGCCGCAGGATTTAGGATTTAGGTTATAGGTTTTAGGGGAAGGACGGTGCGGCAAGTTCCTTCCCTTCCTAAAACCTAAAACCTTAATCCTGCGCGTAGCGCAAAACACCCGTTCCACTCTCTTTAAAAAAGAGGGTAAAGCTTGGACAAGATTTATTCTTTACATTAAAAAAGCGCAAAACAACCGTAGGACGTACCCTCTTTTTTAAAGAGGGTGGCTTCAAAGCGGCTTGTCGCTTTGAAGACGGGTGTTTTGCCTTCGGCAGATTTTAGGTTTCAGGAAATAAAGATTCAGGTAAAGGACGAATTTTGTCGTCTCTTACTAATCTCTATCCGGTACCTCATCCCCCTTCCCGGCATATCTTGTATTATACGGTTTTTCCGTATAAAGACATAAGAAAAGAGGATATGTTAATGTTTGATGAAGGTTTAACTTGCACCGTTGGCGGCGAAGGCTGCAATTGCGGGTGTATGCCATGCTGCTGCCGCGGGCCGAAAGGCCCTCCCGGACCGAAAGGGTCTCCCGGGCATCCCGGGCCTAAAGGAGAACGCGGCCCTCAGGGGCATCAGGGCGTTATGGGGCCAATCGGACAAAAGGGTGAGCGCGGTCCGCAGGGGAATCAAGGTTTGCGGGGCGAACGCGGCGAGCGCGGCGAAAAGGGCGAACAAGGCGAACGCGGTGAGCGCGGGGAACGCGGCGAGCGCGGTTTGCAAGGCCAGCCCGGACCACGCGGGTTCCAAGGATTTCCGGGGATACCGGGGCCACGCGGCCCGCAAGGCCTCACCGGACCACGCGGTGAGCGCGGTGAAACGGGCGAGCGCGGAGAACGCGGCGAAACAGGCGAGCGCGGTGAAAGAGGCGAGCGCGGCGAAACGGGCGAACGTGGTGAAACAGGCGAGCGCGGTGAAACAGGCGAGCGCGGCGAAACAGGCGAACGCGGAGAAACGGGCGAACGCGGAGAACGCGGCGAGCGCGGTGAAACGGGCGAGCGTGGTGAAAGAGGCGAGCGCGGTGAACGCGGCGAACGCGGTGAACGTGGTGAAACGGGCGAACGCGGTGAACGTGGTGAAACGGGCGAGCGTGGCGAACGCGGCGAACGCGGGCTTCAAGGCATACAAGGGGAGCGCGGTATTCCGGGCGAAAACGGCGAGCGCGGCGAAAGAGGCGAGCGAGGCGAAACGGGCGAGCGCGGTGAGCGCGGCGAAACAGGCGAACGTGGTGAACGTGGCGAGCGCGGAGAACGCGGTGAGCGCGGCGAACAGGGGCCTCCCGGTGTTTGTGAATGTGAAGATAATTCACAGGGCGAACAGCTTGCCAACGGCGGCTTTGAATTTTGGTCGGGCAGTCTCCCCTCACATTGGACTATAGTTGACCCCGGGCTTGTCAATCAGCAGCATGAACACGGCCAGGTGCATTCCGGGCGTTACTCGGTAAACCTGCTCGACGAAGCTGTTATTTATCAGACTGTCGATGTTATCCCCGGGCGGTTTTATGAGCTTTCTTTCTTTGCGCACGGCGAAGGTTCGCGGGTAGGATACACAGCCCAAGTAATCTTTATAACGCCTTTTGGGGAAACAATCGGCGCGGAAATACACGTAAGGCCGTATGACCTTCCCGGCGAAGGCAGGGCGTTCGGCTATTACAAGGTGATCACGGCCGCCGCCCCGGAAGAAGCAACCGCCGCGGAAATAAGGTTCCGGGTCCACAACAGCAGCGGCAGGTCGATGGATCTGGACGATGTGTCGTTTACCGCAAGATAACGGTTTTACTGCATATTCTTTCAAATATGCAAAAAAGCGCGGCCGCTGCCGCGCTTTTTTGTGTATTACGCGGTGATGACAAACCCTATATACGGCCTTCGGCAGGATTAAGGTTTTAGGATTCAGGTTTTAGGAAGGGACGAATTTTGTCGTACCGTCCTTTACCTAAAACCTATATCCTCAATCCTAAAACCTGCGGCGCTCTGCGCCGCCGCTGCCGCGCTTTTTTGTTTGCACTTTGGCGGGGTTTGCTGTATAATATAACCGGACAGATTATTTGCAATAGGGGGAACAGCGGTGGCAGAGGTTAACAGGGATATGCTTTCCAATATTGAGGTTTCGGCGTTTTGCGCACAAATCGCTATGGTTATGAGGGCCGGCATCCCGGTCAGCGAGGGCGTCGCAATAATGGCGGAGGATGTACGTACCCCGCATGGCAAACTGATGCTGGAGGGGATCGCCGCCGAATTAGAAACCGGCAGCCCCTTTTATATGGCGCTGAAGGCTGCGGGCAGCTTCCCCCGCTATGTCGTGGACATGACGGAGATCGGCGAAAAAACCGGCAAGCTCGATGATGTAATGAACTCCCTGGGCGCTTATTATGAGCGCGAGGAGGCCGTATCAAAAAATATCCGCAATGCAATTACTTACCCCATGGTAATGGTGGCGATGATGCTTGTAGTAATAACCGTGCTGATAGTAAACGTGCTGCCCGTGTTCAATGAGGTTTTTATACAGCTCGGCAGTGAGATGAGCGAATTTTCCGTGGGGATGATGGAGGCGGGGCAGGTAATCGCGCGCTATTCCTATGTGTTTGTGGGGATATTGGCGCTGATTTTTGCGGGCATACTCGCGCTTAAATATACGAAAGCCGGGGCAGGGCTTTGGAGGCGCTTCAAGCTCAGCTTCTTTGTCACAAAAAAGCCGATGGAAAAGCTGGCGGCGGGGCGCTTTGCCTCAGTTATGGCAATGACGCTTTCAAGCGGGCTGGATGTCGACCAAAGCCTTGATATGGCGCAGCAGCTCGTCGACAATCCCGGCATCGCGGAAAAAATAAGCAAGTGCCGCGGGCTTATGGCCGCGGGCAGCAGTTTTTCCACCGCAATTGTGGATGTGGGGCTGTTCTCCGGCATCTATGCCAGAATGATCTCGGTCGGATTTAAAACAGGCTCCGTGGACACGGTCATGACACGCATCGCCGAAATGTTCGACGAAGAGGTGCAAACACGTATCGGCAATACAATCGCCGTGCTGGAGCCTACTTTAGTGGCTGTGCTGTCTGTAATTATGGGCACGATTTTACTTTCCGTCATGGCGCCGCTTATGGGGATTATGACGTCGATTGGATGAAGGCGGCCTTCGGCAGGATTTAGGTTTTAGGATTGAGGATTTAGGAAGGGAAGAAACTAAAAGATTCGTCCTTTTCCTAAATCCTATAACCTAAATCCTAAAACCTGCCGAAGGCAAAACACCCGTCACAAAGCCGAATAAATTCGACTTTGCGCCACCCTCTTTAAAAAAGAGGGTAAGGCTACAGCAAGATTTATTCTTTCATATAAAAGTACAAAGCAACCGTAGGGCGTACCCTCTTTTTTAAAGAGGGTGGCATCACTGCGAGTGGTCGCAGTGATGACGGGTGTTTTGTAGGGCGCGGCCACCGGGCACGCCGAAAATTGCGCGAAATCCGAGTGTGCGTCCCCTACAGCGCATTATGCTCCAACTGAGAAATGAGGTGCGGCATTGTTTAAACGCAACCGGTTCACCAAACGCGGCAGGGATTTTTTCATCCTGCGGGACATAATTTTCCCTGCGGCGCTGGTATTGGCGGCTGTTATTCTGCTGGTATACGGCATGGAGGCTTTGGGCAAGCGCACAGAGGCCGAGCGCCTGGAATCCGCGCGCAGTGCTGTCATCCGCGCCGCCGTGCAGTGCTACGCCTTGGAAGGGCGCTACCCGCTGAGCATTTCATATCTTACGGAAAACTACGGCCTCAGCGTTGATACGGACAAATTTGTGGTGCATTACCAGGCGTTTGCCTCCAATATAATGCCCGATATAGATGTCTACCCCATCGGCATGGACCACGGGCAGATGGACGATGATTGGGACGATTGGGATTGGGGTTAAGGCCATGTTGAATAGAAAGCCCGGCGGGAGGATAATGTGAATAAAAATAAGCTTTTAGAAAAAATATATAATAACTATAAAAACGTAAGATTTCATGAGTTTATTACTCTTGTTGAGGCGTTTGGGTTTGTTTTGGTACGCAAAAAGGGCAGCCATTCGATTTATAAAAATTATGAAATAAACAGGCATATAAATCTACAGCCCAAAAATGGTTTAGCAAAACCTTATCAAATAAAGCAATTCTTTGAAATAGTGCAAAACTATAATTTAGATTTGGAGGATTGAAGAAATGAAAGACTATCATATAAACATATTTTACAGCGAAGATGACGAATGTTATGTAGCGGATATACCCGATTTGCAATATTGCTCGGCTTTCGGAGATACCCCTGAAGAAGCGGCAAGGGAAATAATGATTGCGAAAGAATTATGGCTTGACGAGGCTAGGGAAAGCGGTACGGAAATCCCTAAACCGTTATATACACCGATTATCTATAAATTCGGAGGCCGCGCCAATGCGTGAACCAAAATCCCATTTAACCGATGTGCTGTTTGTGCTTGCGCTGTTTACGGTGTTTATCATAACGGCTTTGATTGTCGCGCTGATGGGCGCGGAGGTCTACAGCGGCACGGTGCGCAGTATGAACCGCAATTTCGGCACGCAGACATCGCTGACATATGTATCCACTAAAATCCGCCAGTCCGATGAGAGCGGCGGCGTGTACTTGGATGAGCTTGGCGGCGTGCCCGTCCTCGTGCTGGAACAAGAAATCGAGGGCGAAACCTTTCAGACGCTGATCTACCACTACGACGGCTGGCTGCGGGAAACTTTTATCCTAAAGGGCATGGATGCCGACCTTCAGTTCGGCGTGCCGATTATGCAGGCGGACGGCTTTTCTGTAACCGCAGAGGGCGGGAATCTGCTGCGTATTACCTGTACAGCCGCGGACGGCATCGGCGTTTCGGCGCTTATTTCTACAAGGACGGGGGCTGTAGAGTGAAAAATTCTTCTAAATCCGGCCTTTTCCTGATTGAGATGATCATCGCGATCGCGTTTTTCTCCCTTGCCGCCGCGATTTGCACCGGCCTGTTTGTCAGCGCGCGTGTTATAAGCAGGGATACTTACGCCGCGAATATGGCTACGCTTACGGCGCAGTCTGTGGCTGAGGTTTTTAAGGCAACGGGCGGCTCCGGTGAAAAAACAGCGGCTTATTTTTCTACGTCTGTAAACGGCGGCGAGTTCATCATAGCCTTTGACAATGATTGGGCTATAATCGAAGAAGCGTACACAGACGTTGGCTATGTAGTTCGCGTGACAATAGACGAATCCTCCGCGCTGAAACAGGCAAAAATTGACGTTGCCCGCCGCAGTGATTTAAATAAGCTGTATAACGGTTACATGGGCATATTCAGCCTGGAGGTCAAGTATTACGGCGGGGGTGGCGGCATTGAAGCATAAACAGGCGGGCATCAGGCTTGGCGTAGGCGGGTCGTCCATTTTAGTGATTTTCGTAATCCTCACGCTGACGACCTTCGCGGCGCTCTCTCTTGTTTCCGCGCGGGCGGACAGCAATTTAAGCCAAAAGGCGATGGCGGCGTCCAAGCAGTTTTACGCGGCGGATTCAAGGGCGGAGGAGATTTTGGCGCAGCTCGGCGCGGCGGTTGCGGACATCCCGCAAGGCAACGGCTTTATCACGGGGGCGCAAAACGCCGTATTGCAGGCAGGGCTTCCCGAAATCACAGAGGTAACGGCACTCGATGGCCGCCTTCTGGTATATTATACTGTAAGTATTAACGAGATACAGGAGCTTCGCGCGGTAATTGAAATCACTCCCGGGAAAATCGCGCGCAGCTCATGGAAAGTCGTAACCGACCCCGGCGAAGAGGTGCAGGATGGGCTGAATGTTTGGATTGAGGATGATTGGGATTGGGATTGGGATTAGTATAAGCTTTGCAGTTGGCGAAGCGCCGGATTGTTTATAATACGATTTCATCTTCGGTTAATTTTCACCGCTCATGCCGCGGGGGCAGTTACTTTGCAACGCGGCAAAGTAACCAAAACGCGCCGGGGAGACCCCGGACCCCCATTTCGACAAGCCGCATAGCCTTGTACTCTTCATCGCGCACGTCATATGCTA
>Ga0099364_10003956_pt1 | contig 22620 bp, 17 predicted proteins | sample TergutTh196P3_FD_73070 | JGI IMG/M metagenome (GOLD analysis project Ga0099364, IMG submission 73070) | Microcerotermes parvus P3 segment gut microbial communities from Pointe-Noire, Republic of the Congo - Th196 P3 | ecosystem: Host-associated > Arthropoda: Insects > Digestive system > Gut ...
TTTCGAGTCGATCTCATACGCATTTCACGCCGTGTTTTTCAGACTCAATGACAATTTTACAAAAGTTCAGGTAAACATTACACCGATAACATCAGGTGGTCAGTTTTTTACGCAGCGAACTGAAAACGACTGCACGGAAGAAACCCGTAAAACATTGCTTGACGAGATTAAACATCTGGATTGGAATCCGGGCGTGGGATTCAAGTTGGTGGTGGATAATGGAATAATGACAGGAGAAAATTTACAAACAATTCGTTCACAGGTGAATCGCTATCTTGCAAAAAAGAGTAATGAAGCGGTACTGGATGAAATCAAGCCGGACACGACCCTTTTTAAGCGTACAATAAACCATGTAAAAAATGTAATTAGCACTTTTGCTAATTGGAGCAGCATGGTGTCATTACCGTACACAGTTCCGCCTGCCTGTGCCGTTGGCGGTTTTTTATTCGGAGCGTTATTATGTGGCTATTCTGATAAAACGGTTTCTCCGGCAGGGAAAGCTCTTGAACTACAACTTGTTGAAATATCCACAGAAATTGAATCTCTCAAGGAAATGGTGGGCCAACAGGACTACTTGGCGGAGTTTGATAAATTGCAAAAACAAATAGGCAAGTTACAGAATACTGTTAGCGAATTAAATCACTCACTGGCAGGACAGGATGTGCCCTCTCTGCTGATGCCAGATTCTCAAGCCAGAGAACAATAGCCCCTTCCGCTTCTTACATCAGGCTAATCTGACACACCATGTCCCTATTATCTATTTATGGCCGATACACAGAACGAAGACGATGCCGTTTCGTCGATTAAATGTACGGACTCCAGCAAGAAACTTGATAATTTGCTTGAAGACGATGACTCGGAAAAGATGGAGCAGAATATCTTATCGCCATCTTTCATATCGGCAGTCAAGTCAAAAATTGTTGGGCTATTGTGGAACCGAAAGGATTTATCCTCATCGCCATCGGCGGATATTAAACCACCGGCGCAAATAGACGAAAGTGATGAAAGCGAACATCAGCTGGAACAACTACACATCGAGAACAAAAAACTCAAAGAACACTTACAAAAAGAACGCAATCAGTTTGAAGACCTGCGACAAAAATATGGGCAGTTGGTAAAAGAGTATAACAAGCTCATAGGGCAACAACCCATTAATCGTAACTTGTTGTTGGAATTACAAATGCTATTTTCGGAGACGGTGGAATATCACTCTGGCGATGCGAGGTTGAAATCTATATTGGAACAGAGTGTGAACGGACTGACGCAAGTTCAGAGCAATAACGACTTGTTACAATTTATCGATAAGGTATATGCTTGGTGGAAAGAATATCGCCTGCAACTTACTGTCCGAATACCGTTCTGGCGACCGGATAGTTGGAGCCGTTTTGAACACGCTTTTCCGAACAACCAAATTACTTCTAAGTTAATTTTGTTTGAAAAATATGACAGAAGCCATTGAAGTTAAGCCTCAAATTGCCATTGTAGGGACGGAAGGTTCTGGAAAGACCGTGTTGGCATCTACACTGGCACAACGCATGTCCTCTGTCCGAGCGGGATGTGATGTATATCTACACCCGGATGGGAGCACCGACAAATATATCGAAGAAGTTTGGCTCACATTAAACGAAGGTAAGTGGTGGAGGACAACCGAGCCTGGTCAAAAATTTGAGTTACAATGGACGCTGAATGTCGGACAGCTTGAATTTCCGGTGAAATTGATTGATTCTGCCGGTCAGGATTTACGCGGGTTGTTCAGTCAGGATACTTACAAGGGCGAGGGCCTCACTAGGATTCAGCGAGAACTGCTCGACTACATCCAAACGGCCTCGGTGGTGATCGTTGTTGTCAATCTGCTCCATTTCCGTGGTGAAGCAGATGGGGTCAAACGCGCAGGCAATCAACGAGTTCTTAAAGAAGTTGTTGATATGTTTACGGAGGACGGAAAGCGAGGGAAGCATCGGAATATAGCGATAGTGTTCACGGCGTGGGATTTATACGATGCCGACATCAGCAGAAATTATGGCGACTTTTCTAACTATTTGGAACGAGAATTGCCACGCCTATACAATGCAATGCGGTTGGCACAGCGCGCTGGGAATACGGTTTCAAGGTTTCCTATAGCGGCTGTAGCGGAGACCGAAAAGAAATGGTCAGACGAGAGGAAAAGGTATGAGCGAGTTCCGAAACCTGGCTTTCGTAGCGACGGTTTGGACGAGTTGGAAGACTGGTTGATAAGAGTCGTTGCGGACAAATATAACCGGGAATTCATAAAAAGGCACAACAAAAAATATGACGAGGAGATGCGGATATTAAACATGTGGCTAATTCCAACTGTGGCAGGTGTCCTCGGCGTATTACCGGGTTTGTTTTTCGGCAGTTTAATCGGTGCAATTTTTCTGGCGGTGCTTTGCACGGTCCTTGCATTGGCCAGCATGAATCTTTTGGGACTACTTGAACAAGAAACAGAGGAAGACGACAATGACGAAGATTCGCAAGAACAACGAAAAACAGCACGGAGCAGAGAATCGACAGAAGATGTCAAAAAGGCGAAACGTCGTAAAAGCACTAATGCTGTCGATGAAAATGATAATAGCGACACTACTGCTTTCCAGAGTGAACCGAAGAAATCAAAGTCCGTGAAATTCTAAAACAAATAAGTTCTGATATTGAAGAGCGGTCGCAAAGCCGAGGAGAGTTAAAATGAGAATTCATTATGCTTTATTTGATCCGGCAACTGATACTGGTGGCGGTAATTATTGGACATGGGCAGACAAGGCATTGTCTAAACAACTCCTCTCACGCTTTTACAGTGAGTTTGCGTCACAACACCTTGCGCCTGAGCCGAACAAATTGGGACGTGTTCTTTGGGGAGGTATCGTTCATCTTGCCGCTGAATCACCCGAAAAATGTGGTTGGCTCGTTCTTTACCGAGAATTTGACGGTGGGTTTGACCGACAAAGCCGGCCAAACCGGTTCGTTATTCTGACTGCTTGGATTCACGCAGATAATGTGTATGAAAGCATTGTGCCTATTTTTAATAACAAAACATTCCAATATGTTTCGCAACGTAGCCGAGAGTTGCCAGTTTCTCCGCCTCCTTCGTTTTCGAACAGTACCGATGAAACACAGATGTGGCCTGAGTTCAAGAAGTTCGCTCCATTCGTGAACCCTCGTTGGGATTCGCACCTACAAATCGAGGATAAGCCGTCAGGCATGGACGTTACAGAGTCAGAATCTTTTACAAGGGAATTGGAAGAAAGATTCAAAGAAGAGCGGGAAGACAAAAGAATCAAATTGCAACTGGCAAAGGAACAGATGTGTGCGAAAGAGGAAAGTTGGAAAAAACAGAAAGACACACTCAGCTCGCAGATAGCAAACCACAAGGAAACAATACGCGATAAGAATTCAGAAATAAACCGTCTGAAGACAGCTGCTACGGTATCGCATTGGTTATTACTGTTAGGTGGTTCGTTTTGCGGAGCATTTTTAATGGTGGTTTTACCGGCAGCAGTACGGTATATTAAAAGCATAAATTTTGGTGATTTTTTGAAACTACTTCACCTTTGGGGGATCGGCCTTTCTTGAACGATTGGAAACATACGTTAAAATGACAGGAAAGACACGACTTGGAGTGTATTCCCATGATATTTGACCCGATGTATTTGGTGTTCGTGGCTCCGGCGATGCTGTTGGCTTTTATCGCACAGGCAATGGTTTCCAGCCGTTATGCCGCCGCAAATCGTATGCCAGCCTCAATGACCGGTGCTCAAGCCGCCCGCCGGATTTTGGACGCGGCAGGGTTACGCAATGTCTCCATCGAACAGACCAGCGGTCATTTGAGCGACCATTATGATCCGTCGAGGAAGGTTGTACGATTAAGCCCGGAAGTGTATGGCAATGCTTCCGCCGCTTCGGTTGGCATTGCGGCTCACGAAGCAGGTCACGCCATCCAAGATGCCGTCCGTTACACACCACTTGTTTTGCGAAGTCTCTCCGTGCCTCTGGCATCCTTCGGATCGAACACAGCATTCATCTTGTTTTTTGTCGGGCTGGTCGTTCAGTCACTGTCGTTTCTTGCCGTACTCGGTATAATCCTCTTCAGTTTTGTCGTTTTCTTTCAGGTTATCACGCTTCCGGTAGAATTCAACGCCAGCACACGGGCAAAGCAACAACTTGCCGCACTGGGTATTGTGTCGAACGAGCAGATCCGGCAAGTGAAAAAGGTTTTGAATGCCGCCGCCCTGACATACGTGGCTGGAACGCTCATGGCACTACTTCAACTCCTTTATCTTTTGTCTCGCCTGAACAGGAGATAAAACGAAAATGTCCACCGCTCTGTTTCGTTTACTGTCGTAGAGCAAGCAAAAACCAATTGATTTTGCGCAAAATATGGAAGTTGATCCCTACAACCATACTGACTGAAGATGGAGTTTGCCCCATGCCCTCTCCTATTTGTACAATTGGCGACACACACGGTCATTTGCAACTTGCCCTTTGCATGGCGGCATGCTGGCAACGGGAACGCAACATCACGTTCGATGCAGTGTTTCTCTGTGGTGATGTCGGAACGTTCACCTCGGACGAACAACTCGACGACGCGACACGACGTCTTGGAGAGCCCAATCCCTGTGAACTGGAATTTCTCTATCAGTGGTTGGCAGTCCCGTTTCCGAATTGGTTGCAAATGATCTTCGCGCCGACGGAGCACGGCGGAATGGGGCTGACCTGTCCGGTCGTGATGGTTCACGGCAACCACGAAGGGTTTTCGCACCTGCAAACACTCGTTTCCGCTGTTTCGACAGACAAAATTGTGGAAATCACCCACCTTCCCACCGTCGACAGAGGAGGTTTTATTCGATATTTGCCGAACGGCTGTCGTTGTCGTACACAATCCGACATCGTTGTCGGAGGAATCGGCGGGATCGATATCAGACAGCGGGTTGGACTGTATCCCGATATGGCATATTTTGATGATGCTGTGATATCACAGTTTCGCAAAGTCCCACCTGTCGATCTTTTGATCACGCATCAGGGACCATCAGAATTTCAAGGAGATGGCGGCTCGGCTTTCTTGCAGGAACTTCTCAAGACGGGAAGAATGCGCTGCTGGTGCCACAGCCATTCAGTTCAACGCCCCGGAATTGCTACTGCCGGACCGAGTGGACGTATTCGGGTCGTTCCGCTCAAGGACGCGACTTTTATGAAGTCCAGTAGTGATCCCGGTCGCGACTGTTTCGCGGCGATTCACTTTGACTCTTCGAAAGAACCACCCCAAGCCGAAATGATTTATCCGAAAAATTGGGGGAACTACCACCAAAGAAATTGGTTCCAACTCGACGGGAATCGCCTCGTCTGTCCGGATCTGGCGCAATTCGTTGAATCGTGAGCGAAATGCTTGGGCAAATTTGATCAGCAGTGAGGAGATGACGGCAACTGCTATTTGCCGAGGGCGAGCGAAAAGTGTCTTGGCACCGATGCCCGGAACGGTGACATCATAGGCATCGGTGCCGGGATTGGTGCCGTCAAGAGTCGTCCCAACGGGCACCAACAGACACCAGCGCGGACGACCGCTCGGATCGCCGCAAGTCTCGACGTGTAAAACCGTTGTGGCGTAAAGTGGCTGCTTGTAATGCTTTAGGAAAACTGCCCCCTGAAGGATTCGAACCTTCGACCCACGGATTAAGAGACTTCGGGGAATATCGAAGAACGATAAGTCCGACTTGTCCTAACTCTCGCGGTAGTCGTACTTTACGGAAGACAAAATCCGGTGTCATCATTCGGGAAACGTGAAATGGTGCCAAAAACGGTGACGTCATTAGTCCCCCCAACGGGAACCAACGAGAACGATTCTACACCGTAAAGCATAGGGTCGGAACCATTTTCCTCTTCCGACCCATCCCCACGTTCCACGCCCTGTCGCCAGCGTTGCGGCGACATTTTCACCACAAAAAAAACAAGTCTGCGAATGAATGTCAATGACCTCTCGACGTAGACATTCGAACCGGATAAAATCATGTTTTCCGTCCATGAAACCTCCTACGTTGTTTGCCCATGTCAACATCCTATCTCCTGAAGATCACGCTCGCTGACACGCCTCACCTCATCTGGCGGCGGTTCGTCGTTCCGTCTGGCATTACCCTCGACCGGCTCCACGATGTCATTCAAATCGTTATGGGCTGGCAGGACTGCCACCTCCACGCTTTTATCGTTGGCAAACAGTATTACAAATCCGCTGACGCAATTGCCCTTGATCCCTTTGATGGAGGCGACGACCTGCCGGAGGAAGACTATACTCTCGAATCGCTCGTTTCAAGGAAGGGGGCCAAAATCAAATATTGGTACGATTTCGGCGACGACTGGACGCATGAGATTGTTTTGGAAAACGCCAATTATACAAATCCCGATTGGCCATATCCAATTTACTGCATCGAAGGTGTCCGCGCTTGTCCGCCGGAAGATTGTGGCGGTGTGTTTGGGTTCACCGACTTTTGCGAGGCGATGGCCGATCCGCAGCATCCGGAACATCGTGAACTCAAAAGTTGGTTCGGCGGCAAGTTCGATCCGGACCGATTCGATCTCGACGCCGTCAACAAGCGACTTGGCATCAAAAGTTCACCCCAAAAGGCGACAAAGAAAGCCATGAAGAAAACGGCAAAGAAGGCGGCGAAAAAGAAGAGCAAGCCGCGTGGTGCATGGGTTTTCACTGGCAAACCTGACGAAAAATGAAAAAGACGCTCTTTCCCATGCCGTCCAAGAAGTCGAAGAAGAAGACACGGAAGTTGCGTGGTCATTATTGTCGGGCCTGTGGTCGGCGTCGTGCCAACGAAAAATTCTCCGGCAAGGGCCACGCCGCCCATATTTGCAAGGACTGTGCAAAAAAACAACGAACGGAAGCAAAAAAGAAACGAAAAATCGCCGCTTCACCACGAGCCGAGAAGAACTTTTTCAGCGGCTTGCCAACATCGCTGTCGGAAGAACTGATTGACAACGTTTTTCAATCGGAGCATGTCCGTATTGAGCGGATTGTTTCAACCGGCCAATCAAGCCCACCGGGGTTCTGGTATAATCAGCCGGAAGGCGAATGGGTGATTTTACTGCGTGGTGCCGCAACGCTGGAGTTCCAAGGCGAGTCAATGCTGCGTCCTACTCCCGGCGATTACGTTTACATTCCGGAATATATCTGGGATTGTTATGTCAAAGATTGGCTTGAAGGTGTTACAGTAAATCGTGACGGCCAAAATGATGGCATGCGGGGTTTTCGGCTTCCGCGTTGTTTCAGCAGCGAGTTGCCCAACAAGGAGTTCTTCGATGAATGTAAGAAGTTACTCCTCGATGAACATGTCGCCATTTTAAGCAGTGCCGATGAGGATATCATTGAAGCCGGTGAGTCGATGCCACTGATAAACAAGTTGACGAGCGACTCCTGTGAAATCGCACGAAAAGACCCCGTGTACGGCTATTGGACGCTGTTTGATCGGAGTCATGGTTTCAAACTGCGGTTTTCTTTTGATGATGACATTGAGATCAAGTGTGCGTCCTTGCCGGAATTGGTCGATTTGAAGATCACCGATTATTGTCGGAAACGATGCAATTATTGCTATCAAAAATCGGGATATGACGGTGAGCATGCCGACTATTTTGAGGTTGCAAAACTGATTGAAGCATTGGCAGAGTTGCAAGTGTTTGAAGCCGCATTAGGTGGCGGCGAACCGACAATGCACCCGGATTTTATTGACATCTTGAAGAAGTGCAAAGAGTACCGCATCGTTCCGAATTTCACGACACGAAATTTTGACTGGTTTCGAGACTCGAAAAATGTCGAGGTCTTTGAGCAATGTTGCGGACGTGTGGCTTTCTCGGTTGATCGTCCTTGTGACGTTACAGATGTTGCAACTATTCGTGATTATCACTATTTTGACTCTCATCGAGTATCCGTCCAAGTTGTTGATAAAGTTTCAGACGTTATCGAGTTGGCAAAAGCCGCAAAAAAACATGGCGTTGAATTGACATTGCTTGGTTTCAAGGAAACGGGACGTGGGGAAAAATACCAATTTTCCAAACGTCAAACCGAGCAACTCATCGGTTTTGGTGCAATTCGAGAACTTTACGGGCACCGACTTGATGCCCGCTTTTACGGTCTCGCATCCAGCGGCTTATCGGTCGATACGAAATATTTGGCGGATCATTTGGACGAAATCCAAAAATCCGGTATTGAGCCTCGTTTATACACAACGAAGGAAGGGGTGTTTTCCATGTACATCGATGCGGTCCAGCGAAAAATGGGGCCGTCTTCCTATTGCAGTGTGAGGGATCAAGTCGCTATTGACGTAGACCGTACAAGTGACTTTTCCGTGTCGTCTCTGACCAATCAGATACAGACTTTTTTCCAATCCTGTAGCGCAACGTTAACCAAGACGAATTAAGACATGCAAGACAAGAATGACCGATGCCTTTGAGCGGGGTTAGGCGAGGACCGTTGCGGCTAACGATTGGCACAGAGCCCCTTGCGTAAGCAAGGAAACCGCTGGTGTGCTCGGCTTGGTACTCTCCTAATTTGTCGGTAATATAGCTCAGGTGAAAAATAATGAACCGTTTCCCGTTTTCGTTCGTAGTAGTGGTTATGATCACGAAACACGGAAATTTATCGTCCCAGGCGCTCACACGTCTTCAGGGGGGCCAGTTGATCCTCAAAGGATTTCACAACGACGACATCATCGACATCGTTGAGACATCCAACTCCTCCGTCAAACGGTGGAAGCGAAAACTCAAGCAACACAACGACGATCTCGCCTGTCTCGCACGGAAAAAAGGTTCCGGGCGAAAATCCAAACTCAATGACGTACAAAAACAACAACTCAAGGAAATCATCCTCAAAGGCGCCGTCGCCGCCGGCCCTATTATCGTAACATGGCCCAGCGAACGGTGGACATCCAAAATCGTCGCCGATCTCATTCGGAGAACATTCGGCATCACGATGGCTCCGCGTTCCGTCCGCGACATGCTCCCGACGCTCAATCTCTCGCCGCAACTGCCCGTCGTCAAATCGCACAAATATTCCGAAGAAGCCGCCTTGGAATGGGCGGAACGGACGTGGAAGCGACTCAAAAAAAGCGGAGCGTCTCGGCATTCCCTTGATTTTCCTTGACGAAAGCGGTTTCTCGCTCTCGCCGACACGTGGAACGGCGTGGTGCGAAGTTGGAAAGCCAATTGTGTTGCGCGAACGGACAGATGATAACGGATAACGTTTTTCACTATCCGTTATCATCTGTCCGTTATCATCTATCAGTCGTACTCGCCGGAGTTGAATCCTGTCGAACAGTGTTGGCAGATGATGAAGAACGTGTTCATGGCGAATTTCGTACCGTTAAGTGTCGAACATCTTGAGAAGAAGGCTTTTGAAGCCGCTCAATCGCTCAACAATGATCCCATGCTTCTTGCCGCGTTCTTTCATCAAGCCAAACTCGCCCTCTGACGGACCAATTTCACCGGCCAAGGCGATAAAATTTTGGCGGAAGTCCCAGAGAAATTTTGCCTATTTTGCCAAAACAGTGTCTATTTGGCAAGATAGGTGGGAATCTTTGGTGTTCTGTGCATGCGCAGAAAAAAACGAAAACATCCAGTCTGCGCACGCCGTTCGGTGCGGCGAACCCGTCCTTCGGCGTCAAAAAGCCACAGGAACCGTCCACATTTGTTTCCGCCCACTTCAGAAACGTTGCCATCAGTTTTGCAACGGTGGGTGTATTTTTTTCTGTGCGGGCTGTTCGGCGTTTGTCCATTCGGCGAGGAACCTCGCGTACTCTTGGAGGGACTTTTCGGAACCGTAGGAGCCCAAAACGTCCCGTCGCCCGTTGACATAAACAACGGCGGTGTTGGTCGCCTTGATTCGGCACAGTCTTGGCGGTTGATTTTTGAGTTTTGGCATCGGAAAACGGGTTGCCAAACCGTCAATTTGACGGTTTGGGGGCAAAACGAATTCCGAAGTGAGAAAGAAAAGGGCGTTGCAAACCCCTAATTTTATTGACTTTATGCCATTGGGCGCACATGGATTCGAACCATGGACCTCGGCCTTATCAGGCAAGAAAATTCATCTCACCCGACAGTTGCCAAACGCTGTATTTTCCAGAGTCTAACGCATTTTTACCTCTTTGTCAAGTATAGTCTTCTCCTACATTTTACACTCTTTGTTTTTCAATGTATGTGTGTAATAACGAAGTTTTAGTGTGTAGAATGTGTGTAGGATTTCTTATTTGCGCACAAATAATAAGAAGGCGGGAAACAGACGCCGGAAAACGTCCCTTTTTACCGAGTAAGAATGTAAGAATAGGTAGAATTAGTCCAAGAATCCATAAAACGCTGTTTCGGGCGTTCTATGCGGCTGTTGACCGCAAGCCAAAAGAATCAAAATCGGCCTCCTGTTGTCCTCCTATGCGTCCAGAGAGGTGTCATAAGAGCGGAATGGCTGTAGATAGGCCGATTCCCCGATAATTGCCCACTTTTAATGTTTTTTCGTGAAAACCGGCTATTTATCAGAAAAGGCTGGTTTGACCTTCCATTCGATTGATAGATTGCGATTTTGCAGGCGGCTCCGTTCTATACTCGCCCATCGGCGTTAATTCGGTTGTACAAAACCTTCCACGCGGCGGCGGCACAGAGTGGCACTTGTGCATTTCCAATGGCTCTAAACTGCTCCACGACAGTGGAAATCCCATCATCCATTCGACAAATGCCGGGCTGACCACTTTCCCAAAATTTGCAAGCGTCCAGTAGGCGACTGTCCCAATTCCACCTTGGAACTGAGATTTTAGTACGGATTCCCTCTTGAAACGCAATCGCATCGCCTCGCCCGCCCGCGGCGTCGGGATCATCTTTTTCTTCTTGTTGTTGTGCGAGAATCCAAAGTCTCTCTCTAATGTGTGGCGCACCGATGTCGGACGCCGATAGCACCATCCATTCCGCATTGTACCGGCTCTCGGCAAGTCCTTCGAGGACAGTGCAGAGACCTCTGGAAACAAGCATCGGACTATTCTCAACGAGCACGTAGCGAGGTCGAACCTCGCGAACGATTCGAAGCATTTCAAACCAAAGCGATGATTGTGGTCCAAAAATTCCTGCGGCGTTTCTTTTTGCGCACGATAAATCAGTGCAGGGGAATCCTCCACAGATTGCATCGACGTGCCCGCGCCACGGCTTTCCGTCGAAACTTTTGATGTCTGACCATATCGGAAATTTTGGCAGGCGTCCGTCTCGTTGTCGCTGCAATAAGACTCGACGGCAAAACTCGCTGACTTCGACAGCACAGACGGGGGTATGTCCACAAAGCATTCCGCCGAGAATTCCGCCCCCGATTCCAGCAAATAGGTGTAACTCACGCATCATACTCCACAATTACAGTAACTTTTTTCATTATATTTTTATCCGCAACTTCAATCGGCGGTTATCGCAATGTTTCGTCGTTAGTGCCGTTTTTAGCCGGTCGATCACTGTTTCACGCAAACGGCTGTCGTTTTTTATGAACCGGGCAATCGCTCTTCTACGTGTTGCTTGCCGTTCTCCGGCGATTCTCTTCATTGTGAGCATAGCACACCGTTTTTTAATGCGTATCGACTTGATATTGTTTTCGGCAATCGCCTCTGCGCCAAGGACGCTCTTATCAGGCAATCAATGAAGATATTGCGGTCGTGAATCAACAACGTCAGCGGCACGTTTATTTGCCGATTACCGCTCAAATAAATCTTCAATAGTTTTTTGAAGACTAAATTTTGATCGTTCGGATAATAGTTCGGAATCTTATCGTTTGCTTGTTGCGTTACTTCCATGAACCGAACCGCCCGATGAAGAAAATCGCACGGAGCGTCGTCAACGATGCTTGCGGGAATCAATTTGATATAGGAGCAGAACGGCCCGTGATCCGACTCGGCTGTTTCCGTTACCATTATTTCAATATCGGATTTGTCCCAACCGGCCTGATGTTCCACCGTATAGAACAGGTCGGCGTTAGTGCGGTAGAGTGTTTTCTCGTTTTTCAATTCGGGTGGCAACGGTGTGAAAGTTTCCCAAAACCGACGAAACTGCGTCGGTGTGAACTCGCCCAACGGTGCGGCGAGAAAACGTGTGTCCAGCCAGTACTTGCTTTTCATAATTTACCTTATTTTGTTTTTATCACAATAATGTTAATCCCTTGAACTGCCAGTATTTTACCACACTTTTCATTATGTTTGCGAGAAAACTTAATAGACCTCGAACCTCTTTTAATTCACGATGCCATGAACCCTGCGGTGCGTAATTCACGGATCGGATTGGCTCCCAAGGACGAATTCTGAAAAAATTTTGTGGGGGCTGTATTTCTTGGAAAGATTCCGGTAAGATGGGAACAGTGTTTCCTTTTACAGCCCCGGAGAATTATTATAGAATTACTAAAGATTAAATTAAAATCAGTTTAGACGAAAGTCATTGTCTACATCGAAATCCTTGCAGATTCACAAGACAAAGAACCATTAGGATAGTATGATTTTTGTGCTATTCCTGAATGGTTTTTGACAGCGTTTCATCACCAATAGATTAACGTCCCTACAATTTAGGGGCGTCGAATCATGTTGAGTGATGAACGGTTCTTGCAAGGATACCGGATGTAGCGACGTGATTGCTGCGCCCTTCTTGTTTTCCTTGTCTATTTTCATCGGCGAGGTTCTTTGATCGGTCGACGGCATCTCTTTCCGTTTGATTTCCCTTGTTTCACTCTTTAATTATGCACGAAAACTATGACAAACTGGCATTATTTCATCGACATCGGCAAAAAGGTTACCGTTACGGAAGAGCGATTCAAAGAGCTTGCCGCACAGGGCGTAATTACGGAGGGCACCCTCGTCCAGAATGAAAAAGGAGTAATCGTTCTGGCACGGTGTGTGGAAGGTTTGAAGTTCGTTGAAGAAACACCGCGCCAAGCGACAGGACTTGGACCAGAATCGGCACTTGCTCTGCGTGATGGTTTGACACTGACGTTTTGCTCGAACTGTGGCACTGTCTCGGCCAATTGCCCCAACTACCCTCGCCACGCTGCCGAAAATCCCTGTAACCTCTGCCGTTTTATTGGCTTTTGCGACTACGAAAAGTTTTGCAACGAGTGCGGTGTTGACCTCAATCCCGGACAGGCCGTTTGTGCAGAATGCGGTTGTACAGAATGTGGCCGGATCATCAGAACCCCCTGTGAGAAAGATGCTTATAACAAAGCCATATGGTATGGCAGGGCAACGGTCTTTGTGGCCGCCATTCTTGCTGTCATCTCACTTTTTTTGCCGTGGATAGAGGTAATGACTCCGTTGACAGGGAAAATCCGGATAGACGGATTCATGCTCCACTCTCTTTTTGTCTCACTTTCTCCGGAAACGAAAGTTCCGGTTCCAATTGTGGTTCCGATTATGGAAAAATCTGTCACAGTAAACGCATTCTCGTTCGGCGTTTATCTGTTTGTGATTTGTTTCATCGTGAGTATTTTATTGATGGTCCGGAATATATCCACGAATCACAACAACCCCCAAGCACTACCTTGTTGCTATAACTCACCATTTACCTATGATAGATATAGAGAAATTCCTGGTCTTTTAGGCGGATACATCTGTGCGGGAATCGGCCTTTGTTTTGGAATAGGGCAAGGATGGGTTTTATCCTCTTTCATTGGTGATCCCGATGACGTTGTTTTTGAAAATATACTAAAAGGTGCCCTAAAAGAAAGTAGTATTGGTGCAGGCACCTATTTGTTCGTTTGTGCTTGTCTGGCATTGATTGTCGGAATAGGACTGCAACACCGTGCCGTTGCCAGGTTGCTGGTACAGAACACTTCCGAACCGAAGAAATCGCAAATGTCCTTGTGTGGGGATATATTGGCGATGTGCATGCTAGTAGGTTTTATCGGTTTTTTCCTTGTATCATTCCTTGGAGAAATGCTCAGTCCTCCTTATTTTTATATTTCCAAAGGTAGTCCTTTTGAACCTGGGGCCAGTATGGTCGTGGCTGCAATTACGTTCATAATTACGCCCATAATTGCGATTTGCGTGATATGGATGATATTCATGTTTATTTGCGACCAAGTACAGTATATTGTTGATCCAGAGGGATGGCGTGAGCTAAGGGATGGGGAAGGCCTGTGGACTGATGGTTTGGCACTGCTTCTTCCGCTCTTAGTTGTCGCAGTTCATATTCCTCTAACGCTTTACTTATTATCGTACAGTAGTATTGCTTCGGATGTGCCCATTTCCTTCTTTACGTGCATCTTTCCATTTGTCTTGTTGTTATTCTGGACAGCAATGAGCCTCGGCGTGGCTTGGAAACATGAAATTTTACGAGTGCGAACAGAAATCCTTTCCCCTTTCCCAGACCGCCCACTGCGCCCATTCATGTTCGCTTTCGTGTCGCTTTCATTGGCATGTTTGGGTTTACTCCATCCTCCCATTTATTTCTGTTATCTCGGCTTACTCCATCCTTTCATTTATCTTTGCGGTCTCGGTGCGTTCTTACTTTGTGTGTTCTTGTTACATCTGTTCTTAGACACAGGGAAGATACTGCGAACTCTTCGTTCAGTCAGCTCTGACTACGACATAGACTACTACAGGATGATCCAGCACTGCCGCGAAATCAAGAGAGATGGTAGCAGATTTTTCGCACAACACTTCCTTGAGTCCTTTGAGCCAATAAGACAAGAGGTGGAATCAGCCCTGAAACTGAAACTGAACTTGGCACAAAAGGGACTTTATTTTTTGTTGGTTATTTGTGTTATTAATGTTTGGGTCTCTATTTCGGTAATTCTGGTAATTCTGGCAAAACTGGCATCTGGGTGGTGGTCGTAACTGGTAGGACATCGGAGTACCGGCTAAATCGCAAGCGTTGTTATTGCGTTTTAGCCGGTTCCGCATTGAATCCGTCTTTGATTGTCGCTTCAAGACATTCCGGTAACTTGATCGGCGCAGTCAATGCGTAGTCCAGTATGCGCTTGCAGTTACGATAAAATCGCAACTCGCCATCCTCGGTAAACCCATTTGTACGGTGTCGAGGCTTGTCAGTGCCGAAATTTTTAATCAGATAATCAATCGTAACGATTTCATCTTTTTCGTAATCCTGTAAATCATCGTATCGTTTTTGTGCGTCTTGAAACCATTTGCGCTTCCAATAAAGCAAATCGCCGCTACGCAAACAACACGCCGGGACGAAGCGATAGGCAAAATTTGGGTATCGATCTTGCCAATCGTCCAGCATGATTCTTGTACAACCGCCGTTGAACGAACACTGAAAGTACAAGTGTTCGTGCCGGGGATAGTCCGAATCAAGTAACAGAAAAAATTTATGTAATTGACGCTCCGTCAATCGGCCTAACGGCCCGACCAATCGGTCAGATACAAAATGAAAATTGCCGTTATTGTGACGCGGTATTTTTAACATTCGGACGCTCATTATTGATCTCCTGTCATTCGGACAAATTGAAAACTACTCTAATTCGATAACGATAATACTTGACTGATTGTAACTAACTGCCTTATTTTACTGATTCACTCTTGACTGCCTAAAAGGACCAATTGGTCCCGTACTTGACTCGAATTTTTGCTTGCCTAAAAAACAAAGTAACGATTTTTTCTTTTACCAACCTGTCTCTGCTCGTCAATCGCTCGAACAAAATCGTTTTAATACAGTTGGCTTTTATTCTTGATCGGAAATTTTTGTGCAATTATTTTCTGTCCGTGCGATTGATTTGAAGATTATATTATATCACACCCTCTCGCAATTATTGACAAAACTTTTAATAGATTTAATAGACTGCTGCGTATTAAAAGTATTGTCGTCTATTATTTTCACAGATGGTATCGATAGAGTTGTGTTCCAAAGGAGTCCTAACGGATAGCATTCTCCGTTCGTCGGCGATACCCTCTAAAATCGCACAAGAGGCCGTTTGCGGCGTTTCAGAGTGGCAAGCCTACTTTTCCTCTACCGGTGGTCAATCGGCCTCATACGGCCTCTGTAGAGGCGTTGTTGACGTGTTTGATCGCCGTCATTTTGATCGGCTTGCACGAATCGGAAAAATCGGGTATAAATCGGGAACTAAATGACTGCCTTTTACGGTTCCGTCAGGATGATTGTTGCCGAGAAAGAAAACAGGCCGTTTCGGAGAGCGAAACGGCCTGTAAAAAGAGCGACTGCCAGATTTTGCGCCAGTGATTTTGTAAAAAAGTTGAAATTCCCAGTGTTTTTAGCGATCCTATCCGCCCTTTCAGGGCGGATAAAAATGACCGCTTATTGGCAAGGTAAGGTATAGACGAAAGGCGTTCAAGTCGCTCTCCTTGTCGTACTCCCAAGGCTCCTTTCGATTGCTCTTGGGAGGAACAATCGGCTCCATACCGCACTTTTTCGCCTTGGCACGGCAAGCATCTCCCTCATAGGCCTTGTCCATCAAAAGCAGCGAAAGAGTGGTCCGTGTAGAGTAAGATTCACTTTACACGGACCACTCTACACTGTCCAGTGCAAGTGCCTTAATTCCTTTTAGAGCGTATTAAAAATGGCTCTGGAGTTTTTATCGTCACCCCCGCGCAGGCGGGGCCTAGACATTCGACATCATTGAGTTTGTTTCATCGCCATAAGCTTTTGCAATTAAAGAAGATGTGAACATCTGTCCTCTAGGCCCCCGCCTACGCGGGGGTGACGGGCATTCACAATTTTAGATGCGGTCGAGCACTAGAACAGCTCCATACACAAGTTGACGCGTCCCGTAAAACCGTTTTGAGAAACATTTTTGACAAGTTTTTCCACCAAAGTTTACCTATTTCCTCTTGGAAGCGACTTGTTTTCTTTCTATGATTCGCAAGTTTTTACGGATGTGTTTGTAATCCGTCAATCCTTTTTCGAGAACATATACCATGCTTCCCACCCGTTCGGTTGTCCTGTTAACGTGCCTTGTGGTAATCCTTTCTACCGGTAATGTTACTGGTACGAACTTGATCGTAGGGAGTGGCGCAACATGGACCATCGACGATTTGTATTCGGTGACGACGGAATACGTCAATGAGGGAGAGCTCGTCATTACTGAAACCGGCCAACTGCACATCGAAGCCGACGTTTACAACAGTATACCGGCGGGAACGGGGTGGCTTGATCTCGGAAAGGTCCTCAGCGAAGGAATGATCTATGCGGAGCAAACGATCCGGTTCCGTGACGGCTCCGTGTTGGGCGGAGCCGTTATGTCGTCCGACAAAATATTTTTCGAGGGTGCCGTAACCGTTAGTGGCGACATTTCAGGAAAACTCCATCTCGAAGATGCGGCGATTCTGCAATTAGGCGAGGGCATTCTCTACGGGGGCTTTGATTTGGCTGGCGGTTCGTCGTTAACATCGTCGACGATCAATGGGACTTTGCTTCTCGGTATCGTAAACGATTCGGTAATTCACGCCGGTGCAACGCTCTCGGCCAAGAACGTCCTCTTGTCTTGGGGCAACGAACACTATTCCCCCAGTATTGTGAACGCCGGGACCATCGAATCCGGGGCATTGTATTTGCGGTCCGTCGAACTGCTTAATGAGGGCAGTGGAACCATTACGACCAGCAACTTAATGTTACTTGAAAAAAGCATCCTCGACTTGAGGAACAACAACACTGTAAACGGCGGCTTGGCCCTTTCCAACCTCCTCTCTATCGACTCCACATCCCAAATATATGGAAAAACACTTGAATTCGTCGGCGTTACGGTTGAGAACTGGAATTCCACAAACGGTGGTGGGATTGTCGCAACGAACCTCCGTTTCGGTGAGGGGACAACGCTGTTCGGAATCGGGGCGGTCGACGCCCATACGGTGTTTGCAGAAGGCTCCAAATTGGTACTCGGACTCTACGATCCTGGTATCGACCACAACGACGCGGACTTCACAGGCTTCGGCAACCAAGGTTACGTTGTTACCGACTTCGGCAATAAGAATGTGACCTTCGAAAGCGGATCGACCATTGCAATGACCATCGATCCAGGGGGATATGGACGTTTGAGGACGGAGGGAAAAGTTCAAATAGATGACGATGTCTTCTTGGAGATCGTCAACGGTTCCGATTTCGACGACAATGACATTACCCAGGAATTTTACGTTGTAATAGGGAACAGTGACTCGGTATTTAGCGAGAATTTGAAATTCGAATCCCTGTTTTTCAAACTTTCCAACGTGTTTCGGTTCGATTATGAGGATCTGGCAGTGCTGACGGTTGAAATTTCCAAGAATGCCGGTCTACCGGACTATGCCGTTTCGCCGAATCAACGGGAATTTGCTCTGATGATCGAGCGAATCAATGCCAGTGCCACCGCAAACGAAGCGCAAAAACAGATGCTGGACTCCCTGTTGAGGATCAATTCCATCGCTGAACTCCGTAAGGTGCTGGGCAGTCTACTTGGCGACATTCGTGCCAACGGACTTGTTGCCGCCATGTCACAGCCTTGGCGTGTGCCGCTGGAAAGGGGGGGGATGGAACGCCTGTCCCTTCACACTCCGAAATGGGAACGAACGGCGAATCTTTCGACGACGGAAACGGAGTATTTCGGCCAATCGGTCAGCCCGCTTTCGTGCAATCTGTGGTTCGACACTTATTACAATCACACGAGCTTGCGCTCGGATGGTAATGCTTCCGGTGGTCTCGGCGACCGATTCGGGTTTTACCTCGGCAACGAGTGGACGCCGACCTACGAAACCCTGTTTGGCTGGGCTTTTGGTTACGCCAATGGTTCCTTCACGCAGGACACGAGCCATCTCCGGATCAACGACTACCAGTTTGGTCTCTATGGCGGCGCGAATCTATTCAACCGGAACCTCCAGCTTCGTGGATACATTGGCTACGGACACTTGGATTTCACACATGATCGACGAGTGACATTACGTGACACCCTTTACGCGGCTCACGGTTCGACACCGGGGGACTCGGTGTCGGCGTCATTGATGTTTGTTCGACCGGTCGATCTGTCGGATCGATTCCTATTCAAACCGACGTTTGCCGTCGACTTCGAACGGATTTCGCAAAAAGGATTCCGTGAATACGGCAATTCCGGCATTGTGCTTTCTTATGACGGAGCCGAATTCCAGCGGTTGATGCTCCGATTGGGGGCATCTGGCGAGCATTCTCTACCTCGTGGATCGATTTGGGGACGGCTCTACTACGGCGTGAGAGTTGCTGGAGACACAGCCGCACAGAGTCGCACTCGATTTGTCGGCGTGACGGAACCGGGAGTTGCCGTGTACAGCGTTAATATCGGCGATTCCGTCTTCGATGTCGGACTGGGCGGTAAGCACTCACTGAACACCACAAAGTCATTCTGGATTTTCGGCGACTACAACGGAAGTTTTACGAAACGGTCCGACTCGCACACAGGTTCAATGGGATTCATCTGGAAACGGTGAAACCGCCTTTTTTAATTCCCCAGTGATTGGAGCGGCGCCGGGATACGACCACCAAAATGGACGAAAGCGTCGCTCGCTCCGATGTTGCGGACTTCCAAGACCGGTGAGGCACCAAACAAACCGCCGAAGTCGACACGGTCGCCCGCCTTTGCACCGGGAACGGGAACCAATCGCGTTGCTGTCGTCTTGTTGTTAATCACACCGATTGCCATTTCATCGGCAATGATCGCCGCAATCGTTTCCGGTGGCGTGTCGCCGGGAATCAGTACCATATCGAGGCCGACACTGCACACACTCGTCATTGCTTCGAGTTTTTCGAGACTCAAATGTCCCTGAGCAACAGCATCGGCAAGCGTCGAATCCTCCGAAACCGGTATGAACGCTCCGCTCAAGCCGCCGACGGAACTCGATGCAAACAGTCCGCCCTTTTTCACGGCGTCGTTCAGCAAAGCGACCGCCGCCGTCGAACCGGGAGCGCCGATCTGTGCAATGCCGAGCAGTTTCAGTATCTCGCCGATACTGTCGCCGACCGTCGGTGTTGGAGCCAGCGAAAGGTCGACGATACCAAACTCCGTTTTCAGCCGTTCGGCAACTTCGCGGCCAATCAGTTCGCCGACCCGCGTAACACGGAAACTCGTTATCTTGATTTCCTCGGCCAAGTCGCCGAGCGTCAATTTTTTGCTGGACGCTTCGGCGGCTTCGATCCGCCTTGCCAAAGCGGAACGCACAACGCCCGGACCGCTGACACCGATGTTGATCGCCGCCTCCGGTTCGCCAGCGCCCATATAGGCACCGGCCATGAAAGGATTGTCCTCCGGAATGTTCGCAAAGATCACGAGTTTCGCCGCTCCGAATCCTCGCTGCTCCCGCGTTGCCACCGCAATTTCGATCAGCCGATGTCCGAGTTGATGCACGGCGTCCATATTGATTCCCGCCTTCCGAGACGCAACGTTGATCGACGCACAGACCCGCTTCGTCGACGCCAGAACGTCCGGGAGCGTGTCCATCACGAGTTGGGCGCCGGTCGAAATTCCCTTTTGGACCAAGGCGGAAAAGCCGCCGACGAAATCAACGCGACATTCTTCCGCCGCTTTGTCGAGCGTTGCAGCAAGTTGAACAGCGGTCGAACGCCCGTGACCAGAGAGGATTGTCGCTGCCGGAGAAATCGCAAGGCGTTTATTCGTAACAGGAATCCCGTATTTTTCACCGACGCTGTTGCATACGGCGACGAGCTCCCTTGCTCGATCCATTATTTTGTTATAGACCTTTCGGCAAAGTTGATCGGCACTCGCCGACGCACAGTCATTGAGGTTCAGTGCCAAGGTTACGGCACGAACATCAAGATGCTCGTCGTGAAGCATCCGAACCGTGGAAAGAATTTCATCGGTGTTCAGCATGGAGCGCGTAGGGATGGTGTATCACCATCGTTTGTATCATTTTAGAAACTTGTCGGCAAGTTGCAATAGGGTTTTCCTTTGGGCGCGGGGGGCCCCAGTAACAACTTCCGTGTATTATCCGTGGCCAAAAGACCAATTTGCCCCCGTTTACAGTATTAAGTCTCCAGTGACGATGTTTTTCATTCGGACCCGCTCGTCTATTATTCTTTTTCGGTACTATGTAACGAGCGTTCGTTACTACGGACGGCGCCGACCAATAGCACTCCGAAGCCGGTCCAAACGGTCAGTAGGATGCCGAGCGACAAATAGGAATTCAAGCCGACAATGCAAAGCAGGTTGCGGACACGACCATTGGCGAATTCCTGGAGCAAAAACAGCGGCTTATTTTCCGCCGTCCACAAGGCGTCTGAAAGGGGAACATTTATTGCGGCGAAGCAGATCACGCAACCATAGACGGCAAAGGCCGCGACAAGTAGGCGGACCGACGTTGCCAGAACGCCCCAGCCGAAAACAAGAGGAAGAAACAGAAACGGTAACGCCACCGTGACGTGTCGGCACGGAATACAGGTTTCCTTCCAATAGACGTATGAAGAGTTTAACAGGAAATAATAAAGCGGTATCAGGATGCAAGCGATATTCAAAAACCGTTCGTCGTCCCGAATGATATTCCGCAACGCAAACAGCGGCGAAAGGATCAAGATCGGCGAAAACCAGAGAATTCCGTGCTTTAAGGAAACCAAGGTTTGAACAAGAACGTCAAATTGCGGAATCTTGATGCCACAGAATCCTTCGTCCATTTTGGGGAAGTTTGTCGCAACAAATTGGTATCCCGTGGTGAACGGTCCGCCGAATGCCAATGTGTTGTAATAGCAGAAACCAGCGGCAATGGGCAACGCTCCAACTGCCAGAAAAGCAATGACCGTAAAAATCGACCGCATCGAAGAGCGTTGTCGAATCATCGTTGCGATGAAAACGCAACCGAGAATGATTGACGGCACCGCCGCCGTGTACTCGATCCAAACGGCGTAGGCAAGGAGCAATCCGGTCATCACCCAAGCGAATCGGTGGTCGGCAGGTCGATGTGATGACAGCAAACGCAGGCCGCTTGCCGTTGCAAAAAGAAGAAATGCCCCGGCAATGGCGTGTCCGAACATCACGGTACTCCAAGTACCGAAAGGCGTCCCGAAGCCGAGGAGTAAAGCCATCAACACGGCAACCCGTTGCGACGCCCCCAACCGGACGGCCAAGGCGTAAAACGTCGAAATCGCCACGGCGCATAGCAACGAAACCGGAAGGGAACCAACCACGGTGAGGAATCTGAAATTCGCATTTGGATACTTCGTCAGCGCCGCCGGATCGAACGACGTGAAATCGGTTCTCCCTATTGCCTGCAAACCATAATAAGCAGTAGCAACAAACGGTAGAGCAAGAAAACTCACCCCCGGTGCCTTGTCGCAGTAATAGTGACCGTCCCGGACGCAGATGTCGTCGGAGAGGTGGTAATACTTGTCGATGCAAACCGTTCCACCATCTAGTAGAGCCAAACAAAGCGCAACACGGTTGGCCGAGTTTGGGTTGACCACGCAATGCTTGAGGTAAACGAAACTGAACGCCGAAACGAGAAATAACAGAAGCGCGATTCGCTTCGAAACGGAGACCGAGGAAAGGTTCGGCGGCATAGCCGCCAAACCTTTTTTATCTATAGTCCCCCCCCCCCCCCCGCCCTGTTTTTGTTTGTTTGTTGTGTTTTTCCTTGCCCTTTTGTCTGTGGGGCTTTGGGACTGTTCACGCGTGACTCTTTGCTTTGTCTTGGATCT
>Ga0099364_10003957_pt1 | contig 22619 bp, 17 predicted proteins | sample TergutTh196P3_FD_73070 | JGI IMG/M metagenome (GOLD analysis project Ga0099364, IMG submission 73070) | Microcerotermes parvus P3 segment gut microbial communities from Pointe-Noire, Republic of the Congo - Th196 P3 | ecosystem: Host-associated > Arthropoda: Insects > Digestive system > Gut ...
TTTTTTCGGATGTCAAGGCGAAAGACCGCAGGAATACATCCGTCTTTCAAGGGATTTCAACGCAGACAGGCGAAAAAAGGCAGCGCAAGGATGGTGGGTGGAATTGCGTTGTGCAGCACTCGTTTCCGCCAGAATGAGCGCGAGAATTTACCCCCGCTCGGAGCGCGAACCCCGCTTGGCATTTTTCGGTGAGGATTATGTGCCTTTCGCGGTTAGTCGTGACCTGTAACCAATAAAGACATAAAGGAGGCAACGGTTATATGACGATTAAGCCAATTGATATCAAAGCCGACAAACGGGTGTTTAAGGCTGCGAGTCTAATGGGTCCCAGCAGCGGACTGCCCACGGTCGTCGAATCCGGCAAAGATGGCAAGCTAACGCGAATACGCCCGATGCATTACCGTGACTACGTAGACTGGGACAGCAAGACCCCGTGGAAAATCGAAGCGCGCGGCAAAACGCTTACGCCGCCCGACCGCACGCTCCCCGCAGTATACTACATGTCATACAAAAAGCGCGTATACTCGGAAAACAGAGTCCGCTGGCCCCTCAAGCGCATCGACTGGGACCCCAACGGCGAACGCAACCCGCAAAACCGAGGAAAATCCCCATATGTACGCATATCATGGGACGAAGCGACGCAAATCATCGCCGACGAGCTATTGCGCATCCGTGAAAAATACGGAATGTCCGCAGTGCTCTCAGAAGCCGACATGCACGGCGAAGGCAAACATGTGGCACCCAGCCACGGCTGCGCTAACAGGCTTTTGTCTCTGCTCGGAGGATACACGATCCAGATGCGCAATCAGGACAGTTGGGAAGGATACTCTTGGGGCTCCAAGAACGTCTGGGGCGGAGAACCCGTCGGCGAAATGCAGCCATCGGGCAACGTATGGCCCGATATCGCAAAACATGCCGAACTGCTGCTCTTCTGGGCGGCCGACCCCGAGACCACGCCCGTCGGATTTGACGGCTACATGTCCAGCCGTCTCAACGAATGGCTGCACAGTCTCGGGCTAAAATATGTGTTCGTTGACCCCGCGCTCAACTATTCGGCATGCAGAGTTGCGGACAAATGGATACCCATACTGCCAAACACCGACGCCGCCATGTATCTAGCCATTGCATACATATGGCTCACAGAGGACACATATGACAAAGAATATGTAAAAACCCACGCAGTCGGCGCTGAACCGTTCTTTGACTATGTACTCGGCAAAGAAGACGGAGAACCCAAAACCCCCGCTTGGGCAAGCGAAAAATGCGGCGTACCCGAATGGACGATCAAAGCACTCGCCCGCGACTGGGCAAAGAAAGTCACAAGCATCACAATCGGCAACGGCGGCCCCGGCATACGCGGCCCGTTTTCAACGGAACCCGCTCGGCTGCAATCGATTTTGCTCGGTATGCAAGGACTCGGCAAACCCGGCGTACACCAAGCGAAGTGGCTGGAGTGGAACCTGCATACGCCGATATATCAAATGCCATACCAAGGCGAAGCGATGATAAATATTCCGCATCGCGCAGAAATCGTCAGGCCATACGATTCATCCACCGATATTACCTCTGCGATGATAAACATAAATAAAGGCAAACAGCAGCAATCCTCCGACCCCAACAGGGTGCAAGACGACATTGGCAAAGGACGGTACAAGCTCACAGACCAAGCAAACACAATAGAAGAGCTTGCGGAACTGATGAAAATTACCGACACCCCTCCCGCCCAGTCAATACCGAGATGCATGGTCCATAAGGCAATATTGAATGACAGCATCGAATGGTGGGGGCTATATTCATTCTGCGGCCCCGCCGAACAGCAATGGACAAAGCATGTGTTCCCAAGGCCCGGCTGCTCCAGACTTCACATGATTTGGACAGATGCGCCCTGCAACGTCACATGTTGGAATGACGGATTCGCGTTTGTCAAAGCCATGCGCTCTCCCGAAATCGAATGCATTGTCGCACAGCACCCATGGATGGAAAACGACTGCTACCTCTCCGATATCATCCTCCCTGTCGCGACGAAGTTCGAGATGGAGGACATCTGCGACGACAAGGGCGGCGGGGTTCTGACCTCCGTGTTCCACGAATATGCCGCATGTCCGCCGGTCGGCGAATCGCGCAACGACTTTGAATGTGTCGCCGCCGTTGCGAAAAAAATCAGCGAAGACGTATATATGGCATATACGGGGAACGAAAAATCCATCGAGCGCGTCATCGAACTCTTCTGGCAAGGCAGCGGAGTTGCGCATCTTGACGTTGACGACGAGTTCCATAAAAACGACATTTTCGTCATCCCCGCGCGCACTGATGTCCAAGACCTCCCGGCAGGGCTTGCACCGTTCGCGGAGGATCCCGATAAAAACCCGCTTGCGACGCCGACAGGGAAGCTTGAATTTACCTCAACAGGGATAGAAAAACACTTCCCCGACGATTCCGAACGCCCGCCATATCCCAAGTGGATTGAAAAGAGCGACCTCCACGACGAGAATCTTTCATCCGAGCGCGCAAAGGAATATCCGTTGCTGTGCATGTCAAACCATGGCAGATGGCGCTTCCACGCCAATCTTGACGATGTAACATGGAGCCGCGAAATCGAGACAATGAAGATACGCGCAAAAGACGGCTATCAATATGAGCCCGCATGGCTGCACCCGTCCACCGCGAAAAAGAGCGGCATCGAACACGGCGACATCATCAAGGTCTACAACGAGCGCGGCACGGTCCTGTGCGCGGCATATTTGACGGAGCGTCTAATCCCCGGCGTAATCTATGTCGATCACGGTTCGCGCTTTGACCCGATTGACGCCGAAACGCTCGACCGCGGCGGAGCGATAAACCTGATTACCCCGCGAAATAACATCTCAAAACATGCGACAGGCATGGTCGTTTCCGGATTCCTCGTAGCCGCCGCAAAAGTTAGGGACGAGGAAATGGCAGAGTGGAAAGCAAAATATCCCGAGTCGTTCGCCCGCAAAATCGACGAAGCCTGCGGCGTATGCCTCGATGGATGGCTAGTAGAATAGGGAGGTTTGTATATGTCAAAGGTTTTTTGCGTGGATGTTGCCAAGTGCAACGGGTGCTACAACTGCCAGCTTGCTTGCAAGGACGAACACGCGGGCAATGACTGGACCCCGTATGCGAAGCCGCAACCGGATATCGGCCAGTTCTGGGTGAAGCTGCAAGAAAACGTGGGCGGCACGATTCCGAAGGTCAAAATACACTACATACCGCATATGTGCAACCACTGCGAAAAGGCAGCCTGTATCGATGCATGCGGCCACGCAGCGATATATCGTCGCGACGACGGGTTTGTCGTCATCGACCCCGAGAAATGCAAGGGATGCGGGAAATGCATGAGCGCATGTCCATATGAAGCGATATTCAAAAACGACGAACTGAAGATATGCCAGAAATGCACGGGATGTTCGCATCTGCTCGACAACGGCTACAAGCTGCCGCGTTGCGTGGAGGCATGCCCGACCGACGCTATGCTGTTCGGCGAAGAATCGGAGCTTCAGGATTTCATCGTCGGCTCAACGGTGCGCATGCCCGAGACCGGTTTGTATCCAAAGGTCTTCTACCGCAACATTCCCGGCAAGTTCATCGCAGGAACGGTCTATGACCCGATAGAAAAAGAAGTCATAATCGGCGCGCGCTGCCGAGCGACCAACGGCGGCAAAACAGTGGAGGTGCTCTCCGACGAATACGGCGATTTCTGGTTCAAAGACCTCGCGAGGGGCAAGTATGACGTCGTTATAGAGGCCAAAGGCTATGACTACAAAACATTCGACAATGTAGACGCAACGGTTGATGTAAATCTAGGCGACATCCCACTGTCTCGCGCGTAGGGGCAGGGGTCAGAACAAGTAACAAGTAACAAGTAACAAGTAACAAGTAACAAGTAACAGGGAATGGATGACGGGACAATACCCGCTCCATTCCCTGTTTGCTATTTCTAAATGCGGATGCACCGCAGATTAACGATTAAGAAGTAACAGCTAACTCCTAACTCCTAACTCACAACTCAGTCCGCATCCGCTAGCATTTTTGCTTCCTCTATGATTTTTGTCTGCACAGGCATTGGGGCTTCTTCGTAGCGCTCGAAACGGATTGTGAACGAGCCTCTGCCCTGCGTCATTGAGCGCAGTTCGATGGCATAGCTCGACATCTCGCCCATTGGGACTTCCGCTTCCACGACCTGCATTCCTTCGGCATTTAGATTCATGCCGACCGGACTGCCGCGTCTCTTGGACAGATCGCTCATTATATCTCCCATGTATGTGTCTGGAATCGTGACCGTCAGGAATCCGATTGGCTCGAGAATAACAGGGTTCGCCTGCGGCACGCCCTCTTTATATGCAAGCTGCGCGGCCAGCTTAAACGCCAGATCCGAAGAGTCGACCGAGTGGCAGGAACCGTCTACGAGCGTCGCCTTCAGGAACACGAGCGGATATCCCGCCAGAACGCCGCGCTGAATACTCTCGCGCAATCCCTTTTCAACGGCGGGGAAATAGTTCTTCGGCACGCTTCCGCCGAAAACTTTCTCTTCAAACGTCAAATCCTCGGTTTCGCCGGGCTCAAACTCCATTACCACGTCGCCAAACTGGCCCGCTCCGCCCGACTGCTTCTTGTGCCGCCCGCGTACCTGAACCTTTTTGCGTATCTTTTCACGGTAGGGCACACGCGCCGGCGCAAGCACGACCTCAACGCCAAACTTGTCTTTCAGCTTGGAACACAATACATCCAGTTGAATATCTCCCGAACCGGAGAGAACAAGCTGGCGCGTCTCCGCGTTGTTTACGAATGTGAATGTCAAATCCTCTTCCGCGAGACGGCCCAACCCAGTAGATATTTTATCCTCCTGCCCCTTTACCTTGGGCGCGATAGCCATAGAGTAGCATGGCGGCGTGAAGTCTATGGTCTTGGCTGTTACAAGGTTCTTTGAATCGCTGAGCGTGTCTCCTGTTTTAGTATCGGAAAGCTTCGACACCGCGCCGATATCTCCGCAAATGATTTCCTTGACTTCGATATTCTTCTTGCCCTGCATCTTGAAGATATGCCCCATTTTCTCGGTCGTACCTGTGCGCGTGTTCGTAAGCTGCATATCCGCAGAAACGGTTCCCGACAACACCTTGAAAATGCTGAACTTCCCATACTGGTCGGAAATGGTTTTATAAACTATTGCACAGGCGGAGCCACTGGGATCTGCGGCGATTTCCGCTCCATCGTCGGAGACATCTTTGCTCTCCGCAGGAGATGGAAACAGGTTGATAATCGAATCAAGCAGCGGTATTGTGCCAAGCCCCGTCAGCGTGCATCCGCAGAACACGGGTACGAGCGTCAAATCCTTGAGACCCGCTTTCAACCCTTGGATTTTCTCCTCGTCGGTGAACTCCTCCCCGTCGAAGAACTTATCCATCAGTTCTTCGCTCGTCTCGGCAACGCTTTCGTTCACGGCGGTGTAAAGCTCCTCGAGCTCGGCGCTCATGCTGTCGGGAATCGGGATTTCCTTGTTCTTCCCGCCATCTATTGCATAAGCCTTGCGGCTGATGATATCGACGATGCCCTCGACCTTTCCCGAAGCGTCCTTGATAGGCGCTATGAGCGGGCAAATGGATGTGCCGTATTTTTCGCGCAAGGCGGCAAACACAGCGTCGAAGTCCCCATTTTCCTCATCGGTCTTTGACACATATATCGCCTTTGGAAGCTTGCTTGCCGAAAGATACGACCAGCTCTTTTCAAAGCCGACGGTTATGCCGTCTTTCGCGCTGCATACGATTATGCCCGCGTCGGCTACGCGCAGCGCTTCCGCGACTTCTCCCGCGAAATCGAAGAATCCCGGCGTATCCAGAATGTTGATTTTATGGCTATTGTACTCGGCAAACATCGTGGCAAGATAAATAGTAATCTGGCGCTTTATTTCCTCGGAATCAGAATCGCCAACAGTGTTGCCATCGGTGATTTTGCCGAGCCTGTCTGTTCCGCCTGTCAGAAAAAGCATACTCTCGGCAAGGCATGTTTTCCCGCTGCTCCCGTGTCCGAGAATCGCAATGTTGCGGATATTTTCGGTGGTATACGGCATATTTTTGCCCCCTCATTTCTAAGTGTGTTGGGATTATATACTAAATTTAATTGCATTACAAGAAGGATTTCATAATTAATGATTGACGATTGACGATTGACGATTAACAAGTAACAAGTAACAAGTAACAAGTAACAAGTAACAGGTAACTCCTAACTCCTAACTCCTCATTTCTTGCATTTGACATATCCGCACACCACAAGCACTGCCGCTAGGGTGCATAGCATGAATAGGAGAAGGTTTCCCGGTTTTGCGGATATTAGCGCGTCGTTCCAGAACATGTAGAACATGAATATGACTCCGAGTGCGGCTGAAATGATAGAAACCGCAGTGGCGACGAGTGCTGCGGATCTGAGCAGCCTGCCGCCGGTAATCGCTTCGGCATAGGGGCCAAGCCCCTCTCGCGCCAGAAGCGCTGCCATACGCCCTCGGCTTCCCGAGAACGAATCTGATATGCTGTATGAATCCTTTGCTTGAACATACACGATGTCTTCGAGGGACACCCTGTACTTCTGCTCAAGCATTTTCGGCGTGATATTGAAGTCCCGCATTGCGAAAAACAGCTTAATGCGCCATTTCAGCATGGATATAAGAGCGCTTTGAACAGAGTTGACAGGCGAATATTCGATTACGAAGAACGCCGCAAGCTTATTATTGATTGCTGTGAACAACGCATTTGTTATGTTCAAATCATCCGGCACTTCAACACCGTTCAATTGCATGAATGCAGCGGAGCCTGTATAAACTTGGTCCCCATGCACCCGCCCGCCTATTCCGCCCTCATAACAGGTGAAATCATTCACTCTGACCGCTTCCATTTTTTGGGTCTTCAGCACTTCATAAAAAAGGCGCGAAAGCCCCGAACCCGACGCCATTATCAAACTCGCGGTGTAACGTATCGACACAGATGGGGACACGTTGTTATAAAGCTTAGCCCCGTTAAACGATAGCGTTCCCGGCGGAAACAGATCGTCGTCCGTCACGCTTGCGCCGTCAGTATTGCAAATATCGTCAACTCCGCCCCATCCCGCGATAGCCGCGCCTGATTTCCGAACCGCTCTGGACACGATTCCAAACGGTATCGAGAATGTCAACATTACCGAAAACGGCGCAGCGGCCGCAAGCAAGGCTGATAACATATGCAGAAAATACTCTCCCCCACCCCTGACAGCTACCTTGATAACAGACATAACAAGCGCGGCGGCAAGCAGTATCGGCGCGGCATAGCGGTATGCCGTCTCGGAAATGTCGGGATGCATAAGGTTGCTATAGAACCCGTCGGTCCTGTTGTATGCCTTCTTCAGCACGGATTTATTAATATCGACGTTATACTCGGCTTGCACGCCATAAGGCTCGGATGAGACGACCGCGGTTTTCAGCGTTTCGGTAATTGCCCGCAAGCTGAGCCTTTCGCCAAAAGCCGCTAGCATAAGGGAAACGGCGGACACCGTGCAGTATGGCAGTATATCCACCGCGCCGCGAATTACCGAAAATGCGCCCGATATAAAAGAGAAAGCGCATGAGAAAAGCACAAGCGTTTCAGCATTTGGAGCGCCGCGCACCAAATCTCCCGCACCTCTAACGATAATATCGACGCATAAAATCATAACGACGAGCAGCAACAGCATGTGTACGCCCGCAGCGACAGCCTGATTGCGTCCGATACCGAATGGGATTACCAGTCCCGCTTCTGCGGCAAACGTAAGCATGATCATAATTATCGTGATTATCGCCGCAGGTATAATTCGAAACGAGATGGAACTAAGCTCTTGGGCGAACCTCTTCAACACATCCTTCAATTCGGGTTCTTCATATATCTCGTCTTCATCGTCAATCAGTTCGTCCCCGTCGATTCCCGTTCGCTCGAATATACCATAGCTCAACTGCTCTGATACTTCAGGAACTTCATCAAATCCAATCTCTCGCTCCACTGCCTTTTCCACTTCTTTTATGAGCGTATCCTTGGCTTCGGGCTCGGGAGGTTGGAAGTTGTCGAAAACCACGACAACGCCGTCCCTATCCCCTCCCGTGTCTCGCTGCTCCTCAGGCAAATCACGAGGCGGACTTGCACTCTCCGCAGCAGGCGCAATTTCCGGGAGGCTGTCCTCGGAAAGCATCGCGTATATAGAGTTCAACAGCGAATCAGATACAATAGGATCGGCTTGCGCTTCGCTTTCCGCGTCAGGAGCAATGCCGTCCTCTATCACCGCACTTATCGAAGATGGCATCGGATCGGGCTCAGCTTCCCCAAGCGCTTCTTTGATGATTTTATCGGCTTGCTCGTTCAGAAGCTCCTTTGGGGTCTTCTTATCGCCGTTGATATAGGCCGAGCCCTTATACTCCGCCAATATCGACTCCAAAGACACATCCTGCAGCGCCGAGTCGTCGCTATCGCCAATATAGTTATCGTTTTCGCTCGCCATACACGTCCTCCCGCTCCCTCACTGCGATGTGCGCTGCCTGACGGCTTCGTACATGATTATTGCTGCCGAAACCGAAGCATTGAGAGACGCGATCTTGCCAAACATTGGTATGCTAATACTGAAATCGCAGTTTTCTCCGACCAAACGGCCTATTCCCGAACCCTCGCCGCCAATGACGAGCGCCGCAGGCCCCGTGAGGTCGCTTTCCCATAATGATGTCGTCCCACTTGAAGATGCTCCAAACACCCAAATGCCGGATTTCTTCAGTTGCGTTATCGCGGATGTAAGATTTGCCACGCGGGCTACGGGTATGTGGTAAACCGCGCCGCTTGACGCTTTCGCGACAGTTGCCGTCAAACCCGCGCTCCTGCGCTTGGGGATTATCACGCCATGTACGCCCGCTGTCTCACATGTCCTGATGATAGCTCCCAGATTATGGGGATCCGCAATCTCGTCGCATAGCACGATAAGCGGAGCTTCGCCCCTTTGCCGGGCTACTTCCAATATATCATCTATAGTTACGTATTCCACGCAAGCCGCCTGCGCAATCACGCCCTGATGCGCATGTGTGCAGCTCATTGAGTCGAGCTTGCGCCTGTCAGCATCTACAACTGCAACACCCGCCGCACGAGCCGTTGACGCAATATGCCTAAGAGTCTTGTCAGTCTCTCCTTTTGCAATGAACACCTTGTCTATCGCAACGCCCGCGCGCAACGCCTCGATGACAGCATTACGCCCCTCAATTACTCCTTCGGCGCGCTCTTCGCCGTAGCTGTGTTCCATGCTCAGAGGTATCCTTTTAGAGTATCGACCATATCAAGCTTTTCCCATGTGAATTCGGGCTGCGGCCTTCCGAAATGGCCATATGATGCGGTCTTCCTGTAAATAGGCCTTAATAAGTCGAGCTTTGATATGATTTTTGACGGCCTGAAGTCAAATACTTCCTTAATAATGCCCGCAATTTTCTCATCGGAGAACTTACCCGTACCCCTTGTATCGATTAGCACGGACACGGGCTGCGCTACGCCGATAGCGTATGCCAGTTCAATCTGACAAGCACAGGCAAGGCCCGCTGCGACGACATTCTTCGCCACATAACGCGCCATATATGCAGCGCTGCGATCCACCTTCGACGGATCCTTGCCCGAAAACGCGCCGCCGCCGTGACTTGCATATCCGCCATATGTGTCAACTATTATTTTACGCCCGGTGAGACCCGAATCTCCAACAGGGCCGCCAATGACAAAGCGCCCGGTCGGATTTACGAATATCTTCGTATCTTTGCTAATCAGCTTCGCGGGTATCACAGGCTTGATAATGCATTCTATCACGCTCTCGCGCAAATCTTCGATCGATACATCCTCGTCATGCTGTGTCGAAACTACGACCGCGTTGACCCCGCTGACGCAGTTTTTCTCATCGTACTCGACCGTGACTTGGCTTTTTCCGTCGGGCCTGATGAACTTCAGCTCCCCGCTCTTCCTGACCTCGGCAAGTTTCTGCGTCAATGCATGGGCCATCGAGATAGGCGCCGGCATTAGTTCAGGCGTCTCGTCGCAAGCAAAGCCAAACATCATGCCTTGATCTCCCGCGCCCCTATCGTCCGAATCATCATATGCATTGTCTACGCCCATCGCGATATCTGCGCTCTGTTCGTCAATTGCGGTCAGCACGGCGGAGCTTTTATAATCAAATCCATACTCCGGTTTTATATAGCCAATATCCTTAATGGTTTCTCTCACCACATGCGGGATATCGACATAGCAGCTTGTCGTGATTTCTCCCATCACAAGCGCCATTCCGGTTGTGACTATCGATTCACATGCAACGCGCGCCGCTTTGTCGCCTGTCAGGATGGCATCCAACACGGCATCTGAAATCTGATCGCAGACCTTATCCGGATGCCCTTCAGTAACCGATTCCGATGTAAATATTCTGTTTGACATTAAACATTAACGCTCCTTGTTGTAATATTTTGTATTCAAATCGTATCCTTTTTGTTCGCTAACCTACATAATACAACAAAAAAAAGAATCTGTCAAATTTTATGCAAATTTTGCCTATTCTATATGCACTTCATTATACAGACAGTGGCGCAGATGCCGCAGCCTGTGCATTTTGCCCGGTCAACGACCGCGAGATTATCGCTTACGGCAATCGCTTCCTCGGGACACTCTTTGACGCACTTCATACATCCTATGCACCCTTTTTGACACTTTTTCCTGACCACCGCTCCCCTTTCGGTGTTTTTGCACAGCACTATTGCCGTCGGCGCGCTGTAGCTATCAACATGGATTATTCCACTCGGGCAGACCGCCGCGCAAAGCCTGCACCCCACGCATTTTCGCGTATCGACGCGCGCAAGCCCGCTTTCGACGCATATCGCACCCTCCGGGCAAACAGCCGCGCAATCTCCAAACCCAAGACAGCCGTATACGCAAGCATTTTGCCCGCCGTAAAGTTTCTTCGCGGCGGCACAGGTCTGTATGCCCGCATAATCCATCTTGCCGCGCCTAGCATCAAAGTCGCCCCCGCAGCACACGACTGCGACACACGCCAGAACATCCTCCGCCTCGACCCCTAGCACAGCGCTTATCGCCTTTGCGGTCTCGTCCCCTCCCGGAGTACACGCATTCGTAGGCACACCGCCGTCCGCAAGAGCCTCGGCATATCCGTCGCACCCCGTATGCCCGCATGCGCCGCAGTTCACCCCTGGCAGAAGCTCGCGTAACTGAGCCACGCGCCCGTCCGTTTCAACGGCCATAACCTTGGAAGCCACAGCCAGCAAAACCGCGCAAACGACCCCAAGCGCCGTAACCGAAACAATCGCAAGCAAAATCGTATCCAAAACTCCTAACTCCTAACCCCCAAACAGGTTCTCTATCACTCCGTTGAAGCCGAAAAAAGCCAGCGACAGGATTGCCGCCGAAACAAGCGTTATCGGCAATCCGGCGAAAGACTCCGGAGGGTCGGACGACTCAATATGCCCGCGTACACCGGAGAATATCACCATCGCAAGGAAAAAGCCCAGACCTGAACCAAGCGCGTTGACCATCGACTCAATAAACCCGTAGCCTTTGCCAATGTTCGCAATCGTAACGCCAAGAACCGCGCAGTTCGTCGTTATGAGCGGCAGATAGACGCCGAGCGCCTTATACAGCGCAGGAATATACTTCTTCAGAACCGTCTCGACCAACTGCACAAGGGCCGCGATAACGAGTATGAACACAATCGTCTGCAAGAAGCCAAGCCCGTTACTTTCAAGCAAGTAAGTTTGAATCGGCCATGTCGCGGCGGTCGCCAGAAGCATGACGAAAATGACCGCAATGCTCATGCCCGTCGCATTTTTCAGATCCTTTGACACTCCAAGAAACGGACATATGCCAAGAAACTGCCGCAGAACGTAGTTGTTTACCAGAACCGCGCTCATCATTATTACGACAAGAAGCCTGAACTCCATCATTCAGCCCCTCCCTTGCCGCAAGCCGCCGCCGACGGGCAACCCTCGCACCCAAAGCCCTTCTTCCGTATTGCCTGCCCCTTTGATATTTTATTCACCAGCGCGATGAGACAGCCGAAAACAATAAACCCGCCGGGTGCCATTGACATGACCGCAATATTGTTTTGCGCGAGCCAAGGTATTTCCATCCCGAACCATGTGCCGCTGCCAAGTACCTCGCGAATCGTCGCCATCGCAAGCAGCGCAAGCGTAAAACCCGCGCCCATTCCGATGGCGTCAAGCGCCGAATCAAGCACCGAATTTTTGCTTGCGAACATTTCCGCACGCCCCAAAATAATGCAGTTGACCACGATGAGCGGCAGATAGATGCCAAGCGCTTGGTATAGGGGATATGCGAAAGCCTCGACGATCATTTCAGCCAATGTCACGAACCCCGCTATCAGAACTATATAGCACGGTATGCGAACCTTGTCCGGAATTACGTTTCTGAGCAGCGAGATGAAAACGTTGGAACCCAACAGAACCGCAGTCGCCGCAATCCCCATGCCTACGGCATTCGCCGCCTGCGTTGAAACCGCAAGCGCCGGACAAGTCCCAAGCACCAACACAAGCACAGGGTTTTCCCTCACCAACCCCTTGGTAAGACCCGATATCCTGTTCATATACCATGCCTTTCCACGGCAAAACCGTATGATTCAAACTTGATAATCAGTCAATCTCGCAGCCCTCGACCCCTGACCTCTCGTCCCTTCGTCCCCTGATCCCTGACCCCTGATCCCTCGTCCTTTACTTCCCGATTTGCTCAAACGCCTCGAAAGCATCCCTAATCGCGGTCATGTACGCATTTGACGATATCGTAGCGCCCGTGATTGCCGCAATGCCGTCAAGCCCTCTGTCCGCACCGACGTACTGACTGGCATACGGCTCGTCCGCAATTTTCGATCCCAGCCCCTTCGTCTCCGCATGTTGGAGCGTTATGCTGCTTATCAGCTTGCCGTCGATGCCTATGCCGCACATTATGTCTATATCCCCGCCAAAGCCTGTCGTCGTCACCATAAAAATATACCCGACGTTGTTTGTCGTTTTGTATGCTTCTTTGACGGATGAGGGAAACGCGCCGTCGAGAATTAGCTCAAAACCCTCCGCCCCCGGAATCGCTTCGCGCTTCGCCGTCTCAACGCGCTCTGCAGCGGCACTCTCAATAAGCGGTTGCGTAACGCTGTTTGTGGCGGCTAATGCACCGGACACCAAAAGGCATATCAGCGCAAGTATCAGCACAGGTTTGACAAAATCGTTCTTCACTGCTTCAATGCTCCTCTTGGTTTCTTTTCCGTTAGCTTATTAATGTATGGCGTGAGTATGTTCATTAGCAGTATCGCAAACGAGACGCCTTCCGGAAAACTGCCGTATACCCGAAACAGCACCGTCAGCAAGCCCGCGCCTGCGCCGAAAACAAGGCGTCCCGCGTTTGTATAGGGCGTCGTCACATAATCGGTTGCCATGAAAATCGCGCCCAATAGCAACCCTCCCGAAAGAACGTGATAGACAGGGTCCTGCCCGAGAATCGCCGTAAACGCAAACACCGACGCGATGAACACGGCGGGAGTGTGCCATGAAATGACGCGCCTGACCATCAGATATATCCCGCCCAACAGCAGTGCCGGCGCACATGTTTCGCCGAGCGTTCCCCCGCGCAAGCCAAGGAGCATGTTCGTCAGTTTTGGAAGCGCTTCGGAATCCCCTCCCGAAAGCAGCGCCAAAGGCGTGGCGCCCGTAGTTCCGTCAAGCGGCAACACCCATGTTGTCATCGACACCGAAAACGCCAGAAACATCACTATGCGCGCCGTTACAGCGGGATTCGCAAAGTTCTTTCCCAATCCCCCGAACAGTTGCTTAACCATTATTATAGCGACCGCGCTTCCAAACATCGCCTGCCAAATCGGAATGCCGACGGGCAAGTTGAACGCCAGAAGCACGCCGGTAATGACTGCGGAAAAATCCTTGACTGTGATTTCTTTCCTCATGGCTTTTTCATAAGCCCATTCGCAAGCCACGCATGTCGCAGTGCAAACAAACACGACAAGCACCGCCCGCGCGCCGAAAATCAGCACCGACGCAATAAATGCGGGTACAAGCGCGACAATAACATCAATCATAATACGATTTGTCGTCGTATTGCCATGTATATGAGGCGAAACGGATACAGTCAAAAGACCATGTTCCTCGTCCATAACTCCTAACTCCTAACGCGGACAAGCCGCAGATTACAAATTACAATGTACAATGTACAAATAATGATTAACAAATAACAAGTAACAAGTAACAAGTAACAGTTAACCCCTGTCCCCTGATCCCTGATCCCTGATCCCTGATCCCTGATCCCTGATCCCTAGTGCCTAACCATTGCTTTTCCTAGTTTAATCGACTGCACAAGGGGGCGGCGGGCTGGGCAGTTGTAGGCGCAGCAGCCGCATTCCATGCATAGGTTAACTTTGTAATGTTTCAGCATTTCGGGCTTTTTTTGTAAAAATGCCCGTTCCAGCTCTAGCGCCATTAGCCCCATTGGACAGTTTGCGGCGCAGCGCCCGCATCTGATGCATGCGGATTCCGCAGGCGGCGCGGCTTCTTTTGCTGTGAAGGCTACAATCGCGTTTGTGTTTTTCAGGACCGGCATGTCGAGGTTTGCGAGAGCCAAGCCCATCATAGGGCCTCCATAGAGGACTTTTTTCACATCGCCCCTGCGGCATCCGCAAAAGTCAAGCAGCTCGCCCACGGGAGTGCCTATCGGCACGATAATGTTTTTCGGGCTTTTCACCGCCGGGCCGTCCACTGTCACGCGCTTCGAGACTACAGGAATGCCTGTGTTCACATATCGCGCTATCGCCGCCAAAGTGGTGCAGTTCAAGACTATGGCGCCCGCATCGATCGGCAGTCCGCCCTCCGGCACGACACGCCCCGTAACGCTGTGAATAATCACCTTTTCGCCGCCCTGCGGGTACATGGTCGGAAGTACCTTGACCTCGACCCCTTGCACTGCGCCCGCAATTTCCTGCATTGCTTTAATGGGTGCGGGCTTGTTTTGCTCGATGCCTATGACGATTCTCGCGCCAAAGTATTCTCTCAGCATCAAAATCCCTTCGCGGACGAGTTCCGTATCATCTATCATCGTTCGCGTATCGGACGTGATATACGGCTCGCACTCCGCCCCGTTGACTATAATGCAGTCAAGCTTGCCCGAATCCCTCGCGGCGAGCTTCACCGATGTCGGGAATCCCGCTCCGCCAAGTCCGACCACTCCGCTGTTTCCGACCGCGTCCAGAAACTCCTGATAATTCGTCACAACAGGAGAGATGAGACCTTCAAGCAACTCTTGCCTGCCATCCGCCTCAATCGTCACCGACACGGCTTTTTGCCCTGTCATATCATCATATGCGTCAACGCTTTTGACCTTGCCCGAAACGCTTGCATGTATCGGCGCCGATACGGGCCCGGAAGCTTCCCCGATAAGCTGCCCTACCTTAACCTCGTCTCCTGCGCCAACGACGGGCTTCGCGGGCGCGCCAATGTGCATCGACATCGGAATGCGCACCTCTGACGGCACAGGCAGCATCTCCGCTTTCATTCCAGCGGTCTTTTTCAAATGCGGAACGCGCACACCTCTTAGCGTTTTGCGTATCATATGGTCACTTCTCAATCTGCATGAAACTCATGCGGAGCGGAAACCGCCTTAAACTCTTCCCTGTTGCCGTATCTGTCCTCGCTCCAGTTTATCTTGAAAAACGTCAAATCTCCGGGCTGCGCCATTATATCAAACACTGTCTGAGGCGCCTGCGGTCCGCCCATGGCAATAGTGCCGCGACTGCCGAAGGCCTGTGAGGGTTTAATCACAGTGCGCAAGTCCGACAGGTCTTCGATGGAATCTGCGTTGCCTTTCACAGCGATGCTGAAGGCGCCTCGCGTCAACCCGCCGTCAACATAGCGGTAGAATGCGAACGTATCATTGTCGTATGCGAAAACCGAGGCTTGTCCCGGTCCGCGCACAGCAAAAGGCACGGTATCGGTAAATTGTTCCCGAATCACGTTCAGCAGTTCGGCGGGCATGTCGTATATATACCCATACTCGTCGGGCACCGCAATGGTGACGAGCTGCCCCTTGCCATAATGGTCTCTTAGGACTATAGGATAATTTTCCTCGCCCAGCACTGCCTTTGCCAGTGTCCAAGTGGTGTTGTTCCTGTGTTCCAGCAGCGGGAACGTCATTTCGTTGTTTGAACGCGATTCCCACATGCCGATGATACCGCCGTCGCGGAAGCGGTTTGTACGAAAACGCCTGCCATTGTAGCGGATAGAGGTCAGTTGCTCGATGCCTTTGCCCAACGCGCTCAACATAAAGCCGGACGTGACAACGGCTTTTCCTCCGCAAGCCACAAATCGCTCCAGCTTCGCAACTATGTCCGGATCTTTATGCGCCTGCAAAGTGAGGAAAACAGCCTTCGCCTCCGATGGAAACTCCGGCACGCATTCCAGCGGCACGCCTGCCATGCCGAAGAAATCTTCCAAATGATCTTCGCCTTGGGCTTTTGGCGGCAGATAGCAAGGCGTCCCAATGCAGCCGCCCGCTTGATCCAAGAAACGGTCAATGATATCAAGCTGCAACCCCAAAGGCGCGATAACGCGGTTCTTATATAGCGATCCCCAGCAAAACAGCGTAAGCTCTTTTGGTCTGGCAAAAGCCGACATATATGCCTGCTCCAGAAATATGTCAATTGGCGAGCAGCCATAAGGGTCGAACCAGCAGCCGCCATTACGATCAGGCGCGTAGTTCTCCATAAGACGGGTGAGCGAGTAGCCCAAATAGCGGGGCAAATGCTGATCCGAGTCCGGCGTGTTGCGGGTTTCCGTTCCGGTGTAGATTAGGTCGAATATGGCGCGCTGCGTATCCGGATTATAACCGGATTCCTGATATGATTCCGACCAGTTCGGGAATTTGATGATGACCTTGCAGTTGGGGTTGACGGCCTTTGCGGGTCCCACGATGAGGTTTTTCCCCACTTCCGCCAAAAGCTCGGTCCTAAAATCTTCCCAACTGAGATCGCCCTTGGCCTCGCGGCATTCGTCGCAGGTGCAGCTTGTGAAAAACCAGTCGTCAACTATAATCTCGTCGAAGTTTCTCGCGATGTATTCCACCGTTTTAACAAGATGCTCGCGCATCGTTTTGTTGACATAGCAGTAAGTTCCGCTCATGCGGTATTTTTCGCTGTCTCCTGGGGACAAGTCGTTGCAGGTTGTGGTTATCGCGCCCGATACCTCGACGCCGCAGTCTTTGAATACCCGTATGAGCATGGCGAGCTGCTCTTCCTCAATCGTAAGCCCGTCGCGATAGGGCTCTAAGTACACCTTGTCGCAGCCGCAGTAGTCATTGAAGAACCCAAGCTGGCGCCGCAGTGCTTCTTCCGTCAGGTTCAACATATTCTGTGCCGTGCAAAACAGCACCAGCTTGAAGTTCCTATACCTTCCCATCTTCGTCCTCCATATGGTTAGTTACACCCAAACGTCGTCTTTTCCGTTTTCTATAAGCATCTTGTTCAGCTCACCGGTATGCGCGGACACTTCCCTCATTGTCAGAAGATGCGCGCTCATTTGTATTGCTCCGATCCGCGCCATTTCCGGCGGCGTCGGGGCTATTAGGCTCTCGTCGTCGACTTCCGCCAATGCTTTCTTCGCTCTTTCAAGCACTTCCTCATAATAGGATATCAGCGCGGCCCTGCTTGGCAGCGTCTCAGGGGTTCCCGTATGCCAAGGGCCGAATGGTAGCTTGTCGCGAAACTCCGGGTCTTTGAATCCGCCTGCGACCACGCCGTCGATGAACTCGACCAGATGGTATGCGATACGGCTGGGAATGTAGTATACATCCCCGTGGGGCGTCATCCACTTGTCATCGGGAAATGCATCGAGGATTCCCCTGACGGTCGCGAACGCTTTGTCATATTGCGCCCTTAAATCGTTTGCTAAAATACTGCTCATAATACCCTCCTAATAAATATTTCCCACCTGAATTGTACTCCAAAACCGCGAAATGTCAACAATCATTTTTATCTTGCATTTTCATCAGCGTAACAATATAATATCCCCAAACAGATATACAGGGGGATAAAACCAATGAAAAACCTAGCAAGAATCGCATCCGAGGTTCAAGCGTCTACAACGCTCAAGGTGGACGCGCTCTTCAAGCAGATGAAAGCCGACGGGAAAGATGTAGTCGGGTTTGGCGCGGGCGAGCCGGATTTCAACACGCCTGACAATATAAACGAAGCTGCATATAAGGCTATCAGAGACGGGCAGACCAAATACACCCCCGCAAGCGGCATCCCCGCATTGCGTCAGGCTGTTGCGGACAGGCTGCTCGAAGACTGCGGAGTCGAGTATAAGCAGGGGCAAATCGTCGTCGCTAGCGGGGCAAAGCATAGCATTTACATTGCGCTGCAAGCACTGCTCGACCCCGGCGACGAGGTGATAATCCCCGCGCCGTACTGGGTGACATACACAGAAGCCGTCAAGATGGCGGGCGGCGTGCCTGTGGTGATTGACGCGCCCGAAACGAGCGACTTCAAGATAAATAAAGAACAGCTCGAATCGGCTGTTACCGAAAAAACAAAGCTGTTCATCCTATGCAACCCGTCGAACCCGACAGGAATGCTCTATAATGAAGAGGAGCTGCGCGCCCTTGCGGATGTCTGTGTCAAAAACGACCTCTATATCATGTCCGACGAGGTGTACTACAGGCTCGTGTATGACGGCAGAACATTCACCAGCCTCGCGTCATTGGGCGATGATATCAAGGAGCGCACGATAATCATAAACGGCGTTTCCAAGTCATACGCTATGACAGGCTGGCGCATAGGCTACACGGCGTCAAACATGCGTCTTGCGGAGGTTATGGGGAACTATCTGAGCCACTCCACAAGCTCGCCCAGCACTATTTCACAGATTGCCGCCGTTGAAGCACTAGTCGGCCCGCAGGAAGGCATTATCGCAATGCGCGACATCTTCGAGCAAAGGCGAAACTACATCGTCGATCGCGTGAATGCCATCGAGGGCGTGAGCTGCCGCAAACCTGATGGGGCGTTCTACATAATGATAAACATTGAAAAGCTCATAGGCAGAACGCTTGGCGGGATGGTAATAAACAACAGCGACGATTTTTCGCTGGCATTTTTGGAAAGCGGTCTGGTCGCGGTCGTTTCATGCACAGGCTTCGGATGCAACAACTTCCTCCGCCTAACCTACGCCGCATCCCAAGAAGCCATAGAGGAAGGCATGAACCGTTTAGAGAAATTCGTCAAGGGCTAACGCGCTCTGGCGCTCTGCGGAGCACAATTGATAGTTGATAATTGAGAGTTGAGAATGAAGAGACGTTCCCTGTCCTAATTATCAACTTTCAATTTTCCATTTTCAATTGTGACTTAGCGACTGGAATTAACTTGTTTTTTATTGGTGTTACGAGTCGCTAAGGCACTAACTTCCATCGCTGTATAGTCTTGGCAGCCTGCTTCCTAGTCTGCTTAGGATATCGTTTGTTATTGTTCCTGATGCTCTTGCTAGTTCCTCGCAGCGGATTTCTTCACTGCCGTCTTTGCCGATTAGCGTCGCTGTGTCTCCGGGCGCTGCCGATTCCACTTCCGTGACATCTGCCATTAGCACGTCCATGCATATCCGCCCAATAATCGGAACCTTGCGCCCGCGGACGATGCACGCTCCATCGCTCCCTGACATTTGCCTCGGTATGCCGTCTGCATATCCGATGCAAATAGTCGCAATCCTCGATGGCCTGTCCGCAGTGAATGTCCTGCCATAGCTGACGCTCTCGCCTGCCCCTATTTGCTTCACCTGCGCGATGATGGCTCTCAGCGACAAAATAGGCCGCAAATCGGGCTTTATTTTCGTATCCTCGTCGTGGCTCATCAGGCCGTAGAGACCAATTCCCGCGCGGAAATAATCGCATTGAATATCTGGATAGTTAAATAGACCATAGCTCCCCTGAATATGCAGCTTCCCAACGTCATAACCTTTGTCGCGGAGTGATTCCACTGTTGAGTAGAAGCGCGAGATTTGCATATTCGTGAACTCTATGTCGTCTATCGCGAGACTGTCCGACGCGGCAAGATGCGTAGACACCCCCTCGACCGTCAGGTTTTTGCAATTGAAAACGCTTTCGATTTCAGAGATGTTTGCAACATCTGCGCCTTCTCTGTGCATCCCGGTGTCAAGCGCGACATGAACTCGCAGTTTATGCCCCGTATCATCAAGAGCCTTCGCATGAGCGCCGTCTACTACAAGCTGCGTCAGGTGAAAATCGCTAAGATATGCAGCCATTGATGGGGGCGTATAACTTAAAACGAAAATTTCCCCCTCGAGCCCGCTTTTTCTAAGCCGGACGCCTTCCCCGGCAGTAGCTACGGCAAACGCCCTAACACCCTCGCCCCACAGGCGCTCCGCCACCCGCTCCGCACCGTGGCCATATGCATCCGCCTTAACGACCGCCATTAACTCGCAATCGCAAGGCAACACGGAACGCAACTGCTCCGCATTATGTGCAAGCGCGCCCAAATCGACCTCCACCCAAGCGCGCCCCTCCTCAAATGGTGTACCCAAACTCCAAACTCCTAACGCGGACAAGCCGCAGTTAATAATTCATAATTCATAATGCATAATGCATAATTACGGACAAGTTGCAGGTTATGATCAACAAGTAACAAGTAACAAGTAACAAGTAACAAGTAACAAGTAACAAGTAACTCCTAACTCCTAACTCTCAATTTTCAACTCTCAACTTTCAATTCCTAGCTCAATCAGCATTTCCACTAGCGCGGGGTAATCTATGCCTACGCCTTTCATCATGTTTGGGAAGCGGCTGTGTGCTGTGAATCCGGGAATCGTGTTCGCCTCGTTGAATATGATTTCGCGTTTGCTTGACAGGAAAATGTCCACCCTTGCATAACCTCGGCATCCGAGGATTCGGTATATTGTCTTTGCGGTGTCCTGAAGGCGGCGCTCAGTCTCTTCGTCAATGCGCGCAGGCATGTGTATCTTTGACGTCTTGAGCGTGTATTTCTCCTCATAGTCAAAGAAACCGCTCGTCAATTCGATTTCGTCTATCCTTCCCGTCTTTAGCTCATCATTACCAACGACAGAGCATCCCGTCTCGAACCCGTCGATATACTCCTCGAATATCACAGCATCGTCATATTTGAGCGCGAGCCTCGCCGCTTTCGGCAGTTCAGACTTGTTTTCAACTTTTGTCATGCCAATCGACGAACCTGCTTTAACCGGCTTGACAAACAATGGCAGCCCCAGCTCCTCGGCGGTTGACAGCACCTCTTCATCCGTCGGCGCATATTCAAAGCAAATCGATTTTGGTACGCGTATCCCCGAGAGCGATACCAGTTTATGCGCCCTGTCCTTGTCCATGCACAGCGCAGATGCGGCCGCCCCGCTGCCGACGACAGGTATGCCCGCAAGCTCGCACAGCCCCTGAACGGTCCCATCCTCACCGCACTTCCCGTGCAAAACCGGAAAAACAACGTCTATAGGCACAGATACCGCAAGTCCGTTTCTAAACTCAAAAAACCCGTCTCCGCGCGACTGCGATATTGCGGCGCTGCACAAAAACCGCTCATCGACATGCCAGTTGTCATTGGGGATTTCCTCGACCGCGCCGGTGTATCTATACCACCGCCCCTGTCTCGTGATTCCCAGCAAAATAACATCATACTTCGAGCGGTCAATGGCGCCGATTATCGAAAAAGCGGACTTGAGCGAAACATCATACTCCGGCGAACACCCGCCAAACAAGACCGCAACCTTTTTTTTACTCATATAATAATAACCTTCTTTCCAAGAAGAATCATAAGGCAAAATGGAGTTGTTGTCAATAAGAAGATAAGTGTAAACATTAGGGGGATTCTTGCATTCACAGTTGTACAGATACGATGCCGCATACAGCAATCGTGTCTGTCGCATAAAAAGTGAACGCAAGAATCGCCCCCATGTTCATGTATTGGCATAAATATAATAATTTTTCCTGCGGCGGCGCAAGCCTACTCCAACACATTGACCGCCCCGTTTAATACGGACTGATGACTAGCCGCCCCCGTATCCCCTGCTCGTGTCTAGTGTGATGTTCCTCGTGGTATTGTTGTAGCCGACGTATACGTCGAGCAGTCTCATGACATCGCGTAGCATTACGAAGTTGTTTCCTCCGATAAGATAGGCCGTTATCTCGACCGGCTTGCCGTCTAGGGATATGTTGATGCTGGAGTTGAGCGTTGCCCGCTTCGGTGTGCCGTCGCCCGGTGCAAGCTCGCCGCCCACGGGCGTGTAGGGTTCACCTCGCGTCATTGTAATCGCCTTTGTCGCGTTGTCGTACCCTATTTTCACCTGTTTTTCGGTTCCGTTGATTGCAAGGGCGAGGTCGCGGAGCTTGAAAAAGTTGTTCCCACCGATAAGGTAAGCCTCGAATGGCGTCTCTTCACCGTCTACAAACACGACAGAACGGGTTGGAGAGACCGTGGGGGGACGCGGAGAGGGGGAGGGTCGCGCCGCGCCCTCAATTATGAAGGTAAACTCCCCTTCGTATCCGTCGTCATGCTCG
>Ga0099364_10003958_pt1 | contig 22617 bp, 23 predicted proteins | sample TergutTh196P3_FD_73070 | JGI IMG/M metagenome (GOLD analysis project Ga0099364, IMG submission 73070) | Microcerotermes parvus P3 segment gut microbial communities from Pointe-Noire, Republic of the Congo - Th196 P3 | ecosystem: Host-associated > Arthropoda: Insects > Digestive system > Gut ...
CGGGGTCAGGCTGACCATCATCCGGCAAGTGCCCCTGGTCCAGCCCATGGACCTTATTAACGGCGGGGCCTTCAACGCCGAAATCCTGGAAGGCTCCGACGACAACCTGGAAATGCAGATTCAGCAGCTAAAGGAGGAAATCGACCGCGCCATCAAGGTGCCCATCGGCTCGAACCAAGACCCGGATGAGATGTGGCTGAAGTTTTGGGCGGCCTACCTGGAGACGCTTAAGAGCAGGGATGAAGTGCTGGCCGCCCTGAAAATGATGATGGAATCCGGCTTTGCCCTGAGGCCGGCCACCACCACGAGCTTGGGCGGGGTGATAATCGGCGACGGCTTGGCGGTTGAGACCTCCGGGCGCGTCTCGGTGGATTTCACCCAGATGCCCACGGATAAGTTTGAGGCGATGCTGCGGTCGATCCGCGTTCCCATCTGGCTGGGCGCCAACACTAACTTTTATGTACGCCAGGACGGTAATAATGCTAATGATGGGCTGGCAAATACGCCGCAAAGAGCATGGCGAACCTTTGCTCACGCCTTAAATTACATTGCTTCGAATTATAACTTTGGAACCTTCAACGCCACTTTAAACATAGGGCCTGGGGAGTGGAATGAGATTCTGGATTTACCCAAATACAACAGCACAACAGGGCGCTTTATTATACATGGAGCCGGCATTGCGGAGACTATCCTGAAATCAGTCAACAGGAGTGTCGCAACATCGCGTACAGGAACGGGACTCTATGAAATCGGACGGATGTCGGTTGACCATCAAAACAGCAACCAAGTAACAGGTGTGCGGGGATTGTTTATCGGCGCTGGAACCGGCGTGGAATTGCAATTCGCAGACCTCGCCATAAAAATAAGGGAACTTGATGTTCCCGCGGTTTCGAATGAGGCGATCTTTAGCGCGACGGATGGCGGATTTATCGGGATAAACGCTAATGTTTCAATAGACATAAACACGGACAAAACCACATCGGCAACTTACTGCTTTTACCTTTCAGGCGGTCGCATTCAGTTTGCGCGGCCCAATCAAGTAGAGGGGAAATGCTACAGATTCATACACCTAACAGGCAGCAGCCGTTTTTCTCGAAATAATGCAAACAACGGAAGGTTCTCTGGCAACTTGATTGGCAATAGGTATAGGGCCACGGAAAATAGCATTGTATCAACCAACGGGAACGGCCCGGGGTTTTTCCCTGGCGATACCGCCGGCGATGTTCAATCGGGCGCACAATACACTTGAGGATATTATGTATTTTTGGCAAAACCAAAACCGGTGCGCTGGCCGGGCTGGCCGAGTGAAAGGACAAAAGACGTGAAGACCCTTACCGACGCCCAGGTAAAAGCCGCCGCCGAGGCGGCCGGCCTGGAATACGCTCTTCTCAAGGCCGTGGCCGTGGTTGAATCCAGCGGCTCCGGCTTCCTGGCCGACGGCCAGCCCAAGATACTTTTCGAGGGGCATATTTTCTGGCGGGAACTGGTCAAGCTGGGCAAAGACCCCAATAGGTTTCTCCACGTCCATCGGGACAACCACGACATAATCCACGAGAAATGGACCCGCGCTTTCTACAAGGGCGGCAACCTGGAACACCTGCGCCTTGGGCGGGCCGTGGAGATACACCGGGAGGCGGCCCTGGCCTCCGCTTCCTGGGGCCTGTTCCAGATCATGGGCTTCAACTGGAAGGTCAGCGGCTTTGGGTCGCTCCAAGAGTTCATCAACGCCATGTATCGCGACGAGGCCGCGCACTTGGAAGCCGCCTTGGGCTTCATGCGAGGGAATGGATTGATTTCGGCCTTGAAGCGCCGCGACTGGCCGGCCTTCGCCCGCGGCTACAACGGCGCGGGCTACGCGGCCAATCAATATGACGTGAAATTGGCCAACACTTATGACCGGCTTTTAAATCTTAAAATGATCTAGCGTCACGTCTTCTTACCAGGGAGAAAAATTATGGCCGGCAGCGTCTTGGAATCCCCGGGCTTGATCTGGCTGGCGGCCGCGAATTATGCCGACAAGGCCGCCGCCGGCTGGTTCTACAAATTGCTGGCCAGCCCGCCCTTAGTTATCTACAGCACCCTGTTCGGGGGGGACGGTCACATCCTGGCCGCCTTTTATATCCTGTTTTTCATAGACATGGCCGCGGGCTTGGCCGCGGCGCTCAAGAACCGATGCTTCCGATTCCGGCGCCTGGGGCTGTGGGCGGTAAAGTTTATGACCTACAGCCTGTGCATCGGCATTGCGGGGCTGGTCAACCTGGCCCTGGCCCGGAGCTTGGGCCTGCCCCTCCTGGATGTTGTCCTGACCATCCTCATCGCCAGCGAGGCCCTTTCGATATTCGAGAATCTGAGCGAACTCGGCTGCCCCGTGCCCCCGGTCTTCTTGAAACTGGCGGCCGGGGTAAAGAGCCGGGCCGGAAAAAAGCTGGAGGCGATGTTGGACGAGGAAGATGGCGGGGCGGGCTGACGAAAAATCGGCCGCCCGCGGTCAGGATTGCGAGTTGAGGGGGAATGTCAATCGGCCACTGCCGTTTCAAGAGCTTTCGCCACCCATTTATTCAGGCTTAAACCGTCATGCGCCGCCCGCATGGCAATTCGCTGGTGGATTTCCGGGGTGAGGCGCACATTGAAAGTCCCTGAATATGGTTTTTCCGGCCTTCGCCCTTTTTCCCGGCAATATTCCAGGTATACTTCCACGGATTCCGCCAGGGCGGCTTTCAATTCATCAATGGAACGCCCCTGAAATGTTATGATATCGTTAAGGTGCAAAACTTCGCCGTGAAAAATATCGGCGTCGGGATCATACTCAAAATCGCCCTGGTAGCCCTTGTAGACAAGTATGCTCATGGCTTTACCCCCGCATTCTCAAGAAATCGCCGGACGGATTGAACCGCCCCTTTGTCAGTCTCCGGGCGCGGGTGCGGCCGATGGAAATGAGCAACCACCCCATTTATCATCACACATAGGCGCGAGCCCCGCGCTTTTTCCATATCCCCGCCACAGGCGTTGAACAGGCTTTCAATATCGGCCCATTTGATGTCAGACCTTACGGGATCGGAAAAAATGGCGGCCAGAGTTTTGCGATGCTTGCTGTTCATGATATAATGATACCATTATTCAGTTGCAAGTCAATATGGAAAGGAGGGCGCATCTCAATTCAGTTATGCGGCCATCCGTCATTAGGAATAGCTCGTGAAGCGCTTAAGTGCCGTCATTGCGAGCGAAGCGAAGCAATCCATCTTCTCTTCCTTGTTATGCGATTGCCAGGCTGGATTGCTTCGTCGCTAAGGCTCCTCGCAATGACGGAGCGGAAGTACCGGCCTACGCCGGTATGATGACGGGCGAAGAGAGGGGCGGAAAAAATAACTGAATTGAGATGCGCCTTGAAAAGGCGGTTGACAAGCGGTGCGGGAGGGGCTATTTTAAAAGGATCTGGGGGGCGCGTCAACGCCCCCCAGGTGGAACCGACCTAGCATTGAAGCTTTTTGGAAATTTGGCCCCCACAGGATACTGGCCTGTGGGGGCCGCGTTTTTGGTCGCCGCCCCTAAAAAAAGGAAGCCTAAAAAAACCCCGCCGGAAGGGCCAGGCCGCCCGGCGGGGTTCTTGTCTTAGAAGCTGAAGGTGAGGGTGTTGAACCAGTTGTAGGCGTCTTGCTTCTTGCCGCCTGTAGGCTCAAGGGCCTTGCCGGCGAAGAGATAGCCGAAGGCCGTTGTGAAGGCCAAGTTATCCAGAAGCTGGATATCGAAGCCCAGGTCGGCTTCAAAGCCTATGTTCCTGCTGGCTCCCGGCTGCGTCCTGGTCAGCCACAGGTTGGCCAGGGCATAGCGCAGGGTGAGGTCGTCGGTGAAGGCGTGGGCCCCGGTGAGGGCAATGGCCCAGTGGTTGGCCGCGGTGCCATCGCCCGAGCGATCATTGGCCTCCAGTATGGCGTTGGTGGGACCACCGGGGTCATGTTCCAGGGGATTCGGGTTGGGGTTGGCGGGGCGGCCGCGGTTATAATCGCCGCCGCCCTGGTGGGCCACCACCAGGGGCGCGAAGCCGGGGCCCATATCGACCAGGCTTCTGAACTTGCCATTGTCCTTGGTCCCGGAGGTCCACCAGCCGGCCAGCATCACGTTGCCCGGGCCGTAGTTGTAGTCGAAATCCAGGTAGAAGCCGTAGCCGCTTACGCTGTCGTTAACATGAACGCCTTCATCGTTATCATAACTCAGCTTGCCCCAGCCGGCCTTGCCTTCAAAGTGGATGCTGAAGTCGCCGAAGCTATGGGCGATGGCCGGGTTGATGAAGAAGGCCTTGAGGGCGCCGCGTTCCATGGGGGTAGTGAAGTCGGTGAAACCAACCCGGTCGCGCAGGTAGTGGAGGCCAAAGGTGGCCCCGCCGCCATCCCAGAAATAGGCGGGTTCCAGAACGAAGAGATCGGAAAACTCTTCATCGCCAAAGGGGCCTCGAGGTGTAGGTGTATCCTCTCCAGGAGTCCAATCAGAAATCCGCGCCGTTCTGAGGCGGTTGAACTGGCCCACCAGCTGGAAGCCGTTATCCCACCGGTTGGCCCAGCGGATGCCGTCGGTTGCGTCATCAAAGTCGAAGGCGCCCCAATTCGCGTCCACCGACTCAACCCCAGCGGGGCTCCAGCCCAGGTTGGCCAAGCCGAGGTTCACGAAGCTGTCGGCCAGGCGGCCGATGGAGACCGTGCCCCAATCCTGCTTCACTTCGCCATAGACGTACCTGGTAAAGAGGCTGGGGTTGACGCCGCCACCCCAGCGGTCGTCACGCACTCCGCGGTCCGGCCCCCGCATACGCCAGTAAACCGAAACTTCATCGGTGGCGTGGAAGGCCACATCGAATTGTAATTGGTGGGTGAAGTAGCTGTCGTGGGTGGCAGCGCTTATGCCATCCGTTTTGCCATCGACGTTCTGGTTCCAGTGGTTCCTGAAATAGACCCGGTAAGAGCCAGAAAAATCAATCTGGCTGGCGGCGTGGGCCGCCCCGGCCGAGCCGGCGACCAATAGAGCGCCCAAGCTCATAGCTAAAGCTTTTTTCATAAAGTTCTCCTCTTCATGTTGCTCCCCGCCCGCCAAAGGCGGGGCCTTGTTTGTTTCACCGCTGGGCTGGCGGATTCACCGCCTTATTCCAGCGGCGGCCCTTATCTTAATGTTGTTCGTAACGAAAACCCCCAAATGAAGCCATGTTTACCCAGGGGTTTCTTAATCCCCTGAAATCGCTCATAATTCAGCGAATATTAGCCTAACACGGTAATCAATGTAACATAATTTTAACCCGAACGCAATATTTTTTTTACAAAGGGGTGCGAAAGGCCCGGCATGGCTATGCCGCCGCTACCCCTATATCCCTGAGGATGGATACCGGCCTCTGCCGGCATGACGGACGAAGAGAGGGGCGGGCGCAAAAAAAAAATAACGGAATTGAGATTCCCTCGAGTAACAAACACCTTGAATTGTTATTAATATTGCGTTATCATAGTGGAAGGAGTTGTTGGGATAAATGAAAATATACATGGATGTCTGTTGCCTGAGCCGCCCTTTTGACAATTTATTCCATCCCAGGGTTCGGCTTGAAGCCATTGCGGTTATCAATATTCTGGATCGTTGCCGTTCAGGCCGATGGACGCTGGCGGCAAGTGAGGCATTGGACTTTGAATTGTCGGCCATACAGGATAATGAAAAATTGATGCAAGTAAAAGAGCTGTATTCTTTGGCTGAAAATTGGTTGCCGGTTACGGATCAAGCAAAGGCTCGGGCCACTGCTTTACGCAGCCAGGGGCTGTCTTTCTTCGACAGTCTCCACTTGGCCACTGCTGAAGTATCCAGGCAGAATATTTTTTTGACGACTGATGATAAGTTGCTTAAAAGCGCCAACAAAATTGATTTGAATATACGGGCGGCCAATCCCGTTCTTTGGTTTATGGAGGTGTAGGCATGAACGGCATTACGGTTTCGGATATAGATAATATAGATAATCCGGTAATTTTACGCCAAAAAGGCATTAAAGCTCTGACAGAGGCTTTAGGCCCCATAGGTATGGCGCGTTTTTTTCAGCAGTATGGTTTAGGGATTGGAGATTACACGGCGGAACGTGAAACTCTGCTTGCCGGAATAACTATGGAGGACTTTGAGCGCTGGCAGGAAGTCCGGCTGGCCGAGGGTAAATAGGCTTAAGTGCCCGGCGGTTAAAGCCGCCCGCCAAAGGCAAAAACCGTTGACAAGTCGGGGAGGCAAGTCTATTATGGTTGGTGCGCGGGAGCATAAAAACCCTATCAGCCGCCGGCCGTCCTGGCCGAAAAGCGCCAGCCAAGGAGAAAAAAAATGAAGAAATTCGCCTGCGACATCTGTGGATATGTCCATGAAGGCAGCGCCCCCCCCGAGTTCTGCCCCCAATGTAAGGCCCCGGCTTCCAAATTTTCCGAGCGGAAGAGCGGGGGACTGGTTTGGGCCGATGAGCACCGCATCGGCGTGGCCAAGGGTTTGGACGCGGAAGTGGTGGAAGGTTTAAGGGCCAACTTCACGGGTGAATGCACGGAAGTGGGCATGTACCTGGCCATGAGCCGCCAGGCCGACCGGGAGGGTTTTCCCGAGGTGGCCGAGTCTTACAGGCGCATAGCCTTTGAGGAAGCGGAACACGCGGCCAAGTTCGCCGAGCTTTTGGGTGAAGTGGTGGACGCCGACACCAAGAAGAACCTGACCCTGCGCGTGGAAGCCGAACACGGCGCCACCGAGGGCAAGAAGAAACTGGCCACCCGGGCCAAGGAGCTGGGTTACGACGCCATTCACGACACGGTCCACGAGATGTGCAAGGACGAGGCCCGGCACGGCAGCGCCTTCCAGGGCCTGTTGAAGCGTTATTTCTAATTCCCCCGTAAAATAAGGAAAGAACGGATACCTGGAAGGGTATCCGTTCTTGTCTCCGGCCGGCGCGGCGGCCGGGAGAGGGGAGCGGCCATGACCATAAGGCCCATCTTGCAATATCCCGATGAGCGCCTGCGCGGGAAGGCGGCGCCGGTGACGGCCTTTGACGAGGACTTGCGGGCCTTGGCCCGGGATATGTCCGAGACCATGCAGGCCGCCCCGGGGGCCGGCCTGGCCGCCCCCCAGGTGGGGGTGGCCAAGCGGCTGATCGTCATGGCCGGGGCGGAAAATCACGAGGATTTCGACGACCGGACCTTGGTCCTGGTCAATCCGCGGCTGATAAAGGCGGAGGGCGAGCAGTTTTTTGAAGAGGGCTGCCTTTCGGTTTTGGATTTGCAGGAGAAAGTGACGCGGGCTTCCGAGGTCACCGTGGCTTTTCAGGACTTAGAGGGCCGGGAGCGGGAGCTTTCGGCCGACGGGCGGCGGGCGGTGATTTTGCAGCACGAGATGGATCACCTCGACGGGGTGCTGCTTTTGGACCACTTGAGCCGGCTGAAGCGGGAAATATACAAGCGCAGGCTCCGCAAGCTGCGGAAAGAGGCCGGCGATGATTGAGTTACGGGCCAGGGGAGGGGGGACCGGCCCGCCGAGGCCTTGGCGCCTGGTGTTTTTCGGCAGCTCGGCCTTTGCCTGCCCGTCCTTGGAGGCCTTGGCCCGAGGCCCGGACGAGGTGGTCCTGGTGGTGGCCCCCCCGCCGGCCCCGGCGGGGCGGGGGCGGCGGCCCAAGCATTGCCAGGTGGCCGAGGCGGCCGAGTGCCTGGGGCTGGACCTGTGGCCGGCCCGGTCGGCCCGCTCCCCGGAAACCATTCGGGCCGTGGCCGACCGCCGGCCGGATCTTTTGCTGGTGGTGGCCTTCGGCGGTTTTCTGCCCCCGGAACTTTTGAAGCTGACCGCCTGGCCGCCCCTTAATCTGCATCCCTCCCTCCTGCCCCGGCACCGGGGGCCGGCCCCGGTGAACTGGAGCCTCATCCACGGGGACCGGGAGGTGGGGTTGTCGGTTATTTTTTTGGGAACGACCATGGATGCCGGCCCCATTCTGAGGCAGAGGGCCTGGCCGGTGACGGGGCCTGACAGCGCGGCGGCCTGGGAAGACCGCCTGGCCGAGGCCGGGGCGGAAGAACTTCTCTTGGCGGTGTCCGAGCTGAAGAAGGGGCGGGTCATGGCTCGACCCCAGGAGCCGGCGCTGATCACCATCAACCCCTTGCTCCGCAAAACCGACGGCCGGGTGGATTTCAACCGCCCGGCCGCGGTTTTATCCGGCCTGATCAACGGGGTGGACCCCTGGCCGGGGGCCTGGGCCTTTCTGGGGGGCCGCTTTTTGAAAATTTTCGGGGCCGCGCCGGCGGCGGTTCACCGGCCGCCGGTCGAACCCGGCCGGGTGCTGGGCTTGGACGAACACGGCCGCCTTTTGGTGGCGGCCGGGCAAGGGGTGCTGGCCTTGACCGAATTTCAGCCCGCGGGCAAGAGACGCCTTTCAGCGGCGGATTTCAACCGCGGCTACCGGCCGGAAGTGCTGGAATCCGCCCAATGAGGCCCCCCCCGGCCTGGCCGCCCGGCCCCCGGGGGGTAGCTTTTCGTGTTTTGGAGGATAGGGGCCGGACCCCGGAAGAGAGCCTGGCGGTCCACGGCTCGGCCTTGGATTCGAGGGATTTTAACCTGGCCGGGGCCTTGATACATGAGGTGTTAAGGCGCCGGAGCTACCTTGATTGGCTGTGGCGCGGCCGCCTGGCCGCCGGCCGGGTGAGGAAAAAAGAGGCGGCCCTGGCCCAGGTTATGCGCCTGGGCCTGGCCCAGCTATTGTATTTCGACCGTCTCGGCGACCACGCCATAGTATCGGAAACGGTGGCCCTGGCCAAAATCCTGGCGCCCGGCCGCCAGGGCCTGGTCAACGCGGTTTTGCGCGGCCTCCTTCGGGAGAGGGAGGCCGGCGGCGGGCCCTGGCCCCCGGCCCCGCCCGCCGGGTCGGACGCGGCCGCCCTGGCCCTCAGGCACAGCTACCCGGACTGGCTGGCGGCTGATTTTCTGGCCCGCCTGGGGCCGGCCGAAGCCGAGGCCCTGCTCATCGCCGGCAACCAGCCCACGCCCCCCACCCTGAGGGTCAACCCCCGCCGAGCCAGGCGGGAGGATTTGCGCCTGCCCTTCGCCACCCGGCCCACCACCCTCTCCCCTTGGGGGCTCAGGGCCGAAACCTTCGCCGGCCGGCCGCGGGACTGGCCCGGCTATGACGAAGGCTTGTTCGCCATTCAGGATGAGGCTTCCCAACTGGTGGGGCTCCTGGAGCTTCGGCCCGGGGCCAGGGTTCTGGACGCCTGCGCCGGCCTGGGGGGCAAGGCCCTGCACCTGGCGGCCCTAAACCCCGGGGCCCTGGTGACGGCCCGGGACAAGGACCGGGCCAAGCTGGGCCTCTGCGCGGCCGAGGCCCGGCGCCTGGGCCTGGACAACCTGAGGCTTGAGGCTGGGGATCTTTTGACCGAAGGCGGGGAAGAGGGGTTCGACCTGGTGCTGGTGGACGCGCCATGCAGCGGCCTGGGGGTCATTCGCCGCCGCCCGGACCTCAAGTGGAGCAAGGGGCCGGAGGACGTGGCCCGCCTGGCCGGGCTCCAGCTTAGGCTCCTTAGGGCCGCGGCCGCCAAGGTCCGGCCCGGGGGGGGCCTGGTTTACGGGGTCTGCACCTTAAGCCGGGACGAGGGGCCGGGGACGGCCGCGAAATTTCTGGCCGAAGAGCCGGGGTTCAGGGCCTTATCCCCCGAGGCCTGGCCGGCGGAACTCCGGCCCCACCTGGCGGAGGGGGGCCTGACTCTCTGGCCCCACCGCCACCGGACCGACGGGTTCTTCTGGGCTGTTTTTGAACGAGTTTAGGCTGTTTACCACCTGGAGGCCAGGATGAGGAACCAGGCTTGGCCGGTATCGGGCTTGATGTAGCGGCCCACGGATTTGAGGCAGAGGATTGAGGAATAGCGGTTCCTGACCTCGTTGCTTTCGGCCAGAAAAAACCGGGCCTCGGGATTTTCCGTCTTGGAGATGCTGAAGACCAGGTGCTTTTCCGGGGGCAGGCCGGCCAGGAAGGCCAGGTCGTCTTCCAGGGTGTCGATGAGGTTGAGCATCAGAAAGGCGCCGTAACGGTCATATTCGGCCCGGATGCGGCTGTCGCGCATATCCCCGTAAATGAATTTCCAGCCCGGATAGGCGGCCTTGGCCGTCATTATGCTCTGGTGGTTGTTATCCACGCCGACATACATTTCCGGCCTCATGCCCTTGGCGGTCATGACGGAGACGAAGTTTCCGGCCCCGCAGCCCAGGTCGGCCACATTTTCTATGCCCAAAAGGCCCAGCCGTCCGTAGGCGTTGATATAGAGCCCCGGCTCAAAGGGGGGGGGCGGGGGCGGAGGGGCGGCGTCTTCGCGGGTGCTGTCCAGCCCGGCCATGAGGCCGGGGTGGCTCAAAAGGGTGGCGGGGTTGTTCAAGAGTTGATTGGGGTTGAAAGACATGGCGGCCTCTCCTTATACCAGGACGGCCCTTAGGACATGGCAGTCGCAGGGCCCCACATTGTCGGAGAAATATTTAAGGGTGTCGCTTAGGTTATACTTGGCGAGCCGGGCCTCCCGGCGCAGCACTTTGCGGGTCTGGGTGAAATCGCCCAGGCAGCCGCCTTCGGCCCGCATTTCCCCCCTCAGGGCCTCGCGGAAAAAAAGCCAATCCCCATGCTCGCCTATGGTGAGCACCAGGGCGGAATCCCCGCGATCGTCCAAGGCCGCCAGCCCCGGGCCTTCCTTGTAGTAGAAGGCGTCGTGGAAGCCTTCCAGGACGGTTTCCCGGCCGGTCTCAGGGTCCGTGCCGACCAGTTTATAGCGCAGGCTGCGCCCGTCCTGGCCGTCTAGGAATTTCAGGACGGAGACGACGAATTTTTCCAGCTTGTCCCGGGGGCTCAAGTCATCGGCCAGGGCATGGAATTTTATGCCCAGCCACAGGGAATCGATGAAGGACCGCATGGCCCCCATGTTTTCCGATTCCTCCAGAAGGGTACGGGCCCGGTCCGGCTGCCCCGACTGAAGATAAACCTGGGCCAGGCGCTTTATGGCCGGCAGGTCCGCGGGCCTGAACTCGAGTATCTTCTGAAGTTCCCGGGCCGCCTTGGGCCAGGCGCCGCGAAGGCAGTGAATTTCCACCATATTCCAGCGGGCTTCCAAAAAATCCGCTTTTATTCCCATGGCCTGGCGCAAATAATCCTCGGCGCCGGCCTCGTCGCCCTCGGCTAGGGCGATGACGGCCAGGTTGTTCCAGGCCAGGGCGTTCCCCGGGCAGGCTTCGGCCGCGGCCTGAAATTTGGCCCGGGCCTCGCCCAGCCTTCCGGCCCGGAAAAGCTCTTCCCCCTCGGCGACCTGGCCGGCGGCCTGGTCCGGGGGAGGGGGGGCCGTTTCTTCAATAATGATTGAATGTTCCATAAAACCCGCCTTTAGGGCCTCAAACAGGAAGCCAGGGGCAATAATTACCCCTGGCCTAATTGTAGCAAATAGCGGGCCAACCTGAATCGGGGCCGGCCGGGAGGTTTCAGGCGTCGGGCGGTTTCGGGTCCGCCGGCCCGGCCGAAGGCGCTCCGGCCTGGGGGCCGGCGATTCCCAGGCCGAGCTTGAGGCGCACCCCGGCCGACTTGTACTTTTCCTCTTCTATCAATTGTTTAAGAACGGATACCTTCTCCACTTCCTCCATGGAATACTGCCGGCGCTGGGTGCCCGTTCGTTCCGGCTTGAGGTATTCGGAAAACTCCTTTTCCCAATACCTCAAGGTCGTCTTCTTTACTCCGGTGAGCTGGGAAACCTGGTCAATATTGAGGCTGACCTTGTTCCAGACATTGGTGATGGCCATATCAAACCCTCCGCTGAAGGTCGGGAAACTTTCCGGCCGCCCTTCTTGGGGCCGGCCGGGCGGTTTCCTTTGTCTTACTCATCGGCGGGTTTGGAATAAAAATGAATTTTTTTTTATTATCCTTAAAATCGCTATAACCCGGAAGGCATGTCGGCCTTGAATTTCGCGGCCAGCTTTTGGGGCCAATCCGAATCCGGCCGGAGGCGGCCGAAGAAGAAGCGCAAGGTTTCCGGCTCTTCCTCAAAGACCAGGCCCCCGATGAGGCGGCGGTTTTGGTGGAGCCAGCCCAGGCGGTCGGCCACGAACTTGACTTGGGAGAGGGTGAAGACGCGCTTAGGCAGGGCCAGGCGCACCAGCTCGATGGGGGCGGGATGTTCGGAGCCGTCCGGGTTGCGCTGTTCGGAGAGGGTGCCGCGCTCCATGCCCCTGATCCCCCCGGCCAGGTAGACGGCCGAGGCCAGGGCGGCCGCGGGGTATTGTTCCGAGCCCAGGTGGTCCAAAAAGCGGGTGGCGTCGACATGGCAGCCCAGGCCGCCGAAGGGGGTGATCACCGGGACGCCCTTTTCGACCAGGGCCTGGCCCAGGGCGGCCACGAAGATGGGGGTCTGGCTGATGACGTTTAAGTCCAATGTTTCGCGGAGCCCCACGCTTAGGGCCTCCATTTCCCGGACCGACATGCCGCCGTAAGTCAAAAAGCCTTCAAAGAGAGGCACCAGCCCCCGGAGCCGCTGGTAAATGGCGTCGTCGGCCATGACCAGGCCGCCGCCCCGGACGCAGCCCAGCTTGCGGGCCGAAAAATAGGTGATATCCGCCAGCGAGCCTATCTCCCGGGTGATCTCGGCCAGGGAGCGCCCCATTTCGTCCTTTTCCCGGGTTTTTATGAAGTACAGGTTGTCGGCCAGGAGGCTGGCGTCCAGGATCAGGAGCAGCTTTTTTTCCCGGCAGAAGGCCGATACCCGGCGGATATTGGCCATGGAGACCGGCTGGCCGCCGATGAGGTTGGTGCCGAGTTCCAGGCGGACGAAGGCCACTTTTTCCGGGCCCACCGCGGCCGTTTTTTCGGCCAGGAGGCCCATGTCCATATCGCCCTTGAAGGGGTTGTCGCTGATTGGTTCCAGGGCGTCCGGCCCTATGGCCTCGTAAACCTCGCCGCCCATCCTGGTGATGTGGGCCTTGGTGGTGGTGAAATGGTAGTTCATAATGGCCGTGGAGCCGGGGGTGATGAAGGAGATGGCCAGGATATGCTCGCAGGCCCGGCCCTGGTGGGCGGGCAGGAAGTATTTGGCGCCGAACATCTCTTTAAGGGTGGCTTCCAGGCGGAAGAAGGTTTCGCTGCCGGCGTAGCTGTCGTCGGCCACCATCATGGCCGCGTATTGGTTTTCGCTCATGGCGTTGACGCCGCTGTCGGTGAGCATATCCAGAAAGATGTCGCGGTTGCGAAGGAGGAAGGTGTTGTGGCCGGCGGCGGAGGCGGCGGCCAGGCGCGTGTCGACGTGGGGCAGAGAGAGGCTTTGGACCATGCGGACCTTATGCATCTCCAGGGGCACGTTTTCGCCGGAAAAGAATTCGATTTTGGCGTTATCTGGCATGGTTCTCTCTCTCGGGCTTTATTTTTCGGAAAATTTATCCGGGAAGCGCTTGAATATGAGCGGAAGAAGGTCGCCGACCTCTTCCAGGCAGTCCACCAGTTCGGGGTCGAAATGTGAGCCGGCCGCCTCGCGCATGTAGGCAAAGGCCTCCTCGAAGGTCCAGGGGTCCTTGTAGCTGCGCTTGGAGATCAGGGCGTCGAAGACATCGGCCAAGGCCGTTATGCGGGCCATGAGGGGAATGTCCTCGCCGGCCAGCCGGCCCTCGTCGGTGCTGCCGGCGTAGCCCTGGCCGTCCCAGCGCTGGTGATGGTGCAAGGCGATTTCGCGGGCCAGGGTGGCTATTTCCCCGGGGTCGTTGTCCAGGATGGAGGCCCCCAGCCGGGTGTGATCCCGCATGGCGATGATTTCCTCGGGAGTGAAGGCGCCTTCTTTTTTCATGAGCAAAAGGTCGCTTAAGCCCACCTTGCCTATGTCGTGGAGCATGGCGGCCAGCCTCAGGCGGCCCTTTTCGTGGCGGATGGCCTTCGGGGTATGGCCGTGGCGGGCGGCCCAGACGTGATATATTTCAGAGGCGATGGCCCCCACCCGTTCGGCGTGGTGCCCGGTCTCAAAGGGGTCGTGGCCCGTGCCCACGCGCAGGATGCCGAAAATGCCGCTGCGTTCCATCGCGCTGCGCGCCAGGATGCCGGAGACTTCGCGCGCCAGCACCCGGCTGTAGCGTTCCATATCCAGGCTGAAGGGCGAGGGGGTGCGATACAGGGGGTCCAGGCTGTTTAGAAGCTGCATCACCCCCAGGGTCTGGCCGCTGCTGTTTATGAAGGGCAGGGCCAGCATGGAGACGGTGATGTAGCCGGTGGCCTGGTCCAGATCGGCGTTGTAGCGGTAAGGGGCCCAGTCCGGAATGGCCCGCACGTCCAATAGGTTCAGGTGCTGGCCGTTGACGGCCACGTAGCCCGCTATGGAAGTTTCGTCCAGGGGCAGGCGGTGGTTGTCGTAGGCGTGGCGGTGGGCTTCATCGGCCGAAAACAGGCTGTCGTTGTGGGTGTAGGCCAAGACCAGCTCATCGCCCTCGACCAGGAAAATGGCGCCGGCATCGGCCCGGGTTATATCCCGGGCCTTGGTCAGGACGCGATCCAGGACCGCGCTCTCGTAGCGGTAGGCCGATACTTCCTCGAGGTACTGAAACAGCCGGTCGGGCTTGCGGGGCATGGCCCTGGTCGTCCCCCCCAGGACCAGGCGCAGCCCCTCCCGGCCGACCTGGACCTTGAGGCCTTCGCTGTAGGCAAGCTCCGAGAGGGAGTCGTCCAGCTTGTCGAGTTCCTGGTCGCTCCTGGTCGGGTCGTGGTGGGTCAGCACCAGCCGCTTGATTCCGGCCCGGGCGGCCGCCTCCAGCCAGTCCTCCCAAGTGGAATGGCCGTATCCCCGCATATAGTCGGCCAGGTTGTACTGGGCGTCCACCACGGCCAGGTCCGCCCCGCGCAGCAAATCTTCCGCGGCCTTCTTGGCGGCCTCGCCGGGGAGTATTTCATAGTCGCCGGTGTAAACAAAGACGCTGTCGTCGGTGAGAACCCTGTACCCCAGGCCTCCCCCCGAGTGATGGGCCTGGAAGGCCTCCACGACCACTTCCGGGCTCAGGGTCAGGCGGTCGCCGCCTTTGACCGGGTGGCGGATCACCCGGCCCTTGAGCTGGTCGAAGGGCACGGGAAAAAAGCCGCACTGGTAAAAATAATCCGGCAGATGGGTCAGCCATTCCGGGAGGTAGAGGTTGGTGGTCCAGCCGGGCATGTGGAGGGGCTTGAAGAACCAAAGACCGATAATGTGATCCGCGTGGCCGTGGGTCAGAAAGATATGGGCCTCGCCGTTGAACGGCGGGTTGGGCCAGGCGCTCCGGAGGCCCGTGCCGGCGTCAAGGAAGAGCTTGAGCCCGGAATCGGCGCGCACCTCAAGGCAGGCGGTGTTGCCGCCGTAAAACGAGGTCTCCGGAGTGGGGGTGGCGATGCTGCCGCGCACGCCCCTCATGACGATGTCCATAATTAGCAGCGCTCAATAATTAAGAAAAATAATAGCCCAAGAACAGGGCCTTGGCAAGCACAAAGTTTCAGCTTCTGTTCAAGGCGGCCAAGGCGGCCCGGGCCTCCGGCCCCAGCTCGGCCGCGGCCAGCATCTCCGGCCGCCGGTCCATGGTTTTGGCCAGGGCCGCGGCCAGCCGCCATTGGGCCACCTCCCGGTGGTGGCCGCTCAAGAGAACCGGGGGGGCCGGAAGGCCGCGAAAAGAGGGAGGCCGGGTGTAGTGGGGATATTCCAGGAGGCCGGCCTGGTGGCTTTCCTCCTCGGCCGAGCCGGAGCGGCCCATGAAGCCCGGGACCAGGCGGGCCGCGGCCTCCATCAGCACCATGGCCGGGACCTCGCCCCCGTTGACCACGTAGTCGCCGATGGAGATCTCCTCGTCCGCCAGAAGGTCGATGACGCGCTGGTCCAGGCCCTCGTAACGCCCGCAGATGATGAGGAGGCGTTTGCGCCGGGCAAGTTCCCGAACCTTGTCCTGGTTCAGCCTGGCCCCGGAAGGGGTCATATAGGCCCTCCACGGCCGGGGGCGGCCGGCCGAGGCCGCCTCGATGGCCAGGGCCAGGGGCTCGGGCTTAAGCACCATCCCCGGCCCCCCGCCGTAGGGCCGGTCGTCGCAGGTTTGGTGGCGGTCCGGGGCGAAATTTCGGGGATTGGTCAGGGTGACCCGGACTACTCCGCGGGCCAGGGCCTTGGCCATGAGGGATTCCGAGAGAAAATTTTCAAAAAGGTTCGGGAAGAGGGTGACAATATCGAAACGCATGGTTTGACGCCCTATATGAGGCGGCCGCTCCAGACCGCCTGGCCCAGAACTTCCAGCTGCCCGGCCGCGACTTCATAGGGGGGGGCGATCTCCCGGTTGTCGCTGACCACCAGGCAGAGGCCCCCGGGGCGGAGTTCCAGCCGGTTGACCAGGAGGCGGCCATCAAGGCGGAGGGCGTAGACCTGGCTTTGATGGATTCGCCTCTGCCCGGTATCCACCAGGAGGAGATCGCCGTCGTTGTAAGTGGGCCGCATGGCCGGCCCCTTGACCCGGACCAGGCGGGCCAGGCCCGCCTCCTCGACCAAGCCCGACAGCCACTGGCGCTCAAAGCTCACCGGCGCCCCCGGCCGGGGGGGGCTCTCCTCTCCGCTCTCCGGCTCCAGAAAGGGGGGGAAGACCCAGGAGCGGGGGGCGTCCCGGGCTCTGGCGGCCTGGAGGGACCGCGGCTCGTCCGCCTCGGCCAGTATGGGCCAGGACAGGCCCTCGCCGCCCACCCCCACCAGCCAGTCCAGGGAGCATTGGAGGGTCCGGGCCAGGTTAAGAAAGTGTTCGCCCCGGGGGAGGCTGCCGGTTTCATAACTCTGTATGGTGTTGACCGAGACTCCCATGAGCCGGGACATGTCCCGCTGGGAATACTTCAAGCGCTTGCGGCGGGCGGTCAGCCTTTGGGCATAGGCGGAGACGAGTTCGGGGGAGGCCGTCGGGGACCAGTCAATACCATCAATTTTTGGCATATCATCACCTAATATGATTGCTGCCCTTCCGGCCGGCCCGGAAGCGGCGCCAGGCCATGAGCGCGGTCCAGGCCGCCAGGGCCGGGGGCAGGGCATGACCCAAGCGCAAAAACGGGGTCTGTACCGTATCGGCCGGGGCCAGGATAGGGGTCTGGAAGGGAAAAACGCCCACGGCCATGAGTTCCGTGGCCTGGCTGACCCTCCCCGAAGGGAGTATGACCGCGCTGATGCCGGTGTTGCCGGCCCGAGCCAGGGGGCGGCGGGTCTCAATGGCCCGCATGGCCGCATGGAGGAGGTGCTGGGCGGGCGCCCGGCTGCGGCCGAACCAGGCGTCGTTGGTGGGCACCACCAGGAGGTCGGCCCCGGAGAGAACCCGGTCCCTGGCCAGGTAGGGGAAGGCGGATTCAAAACAGATCATCAGGCCCAGGCGGATTTGGCGGCCGCCTCCCCCCGGCGCCGCGGTCGGGTCCATGGGCAGGTCCATGGGAGGCTGGGGCCGGCCGGGGTTGTAGATGCCCGCCTGGCCGATGAGGCCCTGCATGAAGTCCAGGTTCAGGAAGGGCAGCCAATCCAGGGGCAGGTATTCGCCAAAAGGGACCAGGTGCAGCTTGTCATACCAGGGGCCCGGCCGGCCGTCTTGAAAGAGGAGCATGCGGTTGTGAATGGTCTGGCGGGGCCAATCGCCGTCCAGGCCGCTGACGCCCACGAGGGTCAGCCCGCCCAGTTTCAAGGCCAGGCCGTTCACCCAGGCTGTTTCCTCCAGGTCGGCGCCGTGGATGAAGGGCAGGGCCGTTTCCGGCCAGAGGATGAGCCAGGGGGAGGTTTGCCCGGCCGCCAGGGCCAGCCGCTCATAATGGGCCAGGTGGCGGGCGCGGTCCTGGGGCTCCCATTTTTCGGCCTGGCCGATGGACGGCTGGATAACGGTCACCAGGCGGGTCTCGGCCCGGCCGGCCGCGGCCTCCCAGCGTTCAAAACTTGCGCGGCCGTAAGCGAACCACAGGGCCAGGAGCCCCAGGGCGGCCAGCAAAAGGGGCCGGCCGGCGGGGGTTTTAAAGGCCGCGGCCAGCCACAGGTTGACCAGGGCCGCGAAAAAGCCCAGGCCGTAGAAGCCGAAGAGGTCCGCGGCCTGGCCGAATTCGGCCGAAAGGGCCAGGGGGCCGGCCAGGGGGGTCCAGTTGAAGCCGGTGAAAACCCAGTTCTTGAGCCAGTCCAGGCCGGCCCAGGCCCCGGCCCCGGCCAGGCTCCATAGCCATGGCCCCGGAATCTCTAGGGTGATGAGCCAGGCGAAGAGGGCCGGGTAGAGAGCCAGGTAGGCGGCCAAAAGTATTATGGTGAGCCAGCCCAGCCAGAAGCCCAGGCCCCCGTAACCGGCCAGTACATCGGCCAGCCAGGGGATGGAGGTCAGGGACAGGACCAGGCCGTAAACCCAGCCGCAGGCGAAGGCCCGCCGGCCGGTCTGGCCGTGGACCGCCATAACGAGGGGGACCAGGCTCACGAAGCACAGGGGCCACCACCCGGGCCAGGGCCAGGCCAGGGTTTGGAGCCCCCCCCCCAAGGCGGACCAGAAGAGCCGCAAGGCCAAGCTTTGGCCCGGCATCCTGGTAATTCCGGTTTCAGGCATGGTTCGCAATATTAAAACATTTGCCGGCCCGGGTCAACTGAAGGAAAAATCCCCCCCCCGGGGCCGGAAACATGCTATTATGGGAAAGCAATACAGGGAAAAAGCTAGAGCGTTTTACGATTTAAATGTTTAAATATTTGATGCTCCAAGGAAGGCCATGGCCGAAAATCGGCTGAAACATAACTTGGAGGCCTTCAGGAAATCCAGGCTGGCAAGGCGCCTCTTTCTCTTTGGCGCTGATGCCGGGGCCGTCTTTCTGGCCTACAGCCTGGCTTTCTGGCTGCGCCTGGACGCCTTTTCAGGCATCACGCATCCCTACCAAAACCTGTTGTGGGCCTCGCTGCCGGTTCTCATAGGGCTCAGGCTTTCGGCCAACTGGCTCTGGCGGCTCTACAACTGGTCCTTCAGCCACGCCGGCCGGGCCGAAGTCCTGAGCCTGTTGTCGGCCGTTGCGTGCGGCACGGCGGCCTTCATGGCCCTCAATATTCTTTTCAGGCCCTTCGGCCAGGTTCCGCCCCGTTCCGTTTACGTCCTGGAATTTTTTCTGAGCCTCATGTTCATGGGGCTGGCCCGCTTCGGCCCCAAGTATCTTTACGAATTATACTGCGGCCTCAGCGCCGCCCGCCGGTTCGGCGGACGGCCGACCGTAATTTACGGGGCCGGCGGCAGCGCCGAGCTTCTTATCCATGAGCTAAGGCGCACCGTGGGCCACAACTTTCACCTGGTGGGCCTCATCGACGACGCCCCCTCCAAACGCGATGTTTACATTGCCGGGCTTAAGGTTCTGGGCAGCCGGGAAGACCTGCCGAAAATAATCGCCGGCCGGGGCATTGCGGAAATTCTGGTAACCATCCCCGACTTTACCGGCGCTCCCTTGCGCCGGCTGATGGAAACCTGCGAGCCCTTCGGCCTCAGCTACAAAATCGTGCCGCCCTACCAATCCGTCCTGACCGGCCGCCGCGACCTGTTCCAAACCATGGAGGCCATCAAGCCCGAGGCCCTCATAAACCGCCCGGCCATAGATTTCGACCAGGCCCGCCTCCAGGGCTTTTACCAGGGCCGGTCGGTCCTGGTGACGGGGGCGGCGGGCTCCATAGGTTCGGAGACGGCCCGGCAGTTGGCCGCCCGGGGGCTGAGCCGCCTGACCGTTCTGGACCAGGACGAAAATGGCCTCTTCTTTCTGCTCCAGGACCTAAAAAGACTCTGGCCGGGCCTGGAAGTCGCCTTCGAAATCGGCACCGTGCGGGACGAGGGGCTGTGGAGGGAGGTCCTGGCCCGGCGACGGCCGGACATGGTCATTCACGCCGCGGCCCACAAGCATGTGCCCATGATGGAAGAGGCCCCCATGGCCGCGGTCAAGAACAATGTCCTGGGCGCCATTGTGACGGCCCAAGCGGTCTTGGCCGCCGGGGTGGAGCACTTCCTTCTCATATCCACCGACAAGGCCGTGGCCCCGGCCAACGTCATGGGCGCCTCCAAGCGCCTGGCCGAGATGGTGGTCCAGACCCTGGCCGGCGGCCCGGTAAAGCCCGTCATCGTCCGCTTCGGCAATGTCCTGGGCTCCAACGGCAGCTTGCTGCCCGTCATCCAGCGGCAGATCCAGCATGGCGGGCCGGTGACGGTAACCGACCGGGACATGACCCGTTTCTTCATGACCATTCCCGAAGCCATCGGCTTGATCCTGGCCACCCCCACCCTGGCCCGGCGGGATATCTTCGTTTTGGAAATGGGCGAGCAGGTCAGCATTGACCGGCTGGTGCGCCACATCATCACCCTGGCCGGCCTGGTGCCGGGCCGGGACGTTGAAATAGTTTATACTGAAAAAAGGCCGGGGGAAAAACTGGCCGAGGAACTCTTCCAGCCCGGCGACGACCTAAGCCCCACCGAGCACAAGGGCATACTGGGCCTCAGCCTGCCGCCGCCGGCCTCCCTCAGCCTGTCAGAACTCAAGGCCGAAATAGAGGCCCTGGGCGAGGCCGCGGACCCGGGCCCGGCCGCCCGCCGCTTCCTTGCGGCCCGGGTGCCTGAATACCGGTTAGAGAGAATAACGGCCAATGGGAACGCCAAAAATATATTTAGATAATTGCAGTTACAACCGCCCATTTGATAACCAATTGCAGATAAATATTCGTTTGGAGACAGAAGCGAAGCTTTACATTCAATCTGGTATCCGTGAAAAGAGATATTCGTTGACATGGTCGTATATGCTCGACTATGAGAACAACATTAACCCTTACGAGGAAAAAAGGAACGTTATCTCTCGGTGGAAAGAAATCGCGAATGACTATTGCCCCTCGTCTAACGAGATATTATCGGCAGGACGCGAGATTATGGAATACGGAATTAGAGCGAAGGATGCTTTGCACATTGCTTGCGCCATAAAAAGCGGTTGCGAGTATTTCATAACAACGGATAATAAACTCACAAACAAAGCCATTACGAATATTAAAATCATTAACCCTATAGACTTCATCAGGAAAACGGAGCAGTCGCCATGAAAACCGATAACGCAGTGCGCCTTGAAGCAATGGAGGCCCTCATAGCTACCCTTGGCACGGTGGACGCTGAACGTTTTATAAGTATGGTCAAGAGAGACACGTTTGACTATACCGAATGGCAGCGCAAGCTATGGAACGATAAAAATATTGAAGAAATTCACATTTTGGCAATGGAACATGAAAAGAAGCTAACCTGAAAAAGGCAATTGCGGTGGTTTGCCAATTGAGACGCGGCGCCATATTCCTGGCCCTCCTTTTGGCCATCGGCGCGGCCCGGGACTCCCTGGCCGCCGAGACTTCGCCGGCCGCCGGGGCCGAGTTGGTCCAGGCCCTGGCCCCCCTTTTGGGCCGGCCCTTCCGGGCTGACGGCGCCCAGGATGAAGAGGGGCGCTGGGTAACCTTCAACCAGCCCGGCCAGGTTTCCGCGGCCCCGGGCTTCAATTGCAGCGGATTCACCGTGGCCGCGGCCCGCCGTCTCCTGAACCGCCCTTTCAGCCTGGCCGAGGCCGCCTTCGACCGCCGGGGCGATTCCGGCCCTGGCGCCCCTTTGGGCCAGGATTGGGATTTCGGCCTGGATTTGATTTTGAACCTGGCCGAGGGCCGGATGCTCCGGACCCTGCCGGAGACGGACCTGGATTCCAGCCCCTATGAATCTCTGAGCCCGGGCCGGGCCTTAGGCTGGGGCACGGATCTGCACGGCCGGGATTTTGAAGACCTCGCGGCCCGAATAAGGCCCGGCAATTTCGCCTTCTTCTGCTTTTCCCGGCCTGACGGGCGTTTCGCGGCCGGGGTCTCCTACTACCATGTGGGGCTCATCGTGCCCGAGCCGCCCCATATCTGGCTCTACCACAGCACTTTGGGGCGGGCCTCCCATAGGGTCGATCTGGCCGACCCTGACCAGTTGGCCAGGTTCCGCCGCCACTTTCCGCCCCCGGCCCGGGGCGAGCGCCGCGTCTTCATGGTAGAGGTTTTGGGGGCCGGCGGCCCTTGAGGAAACCCCCAAAATTTTTCTTCGGGTCAGCTTTTGTGGTAAGATATATTCGCAAAATTCTAAAATGTGGAGTGTGCTCATGACCCGTTTCGCCTTCTTAGCCATCACCCTCGCCTTCTCCTTGGCTTTTGCGGGAGGCTGTCACCCATACGACCACAGGGGGTATTATCGTCAGGCCAGGCCGGTTTCACCCGGCGGTCCGGTCTGGGTATATCCAGCGCCGGCCTATCCGACATATTACCATTATCAGGCAGCCCGGCCTCAGCCGCCAAGGCCGATATATTATCAGCCGCAGCCCCGGCCTCAGCCGCCAAAGCCGGTTTATCAGCAGCCGCAGCCCCGTCAACAGCAGGTTCAGCCGCAAAGAAGACCCCAGCCGCCAAGGCGGCAGGCCCAGCAGCAGCCGCAAAGGCCGGCTTATCAGCAGCCACAGCCCCGTCAGCAGCAGGTCCAGCCGCAAAGGCCCCGGCCGCCAAGGCGGCAGGAGGTCCGGCAAAGCCAGTCGCCGGCAGATGAGCAGCCCGCCACCCCCCCCCGGCAAGGGAGAAGCGGCGGAAGGGGGGGACGGCG
>Ga0099364_10003959_pt1 | contig 22615 bp, 18 predicted proteins | sample TergutTh196P3_FD_73070 | JGI IMG/M metagenome (GOLD analysis project Ga0099364, IMG submission 73070) | Microcerotermes parvus P3 segment gut microbial communities from Pointe-Noire, Republic of the Congo - Th196 P3 | ecosystem: Host-associated > Arthropoda: Insects > Digestive system > Gut ...
GAAGAGGGTATTTGAACATATTGGGAAGCATTTTTCGATGTCGTTTTTGTTCCCGTCCGGTTTGGACGGGAATAGTAACTAGAAACGCTATCGGCGACGTATTGTAACGAAGTTGAGCAATTTTCCGATTTTAGCGGGATTATTTTCTACAGAGCCCCTGTGTGTTGTAGTTATTACAGCGAATGTGTGCTGCGCCGCCGGGAAGCATCTTTGATATGTCCGTCGATGACCTTGTCCAGTTGCTCAAAGCACTCTTTCAGGCAGAGTTGCAAAATAACGCTCTCGACCGCTTCCGAGCCGGAAGTCTGCGTCGAATAGGTTTTCAAACAACGCAGTGCAATTTTCGTCATCAAATTATAGTGCCGGGCTTCTCCCCGTTCCGCCATCCATCGGGGTCCCTTGACGAGTAGCATCCGGTCGAAACTCGACCAGCAAGGAGCAAAATTCCGCAGGAGCGATACCATTCGGGAAACCGCCCGGATGGTAAGCGTTGTAAAACGTTTTCCCTTTTCCAAGAGTAGGTTTTCCGCTTTAGCATGGTGTACCGATATGTCCAGCCGCAATTCTTGTACCATTTCGCTTACTGCCAGGGCTTTTTTTCCTGTCGAATCGCAGAGTACGACTCGCAGGTCGGGACGGAGAATAGCCAAGACGATTCCCGGTACACCGCCGCCGGTTCCTACGTCGAGAATACGTTCGCCGGTTCGCAAAAACTCCGCAAGTGCCAACGAGTCGACGATATCTCGGGCAACGAATTTTTCGTAATCGGTGTGCCGGGTCAGATTGATGCGTTCGTTCCAATCCCAGAGCAGTCGGCAATAGTCATCGAGTTTGCGGATTTGTATCTTCGGCAGTGAGATGCGATGGCGTTCGAGGGAGTGGGTAAGGGTTAAGGGCATGTGTTATTTGTTTTTCAAAAAGGGAAGAAAAACAAGGGGATCATCAAGGAAAAATTCTAACCAAAGCTACTGAATTGTCAAGGACGACTTCCAAAAATCCGTCGGACGGGAGGCGTATTGACAGCGGTACGAAGATGGTTTATACTTCCCCCTCGGTATGGAACACTCAACGATGACGTTTGCGAAACGAACAGCCGGACTCCTCGCCCTGGAAGACGGACGCTGTTTTCATGGTATTTCTGTCGGGCACGAAGGTCTTGCGACAGGAGAAGTTCTCTTCAATACTACCACCACAGGCTATCAGGGAGCCTTTACCGATCCGTCTTACGCCGGGCACATCGTTGCCATGACCACCCCGCAGATCGGCAACGCTGGTCTCAACCCCGAGGATGACGAGTCCGCCAGCACGCCGCCGATTCGCGGAGTCCTTATGCGGGAACTCTCCACCAAAGTCTCCAACTGGCGGGCAACCGGCAGTTTGCCCGACTTCTTTAAACGCCATCAAATCGTTGCCCTCTCCGAAATGGACACCCGGTCGCTTACGCAACACCTGTGTTCACACGGTTTCAAAAGGGGAGTGATTGCCGCCGGCGACTGGAGCACCGAAGAGTTAATCCAAAAAGCGAAAGAGTCCCCCCGAATCGAAGATACGGACTTCATAGAACAGTTGACCGTATCCGAACCCACTGAATGGTCAGACCCTTATGCGGAAGAGCGGCACCCGATTTGCTCTAAAAAAATCGCGGTTTTCGACTTCGGTGTTAATCGCAGCACTTTGCGGTCATTGAATGTGCTGGGTGCCCAAGTGATTCTCCTACCGGCATGGACCTCTGCGGAAGACGTTTTGGCAATGCAACCGGACGGTGTGGTGTTGTCTAATGGACCTGGCGATCCTGCCCGGCTAGGAAATGTCGCCGCCGAAATTGCAAAACTGATCGGCAAAGTACCGATTTTTGGTATTGCACTCGGACACCAGATTCTCGGCTTGGCATTAGGCGCATCGACGTACCGTCTGCCTTTCGGACATCGGGGCACTCAACCGATACAGGATAGACGGACGGGAAAAGTTGCGATGACAGGGCAAAATCACAGTTTTTGTGTTGCGATGGAGTCGTTGCCGCCAGAGATTGAAGTTTCACACATCAATTTGCACGACGGCACCATCGAAGGATTTCGACACGAGAATTTGCCGGTCTTTTCAGTGCAGTTTCATCCCGAAGCGGGACCGAATGATACTGTCCATCTTTTTGAGCAATTTTTGCAGATTTAGGTTTTTTAGAGACTGTGCAGTCCGTTGGGGTTTCGATTGCGGTTTTTATGAAAAATGCTATACTCTCCCATAAGGGGCGGCGAAACAGCCCTTGCCTCTCGAATTCATTGTCCCACCCAAGGAGTATCCCATGAACAAATTGACACGTCGCGAAATGCTGAAAACGTCCACCGTCCTCGGTGCCGGAGCCCTGTTTCTGCCGAGCGGCATCCTAACCCACGGACAGTCTCCCAATGAAAAATTGGACATCGCCTTTGTCGGACTCGGCAATCAAGGAAATTATCAACTTTCCAATCTCCGAAGAATGACAAGCGAGGTCAACGTCGTCGCCCTCTGCGATGTGGACGATGTCGTCGCAGGAAAGGCTTACGAGGATAATCCCGGTGCGAAAAAGTTCTACGATTTCCGGGTTATGTTCGACGAAATGGAGAAATCCATTGATGCGGTCGCCGTCAGTCCACCGGATCACACACACTACCATCCCACGATGCGGGCACTTCGGGCAGGCAAACACGTCTATCTGGAAAAGCCGATGGCTCGAACCGTTCAGGAATGCCGCACCATCACGCAAACCGCCGCCGAAATGAAAGTTGCCACGCAACTCGGTTGCCAGCGGCATGCATTGAAAAATATGCACCGGGTAGTCGAACTCATCAAATCCGGTGCCATCGGCGACGTTACCGAAGTCCACTCTTGGATCGGCGGCAATCGGGGGATGCCGGAAATGCCGGCGGCAACCATTGCCCCGCCGGATACATTAAAATGGGACCTGTGGCTCGGTCCCTGTCCGAAAGATTGGAAGTATTCCGTCTCGAAGAATATAAATCCCAATGGTAATGCGGTGGGAACGCACGCACCCTATTGGTGGCGGTTTTGGTGGGACTTCGGCACAGGAGAAACCGGCAACTGGTCATGCCATATTCTCGACATTCCTTACTGGGCTCTTGATCTGAAATATCCGGTCAAGGTTTCGGCGAGCGGTCCCGAAATCGACTCGGAGCGCACACCGAGAGAAATGCACATCGTTTATGACTATCCGGCGCGGGGCAGTTTGCCGGCACTGAAACTCTACTGGTCGCATACCAGCAGGGCAGCGTGCTTCGATAAGTTCAACATTCCCCGAAACATACAGAACAAAGAAGGACAAAATGTCAACGCGAACAACCTCTTCGTCGGCTCGAAGGGAATGTTGCTCACTGGATTTGATCGGCATGTTTTGTTGCCGGTGGAGAAATTTACCGATTTTGAGTATCCTGCACCTTTCATCCCCGATTCTCCGGGCTTCCATCGTGAGTGGGTCAACGCCTGCAAAGGGGGCATCCCGGCGACATGTGATTTTGCGTATTCTGGTCCGATGGCGGAGTCGGCGATCCTCGGCAACGAGGCGTACCGGGCGGGTCATAAGACGTTTGACTGGGACGCTGCCAACTTGATTGCCAGGAATTGTCCTGAAGTCCAAGCGGCACTGAAACCGGCGTTCCGCCGGGGGTGGGAGTATTAAATTTGTTCTCCGGCAAAGGATGGGCAAAGGGGCAGACGGCACACACTTTCAGGCGAAAGCCCTCCAAGATGTGCTAAAAAACTTTGCCTATTTTGCCCAAGTTCTCTGTTGGCAACTTGTTATGTTTATTTTGCATTTGCCGATTTTTCCTGTTTTATCTATTCCCTGTAATCGGCAAAATCTTCGTAATGCAAAAATGTTCTAAATGTCTCTTTTTTGTTACTACCGATTCAAGTATCATACCCCCATTTCCGATAACGCTAAAGACCCTGAAAAAGTTAAGGCGTGCGGGAGGCACATTCAGGGATGAGTCAGAAGCCGATAGGGAGAATTTGGGCCGTGTGTCGGCCCGTCGGGACTGACACAGTTAACCACAGTAGTTCCTTCTCGAGAGGAACCAACAAACAGGAAAAGGAGAATTTATCCAATGAAAGTCAGAGTTTTAATAGCAACCCTCGCCATCAGTTTACTGGTCAGCGTTCAGGGTTTTGCGAATCCTTGTAATTCGGCGTGCGTTGATCCGTGCGCCGCATGCGACCGCGGTGTGGTGCGGACCGGTGATCTGTTCTCCGGTCTCAAGAGGCTGGTCAACGGAGTCCGTGTCAACAGTTGCGATCCCTGCGACGCAGTTGTCGCTTGCAATCCGTGCGACGATGTCTGCACACTGCCCCAAGTCGGATTGGGCGGACGTTTGCGAGGTCTGTTTGCTTCGCAGTCCTGCACCCCGTGCGACTTCACTACCAACTGCGATCCTTGCGGTATCGTTGTTGATTGCGATCCGTGTGGATTCACCAACAACGGTTGCGTCACCGATTGCGGTCCGCGTTTCTCACTTCGGAGTTTGAACCCGTTCAGAGGTCTCAGTCTTCGTGGTTGCAATACCGATTGCGATCCTTGCTGTGCCGTAACCGATTGCGATCCTTGCAGTATCGTAGGCAACGGAAATTGCGGTCCTTGCGATATCATCGGCAACGGTAATTGCGATCCTTGCGGAAATATTTGCGACACCTATTGCGGACCCCGGGGTCACTTGCTTGACCTTCCCCGCATCAGTCTGAAGAGACTGTTCGGTGGACTCCGTCCCTTCGGATGCAATGACGGTGGTCTCTGCAATCCGTGCGATAGTGTTTGCCCACGACCCTGTGACGATGCTTGCTGCCGCTAGACTAGACGCTTCCTCGCCTCCCGAAGCCATAGCAGGTTGAATTCAATCGTCAGAGAATAGACATGTCATAAGCCCCTCACTGAGTAATCAGTGAAGGGCTTTTGGTTTTTGTGGGAGAACTCATCCTGAAAAAGAGGCATTCGCACCCCGTTTTCGGCGCATCACATCGTAACGGGTTTGTGCCGGGCAACGAAATCGGGATCGATGATCACACCCAAGCCGGGACCCGTCGGCACCTTCATTTTTCCGTCCACGACTTTCATCGGTGCGGTAGGACACTCGTAAGGGATTCTTGTATTGAACGTTTTGAACTCGTGATGTTCCGTCGGATTCGGTAACGCCGAGACGAAAATCGCATTGTAAAGAAATCCCAGTCCGCCGCCCGTCATGTGGGTGATACACGTTTTTCCCATCGCTTGTCCCATTAGGGCAACCCGCATGGAACGGATAAATCCCCCAAAGTAGTAACAGTCCGGCTCAACAATGTCAATGCCGTCGTGGGCGAGCAACCATCGGAAATTGTAGAAACTCTGGTCTTGCTCCCCATGAGCAATGGGAATATCCAGTGCATCGGCAACCTTTTTCGTTTCCTCAAAGTGCCAATACAACACCGGTTCCTCGAAGTATCCGTACTTGTATTCTTCCAGCAGCCGACCAATTTTAACGGCACCGTCCACATCGTAATAGCCGTTGGCATCGGCATACAGAGCGAAATTGTCCCCGAAGTGTTCGCGCACCATCGGCACCAATTTTTCGGACTTGCCCGGTATGCCGCCGTAGTGAATGTCTTTGGTGCCGGCATGAAGATATCCGACCTTGATTTTCACGGCGTTAACGTCGAACTTTTCCGTTTCCGCTTTGATTCGGGCAAAGTGGTCTTCGAGGGGCAGTTCCCGGAATTCCGTCGCCAGATAGAGTCCGATTTCGGGATTGCGGATTTCGCCGATTAACTCTGCCATCGGCTTATGGACTCTTTTGCCGAGCATGTCCAGAATGGCAAACTCAATCGTTGCCAACGGAAGCCCGATTGCCAAGCCGTTAAACCGGAAATTGAAGCGGTAAATAAAGACCTTTTCCAAAATGAGATCCAATTCCCGAGCATCCTGACCGATAAAAAACGGTTGCAAGTCTCTCAAAAAAATCGGAAACAGCGAGGACATATTGGGATGAGCCACCGACAGACCTTCCGCACCATCTTCGGAGCGTACCCGGCACAGGTACGAGCCGTTGTATTCCAGAAGTTCCAGCGATCTAATGACGACCGGCGAATCGAAGAGATGCTTCTTCAGTACCGGCTGTTTGAGTGCTTTGTCGAGCCGTTCGTATCGTGCCTCGACTTTGTCTCTTTCTTGTGCCCATGCTGGGGTTCCCAATGACAGGGCGGTTCCGCCGAGGGCGGCAGAGGTCAAAAAACGGCGACGGGTTGTTTTGTCCATAAGATTTTTTCAAATTGTATTTTGAAATATCGGGTCTTCATCGACTCTCTTGCCGCTGATTTTACCACAGTCACTGTTAGAGGTAAAGTCATTAGACTCATTGCCTAACTCCGCAAACGTGTCCGTCGACAAGTTTGCCTAACGAGGTAGGCACAGGAAGCGTTCCATGGCATTGTGCCGCCCTGTAAGAGCAAGGCAAGTCCGTCGCCTAGGGTTGAAACCCTAGGCGATTGTGCCCTGTCCTTACAACCGGAGTACCGGCTAAACGAGAATCGTGTAAAATGGATTCACATGGAATATAAAACGAAAAATCGACCCGATGCCGGTCCAGACCGATACACGGAAATTGCACGACTGGCGGGAGGCTTGGCACACGAAATCAAAAATCCACTCTCCACTATCCGGCTGAACATCGAACTGCTGGAAGAAGACCTAGAAGAGATTGACTTGCCGCAAGGACGCAGAGCATTGCGCAAAATTGATGTGGTCAAGCGGGAAAGCCGACGATTAGAGGCATTACTAAACGACTTTCTCAAATATGCCTGTGCACATCGGCTCGAATTGCAACCGAGCGATGCCAACCATGCCATTCGTGAAGTGATCGAACTGTTTCGTCCGCAGGCGGCAGAATCGAAGATCGAAGTGATTGAATATCTGGCAAGCGACTTGCCGTCGGTACTGTTGGATCGTCCTTCGTTTCATCGGGTGTTGTTTAATCTTGTCCTGAATGCTCAACAAGCGATGCCGGACGGCGGGGAACTGGTTCTCCGCTCACGTAGCGGCGGAAACGAAATTGCGATAGACCTGATTGACACTGGTTGCGGAATGGACATCGAAACACTCGAACATCTTTTCGATGCGTTTTTTTCCACAAAAAAAGGGGGCAGCGGCTTGGGGTTGGCTACGGTACAAAAAATCATCGAAGCCCACAATGGACGCATTGCCGTACAGAGTGAACCGAACTTCGGTACACAGTTTACGATTATCCTGCCGAGTCTGCCGCGGTTGACGAAGTAGTCTATGCCGCTCATCCTTTCCTTCTTTCACCCCCAGTTCTCCGCCGGAGAACTCATCATCGTACAATCTCCCGCCTATTAAGGTACTATACTGCGACACGGCAATCATTTACCTTTTCCCCTTCGTGTCTCCTTTGTGCCCTTTGTGTCTTTGTGGTTAATCCTTTTTAACCACAAAGGCACAAGGAACACAAAGATTCACAAAGAAAAAAGTGCAATCATTGGCATTGTACAGTATACTTTGCGATTCGCCCTAACACTTTTTGCACAATAGGTTTCGGCAGAAAATTGGCAAAAGTTTGCGCATCGGCTATCGGAGCGATCTCCTTGATGAGCGAACTGGAAACGTGTGCCAATTCGCCATCAGCAATCATAAAGAGCGTTTCGATGTCCGGTGCCAATCGCCGGTTTGCCATCATCATCGTCAATTCTGCCGGGATGTCTGTAATCGGACGAACACCGCGAATCATGATCTTCGCACCGAGTTTTTGGACAAAATTGACCGTTAATCCTTGGTACGTCAGGATTTCGATATTGTCCAAGTGTGCCGTCGAAAGCCGGATCAACTCGACTCGTTCATCCGCCGTGAAGAGCGGTTGTTTTTCCAAATTGATTCCAACACCGACGACAAGCCGGTCAAACAACCGGCTTGCCCGCTGCACAATGTCCAAGTGCCCTAATGTGAAGGGATCAAACGAACCGGGATAAACAGCAAATTGAGGCATTTTCTAGGAGGCAAAAGTTAGAAGTTAGGAGGAATCGTCGGCGCAGCCGACTTTGTTATTCTAACTCCTAACTCCTGACTTCTGTATTCTTCTAACTTCTTCTTTTGTTTCCATACCAAACGAGTTGCATTCGGGGACAATACCGGTACCCTCTTGCACTGCAAAACGGCTCGATCCAAACCGCTTTTTGGTGCATCGTTTCGACATTCGTTGCTTGGGGCATTAACAAAACCCTGCTTGGCACGATGCCGTGCAGGTGAGCCAGATATTCTTCTACTTCATGCAAGTCGCCCTCCGTATCGACGACAAATTTCAGTTGATAGTTGTACCGCAATATCAGTTGTTGCACAATGTCCGGCTTTGAACGCTCTCGGTCATGTTCCTGTATGACGGACAAGTCCTCGCCGAGCGGCAGGGTATTGCGTAATTTGGGGCTGATCGACATTAAATCGCAGACGACCGGCTGGTAAATGGTGCCGGACGTTTCAATGGTGATCTGATAATCAAATTCTTTGAGCAATTGAGTAAGTTCTACAATTTCCGTTGCGAGCATCGGCTCGCCGCCAGTTAGTACGACGTGCGGCAGATCGAGGAGCAACACGCGTCCGGCGAGTTCTTCGGGGGTTAGATCGGCACCGACGCAACTATCTTCGGCATTGAATCGGGCATAGGGGGTATCGCAGAATCGGCAACGCAACGGACAACCGAGGAATCGAACAAAGATGCTGGACTGTCCTGTCCAGATTCCTTCTCCTTGTTTCGATTGATAGATTTCCAAAACCTGCATGGTTCCGACGACCTCCGATGGTGTCTCGTAAGTATAACACAATACCGGAGAAAAGGGAACAGAGAACTCCAATCGAAATACATCCTCGGTCCGAAAGAGTTGCCAAAAAATTTGTTTTTGTTACGATTATTCCTATGACTCAATGCGATCTTTGCCCGAGGCACTGTACGCTTTCCGAAAAGCAGCCGGGTTTTTGCGGTGTCCGAACGCTCCACAACGGCAACGCCGTTTTGCTTTCCTACGGTAAAACGACGGGATTTGCCGTTGATCCCATCGAAAAAAAACCGCTCTATCATTTTTATCCCGGCTCAAAAATTTTGTCGTTTGGCGGCATCGGTTGCAATCTTGTCTGTCGGTTTTGCCAGAATGCCAGTACCGCTCAGTGCCGCGATCTTGCGAGCCTCACAGTATCCGCAACGCCTGATGAAATTGTGCGGCTAGCCCGGCAACATCACTGCGAAAGCGTCGCTTTCACATACAACGAGCCGATCATTTCGGCGGAGTACGTTCAAGACGTTGCCGCCGCATGCCGAAGTGCCGGTTTGAAAACGGTTGCCGTCTCCAATGGACTCATTTCGGAAAAACGTCGGGCAGCATTTTTTGATTCAATGGATGCCGCCAACATTGACTTGAAAAGTTTTTCCGAAATGTTTTACCGTGATTACTGCACCGGGGAACTGGAACCGGTCAAAGAAACGCTCCGGTACTTGGCAAAGTCGATCACATGGCTGGAAGTTACGACGTTATTGATTCCTTCGCTGAACGATTCGGACACAGAAATCAATGCACTTTGCGATTGGTTTGCCAAGAATCTCGACAGAGAAGTTCCGCTTCACTTTTCGGCATTTCGACCAGCGAACAAGATGCAAGCAACCGAACCGACACCGCCACAGACTTTGTTTCGGGCAAGGGAAATTGCCCTATCGTTTGGTTTGCGGTACGTTTACACGGGCAACATCGACGATCCGGCGGGACAATCGACGCACTGTCCGCAGTGCGGTCAAACCGTCATTTTCCGAAGCCATTATACGATTGACGAGTATGCAATAGACGAAGAGTCCTGCTGTAAGTATTGCGGTCAAACTATCAGGGGCCTCTTCAGGTCGTGAATATTCGGGTCGATCAAGCCTTCTTTTCCGTAACGAGCCGGGCAAAGTGTTCAAACGACCGGTCATACGTCTTTTCGGCATCCGGCGGAAAGAAGCAGCCAGGTACCTGCCGCTTGGCGATATGGTGCTGGACGCAATCGCAACAAATTCCGCGCCGGTTGCAGGAGTACGAGCAGGTACATTTCGACTTGTTCTGTTCAATTTTACATTCCATGTGGTGTTCAGTGGATAAAGGTGCAAAACCGTAGTGTAGCATATCACCTCTGGTTTGACAAGAACGTCAAGGGCACCGAACCCGGGAATTGCCGCAGAGAAATGTCCAAGTTTCTCTAGTTTACCTAAATTGACACAAAAAAATGCACGGTTGTGTCAAACATCTGCAAATTCTGTTCTTTCCTTGATTCCGAAAAATTGTTAACATCCCCTCATAGAAAATTGCCGAACCGATAGATTTCGAGTTCGTACAAGACGTTATCAAAGGAATACGGAGTATGAGAAAGGTCCTTCCCAAGTCGCACCGTCGGCATCCAGAGTACGCCGAGACTTTGACTTTTTCCAACGAATCTGTCCAAGACGAAGATGTTGATCAACTTTGGATTCTATACAAGAAAAATCCGACTGTTCAACTTCGCAATCGGCTGATCGAGCGGTACTTATTCATTGTCCACAGCCGGGCGGAGAGAGTTTGGTCGAGACTGCCCGAAGGTATCGAACTGGACGATTTGATCCAAGTCGGAACATGCGGACTGATGGATGCGATTTCCTCGTTTGATCCCAGCCGGGGAATACGTTTTGAGGCGTTTTGTCTTCCCCGAATCCAAGGGGCGATGCAGGATGAACTCCGGGCAATGGACTGGGCACCGCGAGGAGTCCGGTCAAAGTCGAGCAAACTAAATGAAACGTACAAAATGTTGGAACAGCAGCACGGACGCAGACCAACGGATCAGGAAGTTGCTGATGCAATGGGAATTTCCGGCGAAGAATTGCATCAAGTTTATGCTGAGACACACAGCATCAATGTTACAAGTCTGGATCGGACGTTTTCCGAGCGGGATGGTTCCAAAGAGATGCGGGAAATCGACATGGTGCCAGACCGCCGGAGCGAAGACCCGACGGAACGTCTTGTAAAAATCGACATGATACGAACTTTCACGAAGGGTTTGAATAAGACCGAACGCATGATCGTCATTATGTACTATTACGAGGAACTGACGATGCGGGAAATCGGAGCAGCACTCGAAATGTCCGAAAGCCGAGTCAGCCAAATGCACAGCGCCATCGTCGAACGGATGAAAAAAATGTACGGGAACAGTGCATAATCAAATCGAAAGGACACGACAAAAACAGAGCCCGAAGCGTACGCAAGGACTCCCGCCGGTTACTTCTCCGTGATCTTCACATTCCGAAACATAAACGGATTGGTGCTCACGATCAACGGTTTGCCGCTCTTGATCGTTAAGTCCTTGACGATCACTTCCTCCGTAAGGACATACGGAAACTGTTGTACATAGTCTTCGTTCCGATATGCATTGTTGAAGGCGGCGAAAATTTTCGGTCCCTGATAGTTGTTCGGTGTGTTGGTATCATGGACGACAAGTCCCTCTATCGTGATCTTCCTCGGCATATAACATGTATAGCCGAAATCGTGCTGTCCTGAATTACCGCCGCCTATCAAAACGGCATCGGCTTGCTGACCATTACGCGGCAGAAATTCACTGTTACGGATGATGATTTCGCCGTCAAACGTGCTGCCGTAGTCGCCGCGCAAACTGACGAGATTTCCGCCGGTTACTTTGCTGTTTTCCAACAGAAAAACTCCATGACCAATGAGGTTAATGCCCTGATGTCCCAGCACCGAATTTTTTATCGTCGCATTGGTTACGCCCTGATGTGCGTCGAATCGGGAAAACTCCACCGTGTCGAACGTAATGTTCTTTCCGAAATTGGAGCCGAAGATTCCCCAATATCTATTGTCATGAATGCTGTTCGTCTGCTTGCAATTCTTGAATGTTATATTGTTCGCCTTGCCGACAGAAAGATCGTATGTTCCCATCGAAACGGGAGTTCCGGCGGCACCGATGGTGCCGTAGGTTCTGTGTCCCGAAAAGGTGCTGTTTTGTACCAAAACATTGGTGCACACGGATACCACGATAAATCCGCCGTACGGTGCGCCGTGATCACCTTCTCCGGTGATGATATGATAAATTCCGTCAACCACCACGTTGGACCGCACGATAGAGATGCCGCGGGCATAGTAGTTATATTGGGACTCGGCTTGATTGGCAATCCTCGTGAAATGTCCCCCTTTGACTGTAAGCGTTTCGGAATCAATGGGATACGCCGTCATTGAACTGATGGTATCAAAGTCCCAAATAATCGGAGTGCTTTTATCCACGTTGCCCTCTCTATCGACGACGAATATGTCAGTCTGTACCGAACCTCTATTTTGATTGGCACCATAACGTATGTACCGCCTGACCGTGTTGTTGGCAACATCAATGAGAGCATCCTGCGGCAACGTCAAGTCGAGTTTCGGTTGATCCTTTTTGAGCGAGGCAATCGTCGTTATCTGCGTGGAAGGCAGTTTCGACGAAATGCGGAAAATATGATGGTTTCTATTGGCGATGGTAACTTTCGAGTCGTCGATGATAAACTTTGCGTCCGTCCAGTCTGTATCGGTCTGAATTTGGGCGGTGCCTCTCACGTCGCCGATGTAGTATGTTTTTCCTGTTTCTGCTTTGACGGGCAGTCCTGCTGCATTGGCGGCATCGTGGGCTTTGATGATGGCGGCGAAGTCATCGGTAACGCCGTCGCCGACGGCACCGTGTTCGGCGTAGGTTACCGCTTCGGCAGCGCAAGAGCGGAGCGGCGTTAGCCCTCCGGTTAATACCGCCAAACAAACGGCAGTCGTGAGAACGATCTTTTTCATGTGATTGACTCCAATGTGAGCGTGAAAGGAGACCACATTCTACCATTGTTCCCGGTGAAAAAACAGCACCGACAAAAACAGAGTCCACAGCGTAAGCAAGGACTCCCGCCGGTTACTTCTCTGTGATTTTTACATTCCGAAACATGAACGGATTGGTGCTGATAATCCACGGCTTACCGCTCTTGATCGTCAAGTCCTTGATGAGAACCTCTTCCGTAAGGACATACGGAAACTGTTGCACGTGCTCTTCGTTCGTGTACGCAGCGTCGAAGTTCGCAAAGATTTTCGGTCCTTGATAATTGTCTGGAGTGTTGATATCGTGGATGACAAGTTCCTCTATCGTGATTTTTCTCGGCATGTAACATGTGTAGCCGAAGTCGTGTTGTCCCGAATTGTTGCCGCCGATCAAGACGGTATCGGACTGCCGACCATTACGCGGGAAAAATTCACAGTTGCGGATGATGACCTCCCCCTCGAACGTACTGCCGTAGTCGCTTCGCAGGTTGATGAATGTGATACCGTGTATCTTGGTGTTCTCCACAAGACAGACACCGGTGCCGATGAGGTTAATGCCCTGATGACCCAACACCGAATTTTTTATCGTTACATTCGTTACCCCTCTGTGCGCATCGAAACGAGAAAACTCTACGGTGTCGAACGTAATGTTCTTTGAATAACTCGAGCCGAAAATTCCCCACTGTTCGGTGTCATGGATGTCATTCGTCTGTTTGCAGTTCTTGAACGTGAGGTTGATTGCGCTGTTGGCATGCAGATCATACGTTCCCATCCGAACCGGCATACCGGCGGCACCGATAGTGCTATAAATTCTGTGTCCTGTAAATGTACTGTTTTGTACCGTAACGTCGGTGCAATTCGTGACGGAAATGAATCCGCTGTACGGTGCGCCGTGATCGAGTTCCTCTGTAACGGTGTGATACATGTTGTCCACGACCACATTGGAACGAATGACCCGAATCCCGCGATGGTAGTAGGTATAACGAGACTCGGCTTGGTTGGCAATCGTTGTAAAATGTCCTCCTTTGACCGTCAACGTTTCGGAATCAATAGGGCGTGCCGTCATGGAACTGATATTGTCGAAGTCCCAAATTATTGGGGTTTTTTCGTCCACGTTGCCGTTTTTATCGACGACAAACACGTCGGTTTGTGGATCGCCATTGTTTTGGTTTAACCCATAACGGATGTAGTGCATAACGCTGTTGTTGGTTACTTCAATGAACGAATCTTGCGGTAGGGTCAGGTCGAGTTTTTTCTGATTCCTTTTGAGCGTTGCAATGGTTGTGATCTGTGTTGAGGGAAGTTTTGATGAGATGTAGAAAACACGGCTGTGACGTGTTCCGACTTTCGAGTCATCGATGATGAACTTTGCATCGGTCCAGTCTGTATCGGTCTGTATCTGCGCTGTTCTGTTTGCATTGCCGATGTAATAGGTTTTTCCTGCCTCTGCTTTGACGGGCAGTCCTGCCGCATTGGCGGCATCGTGGGCTTTGATGATGGCATCGAAGTCATCGGTAACACCATCGCCGACGGCTCCGTGTTCGGCGTAAGTTACCACTTCGGCGGCGCAAGAGCGGAGCGGCGTTAGCCCTCCGGTTAATACCGCCAGACAAATGGCAGTCGTGAGAATGATATTTTTCATGTGATCGACTCCGAGGTGAGTGTGAAAGAACACCGCATTCTACCATCTTTCCCAGAGAAAAAACAGCGCCCGAATCGTAAGCAATGCCCCAGTCCATCGACAAGTTTCAGGGTTGAAGTGGAAAAGGTAGGCAGTGAACGTTTTGATTACAAACGCAAAAATGTCTGACGAAAAGGGCTGTTTTTTTGTCAAGAGATGGGTCTATTTTGAAACTCCGATGGATATTACTCTGGTGCATCCGGGGAGTGCGCTGCGCCGCATCCCGGTTTTTGATTAAAAAAATGTTGCCTCATGGACGAGTCGCCATCTATCTCCTTCAAGCGCCGGTCGAGTTCCACTCGGATATGTTCGGCACAGGCTCGGTATGCCAACGTGGAACTGCCTATCGGGTCGGCAATGTCTCCGCCATCCGTCCGAAGAACACTCAATCGAGAATCAACATTGCGCCAGGTCGATAAAATTCTTTCCCGGTGGTGCCGCGTCATCGTAAAAATATAGTCCGCAAACCGGACATGCGTTTCCCCCAACGGCAATGAGCGGTGGCGACTCGCATCAATGCCGTAATCCTTTAATACTTCGACAGCATTCATACTTGCTAATTGCCCTTCTTCGGTTGCGACTCCGGCAGACAGAACCACCATGCCGTGCTGTTCCAGAGTGTCCGGCGTACAGTGCAACCGCTCCGCAAGCATTTTTTCGCAAAGATATTCCGCCATCGGACTTCGGCACGTGTTGCCCGTACACACGAACAGAATCATCAAGGCGGCTAGCCGCTTGACCGTATCCGATTTGATTGCCCCCTCCCGAAGCACCGTATAATCGTTACCGCTTACCTTTATAATTGTCGAAGGTTTCGGCGATACAAGAGAGCCGTTATCGAGCAGAAGATCGATTCCGTGTCCGAGATCGGCAATGATCTGATCGGCGTTCGTACTTTCCCCGCGCCCCGTCTTGTTGGCACTGGTCAGAATGATCGGCTCGTTCAGTTCCCCCAAAACGGTCAAGAGCAATGGATGGTCGGGCACCCGGCAACAGACGGACGATTGTAGCGAAACCGCTTGTTGAATGTGCGGCGGCAGTTTCCAAAAGACGCTTTCGGGGGGGACATCGAGTACCAAACTGACGGGACCCGGCATACAACGTCGTGCCAGTCGGCGGGCAAGCGGACTCATTTCGGGACACAAATCCTCGATTGTATCGGCACTGGGAAAAGCCAGTGGGAAGGGATGGTTTTCATTGCGTCCTTTGAGTTCAATCAATTTCTGGACTGCCCGGCTATCGGTGAGTCGGGCGGCGAGTCCATAGACGGTTTCGGTAGGAACAACGGCGACTCCGCCTGTCTGCAAGACATCGACGGTCTTGCAAACGGCAACATTCCAGTCGCAGTCCGAAAGGTGTAGGTTGATTCGTTCAAAAGGCATGGCTTTCCATTCTATTCTAGCAAAAATCCGTGTTCATACACCTTGGGATGAATTTTCTTTGCCCATTTTTTTATGCCAAGAGCAGAGCGGCATCAAGTTCGTTGGACACGTTCTCTAACCCGTCATTTTTGCAAAAGCAGGAACCTAGAGAAGCAGGTGGAACCCCACTCGTCTGGATTCCGGCTTGCGCCGGAATGACGGTTCATGGCACAAGTCTATTATTTCGTTGTCATTTCTTGCGGCGTAACCATTCTTGATAGCGTTCGAGCACCTGCCAATCTGTTTCAATGAGTGGGCGGTGCGGATACCTTCCTTTCACTGGCGGAACAAAAACTGTCCGAAACTTTTCTTTTGCTTCTGCGGGAGAAAAACCTAAATAAACGAAATAAGCAGCAACGACCGCCCCCGTCCGGTCATGTCCGCCTCGGCAGTGAATGTAAATTTTTTCGTTCCGCCTTTCGGCTTCCGTGATTCTATCATGTATTTCTTTCAGTACGGCAAAGTCGGGAACGGTATAATCCCCTGTTGCCCTTTTTGTGTAGGTACACTGTGGCGGCACAAATTCGTTGTACTTCGTCATCGGTTCCGATGTTAGATCAATGAAATGTTTGATGCCAAAGTCGATGAGCCGTTTCAGTTTTGGTTTTCCTTTTTGCGGTTCCTTTGCAAAAGGATATTCGCCCGCAAAAAAGGTTTCTGTAATTTTGTAGGAATACTCGATAGGAAGTTTCGCTTGCATTGTCGAACGTATTTTTTGCTTGGACCGGCAAATGTCGCCGCAATGCCAAAGATTACGAACGAAACACCAAGTCGAGCAAGGCAATGATTCTCTCCGCCATGACCGCAGGGACGATAATATACCATAAAAAAAGCATAAAACCAGTAGCATAAAACCAGTAAAGACGTGTTCTAAAATTGGACACGCCCCCATCACTCCTTCAAACTGCAAAGTGCAGTGCCGCTTGATTATTCGGCAAAAATAGTGTACACTGAATCCTGTGTCGCCCAACACCGCCCCTTAACAAACTCAAAGCCGATGACCAAAAAAACGCTTTTCTCCTCCATATTCCTGCTGCTCCTCCCCTTCGTTGTCCACGCTCAAGAAAGGACTCTCTTTGAGGAACCGTTCGACGTAAAACTCAAAGACGGTTGGGCTTGGCTGCGCGAAGTCTCCGGCGATTGGCGAATCAGAGACAAAGCCCTAGAAATCAAAATGGAACCTATGCCGGAAGGTAACAGGGTGCGAAACATCCTCTACCGCAAGCCGCCGAAAAAAGACGAGGGACCCTTCACCGTTAGCGTCGAAGTGAACGTGCTACAACCTTATTCCAACCAGTTTCAACAGGCGGGACTCTACTGGATGCAGGGAGAAGAACTTCGGCACAAATTCGTTATGGAACGTATCGACGGAGAACTCTATGTTTTTCCGGGCAAAGTGCCTATTGAATCGGAACATGTCGTGCTTCGATGGCGGATCGATGATGCCAAAATTATTTCGGAGTTTCAGCCGAAGGGAACTGGAGAATTCCGCAAAGCCCATGAGCACACGTTGCCCAATAGAAATGATGAAACCGACAGAATTGCCCTCCAATGCTGGCACGGTCCTGCCAGTACAGAGTCATGGACTCAATTTAAGAACTTCAAGATTGTCAAGCCGGAACCGGGGCTTCCAAGCCGCAATCCGTAGAAAATGCGGCTCTGTGTTTCAACTCTCCTCAAGCAAACATGAAAAATCAACCTCCGGTATCCGCTTCAAATTAATGCAGGGCAGAACGGCGACATTGGGACAAATCTGACGGAAAAGTTCGAGCGAATCGTTGCTGATCGTGTCGTCGTACGGAGGAGATTGATTGAAAACCAAACAAGCAAGCGAAAGGTTTCGATGGCGAATTGCTTCAACGGTCAGCAGTGTGTGGTTGATATTGCCAAGTTTGCCCGATGTCACCAAAATGACAGGATACCGTTGCTGTGCAATGTAATCTGCCGTCAGGAGATGAGGCGTAAGGGGCACTAAAAAACCGCCAGCACCTTCCAGCAGGACAAATTCAAAACGTTTTTGCAAGGTTTCAGTAGCATGTGTAATACTTTCCGGCTCAACGACCCGTCCTTCCAAGCGAGCCGCTAAATGCGGAGAAGCCGGGTAGGCAAACGAGTAGGGACATGTCAATGATCCACTTGAAGAAAACTGCGGTAAATCTTCTGGTAATGGTTCAATCCCCATTAACCGTCGATGTTCCAAAATGTCTTCGGAGTGGACACCGTCCTGTCCGGTTTGCACTAATTTTTGCGTGATCACTTTTTTTCTCTGTTGATGCAGATACCGTGCTATCATACCGGTAGCCCATGTTTTGCCGATGTTGGTGTCAATACCCGTGATGAAAAATGTGGTCATACGTTCATTATACTCCATTACACTGGAGTGCAGGCTGTCTTGTATTCTGCCATAAATTGGTTTTCCTCTTTGTGCTTTTGCCGAAAACGCGCAAGCAACTCTGTGAACGTTCAGCGGGTGAAGCATGAGGGTGAGCGTCGTAGTATTGTTATGCGTTATCTTGGCGAAATGGCAACGGCTGATGTGCTGCTCGGCGAAGATGGTATGCCGATGGAAGAAGAGAACTTCGGAGAGAACGTGATCGTCGTGGCGTGAACACTTAGCCGGTACTCCGGCGCACAGAACTACGTGTTTTCTATGATCGCGATTTCCTCGTCGGTCAAACCGTAGAGTTGATAGACGAGTCGGTCGATCTCTTTAACTATCCCTTCAATCTGACGATAAAAAATGTTCCAACTCCACATGTCATTCACTCCACGCACTTTATGTTCCAATTCTAATCTTCGATTCACAAGGCGGATAATTTTATCATGTTTTGATTTATCATCTTTTGTAAAGAGATCAATATCAGGAAAAGGTATCTTTGCTGTCGTCGTACTATCAAAGTGCATCGTCCGAACAGCGTGTGCGAAAACAAACCTATAAACATACCACGATAATAGGTTGGAATTGAGCAGAGCCAAAATAAATTTTGACTCATGCTTGCCCTTGACTGTCAACTGATTGATTGTGTCTAAAAGAACAAATTTTTCAGGGGATTCGATTTCACTACTCAAACATGCCGTAATCAAAATATGTGGAGTTGGACGTAAAATGTGTGCAATAATGTTTTGTGCCAAGATGGAATTCGGCACGATCCATGCTTTTTCATCGGTAACGTATTTTGTAAAAATTTTACCTTTTACTTTTTCTGTTTCCAAATAGTATCGGCTGATTTGTTTGCCAGCAAGAACAAGCAAATTTCCCTTGTTGGAAACTTCGTTTTGCAACATCGCTCCACGTCGATTCTCTACAAAATCATTAAGCGACTTGTTGTTGCGTTTTATTTTCAACCCGATGTCAATTTCTTTTTTTGTCAAACCGTTTAGTATCAAATCGAATTCTGTACATAGTTCGTGCCGACCTATTCCAAGTTTTTCGATTATGTTTTCATTGTTTTCCGTGTTTCGTTTGGCATAGACAAACGTTTTTTCTTTGTTATTCCGTTGCAGAATACAGATACACATTTCTAATTTAACGATATTCCAAACTTTTCCGCAATCAGCAATGTTTGCAATATCCGGCAATAACGTCTCACGGACTTTTCGCCAATTCGACGCATAAGTGAAAGCCTTCGGAATGATAAAACCGTTCTGACCGTCCGATCGCAAAAGTTTTCTTGCCTGCATTAAAAACAGTGCTGCCGTATCCGTTGTGCCGATGTCAAACTTTTGTTTGAGATATTCTCGTTCTATGTCAGACAGTGCCGCCCCATACGGCGGGTTGCCGATTACTATGTCAAACTTGTCTTTTTTCAGAATGTCAGCAAAATCTGTGTGCCAATCCATGGCATTGATTTTACGTTGTTCCTTTTCGGAAAAATCTGCCCCTTCAGGGGAAAGATAAATGTCCGTTCCTATCAACGAATTCCCGCAGCGCACATTCCCATCGATATTCGGCAGTAGACGTTCGTGAAAAAGTTTCAACCGTTGAAACACACTGGCGTGTTCTCCTTCCATACATTTTAAGAGGAGACTCAACTTGGTGAATTCGACGGCAATAACGTCAATGTCAACGCCGAAAATGTTATTTAGCAAAATCCGTTTCTTTTCCTCAATTGTTAACTGTCCATCCGGCGTGAGCGGATCAGTTCTTCGTCCCTTCGACGGCGGAAAATGTTCAGTATAATAGTTGCGATGCCAATTAAGCAGATACTGGTACGCACCCAACAGAAAACAGCCGCTGCCGCACGCAGGATCAAGTATTGTTATTTTAGAAACTTCTTTCGGCGTTTTGCCTTCTATTAACTTGCCGACCGTATTCTCGACGATGTAATCAACAATGTACTGCGGCGTATAATAGACACCGCCTGCCTTGCGAACCTCCGGCTTTTCCTCTACCTTCGCCGACCTGCCGGAAATGCGAATCGTCTTGCCCAAAAAACGTTCATAAGCACTCCCCAAAATCTCCACAGGCATCGCCTGAAAGTCATAAGGACCCGGATAGTAAAGTCCCTTAACGAAGTTGGCAAGAAGTTTGTTTTCGACAATAAGATTCTTGCTAACAGTATCTTTCTTCATGTCGAACAAGCCGGCATTGTATTTATCATCCGCCAGTTCAAACAATTCGTAAAGATTTCTATAAATGCCGCCTAACTCTTTTGTATTTAAGGCTTTGGACAAACTGCCGACCTGTTCGATATCCCTATCTTCCGCAAATCGCAGAAAGACAACACGATCAAGTATCTGTTGCACGCCCACATTGAGTTCCCACTCGGTCAACTCTTTATTGTCGCGGAAAACGGCAGTGGCAAATCGTTGCCGCCAATCTTCTAAAAACATAAGAAACGAATCATCGACCGTTAGGATTCCTTTTTTCAGTTCATCGGTATTTGTATATTTTTCTAATCCGCCGCGCCGGACGTTTTCGTAACCGAAAACTTCCCAGAGGTAATCGAAGCCGGGACGAATGTCTCCGAGCGTTTTTTGCTGACCAGAATAATCTTCCATCGACAGATAGTTCAGTCGGGCGGTGCTTGCTTTATCTTTCATATCAGGTTTTTTCGTACAATCATAGACGGCGAGTTCCTTAAAATTGGTAACGATACTGACGGCGAGATGGGCACTCCAACCGTATCGGCGGAGTTGAAAGGCGGCTTGGTCTGCCATTTTTCCTTCTTTGAGATGGAGGCTTGGTTTTTTTGCTTCGACGATGAAGACTCTTGATGCTCCTATCCAGAAGGAGTAGTCGGAGGATCGGCTTGTACCGTCTCCGACGAGTCGGTTTTCGAGTCTCACGGGGCGGTAGGTGGGAGCGAGTCCGTCTTTGTTTTCGATGTCCCAGCCGAGAGCGGCGAAGAGGGGACTGATAAAGTCTTCTCGGCACTGCGTTTCGTTGTACTCGGTACCTTCGTAGAATGTTTGCTGCCCGTTAAACTTTTCAACGAGGTCGAGAATTTTTTGCTGGGCGGTTTCTTTGTCCATTGAGTCATTATAGCAAATTTTCTGGTAGTTTCGTATTTTGGGGGTATCATCGCCTGGGCAAATAGACGCAAAATAAAATCGTTATAATTGTTAAAGTTCCCCCAAGTTAACGCCGATTTAGGGGGCAACCGGGGGACTTACGCCACCCCACTCATTACCGGGGAACTTACACCGCCCCGCTCAGACAACGATGCCCTTTCAGACAATTTACACCTCCGGGACTGGAATGTTGGGAATGGAAAAGAAACTCAATACCATTTCCAATAACCTCGCCAACATCGAAACGACAGCCTACAAAAAACAACGTTGCAATTTTGAAGACCTCTACTACGACAACCTTCGGTATCCCGGTTCACAGGATATCAACGGCGAATTCACCGCCACCGGTATTGCCATCGGTGTAGGAACACGGGTAACGAGTATCCAGTCGGACTTCTCGCTGGGATCAATTACCGAAACGGGACGAGACCTCGATATTGCGATTACCGGCGACGGCTTTTTTCGGTGTACCGATCCGTTTACCGAGGAAATTTTTTACTCTCGGGCAGGAAACCTCAGCGTGAATGCCGATGGTATTTTGGTACTGGGCAGTTCCCATACCGGTCGTCAGTTGGAACCGGTCATAACCATTCCGCCCGGCACGGAAAAAATCCAAATCGACGACAGCGGACTGATTTGGGTCGCACAAAACGGCGACGTGCAACAGTTACAGAACATTGGACAGATCGAGTTGGCGACATTTATTAATCCTGAAGGTTTACTTCGTGTCGGTGAAAACCTGTACCGGGAAACGGAAGCGTCCGGTGAGCCTATTGTCAACAACCCCGGCATTAACGGGATGGGCATGTTGAAGTCGCAACATCTTGAAATGTCGAATGTCGCACCGGTGATTGAGTTGATCGACATGATTACTTCGCAACGGGCTTACGAATTGAACAGCAAGTCCACTCAGACCGGCGACCAGATACTGCAAGCCGTGATTAGCATTAAGCGGTAGTTCACTGGTACAAAAGGGCGCAAAACGAAGATTGAAAAGCAAGCAACTCCGCAATAATGACCCTGATCGTTTCGTACTTTGTGGGGCTTGCAATTGCGTGTTTTGTTGGTGTCATGGTTGAACAAAGACCATAATGTTCTTTGTTTTAGCGAACACGGAAGTACATTATGGTCAAGGAAGCCACGACAA
>Ga0099364_10003960_pt1 | contig 22613 bp, 25 predicted proteins | sample TergutTh196P3_FD_73070 | JGI IMG/M metagenome (GOLD analysis project Ga0099364, IMG submission 73070) | Microcerotermes parvus P3 segment gut microbial communities from Pointe-Noire, Republic of the Congo - Th196 P3 | ecosystem: Host-associated > Arthropoda: Insects > Digestive system > Gut ...
TGACAAGACCGCATCGCATGATAGAATGAACCACGTCTGATTTGGGGCTGTAGCGCAGTTGGGAGCGCGCCTCCCTCGCACGGAGGAGGCCGTCGGTTCGAATCCGATCAGCTCCACCAGGAAAACCCACGGCTTAACGGTAGTTAGGTCAGTTATATGTTTGAGGGGCGTTCTCCGCTTGGGGAATGTCCTTTGATTTATTTTTACCCCATGCTTTTGTGGAGCTATGCGCTTCCCATACCACGGTAATTTATTTCTTGGTGGTAATTTTCTTATTACAGATAAATTGAGATATACTTATTTTCAGTTGTTCATTTAAGGATATAAGAGCTGGGGGATAATCATGGATATCGAAGCGGGAATCAATTATTATCACGACAATGAGGATGTAATTCGATCAAAAGAACTCTTTTTGCAACTAATTCAACCCGGACAATATGTGGGGGAACTTTATTCGATAAACTATGAATCAGCCCGTATCCTTGTTCACGATCATGAACGTCAGTCAGTCGGTGGCATCCCCAGCCTATGTTTTTTACTTGCTACCCGAGTAAATCCAACGGCTGAACTTATAGATTTCAAGGACGAAGATAGCTCCGTCATCATTTTACGTGTATTGGACTCAGCATCCTTACCCAACAGCACAGAAGCGGAACGCATTCGAGTCGAAACGGCTCAAAGGATAAGTGGGAAGATCGACTTAAACTGGGACAGCGATGGAGTTATGGATCCAAAAACAAGAGTATATTTAGGGTACGCCGCAATAGAATGCCGTATAATAGGAACCTTTTTCTTGGATAAAGATGATGTTACAGCGCAATTGGGCCTGAAATTCGGATGTGACATCTCAAATTATTACCCCAACCGTGGTTTGAAAGTATATAAGCCAACGAACAAATCATTACAAACCATCGTGAATTATACTGATCCCATCAACATACGTGACCATGAAGAAAATTATGGTAAGACGAGGGCCGTAAAAATCGGTAATATTCGTTACGCCTCGACAAATAGAAAATATCAAGACGTTGATGATGTGCCAGTGCTCATTCATCCAATAGATTTGCTTTCACAAAAAACTGCATTGTTTGGAATGACCCGAACGGGTAAATCGAACACGACAAAAATAATTGCTAAATCAGTTTTTGAGTTGAGAAAACAAAACGGGAGCAATACGCCGTTACGGATTGGGCAAATCATTTTTGATCCCAATGGCGAATATGCTAACGAAAATGCACAAGATAGTGATGGTAACGGTAATCCCAATGCTCTGAAAAACGTATGGGAACTTTTACCTAATGGTATTAAGGCTGATGAAGTTGTAACTTATGGTATAACGAGGCACCCGAATGACCCTGATAGAGTTTTAATGCTATTAAATTTCTTTGAGGAAGATAATTTGCAAATTGGGAAAGATATTATTGATAATCTCCTTTCAGAAGATAGTACAACTTATATAAAGAATTTTTGTCAGGTTAGTTTTGAACAACCTGATGCAAATGACCGTAGCGCATTGACGAGGCATAATAGACGAATATTAGCATACCGTTCTGTACTTGCAAGAGCAGGTTTTGAAATACCACGGAACACTAGACCGAATACTCGCAATTTATTTAACCAAGATTTGCGTAGCGCTATGCAAAATAGCCAGGGTGATAATGCTCCAGAATATCAATCTGCAGCACGAATATTTGAAAGTCAAAATCCATCTTGGCAGCAACTTGCAAATGCTTTTGAAGCGTTAGATAAATTTATTCGAGATGGTAAAAGCGGCTATCAAGCATTTGAAAGCGCTTATGTTAATCGACCAAATGGTTCTGGTGACAGATGGGCAGACGAAGATTTGAAAAAAATCATTGGTGTTTTTCAATATCCAAATGGAACACGAAAAATAGGGAAGGCTAGAGAACAACATAACGCGGATATTACGAGTGATTACGCTGAAGATATTTATAACCATTTAGTTCAAGGTAAATTAGTTATTATTGACCAATCCAGTGGGGAACCAGAATTAAATAAGTCTTCTGCAACCCGTATTATGACAAAAATTTTCCGTGAAAATCAAAGAAGATTTATACAAGGTTCTACAGATATTCCTGAAATTCTGATTTTTGTTGAAGAAGCTCATAATATATTACCTGCGGGAAGCGATCTTGATTTGACAGATATTTGGGTGCGAACTGCAAAAGAAGGCGCAAAATACCATATCGGAATGATTTATGCAACGCAGGAGGTAAGCAGTGTTCAAAAAAACATTCTTAAAAATACTTCAAATTGGTTTATAAGCCACTTAAACAATACAGAAGAAACAAAGGAACTCTGCAAGTTTTATGATTTTGCTGATTTCGAGCCTTCCATCCGTAGGGCGCAGGATAAAGGATTCCTTCGTGTAAAAACGATAAGTAATTTCTTCGTCATTCCAGTTCAAGTGGATAAATTTGTGATTAGTGATTGAGGGTGGTTACATTATGCCTTTTGAAAATGAGTTTGCCTCATATGAACCACTGAGGAGAATACTGGACAATAAAAAAATCGAGGAACTACAAAAGCGAATGCTGCCAAGAGCGTATACTTACAGCATAGACAATATTCAACTGCCGCAAGTCAATATCTCAGCTACAGATAAATCGGATTTTTTGCCGGATATGATACTGGCCATTGATGGAAGTTATCAGTGTGTTCCTGTAAAAAATGGGTTCCCAGGTGCAGAAATTGGTTATGTCGCGGTCGCCTCCGTATTATTGCTGATGAAGGATGTTTTGGCCCTGTCAAACAAAAAGTTTATTGATCCCAAAAAATTTCGAGAAACCGAAAAGACAGAGGCTTTTGACTCAGTGTTTCCGGGATGCAATATCGTAATTGATAACGAAAAAAGTCCTCGTGCATCATTACGTAGTTTGCTGTACGAGCAGTTTAAAAATACCTCAGCTTTTTCAGACTTTGAATCGTTGTTGGATACATATGAGGTTTTACTGAAATATCGCATGGATAATGGCGTTGAGAAGCCCCCTGCTAATCCGTTAGAGGAGCTATTGGATAACCCTAACAAGAAAATGCAAATTGCATTAGGGCAGTATACTTGCACTGAAACAGGTCAACCGCTTTATTCTACTGATGCGTTACGAATACATGAGTTGCTGAATCCTATGGGAACAAGCGGTGAAATGTATGGACAACTTTCTTTTGTAATTGAAAGACTGTGGCTTGTACATTTACTGCGTGCATTTGAGAAAAAGAATTGGTTATCGACACTCGAAAAAGTTGCATTTGTTCTTGACGGTTCATTGGCTTTCTATAGCGTATCAGCATGGATAGTCAAACCTATCATCAAAGAAATATGCCGTATCAATGAATTGCAAAAGAAAATTACTGGAAAAGATTTACTTATCCTCGGTTTAGAGAAAACCGGTCGCTTTGTTGAACACTTCAATGATATAGATACGTCTCCAATTGGTTCGGAAGATATAATACCGAATAACACAGCTATCCTTTTGAATGACTCATACATAAAGCGTAACATTATTTTCTCAAATAGCCCTAAAATTTATGGAAAAGATACTTATTTTGGACGGAAATTTTTCTTTAAAACGAAAAATGGTTATCGCTTGGTCCCCCAACTTGCTTTTTTCAATTCCGACCAAGCTGATACGCAAACAGCTCGGATTGATCAATTTCCGCGTTTGAGTGATGCCTGTTCTCTGTTGAATGATTTAGTTTCGAACAGGTATCATAATTCCATCAGCCCATTGATTTCAGCACATGCTGAAGCAGCAATACCCCTATCATTAGGTAAAAAAATATTTGATGAGATTGCCCGAGAGATTGCAAAGCGAGATGTAATCGAATGAGTAAAGTTATTTTAAAAATGGATAAAGCATTAAGCGACTTTTCATGTATAGAAAGCCGTTGGGCAAGATTGGGGCCATATTATGCGATGTTTCCAATGGAGTTTGCATGCAATGTCATTTCGAGGTATTCAAAACGAGGGGATTTTGTTCTGGATCCATTTGCAGGCCGAGGATCAGGCACGTTTGCCGCAGCAGCGTTAGAACGGAAAGCTTTTGGAATTGAAATAAACCCCGTAGGTTGGTTATATAGTACTGTGAAGTTATGTCCTGCTCCAAAGGAGGAAGTATTGCGCCGCTTGAATGAGATACTAGAAATATCATTTCAGTACCTTGAAGTTGCTTCATCAATGGGAGAATTTTATTTATCTTGTTTTTCGCGCGAAGTCCTTTGTTTTTTATTGAGCGCACGCAATAAGCTATGCTGGAAAACAAATAGTATAGATTCTACATTAATGGCGTTTATTCTTCATTACTTACATGGAAAGCGCGGAAGTAGTTTATCTAATCAAATGCCTATGGCAAAATCTACAAGTATAAAATATTCGATAAATTGGTGGAAAAGAAAAGGGTATTCTACTCCACCAGATATTGATATCCTTGCGTTTTTCAATTCAAGAATTACTTGGAGATACGAAAAGGGACGATTTGACTACAGCAACCGAGGTAAAGTTGTGCTAAATGACAGTACTAAAGAGTTAAAAGTAATGCGTAACAAAAAAGCGAGGACTTCAATTAAAGTTGACTTACTTTTTACGTCTCCACCTTATTATGGCGTAACAAATTATCATGTTGATCAATGGTTACGTTTATGGTTGCTCGGGGGAGCAGATAAACCAACTTTATTGTCTGAAAAGCACAAAGGACGTTTCAATTCTATGCCTGATTACGAGAATCTACTTGATGTTGTTTTTGGAGAATGCGCAAAAATGCTCTCCAATAAAGGAGTTGTATATGTAAGAACTGATTATCGAAAATTTACACTAGAAACCACGAAAAAGGTACTATTAAAACACTTTCCAAAACATATTATGTCTGAAACAGTTGATTTGTGCAAATCAAAATCTCAGACAGAGCTGTTGAATAATACCACTGAAAAAGTTTGTGAGGTTGATTTATTATTAGAGCCACATTAACAGCCGCCCCCCACCCCGTGTTTTTTCTACGTGGAGTTGGTACTACGCAAAGATAACCCACGGAATATATTTAAGTCGTGGATATGTACAGCGTAGCTTCAGCTCCACCACTGATAGCAAGGGTTTACGCGATTTAGCGTAAACCCTTTTTTTATCTTGCGTTCCGTATGCGTTCCAAAATGAGAAAAAACGACTTATGAAAAAATCCCTTGCCGATATTCTGACTCCGTCTGTTGACACGAACAAATCGGGTAAGCAAGCAGAATATTGACGCTACGTGAAAAATATGATACCTTAATGAAACATTATAGCCGTGAAACGGCAGGAAGGAAGGAATTCGATGAGTGTTTTTAATCTTGCGGATGCCACAAAGCGATATTTAGCACATTGCAGGAAAAGGGTACGCTCGGAATTGGTTTGCGAACATGGGCGTTCGGCGGCAAAAGGTATCATTCAGTATCGTAGACTCATGAATCAGGCTCGTGTGCTGGGTGAGCGCGGTATCTGGATTGCTTTACCTCACAGCGGATGTTTCGATAGGGATGACAGTAACGCGTATATCAAGAGGTGCGTACGCTTACTCAAACAACGGCTGGCAGCAGTGCAGGCGCACGGAGACGGGAAAAAGCATAAGGAAGCGCGTTCACAGTCAAGTGTGGCACGGCGGGTGATGGTGTCGGTAGGCCGCCTCGCTCGCGCGGCTGGCAGGGCCACAAGGCCAATATCAGCGCGTCCGGCATTCGCTGTAGTCAGCGGCGACGGTGATGATGATATCGGCTCTGGTAGTAGTGACGATCCACCCCTACACAAGCAACATTCCCATCCAGTACATTTCAATTTTCCCGTAGTCTCATCAAATCAAATAAGTAACGTGTCTCGGCGTTCTGCTGCTGATTTATGCTGCATGGCTGCTTCCGGGGGTGATGCTCGATGAAACGCGGGCTCAAAACCGGTACACCCAAAAGGATTACAGATCGCCCCGTCTCCGTTGACGTCGCAAACCTCGACGTCAAGGCATTGCTCGGCCTCGACGAAGCGCCGCCGTTGCTGTTGACGGCTGCACAGACGGCGAAATTGTTGAATATCAGCGTTTCTGTACTCGCAAAGTCCAGAATGACAGGGAATCTCGACGGTGCTACGGCCTTGCCGCGGCCTGTCAAAATCGGCTCTAAGTCTGTTCGTTACAGGCTGTGCGATATTTTACAGTGGCTTGACGACCTTGCCGGGAAGCAGGCGGTCTAATGGAGGAGAAAATAGCCGCCGGGACGGGGCGGCATGGAGAAAAACGAGCTGATTCATCATTTACCGGGATTATAGCACAAATCAATCCTCATGAAATTGAACGTTCCTTTTTGGCGTTCTGTGAGGCTCACGGCTTTTCGATCCCGACGCCGATTCAAGCAGACGGCCAGATTCACAGATTCCATTTTGACGGCGATGCCCGAGGCTCGCGAAATGGCGCATACGTCCTTTGGCCGGATGGTAAAAGTTTTGACGGGCGGCCTCATGGGTACGTAATGGACTTTAAGCATGGCGGGGAGAAATACTTTTGGCAGTTCTATTCAAAGGAAAACCCCACTCCAAGGAAGGAGCTGTCAGCCTCGGAGCAACTTGCAGCCCGTGAACGCCGAGAGCAGGGCGCAGAGCAGGTGCGACAGGAGCGAATTGATAAGCTTCGGGCCGCGTGGTCCTCTTACCGAAGGGGGCGGAGTATTGAAGAATCGCCAGATCATCCATATCTTTTGAGCAAGCGCGTATCGCCACGCGGGGGCTTTCCCTTTGGCGGCGTTTGGAACGGTTTGCGTGTGGGGTCTATGGTCAGCGCTTCTGGCAAGGTGCTCTCAGATTTGCTTTTCATCCCAATGGTAGATGTCGCTACCGGGAAATTTACGGCGTTGCATCGTGTTTTTGGGCGGCCTGATTCAACTGGTAAGTTCGGTAAAGGATGGGCGTCACCGGCGGCTGGCATCTTCCCGATTGGTATCGATGTCCAACATGGACCTGTTTTCGCCGGTGAAGGCATCGGAACGATGTTATCCGTTTATGAATCCTGGACCGAGAACGGTACGCCGGAAGGACCGAACGAGCATGTCAATTCATGTACGGCTCTCGCTGCGATGGATAGTAATAACCTTATCAAGCAGGCAGGGGTTATCCGCGAACGGTTCAAAGGCCGATGGCTACTCATAGTCGCCGATGATGATGCGGTCGGGCGTAAGACTGCTGCTGAGTGCATGAGGGTTGGGTTCGATGGAGTTTGGCACGTCGAAAGCGGGGTGTCGTAACGTGGGCCGCGATTTCAATGACTACTATAATGAAGACCCTGAAACAGCGAGCGCGAGTCTGCGCGAAGCTGTAGCAAGGGCATCGAAGCCCGGCATGAGGATCACGCAGAACGGACGAGGAAGTAGCGTTACCTACTCTTCCGTGGATGCGGAGTCGGAAGGGAATATCGTTGACCTATTTTCGGACGCGGAACTTGTGCCGGGTTTGGAAGTCCGAGACGCGGAGCCGACGCCCAAAGGTGCTGAATTAGAAATCGAACAACGGAAAAGACGTCTTTTAAACTTGCGTATCGATTTTAATGACAAAACGGAGATACCGCGTCTTGAGTTGATAGGAGGATTATTTCCGCGCGGTTACCTAAGCTTCGTTGCGTCTCAGCAAGGTTTGGGAAAAAGTTGGCTGATGCAGAGACTAGCAATTGATTTATCTCTGGGAGGAACGGTCCTGGACGGTCTCCAAGAGGATGAATTAGTACGGCGAGTTGTTTTCCTTTGTGGCGAATCGCGGTGGAGTCAATTTAGTCGGCGAGCAAATCAAGCGCGGTGGTCGATTCAGCAAAAGACGCTAAGAGTTTATGACCAATGGACGATGGGGCAAAATGAAGCGTCTTTGGACCTCGATACGCAGGAAGGGCGAGTGTGTTTTGAAATGATATTGGCAGATGAGAAACCAGACATTGTTGTTATTGATAGTTTGTTTGATTTTCATGATAGTGACGAAAATAAGTCAACAGACATGAAGCCAATCTTGAAATTTCTTAATGCCCTGGCTGAAAAATTCAATGTTGCCTTTGCAATCTCTCATCATTGTCGAAAAAGACGAACAGTAGAGCAGAAAATTGAGTTAGATCAAGACTCAATGCAGGGCTCGAATTTGTTGCATAAATCCGCGTCAATGATCTACATGCTTCAAGAGCGAACGATACGAAACAGCTTTGGAACGACGATTGAAGGCGGTGTACTTGTTTCCTGTAAAAAAAGTTGGACACGGAAACCTCCTCATTTTGCGTTCCGAATCGAGGATGAAGACGACGGATACCATGTGCGCATGAGGGTAATTTTGAATCCTGACCTGGGAGGAACACAGCGAGATAGGGCGACCGAAATCATTGAAGAGAATTTTCAACCGGGAGATTGGTTCTCAAGGCAAGAGATTATCAATCGTGTTGGCGGTCGGATAAGTCCCGCTACTATCAAAAGGACACTTAAAAGCCTACAGGAGCAAGGCATACTTATTGACAATGGTGAAGGTTCGCGTAATTTACGGTATGCGGTATGCGATATGCGATGTGAGCGGAAAGAAAAATGACTCCAATTAATGAGAAAAAAGATTCGGCTCACCAAGTTAATTATTCGGCTCATGGGGATGAAAAAGGAGGGATTGCATGAGCCGAATCCATAAATGCAGTATCTATCAGCATTTGCGCCGTTTTTGTTCGGCTCGCGCAAGATGAGAAAAACACCTCGGGATTTATTCGGCTCACATTCTGCTCACCCCATGAGCCGAATAAATCCAGTACCACAGCGGGTTTAACCCTATTCGGCTCACGCTCCCCCCTCTCCCGCAAAATGCGATGAGCCGAATAAAATAGCGGGAGGGGGGAATGATGAGCCGAATAAGGATGAACCCTTGGTATTGCTGCATTATATTCAGCTCATGGGGTGAGCCGAATGTGAGCCGAATAATTTTGAAGTGAGCCGAATAAAGAATAGGATTTTTATCTTTGGAGTAAGGACGGTGAAAGTAATGAAAAAAGTTGAAATCGCAGTATCAGATTATGTGTATGTCTCAGAGTTACCAGAAGAACTTATCACGTCGGTTAAGCGTGATTTAACTCTTCCGAATCCTGAGTATGTGCAGCGCGTGAAAATGGACAAGTGGCTGGGTAATACAGAGCCGGTACTATGCCTGGCGGCATGGAGGAAGGATTCATTCCGGCTACCGCGGTGGGTATCTCGGACGGCTTCTTGACCGTATTGAAGGGGCAGGACTCCAATATGAAGGAATAGACCGACGGCTAAAGTTACCACAAATAGACGTTTCTTTCCTTGGAGGAGAGCTGCGGCCATACCAAACCACGGCGCTTGACGTCATGTGCCGGCACGGCTCCGGTGTGCTCGTCGCGCCGTGTGGCTCTGGAAAAACCGCACTTGCGGCGGCGCTTATCGCTCATTGGAAACAGCCGTCACTTGTGCTGGTTCATACGCGGCAGCTCGCCACGCAAACGGCGGACGCCATGCAGCACTGGTTGGGTATCGTCCCGGGTATGATAGGAGACGGCGAATTCAACCTACAGCCGATAACGGTTGGGATAGTACAGAGCCTTGCCGGTAATCGTGAACGCATGGACGCCATAAAGGATAAATTCGGACTTGTCCTGCTTGATGAAGCGCATCACGCGCCAGCGGCGACATTCACAGAGGTGATCAGCCAATTTCCGGCGGCGTTCCGGTACGGCGTTACCGCCACGCCTGATAGAGCTGACGGCCTCGGGCCTTTCGTCGAGCACACAATAGGGCCGATACGTCACATTATCACCCAGGACGATCTACAGGCCGCCGGTGTGTTGGTTCGTCCACGTATCATATGGATACCGACGGAATTTCAATATCTCGGCTATCCAAGCGAAGAATGGGTTGAAATGATAGGCAAGCTCACGGAAGACGAGAGCCGAAACACTCTTCTTCTTGGAGTGATTCAAAAGCTCGTCGACGACGGACGGCGGATTATCGCGCTTAGCGAAAGAGTACGACATGCTGAATTACTGGCCGCCAAGATAAATACTGCACGGCCAGGGGCAGCCGTGGTTATTACCGGAAAGATGGGTAAGAAGCAACGCGAAGCGGCATTTGAACAGGTACGTTCCGGGGAGGCTCGTGCAATGTTCAGTACGAGACTTGGGGATGAGGGATTGAATTTGCCGGCTTTAGACGTGTTGGTGCTGTGTACGCCGTCGCGCAATGCTGCCCGGACTTCGCAGAGAGTTGGGCGCGTACTCCGGAGCGCGGACGGTAAACGGCAGCCCCTTGTTATTGACGTTGTGGATGCTCGTATCGGGGTTCTTTGGTCACAAGCGCGAACGCGGTTTTTCGAATGTTACAGGCATATAGCGCCGAATTGCAGGCTACCGAATTGGCTTGAGCGCTCCAAGAAGAAAGTTGCATAGCTGAAAAAAGCGCATAACCGAAAGGCACAACTTACCGTCCCCCTGGCCCGGGACAGGATAATCAAGCATCCGGGCCAGGGGGACGGGGAATCATCTTTTGGAGGTGAATTAATTTGGGTAAAGGTGGAGTATTGATGCTTACACAGAAACAGGAGACTTTCTGTCAGGCATATATTGAACTCGGTAACGCAAGCGCGGCGTTTCGACAGGCGTATAACTCGGAAAAAATGAAGCCTGAAACGGTCAATCGTAACGCAAAAAAACTATTGGATAATGACAAGATTATAGCAAGACTGGCAGAGCTGCGCGCTCCCGTAGTTGAAGCTGTTCGCTTTACTCTCGAAAGTCATCTGAATATGCTGGCAACACTTCGGGACGAGGCACGGAATTTAGGACAGGTAGCAGCGGCGGTATCCGCCGAAGGATTGCGGGCAAAAGCGATGGGCGTATATGTACAGCGGCAAGAAATCAGCGGGCCAGGCGGCGGGCCTGTGATGCTCGATACGCCAAAGGTTGATTTATCCAAATTGAGTGACGAAGAATTAGCGGATTATGCCGCGCTTACGGAAAAAGCGCGCGGCTGATTTGCCGGTACTGCCTGCCGAAGAATTTGAAAAGGAGTTCGCGCGGCGTAGTCTTCTAAGATTCACAACACACACAATGCCGGGGTATCAGATTAACTGGCATCATGAAATCATTTGCCGCGAACTCGACGCGCTGGTGAGGGGTGATGTTGCGCGCCTGATTCTCACTATGCCGCCGCGTCACGGTAAAAGCGAGCTGGTCTCCCGACGTTTACCGGCATATATCCTCGGACGCGAACCGGACGCTGAGGTCATAGCGTGTTCGTATAGCGCTGACCTTGCGCAGCGGATGAATCGAGACGTTCAGCGTATAATCGACGATCCGAAATATACTGAACTGTTCCCGGGTACTAGGTTATCTGGTTCGGGCATCCGCGCGGCGGCGCACGGCAGCTATCTACGCAACAGTGATATTTTCGAGATCGTAGGACGCGCGGGTTCATATCGCGCTGCCGGCGTAGGCGGCGGTATTACGGGCATGGGCGCGAAGTATGCCATCATCGACGATCCAATCAAAAACTTTCAGGAGGCTAATTCGGAGACTTCCAGGAATGCGATCTGGGAATGGTATACGAGTACCTTATACACCCGCCTTGCGCCTGATGGTCGTGTGCTTATCATCCTAACCCGCTGGCATGAGGACGATATTGTGGGGCGGCTCATTGAACGCCAAGGGGATGAATACGGCGATCAATGGCGGGTTATTTCATTTCCGGCGCTGGCGGAAGAAAACCGGGAGGACAGACATCCGGAAGATAAACGCGCGGAAGGCGACGCGCTCTGGAAAGAACGTTTTGATATAGATAGGCTCACTAAAATCAAGGCAGCTATCGGTTCACATCATTGGAGTGGCCTTTATCAGCAGAGGCCATCCCCGGCGGAAGGCGCTATATTTCTTCGCCATTGGTGGAGGCAATACAACGAGAATCCGCAACAGCTCGGAGGCGACATGGAAGAGATCGTCATGTCGTGGGATCTGTCTTTTAAAGACACGAAGACTTCCGACTACGTTGTAGGCCAGGTGTGGGGGAAACGCAAGGCGGATCGTTACCTGCTTGATCAGATACGTGCTCGCATGGATTTTCCGGCGACGCTGGCAGCGGTACAGGCGCTAAAATCAAAATGGCCGCAAGCGAAGAGAATCTACGTTGAAGACAAGGCGAACGGGCCTGCGGTTATCGCCGCGCTCCAAAGAGAGATTCAGGGCCTTATCGCCGTTAACCCGGAAGGCGGCAAAGTCGCCAGAGCTCATGCCGTAACCGCTCAGATAGAGGCCGGTAATGTATATCTTCCGTCATTCACCTGGGCTTCCTGGGTTGGTGATTTTATCGAGGAATGCTCTGCTTTTCCGCATGGAGCAAATGATGATCAAGTGGACGCGACGACGCAGGCGCTAAACAAGCTGTCGGCTGACAAAGGACAGGCAAGATGGGTTCGGAGGCCGAGTTGGGCGTGATGGGTAACAGAAGGGACATCATCCGATGTCGGGCCTTTTTCGCTAAATTCAGCGAAAAGTGTCACTGGGCTCAATTCTGAGCTCACCCCAAAAGCGGGGATAGTGTTTTTAACAGCTTTGTTAAAAAGCCTTGGGGGGTCAGACTGAATCTGGCCCCTTTTCAATAATCTTATCGAAAAGTTTTTCCGTTCTACCGGAAAAAGTAATCGGACTATCCATAATTGGACAGTCCGACCTGCGCTGTAGCGGCTAAATCCGACATTCTTTTCTCTTGGAGGGGTTCTCATGCCTCTGTAGGCAACATCGGCGTTCTGGGGTGTTCTGGTGAGGCTATTGACTCTTGCGGGCTTGCGATAGTATAGTTTCGTAATCACCAAAGAGGAATGAGCGGATAATTATGGGATTTGTGACAACGGCTGCTGAAATAATAGCGTTCCTTAAATCGAAGGGGTATCATGTAGAAACCGGACGCGGACGGCATGGGACGAAAATTGTTAAAGGCAATCATAGAATACCGCTGCCGATGCACGGCGGGACGCTCGACAAAGGAACGGCACGTAAGATTCTTTCGGACGCCGGTTACAAGCCGAATGATTTGATGGAGTGGAGGCGGCACAAATGATAAATGAATATAACTTGAGCCTTATATTCTATCCGCAAGATACCGGAAGGTATACGGTTATTTGCCCGGAATTACCCTCATGTGTTGCGGAAGGAAAAACCATCGAAGAAGCAACTGCCAATATCAGAAACATTATCGCAGATTTTCTGCCGGACGAGATCGAGAACGAAGTTAATGAGGAAACATTTCGTGTAGGGCTTTGCATGAAGGGAAAACTTTTTCAAGAGATGACCGTCACAGTTGACGCCTCCGGCGAAGTCGTTTTCCCCTCTGAGGCGCTCGCTCATGCCGTCGGTGCTGAGGGATAGGCGAGGCCGTCAATAATCCACGCCAAAGAGGAATAACCACCGTCCCTCGGGCTCAAGGCATGATATAATTGTTTCGTCGATAGTTTTAAGGTTTTGGGACGCGTCGGTTCTTGGGGGAATCGGCGCGTTACTTTTACTCAGATTTCAGTAAAAGTTGACTATCGATGTAACCTCTATGCAAAATATAGGCCGTCATGCGCTGGAGCACGTGGAGAAGGCGCAAGGGAAGCGCGGGGGCGGGTTGACGGAGTATGCGCGACTGATTGGGAAATCGCTAGGGGCGGTATCGCAATTTAGAGCTGGCGGAGAAGTGTATTCGGAACTTCTTAAGTCAACTAAAGAAGTTGATGGTCTACAAAACAAGACAACGCACCTCTTCGAAATCCATGCCGCCCGTCACGACGAAAAACACGACCTCTGGCCGGTGCTTGCGAAAGCACTTTTGAAATACGACATCGGAGTCAAAGCCGAAGTCAAACGCCGCTGCAAAGCAGGACGCGCGTTCGAGCGTAGAGGCAACGGCGGCATTAGCAAACCCGGAGGAAGTAGCGGAGCTCCAAAAGGAACTTGGAAAATTCTACTCAGTGGAGACAGTGGCGGCGGCGCTTGGAACTACTACAAGAACGATCCTGCAAAAGCTCCAAAGCGGTGAGCTCAAAGGAGTGAAAATAGGCGGTTCTTGGAAAATAAGCATTAAGGCGCTACGAAAATTCATGGAGATGGAATAAATACCCCTCACACGACGGCCATATTCGAGCTCATTCCTCTTTGGAGGGGTTCTGGTATGTCTCCCGTGAGGTTATCGTCTCTGTGGTCGTCGGCTAGCCTTCAACCGCTCAATTTCGATTGTAAGGTCAACAGCGGCTTTTTCGGCTTCTTCGGCTCGATTTCTAAAGTTGGCGATTTTGTTTTCTTTGAAATTTCTGATTTTTTTGTCGTAGTTACAAAGATTTGTAGAACTCAACCAAACACTGATGGTCTGTTGTGTAACCTCCATCACACCAGCGATCCGCTCCTGTGACCAACCACGTCCAAACTTTAAAAAATGGATGGTTCTCGGACTGTCCGAATTTTCTTTCTCCTTTACTTTTTTGCTAAGTATTTCTCCTTCAGCTCTCCATAACGCTGGTCAAATTCACGATATTCATGCTGGTAAATGTCGCTGAAATCCTCACGCTCCAGTATTTTTCGTTTTAACCATCCGCAAAGCGCGTCCATTTCCTCATTGTAATCCGTGTTGGCTCGATACCCTTCAAGCATTTTCAACTCTTCCGCAGAAGCTACACCGTATTTTTCTTTCAAGGAAAGTAAGCGACGATTATACTGCTTGACATCCTGTCTGCGGACAATATCCAACACTGAATCAAACCCTATTTTCTTGCCACTGTTAATTTCTTTATCAGAAGCGTCAAAGTATTCTTTTGTTTTTGCGTCAAACCATTCCCACAGAGCTTCATATTCATCTTGATAGCTCATAGAAATGCAGTCCCGTATTTTTCTTTCAAGGCGAGCAGGCGGCGGTTATATTCTTTCGTATCTTCTTTGTGAACCGCATCAAGTGGTGAGTCGAACCCTTGCAAACCTTCCTTGTCAAGAGCTTCGAGATAATCAATGGTCTTTTGTCGATACCACTCAAACAGAGATTTTCTTTCATCCTCATAGCTCATAGAATTGCAGCCCCCTTAAATATTATCGCACAGGACGGCTATAACGCCGCTCGTTTCTTTTTGGAGGTATTCTGATATGCCTCGGTATAAGATCGGCGCTCTGCGGTCGTCCTTTGCAGCCATAGACGACGCCAAAGAAAAGAATTAAGCCCGGGGAACAATGCCGCCGTCCCCCGGGCTGTGCCACTTATTCTATGCCTACGCCGTCCGGCTCGTCAGCGGGAAGGCCGATTGCTGCCGCTGGTTGTAGTTCCATGAATCACCGGCTTTCCGCTTGACACCGCCGCCGTAGCTGCGAGCTCCGCACACGGGACACTCGCACCAGAAATAAACCTTTGGTTTGCTGCTCTGCCGCTCGCATTTCATAACCGGCAAGCTACCGCACCGCCTGCATTTATCCAGAATGTTATTTCCCTTGCTCATGTTGATTCCCCCCTATCTATCCGGCGCGACTGACGTTAAATACGACGACAGCCGCCTCTTTTGGCATGATATGAAATGCCTCGACCTCAGTACGCTTCGCAATCACCCGGAAGGCGTTTTCCGGTGATACTGGTATCGCCCTATTATCGCTGTAGTTCTCCCGTATCTCTACGCTCCCGGACCTGACTATGAATGACGCCAAAAAGGTACAGCAGTCCGGTACATATAAGCGCCTTGGTGGATCCGTTTCATCTGCAAACTCAAATACGCCGCTCGCGAGTGTCGGACAATCCACTCTTGGATTCTCGTCCGTCAAGGTAAGTCCGATCTCGTTCGGGACGAAAAAATCAACCGGCTTTATTTCGTTTACGGTCCACGTCATGTCATTGTAGGTTATCGTCTCCGATGTCGGGTTCTGATACGTCGGCATGGTGTTCACTTCCTCGACGCGGCTATTACACCGACGACAACACCGTCAAGCCAGCCAGCGCGATATATGGCATCACTTTTGGCTATGTCAAGATCGACCCGCAGTTCCATGTATTCGTCGTGAAGTTCCTCTAACTCTTTTGGTATCGCTTTTGAAAATGCCATATCAACATCGGTAAATCTCGTTCTTTTCGAGTCTCTGTCGAGATCAAAATCCCTCTCGTGTTCGGTACGAGCTCTAAATGCGCGTTCGCTAAAAATTTTATTCAAATATTCAAGCATTACGTAATTTTCCCTTCCTTCAAAATGTGCCAATCCCGGAAGGTGATGATATAATCAATTATTATCACCCTCCGGGGTGTTGGATTGTGAGACGGGTTTCCTTGGTCGGGTTCCGTTTCACTCTTTTTTGCGCCAAATAGAAAAGTCCTCTTCCATGCGTCACATCCTTTCTTTGGTGTTGCCTCTGTACTGCGCTGTAGCGTCTCAAGGCGGTGCGCGCCACGTTGAGTGGTATGTTGGTATGCCTCTACCTCATTCCGGCGCTCTGCGTGTGTTCTGGTACGGTATCGCCAATGTTACGACTTGCTGACCGTATTTCAATCCACCCTCAAGTTGAGGGCGAGTTGTTTTTGCAGCATTTTGGGGTACTAATCTGTTTAGTCCCCCTCAAGCCCAGTAGACCCGACCGTAATCCGATTACGGTGAACCGGATTCACCGGAACGCAATAAAAATAATTTCCCTGCGCTTTCAGTTTTCAAGGTGCCGGCAGATCGTCCGGGGACTGAGGAAAACAATCCCCTTTGGCATCGATGATTCCGACACCGAAAAACTTTTTTGATAGTTTTATCAAAAACGTACTTATGTACGAGTTAGAGGCTGATACTGGTGCTGCTGTGGTGCTGGTTATCCCGATACTTTGCGGATACGTCCGATAACCTTTGAGCCTTTTACGCGCCTGTTCAAAACTTGCACGGCATTCAATTTCGATTGCGGCGCAAGGTGCGCGTATTTCATGGTCATTTTCATGTCACTGTGACAGAGCAGTTCACGCACGGTGTTGAGATCGACGCCTTTCATAACGAGTTGGGACGCGAAGTCATGTCTCATATCGTGCCAACGGAAGTTTTCTATTTTGGCATCTTCCAAAAGGTTTTTCCATGATGTTTTGACGGCTTGCAAGCTACCGCCCGTTTTCGGGTTTGGGAAGACATAGCTATCCGGCGTTGCGTCCTCGCTCTGTTTACGCCACGAGGAAAGAATGTCGATTGCGTCATCCGATAATGGCAGTCGATGTGTCTTGCCGGTTTTATCATCCGCGCTGCGTAACGTGACGGTTTGCGTACTAAAGTCTATATCTGACCACAATAGCGCGAGCAGAGCGCCGCGACGTATGCTGGTACAGAGCGACAGCAAAACCAAGGGTTTTAAGTAATCGACAAATTCACCCTTTTTATCCCGCTTAACTTTGTATCCGCGTTCCCGACGCCATTGATTAGCAGATTCACGCTCGCTGCGTATCCGGTCCTCGCGTTTTTCAAGAGCTTTTTCAAGCCGTTCGCGCTCGTCAGGTTGTAGGAAGCGAACTACCTGCTTGCTGTCGCGCTCTTTCAGCGGTGACAGTCGCGCTATTGGGTTTTTGTCTATTAAGCCGATGCGGACGGCATAATTAAAGGCAGCGCGTAGGCATGAGGTATAACGATTGACGCTTGCGGCTTTAAGGCCGCTTTCATGGCACTTTGAGCGCCATTTATCAATCAGAATCGGTGTTATATCCTCTATCGGCAACTTGGAATAATCGCCAAAATTAATAGTCAATGCTCGCTCCTGTTCTGCGTAACCCTTGAGCTCACGCCGGATATACGGGAAGTAATGATCTTCAAAAAGTGATCCTAACGTCAATCTGTCGTTCGGCCTTTCCTTGCGTATACTTTCACCGCTCGCAACCTTGCCGCCTAATTCTCTAACCATCTGACGAGCTTGCGCCACGGTGAGATATTGAGCGTTGCCGAGTTTCCGAGATGCTTTTTTGCCGTTTGCATCACGGTAATATACTGCGAACGGGCACAAATTTCCAAAAGCCTTGAAAACATAGTAGACACGGGGTAGACTAAGAAAAAAGCATGGAGGCGTCCCGGTGAAGAAAAAGCAATCGACAAAAGTATGGGTATATAAACCTCAAGCACCGAAATTTACGGCAAACGAAAAAGAGAAAATCCATAAAAGAGTAAAAGCAGCCCTCGAAGAGCTACCGAAATTGTCAGAAAAAGTGTCAAGGTTTGATATGCGTGCAAACCGGATATATCTGTATGAGTTAGTGGAACAGTTCAAGCCCGAGGGTGCAGTTTACATAAAACCCCTAATCGAAGATAAATATTTAGAGTTTCCCTATGCACGCATAACCCTGAATGATACCCAGGGAAATAACTGTACTGCGGATTGGCAACGGCACAATAATCAGTGGATGACACTTCATACCGGAACTCTGGCAGAATGCCTGAACAGCATAGAAAACGATAATACCTGGTATTGAGGGCAGGACAATGAAACTGGAGAACCTGGAACAAGAAGTATTATATGATAAACATTCTCCCAAAAGCGGCAAGCGTTTAGCGCTGTCTGTCTTATTGCTGAAAGAAAGTATTGATACAGAAACGATATCCCGGGTAGCAGGCGTAAGCGAGCGGCAAATACGCAATTATCGGAAAACATATGAAGAACAGGGAAATGCCGTCTTTACTAGCGATACCCGTTATAGGCCGGTTGGTAAACTGGAAGCATATAGAGACCTCATACGAGAAGACCTTACAGGGTATCCGGTGGCGACATCGGCGGAGGCTTGTGAAAGAATACTTGAACTGACTGGAATCAGGCGAAGCCCTACACAGATTAGACACTTTATGCGGCAAATAGGGTTAAAACCGTTAAAAGTGGCGGGTATACCTGCCAAAGCCAACCCCACTGCCCAAGCTGAATTTCTGGAAACAGAACTTGAGCCCAGGATAAAAGAAGCTAAAAACGGGAAACGTGTACTTTTGTTTATGGATGCGGCTCATTTTGTATGGCAACTGTATATGGGTATTTTATGGTGTTTGAGTCGAATCTTCATCCCGGCTGCATCAGGGCGTACACGTATAAACGTATTGGGTGTATATGACCCAATCAAAAATGAACTGATTAAGATCGTAAACCGTTCGTACATCAACTCGTCAACAGTTATTGAATTATTGGAAAAGATAAGGGGCATACATTTTGGCAAAGCCATAACTATCATATTGGATAACGCAAAGTATCAAAGATGTGAAGTGGTTATGGAAAGAGCGGCCCAACTACATATTGAACTCTTGTTTTTGCCAACCTATTCACCAAATCTCAACTTAATCGAAAGGCTGTGGCGTTTTGTTAAAAAGGAATGTTTATATTCAAAATACTATAAAACCGCCAAAGACTTTGAGTCAGCCATTACCAACTGCCTTGATGATATCAACATAGGCAAAAAGCAGAAATTGACAACTCTTATGGCTTTGAAATTCCAATTATTTCCATGTTCCTCTGCTGAAAATGACGTTTCTTCAAAATTTGCAGCTTGATTAAAATTGCTTTTTTCGGTTAGCGCTGGGGAAATTTGTACCCGTTCTCAGTATATATGCGCATCTGGCGCCTGAACATAAACTCAAGGCGGTTGAGTTGTTGGCTGAAACGGCCGGGTTTGACATCATCGGGAACGGTACTTTTGAAGACAGCTTCGCCACTTGACGAGAAGCGTGTTAAAATGCGGAAAAGATAATAGGGCAAAACATGAGGTTTTTCCAAATGAAAAAACTTGAAGAACTGATGCTCATAGAAGCGACAAAATGTGAACTCAAGGAAATGCTTGAAGTCAAAAAAACAAAAAGCTGATTGAAGACAATTAGCGCATTTGCTAACACCGCCGGTGGTGTCTTACTTTTTGGAATTGCAGACGACAAGCGAATTGTTGGACTTTCGAACATAAAGAACGATATTGACATCATCGGCAAGAAAATTAAGGAATTTATGGAACCTATGCCCGCGGTTGAATTTACGGCTTTTCACACAGACGATGGCAAAGATGTATTGGCTATAGAAATTTTTCAGGGTGAGGATACTCCTTATTTCTATTCGGCAAACGGCAGCTTAATTGCTTACGTGCGAATTGGAAGCGATAGCCAGCCTGCCCAATCTAACCGTCTGCGCGAACTTGTTATGAAAGGCAAAAATCTCTCATTTGATTCATTGCCGACAAGTTATAAATTGGCGGATTTGACTTTTACAATGTTCGAAGCGACGTTTAAGAAAATCACAAAAAAGATTATCACGCAAAAGGATTATGTTTCTTTTGGCATGTGCAAGCCAGACAACACTTTGACTAATGCCGGGCTGATGTTCTCGGACGAATGCCCTCTTTTGCAATCACGGGTTTTCTGTACTCGTTGGAACGGACTGACAAAAGGCTCTGTGGGCGACGACGCAATTGATGACAAGGAATTTGAAGGCGACCTCATTTCACAATTAATCAAGAGTCATGATTTTGTCAAAATGAACTCAAAAGTGCGGTGGAAAAAAATGTCCGACCACCGCGTAAATAAGCCGGATTACGCCGATCGTGCGGTTTTCGAAGCTCTCGCCAATGCCCTCATGCACAGAGATTATGACGTGATTGGCAGCGAGATTCATGTGGATATGTACGACGACCGTTTGGAGATTTACTCACCAGGCGGCATGGCGGACGGGACGCTGATACAGGAACGCGAGATTGATAAAGTTCCCTCGACCCGCCGTAACTCTATAATTGCTGAGATGTTCCACCGCCTCGATTATGTGGAACGCCGTGGCAGCGGTTTGAAAAAAATACGCACGGAAACCTCACACCTCTTTGGTTATGCGGAAGAATACGCGCCGGAATTCCGTTCCACTCCGACAGCTTTTCACGTGATTTTGAAAAATATGAATTATGATAGAGGTAAAGCATTACGTACAGATTTCGCATTTGTTGCCGATAATGTTGCCGATAAAATCCCTATGCATTTAACCACTGGCGAAAAAACTTTTCTAAAATCACTTTTGCCGTACTTCGCCGAACATGAATGGATTACAAATTCTATTGCGCGTGAACTCGGCGGAGGCGCAGAAGGTAGGACAAAACGTTATTTACGAATTTTAACAGAAAAAAACATTCTCGAAGCGCAAGGTGAGAACAAAGCACGACAATATCGCTTAAACTAATTTCCGAATAAACAAAATGAGGAATGGGGTGAAGACTATTCGCACACAAAAAAATAATTTCAATATGAAATTGCTTGATTTGAGAAAGATAGATGAGACCCGTCACAATAGAGTGACATTTATTCGTGTCGAGCCAATTGATTTACAGAAAACATTAGTTGATATTATTGCAATAAATGACTATCCAAATAACACATGAGAAAAAAGCTGCACGCCCATTCTATCTAATGGGAGTCCCGGAGATAGAGATTAACCTCCTTCTTCAAGTGTGACGCGTATCGAGAGGAAAAATTATTATCTATTTGGATAATCATTTTGCAATATTATCAGACCTCTCTTGGATTAGCCGATTTGACGAAGAGTACATACGCGAATCATTTTTGGCAAGAGCCATTCCTACAATAACAAATATCAAAGTAAAATTGCAATCATCATTTGGAGATGGGGTATCTAGCGACGCGGGGGAATATGTGGTTTCAGAACTTTCACGCACAGCAATACAAAACAATTTAATTCCATTTGCCAGGTCAAAATCCACCGGCTTCAGCCGGTGAGCTTCCAGCGAGATTCTGTTTTTGGTATGCTATACATGGCGAGGTGGAGTATCAATGACGGAATATCTGCATGGAGGTCACTCAAAATACGATATAAAGTACCACATAGTGTGGATAACGAAATATCGCTATAAAGTAATAACGCCGGAAATAGGTAGACGGCTGAAAGAGTTGCTGATTCAGGGTTGTGCGTGTCGCAGTATAGTAGTAGTAAAAGGTCATATAGATGCAGATCATGTACATTTGTTGTTATCATGCCCGCCGAGCTTGTCGCCTTCAAAGATAGTTCAGTATTTGAAGGGAAGGAGTTCGCGTTTGCTGCAGGAAGAGTATTCACAGTTGCGGAATCGATATTGGGGTCAACATTTATGGGGTCGTGGATATTTTTGCGCTACTGTTGGAGTAATAACCGAAGAAATGATTAAGGAATACATAGAAAAGCATAACGAACCGTCCGGCGAAATAACGGTAAGAGGCGAGTTTGAGTCGCAATCTTAAGATGGCTTAAGCCATAGGTCTTTTCAGCAGGCTTTAGCCTGAAAGCGACTTTCAGTCGCTAACCAACCCACCAGCTTTAGCTGGTGGATGTTCAGTTCCCCTGGATAACTGCGCGGTTGCGTGATTGATTGTCGTGGTTTGTGGTCCTGTTTTTTTCATTAGCCGCCGTTGCGGGCTTGAATTTTGAGAGCGACTTGAACGGCGTTAACCGAGGTTGGAAAGGCCGCCACTGAACAAGGAGCGATTTCCGACCACGCTTCATGGAGATATTCTGCTTCATCACGATCAAACGAAAAAGCAAGTGAAATGTGAATTTCCGTTATATTTTCCCGCAATATTGCGGGCGAGAAACCAACAAAAGCATATTCGTCGTCCGGCGTTGCGTTTGTTCTTC
>Ga0099364_10003961_pt1 | contig 22610 bp, 25 predicted proteins | sample TergutTh196P3_FD_73070 | JGI IMG/M metagenome (GOLD analysis project Ga0099364, IMG submission 73070) | Microcerotermes parvus P3 segment gut microbial communities from Pointe-Noire, Republic of the Congo - Th196 P3 | ecosystem: Host-associated > Arthropoda: Insects > Digestive system > Gut ...
CGCAAAGGAGTAAGTCAGGACGCCGCAAGATTGATTGCAGTACGCTTCACGTGCGAGCCGGTGAGTTCGTCGCGTCCGAAGTGGATGCTCTTATGAACACGAGCGACAACGTTGATGCCGCCTGCCGGGAAATTGTTGCGCAAACACGCGACCGGCATTCAGTGTTGATTTTCGGAGCGTCGGTGGATCACGCAACACGTATCAAAGAGACCATTGAAGGTTTGACGGGCGGCGAATGCGGCCTTGTAACCGGCGATACGCCGTCAGCGGAGCGGGACAGAATCCTGCGACGTTTCAAAGGGGAATCGTTTGCAAAAGACCTGATCGGCGGTGAGACCGGCACTCTCAAGTATCTCGCCAACGTCAATGTTCTCACGACAGGTTTCGATGCTCCGAACATTGATTGTGTCGTCCTGCTACGGCCCACAGCCTCGCCAGGACTTTATTATCAAATGGTCGGCAGGTCATTCCGGTTACATGAATCGAAAACGGACGCATTGGTTCTCGACTACGGCGGCAACATTCTGCGGCACGGCCCAGTCGACGCTATTCAAATCAAGGACAAAAGCAAGGGAACCGGCGAAGCCCCCGCAAAGGAATGTCCGAAATGCCTCCTGATCGTCCATGCCGCCGTGTCGGTTTGCCCGGAGTGTAGCTTCGAGTTCCCGCCTCCACAGCGTGACGCCCATGAAACGACCGCATCCAACGAGGGGATTTTGACGGGCGAAGTGACGGATACCGAGTACGAGGTCACGGAAGTTTATTATCACGGTCATACCAAACGCGGTGCCGCCGAGAATGATCCTCGAACAATGCGCATTGATTATCGTGTCGGATTCAATGAATACAAATCGGAATGGGTTTGTCCGGAACATTCGGGCTGGGCAAGGACAAAGTTTGAAAAATGGTGGAGCGACCGGTCGAACGACCCGCCGCCGGACTCCGTCGACCTTGCCGTGAAACTGGCCGATGCCGGGAGTCTGGCGATTCCGAAGAGTATTATCGTCCGAAAAGTCGGCGGCGAAAAGTTTGACCGGATCATCAGGTACACGCTTCCGCCGGACAAGCCGCCAGCTGTCGGCGAGATCGTTGACTCGCCTTGTGAAACCTGCCGTTACAGCACCTATGACAACGATTTCGCCCTCGTTTGCGGAGAGGGCTGGGCGGTTGGCGGTTCCTGTTCGCACTTTGACGGGATGGGCGATACCGACTTGAGTGATGTCCCATTCTAAACCCGTTTTCAAAACAGAGATGAAAAAAGTTCAAATCAGGGACTGCACGATATTCCACGGTGATTGTACGGAAATACTCCCAACGCTCCCGCCGGGAAGCGTTGATCTTGCTTGGACTGATCCGCCGTTTGGGATTGCCTACGTGCCGAACAGCCGGAAGGTCATGGCGATCCCCGACAAACTCATCAACGACGACAAGCCGCATCTCGAATTTGTACCGTTAATCGTCGAAACCGTCAAGGACGGCGGCGCGGTTTATTTATGTACACGATTTGACATCGCCGCTCAATGGGGGAACGCTCTCGCGTCAACCGGTGCGAAAGTGAAAAATCCGATCTACTGGATCAAACCGCTTCCCAGTCAAGGCGATGTGACCGGAGATCGCGGCAACTGCGTTGAAATCGTGTTATTTGCTCACGTCGGACGGCATCTCCTTCGCGGCAAGCGTGAAATGAACGCTTGGATGCTTCCGAGGCCGACGGCGTTGTCGCATCCTACCCCAAAGCCCGTTGAACTGGTCCGTCGTTGTATCCAAGGCAGCAGTGATCCCGGTGATCTGATCCTTGATCCGTTCCTTGGTTCCGGGACAACTGCCGTGGCTTGTGCATTAACGGGACGAAAATTTATCGGTTGTGAAATCAATGAGGCCTACTTCGATCTTTCCTGTGAACGCATCGAACAAGCGTATCGGGAAATCGACAACCGGCTTCCCGGTTTCGATCCGCGTGCCTTGGAACAAGGTTCATTGTTCGATTGACCGACATTCTATCACCTTTTTATGAATTGAAAAGGCATTCTATGCAAATGAAAAGCGATCTTGAAATTCTGAACACAATCAAGGAGGAGTTGGTTAAGGTCAAGCATCCTCCCTTCGATCCATTGCTGATCGAAGTCTACGGCAAACTTGTCGAACGGGTTACCGAAGACGGTTTTGAACTGCTTGTCGCCGATGGAGACATCTCCGAGGCGGAGGAGCAGGCATTACGGCTTCTGAACCGCTATGAATACGTCATTGCCAACTTGAAACGCCACGAACGCGACGGGTATTATTATCACGTTAACATGCGGAGCAAACGGTTCTCCGAACTGGCCGATAACGGGATGCAGGCATCCGGTAGACGTGAGACCTTTCCGACCGGTGCCGTGCGTGATACTGCCGAAGGCAAGCCGCGTCCCGACCTTATCTCGCCGTTTGCAACGGAGCGGCTCGCGGAATGGCTTCGGCTCGGTGCCGAAAAGTACGCTCCAAGAAATTGGGAAAAGGGTTTGCCGGTTTCCCGCAGCATGGCCAGCCTCTGCCGCCACCTGATGAAGTTTCAACAGGGATGCACCAACGAGGATCACATCGCGGCCATTATGTGTAACGCAATGTTTATTGCGCATACACAAGAGATGTGTAAGCACGGCGTGTTGCCGGAATCGCTCCTCGATATGCCCAAGTACGCACTTATGCCGGGTGTTCATCGCAACGGCGACGAGTTGTTCGACTAGCCCGTCCCTTTCCTCAACAATCATTTTACCCAACCACAGAGAGGATTTTATGTTTGTATTGACACTTTTGCTTGCCGCCTTTCTCGACATCTTCCACCCCGCCGTTCCCACGGGCGACTTGGAAAAACAATTTTCCGTTTCAACAATCACCGAGTCCGCTTTGGCCGGTTGCGCAATGAATTCACAGGAGAGATCAATGGATGTCAACGATCCCCTTTCCATTGATTGGATTGAACTATCGGAATCCGCTACAGAAAATACTGCTAACTGGGTGTCACCCGTTTTCAACACGGAGCCCGATACAGGCGGCATCGCACCAACGTTTTTCGTTATGCCGGTTGACCCGCCATCTCCTCCATTGCCGCAGCCCGTTGCCGTCGTCCCCGAACCATCGACCTATGCCATTCTTGGTCTCACCGCCGCCATGCTGCTGCTTCTTCTCTTTGGCAAAAGGAAGTTTGTACGAACGTAGAAGTTAGGATTTTCCTATGACCCCATTCGCCGAAGAAGCCGACCGCCTTGTGCGGCTCGGCTATCACGTTTTCCAATGCCTCCAACGGAGCAAGTTGCCGAACGTCGAAACGGCTCCGAACGGATGCATTTCGGCGAGCGGCGATCCGGCAATCGTCAAAGATTGGTGGACACGATTTCCACACTGTAATATCGGACTGCGCTGCAACAACGTTCTCGTCTTTGATATTGATAACAAGAATGGCAAGAATGGAAGCGGCGACTTCTCCCGTATCATCGAACGTCTCGGCCCGGTTCCCAACGGGCCGATTTCCATGTCGGGGAACGGCGGCTATCATCTTCTTTTCCAGCGTCCCGACGCCGATGTCAAAGGCGTCAACGGTCTCAAATGGGACGGCAAAAAAACAGGGATCGACATTCAGGTCGGCAACCAGTATATCGTTGTCCCGCCATCGATCCATCCGGAAACCGGCAAGGCATATACATGGCACACGGACATCTGCCCGGTGGACCAACTCCCGGCTCTGCCGGAAGATTGGATCAAATACGTACTTCCGAAGAGACTGGAGGCGAGAGGCCGGAGGCTTGAGGAAAATGCGCAACGGTTAATTCTTCCATCTACAGCCTCAAGCCTCAGGTCTCAAGCCTACTCCCCCGTCGACCGTTGCCGACTCTATGTCGAAAAGATTCCGCCTTGCATTCCGGTCAAAGCGGCGACACACAATTGTTCGCTACGGCTTGTGTGATCTTTTGGGATTTCGGGCTTTCTGAAACAGAAGGGATGCCGCTGTTACAGGAATACAACGCCCGATGTCTTCCGCCGTGGCCGCAATATCGCCTCGACTACAAAATGAACGAGGCGCTGACCGTCTCGCATGACAAGCCGCGAGGTTATAAACTTGACGAAAGCAACATCAACATCAAAAAATATTCCGAAGTCGATCTGTCCGGAATACTTGTACAAACTCAGTCGAAGATCGACAAGAACAGCGAACCGATGCCGGAGCGTCTGCTCTATGTTCCCGGTTTCGTCCACGATGTTTCGCAGTTTTCATTGAGCGGAGCACCGCATCCGAATCCGCCGATGGCAACCTTGGGCGCACTTGCCTGTCAATCCTTTCTTGTTTCCCGCAAGGTGCGTTCCGAATTGACAGCGCGTCCGAGCGTTTATCTGTTAGCCCTTGCCGGATCGGGAACCGGCAAGGATTATCCGCGGCTGGTCAATCAATACATTCTGACGCACATCGGTATGGGATCGCACATCGTCGATACCTGTGCATCCGGCGAAGGGCTGGAGGACTTGATCGTTGTCAAACAAGTGCTCCTGATGCAAACCGACGAGTTCAATTTTATGCTTTCGGATTTTGCCAAGGGACAGGAATCTCGCTTTCGGTCACTGGAATCGGTCATTCTGCGTCTCTATTCCGCCGTTCGCGGTTCCTATACGGGCCGAGTCAAGGCTGGCAAGGAAAAGCCGCTCACGGTTCAACAGCCGGGGTTAGTGATTTTCGGAACGGCAACACCGGAACGATTCCGGCGAGCGTTGACCGTTGACATGATTGAAGGCGGCTTGGCTTCGCGCTGTATCGTCGTCGAAAGCGATCAGCGCCGTCGCGGTCAAAAGTCTAAAGAGGTTGATGAAATATCGGACGATGTTTTGGAGGTTGCCAATTACTGGTCCACATTTTCGCCGGTCGATCCCAAAACGGGCAAGCAATCGAACCTCGGACTCATCTACCCGAATTTGCTGGTGATCCCTTTGACGCCGGAAGCGGACTCGATTCTTGCGGACTTCGAGCAATACGCCGACGACCAGAACATGAAACACGCGAAAAGTAACAACATCGCCGCCATTCTTTGGACGCGGGTTTACGAAGCCGCCGGACGATTGGCGGTCGTCTATGCCTGTAGCAAAAATCATAAGGAGCCGATCATCGACGGGGATACTGCTCGCTGGGCTTGCGATTTTGCCGAGTGGACGTGTGAACAAACAAACCTTATGGTCGCCCGGCACGTTGCGGAGAACGCCTTTCACGCGGTATGGCTCCGCATTGAGGATGTTATTCGTAACAACGGCGGTCATGCATCGCAAAGCCTCCTGATCAACAAACTCAAAATCAGTTCCAAGCAATTGCAGGAGGCAATCGAGGCAATGGGAATCGGACGGCGGATCGCCTTGACCGAAATCAAGACGAAAGGACGCTCGCGGATGGCATACACAATCTTGGACGAACATTCGGAGGACGGCACCGCTGAAACTTCTTCTTCCTGACCAAGAAGAAAAAGGGGGCACTGGCAGATTGTTTTTGACAAAAATCAAACTTCTTCCGCCTTTTTCTTCTTGAACGAGGAGAAAAAGTTTTCCCGTAAATTTAAGGCTCAAATGGTGTTTTTTACCCTTCTTCTTCCCTCCCCCCCTCTCGCATCAAATAGAGGTCATTTTCCTCGTTTTTGCGCGCAAGGGGGGTGGAGAAGAAGATGAAGTCTTTCGCTTTCCCGGCAGTCGAACGGCGGCTGTCGTTTTGCCCGTTTTCACTCTGGAGACGAAACCATGAACCGAGATCGTTGCAATGAAAATCGTGCCTACTGCCGTTCCTGTCCTGAACGATGCTTCCCGGACGACGAGCCGATGGAGTCCAAGGAACCGACCGCCCTTGACCGGATCGCTTATGGCCTCTCCCAATGGGTGTCCCACACCGTGTTCCCCGGCAAGGCGTGGGTTGCCAAGGCGATTCAACAGTGCGGACGAAAAGGAGATTGCCCATGACCCGTGATGCCAAGAAATCGCCGACACCGCTCCGGGCGATCCGGGCGAAGTGCCTCGATTGTTGCGCTGACTCGCCGGGCGAGGTCAGGCGGTGTTCACTGGCCGACTGTCCATTGCATCCGTTCCGATTCGGCAGGAGCCCGAAAAAACGGTCGCTTTCGGCGGAGCAACGTCAAGCGGCGGCGGAGCGGCTGAAAAGGAATCTGAGGCTGGAACGGGAACAAGCCGTTGAGGACGGATTTTCCCGATAAAGTGTCGCGTTTTTTCGACGGCCTGCGACGGACCGGTCTCTTGATACCGGGACGGCCCCGGCTTCAAAAAGCCCGACATTTTATCGGGAATTTTCCGCGAGTCAGGATGGGCAATTTACAGAGACTGCGACGAGTCCGTTCCGGGTTGATTTTGACATAACTCTTTAATTGTCAATGGTTAATGGCGAAAAAACGGGAAATTTGCGCCGCACGCAGGAAAGTGTGTCCAACCCCGCGACGAGTTCCCGCCGCCCTCCCGCGATTTTCGTTACGGAAAGTACCTAAAATCCGCGAAACATCCCGAATCTTGACTGCTCTTGTCAACATTCGGCAATCTTCAGTCGCCCGGTGCTCTTTCGTCGCAGCATTTATTGCACGATAAATTGGCACGACGTTTTTTTGACACAAAAAATTATTTTCGATACTGAAAATGATCTTGATACGAAAACATTTTTCGATACTGAATTTGTTTTTCGACACTGAAAATGATATTGATGCGAAAACATTTTTCGATACTGAAACTTTTTGAGTCGAAAAAGGTTTTGCGATACAAAATACATTTTTCGATATAGTAAATATTCACGATACAGAAATATTTTTGCACGGAAACATATTTTCGCCGCCGGGAGGCCGTGTTATCGATACGAAAACAAGGTTTTTCGATACAAATATCGATTTTATTTATCGTACTTTTATTATTCCGGCTTTTTCGGCCACGGCCAAAACTTTTTTCAAAATAATACAAAAATTCGTAAGTTATTGTGGTAAAAGGACTTGCAAACGCCGAAGAGTGTGCTATACTTAGGAAAAGCGCGGGGGTAAAAGGGCTTTTTGAAACCCGCCCCCAAGCCTACAAAGAACCCCGTACTACAGAAAGGGACTCAGCCATGAAGAAGAACAAGAAGCACACCGCCGCCGAGAACATCGCCCAGGAAGTCATCGCGATCCCTGCGCCGGATTGCCGCGAGACATTGGTGGCGAAAGCGAAGGCCGCCAAGCAGGCCGCGCTGGTCGGCATCATCTCACAAGAGGAGGCCGCCGAGCATTGGGCGCGGGCGGAAGCCGCCTGCAAGCCGTCCGAAGAGTCGCTTGCCAATGTGAAGATTGCCAAGGAAAACTTGCGACAAGCAGAAACGGTACTCAAAGCCGCACACAACGCGTTTGCGGTAGGCTTGATCGATGAGGATGCCGTCGAGAGCGTACAAGCGAAAACGGTCGCCGCCAAAGCCGCCTATACCGAGGCCGCGCAAGCCGCCAAGGGTTTCTCCTTCGGTAGCGGCGGCCCTCGCTACAAAGGGCAAATGAGCGGGCTTGATGCCGCCCACCAGATTCTCTCCGAAAGCGATGTTCCATTGAACGCCGTCACGATTACGAAGGTGGCGATGGAGCGCGGGCTTTGGATGCCGGACGGCGCGACCCCGGTAGCGACATTGAGCGGCGCATTGCAAACGGATTGCAAAAAGGGTGACCGAGCCCGCTTTGCCAAGGTCGGGACGGGCCTCTATACCGTCCGCAAGTAGCATCGCTTGCCCCCTCGTGGGGCTTTGCCATTTTTCTCAAGCCGGGCTCTTCCCGGCTTGGGGTGGTGACGGAGGACTTGGTTCTTTGCCCCTCGCGCCGCCCCGGTAGCGGAACCCGCAGCGCAGCCCGGTAGCGAAGCCCGGTAGCCAAGCCCGGTAGTGTGGCCCGGTAGCGTAGCCCGGTAGCCAAGCCCGGTAGCGCAGCCCGGTAGCGAAGCCCGTAGCGGAACCCGATAGCGAAGCCCGTAGCAGAACCCGATAGCAAAGCCCGTACCCGCACCACATCTCCGCCGAGACATTGCTCGGCGCGTGGTGGTGAAAGGCGAGCATGGAGCAAGCCATCAAATGTGCGAGTCAGCCAGTGAGCCAGTGGACGAGCGAGTCAGCCAGTGAGCCAGCGGATGAGCGAGTCAGCCAGTGAGTCATCGAATGAGCGAGTCAGCCAGTGAGCCATCGAATGAGCGAGTCAGCCAGCGAGCTAGCGAATGAGCGATTCAGCCAGCGAGCCAGTGGATGAGTGAGTCAGCCAGCGAGTCATCTTTGCTGGGACAATTGTACGATTATGCAAAGGAGTTAATGGGATACGATGATATTCCCAGAAGCCGTGAAGAATGGGAAGCACGTTTTGGGGCAGAATATTGAATGACCGCCAGCCGCTTCCATCTCTGCCGAGCCATCGCTCGGCTTGCGGCAGTGAAGGCAAGCATTGAGCGAGCCAGTTGGCAATCACCCCGCAATAGGAGAAACAACGATGGCGGCATTCTTGAAAAACGCATTGGAACACGGAACGTTTCACATCGGTGAAACGACTCAAGGCACGGTGATTTTGCATCCCGATGTTTTTGAAACGGAAAAGCGGCATTACCCCTTGTTCCGTGGTGAGCGATGGCGAAAACGGACGGGCTGGTATGGCCGATTGTCGGCACCCGGCTACCTCGATTGTACGGATTGGTCGGGGCCGTTTGATTCGGAAGAGGAGGCAAACGAATACTTGAATGACATGTACGACGGTGATCCGATGGATGCCGACATCGCATAGTCGGTAGCAGGCCGCATTCTTCAGCCGGACATCGCCCGGCTCGCGGCTGTGAAGGGCAAGCATTGTGCGAGCCAGTCAGTGTAACCACTACCCCGGAGAACCTGTCATGAACCGCGAAGAGATCACGAACAAATTTATTGCTGCCATCGAGCGCGGCAATCTTCCTTGGCGCAAGCCGTTTGCGAGTATTACTCATCGGAATCCTTTCTCAAAGACCATTTATCGAGGTGTCAATCAACTTCTACTGAGTCTTAACATCGATGCCTCTCCGCATTGGGGAACGTTTCCACAATGGACAAACGCCGGATGCCGCATTTGCAAGGGAGTGAAAGCGTCACCGATCGTCTTTTACGCCACCATCGTGAAAACGAATGATGACGGCGAGGATGTCCACTACCGGCTCCTGCGGTATTATTCTGTTTTTCACATCGGCCAAGTCGACGACCCGAATGACAAGTTCAAAAACATTCGGGAAATGAAGGTCGAAACGGACTTCGAGACGGCAGCCCGGATCATCGCCGCTTGTGGTGCGGACATTCGTATCGGCGGTAATGCGGCGTTTTATATTCCGACCGAAAATTATATCTGCATCCCGCATTCAGGACAATTTCGCTCCGAAGAGGTACGGCTGGCGACTCTTTTTCACGAACTGGGCCATTGGGGTAACGATAATATCCTTGAATGCAAGCAATCTCTCGGCACGAAGTCGCAAGAGTATGCGTTTGAAGAATTGGTTGCGGAAATCGCCGCCTGCTTTCTATGCCGGGCGTGTGGAGTTTCAACTGAATGGGAGAACCACGAGAGTTATATCGCTTCCTGGCTCCGATCCATGAAAAACGACACGACATACATTCTTGATGCGAGTCGGAGTGCCGCGAAAATCGTCGATGCTTTTCTCCAACGAGCGGGTATCAATGAGGACTCGGAATCGAATCAAGTGTAGTACGTTCTCCAAGCCGCATTCTTCAGCCGGGCATCGCCCGGCTTGCGGCAGTGAAAGGCGGACATTGTGTCTGCCAACCGGTAATTGAACCCCAATAGAGGAGACATAACATGATCCAGTCAGAAGACCGTGAATTCAAGGCGACCGAACATTTGGAATCGCCGTCCATGAAAAGTGGAGACGAATCCTGTACGGCACAAGCGACAATGTTTGAACGTAATCCGAAGTTCGACGACTGTGTCAGCGAGGTCAAGTCGCTGATAAGCATGATCGAGGACAGCGTCGTCAAGGAACAAAATCAAGAACCGATTGATGAACGCAAACTGCGTCTGAGAACGCTACGGTCGATTCTCGTGTCCGGCTTTGCCATGATTTCGGAGACTCGCCTCACGGATATGGAGGAGATGCTTCGTAACGCTCGGCAAGATTGTCGGAAACGTCCGTCAGCCGATGCCGCCGTCGATTGGGAGGAAATTCGCTCCACAATGAAATCGCTCCGTAACGACCTCGACGAGACGGTAGGCCGGGTCAGTGATATCGTAACCGATTGTGAAAGCGTCCAACAGGAACTCGAAGAACTGCAATCCTCATTGAGTGAGATTGACCGTTCGATCTCTGACGCAACGTCGTAAACAACGGACATGATAAGCCGTCTGCCGCGTCCAATAGCCGGGCATCACCCGGCTTGCGGCAGTGAGCGGCGGGCACTGTGCCCGGTGCAAGTAACCCCGATGAAAAAGGAGAACGAAAAATGAAACTTCCCAAGCCCATGCTGGCCCCTAATGCCGAACCGAATCTGGATGCCTTGCGCTATCCTGTGTTGGCATCTCACAAGTTGGACGGTGTGCGATTCCTGATGTTTGACGGCAAAATGTATTCCCGAAACATGGAGCCGTTGCATCCGGCGGTAACAAGGCGTTTTACGCCGGTCATTGAGATGACAGAAAAAAACGGCGTATGTCTTGACGGCGAAATCTGGACACGCGACTTGGCATTCAACAAGATCGTATCCGCGATGGCTTGTCCGGAAAAGAGCGAGCATCTTTATTTGCACGTTTTCGACATACTTTCGGTCGAGGAATGGTATGCGGAAAAACCGTGGACACCATTCAGCCAGCGCGTCGAACAGTATATCGACTGGTGCTCTGCGCACGACCCCAAGGGCGATTGCCTTGTTGCGGTAGAGCAGCACCGTTGCCGGAATGCCGGGCAGGTACAGGCATTGCAACAAGAGGCCCAAGCGAAAGGCTGGGAGGGGCTGATGTTGAAATGTCCGGACTCGGTCTATGCACATCGACGATCAACGGCCAAGCAAAATGAATTTTGGAAACTGAAATTCTGGGATACCATTAACGGCGTGATCGTCGGATTCAAACAGATGCAACGGCTCACCGATGAGGCGAGAGCAAATAACACCGGGAAATCACTGTTGGGCAGGACGAAACGCGGACATCGGAAAGATGACCGTGAGGCGGTCGATGACATTGGTTCTGTGGAGATAGAGGTTACTGATGGCCAGATATTTCCAACGGGCACCCGCTTTTTTGCGGGATGGGCCAACGAGGCATCGGACGTGCGGTCAGCCATGACTTGGGATAATCGTGCGAGATTCCTTGGCAAAAAGGTTGACGTGGTGTATCAGGGACATGGGAGCAAGGATAAGCCACGCATGGGACGTATTGTTCGTCTGCGACCGGACTTGGATTGAGTCGTTTTGTATCTCCTCCAATAGCCGGGCATCGCCCGGCTTGCGGCAGTGAAAGGCGGACATTGTGTCTGCCGACCGGTAATTGAACCAAAATAGAGGAGACAAGCCATGACCAACGAACAACTCGTCGAAAAGATTTGCCGTATCGCCAAAGCGCGGGGATTGATGCCGTACCGTGGTTATTCCGGGCGAATGATGTTCGGAGCAACCTGTATCGGATTCTATGGCGACCACGGCCCTTGTATGGCCGCCGCAGAGTTCATCAAGCAAAAAACGGGGTTGTCGTACCGATATGACAATCTCGCTCTTGATACGATTTGCTACTTCCCCGGCGTTGAAGATGTTGAACCGCGTTGATGATTTTGCAACGTAATCTCTGCCAGCCGCATCTCAGCCGGGCAATCGCCCGGCTTGCGGTGATGAGAGGCTTGCATCGAGTGAGCCAGTCAGCGAACCCGAACCAATGAGGAGATTGATCATGAACGCAAAATGTTGTTTGACGGAATGTAGCGAGAATCGCATCACACTTTCGGTGCTTGGAGGCTTTCTCGAAAATTACGGATACCTTTGGCATCAGTGCCATGCGGAGGGCCGAATCGACGAGGCAGTCATGGTGTCGGCAAAGCGAAACGTAGCGAGGTATGTCCGGCAATTCGGCTGGAAAATCCAGTACGGAGACATGAAGTGCAAAATCGTTACACGCAGTCGATTGGTTCTGCGCGGCGGCTATTGGGATTGAGTCAACGCCGCACCATCGATGTTTGAAAATAATTTTTGTTATTTTTTTCAAACATACCTTGAAAAGGGCAAACAGGAGGATATCCTGTCCGCCTGAAAGCGTAACGGAAACGCACGGAACCCGGCAGGAAGTCCTTACACACCTTTACACGGGAGAGCAAACATGAGAGCCTCATCCATTCAAATTGGAAAAAAGTACGAAATCACGGTCGGTCGCGGGGCGGCCATCGTCAAGGTGGTCGACATCAATCGCAAGACGGGCGCATGGCTTTGCGAAACGCAAAACGGCAAAGACATTCCTGTCAGCGACGCCAAGCGTTTTCTCAAAGCCATCGACGACGGCAGGAGAGCGAAAAAGGGCAAGCCGCCGAAGGAAGCCGTTCCGAAGAGCAAATCGCAAAAGAAGACCGCAACAAGCCATGTGAATGCGACTGAAACGAAAAGGACGGAAGTTGCCGTTAATCAACCGATGACCGCCACAGAATTTGTTGCGCAATTGTTCCAGACCTTCAAGGAGGCCGAAACGATTTTGAAGGCGGCGCAAAACGCATTCAAACATGAACTCATCGAGCAGGGCAAGTTGGACACGGTCGTTGCCAAGTACGATGCGGCTCGTGCGACTTTGCTCGTCGCAGGCGGCAAGTTGGGAAGCGGTGGTCGATGTCGTGGCCGGATGTCCGGCTTGGAGGCGGCGTACCGGGTTCTTTCTGAAACAGGAATACCGATGAACGCCCGGCAAATCTGCGATATGGCTCTTGATAAAGGCTATTGGGAACCGCAGGGCGCAACGCCGGATGCCACCATGTCGTCGGCCATTCTGACCGAGATGAAAAAGAAGGGAGCCGATGCCCGATTCGAACGTCCCGGACGCGGATTGTTCGCCGCCGTGAAATGACTCCATGCGAACGAGTTAGCCAGCCGGACAATCGTCCGGCTTTCGGCAGTGAGCGGCGAGCATCGTGCGAGCCGATATCGTAACCGAACGAAAATAAGGAGTCAAATCATGACGAACAAATCCCGAATGTCCTTTACGGACAGATTCTTCCGAGCCAATCGCCGGGTAACGTACTTTGTGTTGGGGAACGATCAGTGCGGCATTTTCGCACATTTCAGGATACTCGACTGGAACGGTGCCGATAGCCGTCGTCTGTTTAATGCAACAGGAATCGATGCCGACGCTGGCGACTGGCTCACCGGTATTTTCGACGAGCCGGTCACCGTCTGCGGCCAACTCTATCCGAAGGGTACGGTTGCCGTTTTCCAAGGCAAATGGCCGGGCAGCCGCTTCGCCTTGTTCTCGGCGGATGACAAGGGTATGGATCAACCGACAGAACTTTACTCAATGGAGTACCAGCCGACCGGCGAATCGGAAAATGAACTTACGTTTCATGCAAAAAAGCATCAGTTCGTCGACGATGCCATTCATTGGGCAATGGCTCGCAGAGGTCAAAAAGTCATCGAACTGAACGGCGAGTTTTTCACCGTGGACAAACGCGCATTCCAACTCATCGTTCTGACCGGTTGCGCCGGTGTGGTCTTCAAATGGGATGACGATTCGGATGAACTTTCTTGGAAACCCTTCAACGATGGCGGCTTGGCGTCAAAGGTTGTTCCCCATTGACTTGTTTTCCGCCATTTGCCCCGATTGCTTGCCGTATGGTAAGCATCGGGGCTTGCGGCAATCACTATTTTTTTGCTTTTTCCGTACTGAGTTCCTTGGCCACCATCTTCGCCGATACGCTGCGGTCCGATTGTATCCAGTGATTCAGCACGGCGATGCATTCGATTCTCGTGTTGCCGAGCAGAACTTGACGTTGTTCTATTCTGTCCTTTTCCGACATCTTTGTTTTGCCTTCAAGAGGTTCGAAGTAATCGTCCGGGAGAGCCAGCCGCTTCATCAGAGTGCTGCGTTTCGCTTTCGGAACATCGGCAATGAGAAAATACGGCTTCGGTCTGATGTCGGTGAAAAGCCGGTCGATCATTTTCACGAAGGCCGACGTCTCAACCGCTTCCGCATCCGGGCAAACGCTCCGGGGATAACGCGACTTGAACGCCGCAATCGTCAGTGCCCGTTGGATGCGATTCTCCTTTCCGTACTTTTTCTTTGACCAGTGGCGTGTTTTGATTTCCGTCCCGATGCCTTTCTTGACATGGTTTTCCAGTGCCATGAATGCCGCCGCATGGTGGGCGTTTTCTTTGAGGATCGGCGATGTCGGAGAAAACATGCCGACGACGATCTTGTACAGCGCAATCGCCTTTTGGTCAGCACGGAGGTCGTCGAAAAACGGAACGCCGTACTCGACCTCGTCGCCGCAGACCTTTGGGTTTTCAATGTAATTCAGCATTGCGGCGATGTTGAATCCAAGTAATGCACCGAAGGCGTCGTTTAACAGGACGGGGCCGTCAAGGGAGTTGATCATGAGAGAATTCCTTGTGCAAATAATGTTTCTGAAACATTCAAGGCGGTCAGTATATCTTCCTAATCGAAGTTGTCAAGCCGCATGTTTTGTTTTTCGTTTTGTTTTTTAATAATCGTTTCGACAATTTTCTTTATGTCGAATCGGGCTGTTTGTCATTTCGTTTTCCTATCATCGAGAGGTTTTTATGATCGCAAAAAACGCCGCTTTTACGGCCTCCGTTTCCGCTACGGCCCCTGACCCGACCCTTGCCGTTTCCTTGCGGGATACGGCCTCTGTGCGCCCCTACGAGCGGAACCCTCGCGTCAACGACCAAGCCGTCGACGCGGTCGCCGCCAGTTTGAAGGAGTTTGGTTTTCGGCAACCCATTGTCGTTGATGCCGACAGCGTTATTATCGCGGGGCATACCCGATGGAAAGCCGCACAAAAATTGGGACTCGCCAAGATTCCCGTCCATGTTGCCACCGATCTGACACCGGAGCAGGTCAAAGCCTATCGAATTGCGGACAATAAAACCGCAGAATTGAGTGAGTGGGATTTTGACATCCTGCCCATCGAACTTTCGGAATTGCAGGAAGTCGGATTCGATCTCGAACTGCTTGCTTTCGGCGAGAAAGAATTGACGCAATTGCTGAATGTCGATTTGACGCAAGGGCAGACTGATCCCGACGATGTACCGGAGCCGCCGGACGATCCTGTTACGAAAAAAGGAGACATTTGGATTCTCGGTCGCCATCGTTTGATGTGCGGCGACAGCGCCATCGATGTCGACAAGTTGCTTGACGGCCATTCGATCCAGATGTGCCACACTGATCCGCCCTATGGCGTTGCGCTGGAGCCCCGTAGCAACAATGCAATCGCGGCGGGATTGTCAAGTTTCCCCGAACAGGAAGGAGCGGGAACCACCGGCAAAATGAGGGCGAAAGACCGTCCGCTGGCCAACGATCACTTGAGCGGTGAAGAGTTCGAAAAGCAGTTGAACGCATGGTTCGCTAACATCGCCCGCGTGTTGGAGCCGGGACGAGCGGCCTACATCTGGGGCGGCTATGCGAACTTTGCCAACTATCCGTCGGCATTCAAAAAGAACGGCCTCTACTGGTCGCAATGCCTGATCTGGAACAAGATGCATCCGGTTATGAACCGCAAGGATTTTTTATCTTGTTACGAACTGTGCTTTTACTGTTGGAAAGAGGGAGCCGCTCATAAATTCTTTGGACAGAATAACGAGCGTGATCTTTGGGAAGTCAAGAAAGAGCCGTCCCAGAAAACAGTGCATCCGACGCAAAAGCCCGTCGAGTTGGCGGTGCGAGCGATCCAACTTTCATCGAAGCCGGGCGAGAACGTTTTGGAATTGTTTTGCGGTAGCGGTTCGACCTTGATCGCCTGCGAGCAGACCGGCAGGAACTGCTTCGCAATGGAAATCGACGAAGCGTTCTGCGATGTCATCGTCCAAAGATGGGAAGAGTTTACTGGACAAAAAGCCGAGCGGATTCCTGCGAAAGGAGCGGATGATGAATGACAACGATCTGTCCCTACGCATCTTGCAAGGCGACTGCCGTGATCTGCTCAAAACGCTTCCCTCCGATTCTGTCGATCTTATTTTTACATCGCCGCCCTATGCCGACAGCCGCCGAAAAACCTATGGCGGCATTCCGCCGGATCGCTATGTTGCATGGTTTCTTCCCATTGGAAACGAATTGCGACGAGTCCTGAAATCGAGCGGTTCGTTCGTCCTCAATATCAAAGAAAAAACGGTTGACGGCGAGCGGTCTACATACGTGCTTGAACTGATTCAAGCATTGCGTCAATCGGCATGGCGATGGACTGACGAGTATATTTGGCACAAAAAGAATGCGTTTCCGGGTAAATGGCCGAATCGTTTCCGCGATGCGTGGGAACGTCTTTTACATTTCACAAAATCGCGGCAGTTCGCCATGCACCAAGATGCCGTCCGGGTTCCGGTATCCGTTGCGACCAAGAAGCGAGTCGCTCGTTTGTCCGAGTGTGACCGACATCGCCGAACAAATCGAACCCGGAGCGGCTTCGGAGCGAATCAATCCCATTGGCTCGGAAAGGACACGGTCTACCCGACCAATGTGTTGCATTTAGCAACTGAGTGCGGCAATAAAAGGCACAGTGCTGTTTTTCCCGAATCGTTGCCGGAATGGTTCATTCGCTTGTTCACGGAGTCCGGCGACACGGTTCTTGATCCCTTTTGTGGCAGCGGGACAACGGGCATAGTGTGCCGCCGTCTGGATCGTCGCTTTATCGGCATCGAAATTCTTCCGGAGTACGTTGTCCTTGCAAAGGAACGTATTTTTTCAAGACAACATCCATTGCTTTTCTGAGGAGCCCACATGGGACATTTATATTTGGCCTGCCCTTACAGTCACACTAATTCAGCGGAGCGTGAACGACGTTTTCGTACCGTTTGTCGGGCCGCCGCGAAATTGATGCAAGCGGGGATCGTCGTTTTTAGTCCGCTCAGCCATTCCGTACCGATTGTCGAGCACGGCGGTCTCGGCGAGATGACACACGAATTCTGGATGTCGCAGGATATTCCATTTCTCCAGCGTTGCGACGAACTCCTTGTCATTGGTCTTGAGGGTTGGGAAGATAGTCTCGGTGTCCGCGAGGAGATGTTCCAAGCAATGGCGTTGCGCAAACCAATCACGGTTATCATTGAAGCCGACATCGACCGTCTTCCATTCATTCCGAAAGCGACAAGACGTTTTCTTCAATCGAACATTCTGACGAAGGAGGTGAAGAATGCCTGAGAAACTCAATCCCGGTGCGCTTGCACCGCAAACACTGGCACTGCTTCTGACGAATGCGGGGCAGCGGCTGGTCACGGAGGAGCAGGTTCGCAACATCGCCGAATTGGGCGGTCTCCTGTCCGTGGAGGGCACGATCAATCTTGTTCAGTACACGGCGTTTCTCGCCAAGGAAACCGAGGGCAAATCCCATGAATAGCAAAGTCAATCCTCAATCGCTCAAGCCAGCCGCTTTGATGCGACTGCTCAATACGGCGGGACTCGGCACCGTGATCACAGAGCACCGTCTCCGCCGTCATCGCAACCGGGCGGGTTACATTATCGGCTCAGAAAAGACGATCAACCTCTTCAAGTATGCCGCTTGGTTGACGCATGAGTTCTATCGTGAAAAGCCGTCCTCGATGGACTATTTTGAGAAGAAGCGGCAGGCGAATCTCAAGAGCATGGAGGCGGTACGGGCGGCCCAAGACATCGGCGAATTGCCGCTCGTCATGAATCCGTCGCGCAGGAACACCGCGCTCTCTTCGTTCAGAAAGTTTTGCGAAACGTATTTCAGCGAGGTCTTTTATCTGAACTGGTCGGACGACCATCTCCGTGTGATCGCCAAGATCGAGCGGGCGGTGCGACAGGGCGGACTGTTTGCGCTGGCAATGCCGCGCGGAAGCGGCAAGACCGTTCTTTGCCAGACGGCGGTTGTCTGGTCGGCATTGGGCGGCGCGGCACCGTTTATCTGTTTGATTGCGGCGAGTGCTGACCGTGCACAGAATCTGTTGGAGAACATCAAGACGTGGCTCGAAACGAATCCATTGTTGATGGAGGATTTTCCGGAGGTTTGTTTTCCGGTGAAATGTTTGGAGCGAATCGCCAACCGCCAGAAAGGTCAAAAGTATCTCGGCGAGCCGACACGGATTGAATGGTCGGCGGACAAAATCGTACTGCCGACAATAAGCAACTCGAAAGCGTCCGGTGTCGTGATAACCAGTAGCGGGATGCACGGTAGCGACATTCGCGGTCAGCAACATGCAAGGCCGGACGGTCGTGTCGAACGTCCGGCACTTGTCTTAATCGATGATCCGCAAACGACCGAGTCGGCATGGTCGCGTTCGCAATCGGAGCGTCGGGAAGCGATTCTGGGCGGCGATGTTCTCGGCATGGCGGGTCCGGGTAAAAAGATCGCGGGACTGATGGCCTGTACGGTCATTCGGCCTGGCGATATGGCATCGAGGATTTTAGACCGTGAAAAGCATCCTGACTGGCAGGGCGAACGCACGAAATTGATTTACTCTTTTCCGACGAATGAATCCTTGTGGGCGAAATACGCCGAATTACGTAGCGATTCACTGCGTAATGACGGCGACGGAAGTATTGCAACGGACTTCTATCGTGAACGCCGTCTTGAAATGGACGTTGGGGCAACCGTTGCGTGGCCGGAACGATTCAACCCGGATGAATTGTCGGCACTTCAACACGTCATGAACCTCAAATTTCGTGACGAAATAGCATTCTATTCCGAGTATCAGAACGAACCGAAAGTGGAAGACCTCGGCGACGAGATGCTTTCCATCGAGGACATCACAGAAAAGACAAACGGATACGGTCGCGGCGTCGTCCCGGCAAGTTGCCAGCACTTGACGATGTTTATCGACGTGCATCAAAACGCACTCTACTGGATGCTCGCCGGATGGGAATCGAACTTTACCGGTTACATCGTCGACTACGGAGCGTGGCCGGATCAGCATCGCGAGTATTTTCTGTTGCGTGATTGTCATCGCACGATCCAACACGTCACCGGCGGCGCGGGACTGGAAGCGTCAATCCATGCCGCTCTTGAAAAACTGGCGGAAGAGCGGCTTGATCGCGTGTATTTCCGGGACGACGCAACGGAGGTGCGCGTCGAGCGCTGTCTCATTGATGCCGGGTGGGGGCAGACCAGCGATGTCATTTATCAGTTCTGCCGCCGGTCGAAACATGCGGCGATTCTGTTTCCGTCGCACGGTCAGTATGTCGGGGCTTCCAGTATCCCTTTTTCGGAACATAAACGGCAAAAGGGTGATCGTATGGGACGGCACTGGCGTATTCCCGGCAATACAAAGACTCGCGGTGTTCGCCACGTTTCGATTGACACCAATTTTTGGAAGACCTTCGTTCATGCCCGGTTTGGCTGTTTGATTGGTGATCCCGGTTGCCTGTCGATCTTCGGACACGATCCCAAACGGCACCGCTTGCTGGCGGAACATCTCACTGCCGAGTACCGTGTTCGCACGATGGCCTTCGCGCGGACGGTCGACGAATGGAAGAACCGTGCCTCGCGTCCCGACAACCATTGGTTGGACTGTTTGGTGGGCTGTGCGGTCGGTGCATCGATCCAAGGAGCGGAACTGGCAACCTTTCAGTGTCAACAGGCTCCGGCGCGGCCTCGCATCCGGCTCTCGGATCACCAATCGTTACGAAAACGACTTTGAACATTTTTTTATTTTTTTTGCGATATATCGCGGTCTCGCCGCCATATATCAGATGAACAGCGAGGGAATCATGACTGAACCGACGAATCGACAATTTATTGACGCGATCAATCACAACGCCGACCTCTTGGAAAAGCATCTCGGCGAGGGCGTATTCGTTCACCGCCAGACGATGCCTTCCACAACGTGGGCAATCAGTCATTCGCTTGGTTCGCTTCGCCCTCTCATTGAAACATACGATTCCAACGGCAACCGGATCGGTCACGCCGTGAATCGGCAAACACAAACGCTCGATTATTGTGACGTAGTTTTCGTTATTCCCGTGTCGGGAACAGCGATCATCCGTTTTTGAGAGGCTTGAGACTTGAGGCTAGAGGAATTCTTTGCCAGCCTCAAGCCTCTCGCCTCAAGCCTCAAGCCTAACAGAAGGAGTACGAAAATGTCCGAGACCAATGTTCCCTTGAATGAACTTTTGACAACCGAAGGCATGGACTTGTCGTATCGCGGTACGCCGCTTGCGCCTGCCTTGCCGGAGCATTACACGAACAAAGCCTACGTCGACGGTGCGGTCGCCGAATTGGATGTCCGCTCTCCAGTGGTCATTCCCGTAACCTGCGACGGTGTTGCGACGACCTACACGGTGACGCACAATCTCAACACGACGACCATCGCGTCGATCCAGATTTTCGACACGACGGGCGGTGCGAAAAATCCCATCGGCGTTTCGTGGGAACCGACGACCTTCAATACGATCACACTCAAACCCGACGTTCTCCTTCCCGCAACCATGACGCTTCTTGTCGTCATCTCTGCATGATGGACTACTATTCGCAACATAATCTCAAAATTGCGGCAACGGAACCGGAACATATTGTCCGCAAGGCCGAGTTTGATGCCGCCATCGACGAGTTACGGATAACGCTAAAGTGTCCCATTGGCGTCGGAGGCTCCATGCCGAGTGCTTCGATTCGTGAGATACCCCAATTCACCGATGCTGTTACGGCAACTCTGCCGGAAATTCAAAACATGGGTACAACCGAAAATTTTACGTTCAAAGGGCGGATCGTCGCCGCCATCGAAAACAGCAGCGGCGAAGTCCTCCAACAGGCGGAGTCAACCAACGCCGTTACTGAAGCGTTTTTGCGGTATGCATTGGCCAATATGTTTCAAAATCACTATTCGAATTCCTCCAGTAGTGACAGCATGTCGCAATTTACGGACTTGCGGCGGATCGTCCGGATCGGAAGATACAACGGTGGCTACTCTTATTACGGTGATGAGGCGACTCTCAGTAATTGGCTTCGAGCCGGACAGCCGTTCAATCACGGCATCTATTGCATGAGCCATCCTGTCGTCATCGATTCCGGCACGTTTTATCCGCCTTATGTGAGTCAACTGAACCGTGCCGCTCTGGGATCGAATGTCACATTTTATAACAAAAACGGATCGAAAACTGAGGATACGAAAACCCTCGTCCCGAACGACGTGCGGAGTTATTGGGATATCGACACAAACGAATTTGTCGTTGAGTACCTGAAAAATACCGGATCGGGAGACATCCGTTCCGTTGCCATCGGACGTGCTCATGATGTCCCCAATGAATGGTGGGACATTGGAATCATCCCACCTTCCCCGGCACCGGAGTGGAAGTCGGGGGAAGCCGCCAACTGGTGGATTGAAAATACGACGACGGACTCTTATTTTTGGATTCGCCGGAACAGCCCGAACAAGCGGATCGTGCGAATCAATTCGCTGACGAAAGAGGTTGAGGTGTTTCAAACTGATTTCGGCTACGATAACATGGGCACAAGCACCAATCAGCGCAACAAGGGGATCGTCGTCGGTGAAAATCTTTATCGTGTCATCAAGCAAGGCACACCAAACGCCTCCGGGTATGTTGTGCGGATTGAGTACACAAACAATTTCAAGGCGGCTGCCGGAACCGCCAATGATTACAAGGAGTTCACGTTTACATTGAAAAACGGGGCAACGGCGGCGGAAACGACGACTTTTCCTGTGTTGATTCATCGTCCCCACAACAACACGCTTGAAGTCTTTGTAACGACTTCGTCGACGGGACATACAAGCGGCCCCGGCTGTAATCTTCAAAAGGCGACGATTGACCTCGCCGACTTTTCCGCCGCGCCGACATTCACGGACTACGGTGTCATTCCTTATGCGGTGTCCACGCAGGCGGCCCATTCCTGCTATGGATTTTATGTGAACGGAAAATATCGGTTGCCTTATACTTTCACGTATGACGGAACCGCAAAAATCACGACCGGAGCCGCAAACAATGAGTCCATGATCGAGACCGCCGACTTTGCAACCTTTGTAAACGTCACTCCGGCGATCTTGGGGGCATCGTCTTGGAATCCGGTGTTATTCCACATTTGGGACGGTTCCAAGATGCGGCATCTGATGCTTAATCACGTCGATCATCCGTGGATGTTCATGTCGCAGTTGGTCTCCGGTACTAATTTGAATCAAACTCTGACAAAAACGGAGAATACGATATTCCGGTTACAATATCGGTATCGATTGATCTAATATGGACAACGAACTCTTTCAACGCGACGTTAACGTTGCGAGAATCGCCTCTGATGGAACCGTCATCGGCAAACAGCCATCTGACAGCGTTCCCGCGTCGTCGGAATTGAAGGACGCAATTCTCGAAAATGCGCTCGGTCCCAAGAAGGTAAGCGGCGATGCCGGGAGCGTCGAACAGCATTCCCTGTCGGATCAGATTGCCGCCGAACGGTTTCTTGCATCGAAAAAGGCAACCCGGCAAGGACTG
>Ga0099364_10003962_pt1 | contig 22609 bp, 23 predicted proteins | sample TergutTh196P3_FD_73070 | JGI IMG/M metagenome (GOLD analysis project Ga0099364, IMG submission 73070) | Microcerotermes parvus P3 segment gut microbial communities from Pointe-Noire, Republic of the Congo - Th196 P3 | ecosystem: Host-associated > Arthropoda: Insects > Digestive system > Gut ...
AAATGTAGGGATGAGTTCCCGAAATTTCTACTTGCAATGCAGTACATCTATACTGAAAAAGAACTTAACGAGCAAATATTCAGTCTGTTATCAGATCTGATATGCACCAAAAAACCTACAGGACGTCTCCAAATCAGACACAATATAACTACCTAATTTACAATATTATAAAGGAGGTTATTATTTCTTTCAAAAATGAAATACGGCAAAAAAATGTTACAAATTTTTCTTTAAAGTAAATAGAAACTCTAAACCACCATTTGCCCTGTTTTTTGCTACGATTTTTCCTTTATGAAAAAGAACAGCATTTTTAACAATGGAAAGCCCCAGCCCTGTTCCGCCTGTTTCGCGGGTGCGACCTTCACTGATTCGGTAAAACCTCTCAAATAAACGGTTTAAATGACGCTCTTCGGGAATGCCTACTCCTGTATCAAAATAGGAAAAATAGTAAAAATCTTTGTCTTCGTTATAGAGGTGAATATTGATTGTTGTTTGGTTTCCTGCATAACGAATAGCATTGTCAGTAAGGTTTCTGAAAATTGCATAAAGAAGATTTTGATTTGAGTTAATATTCAGATTATCAGGCATTTTCCATTCCATTTTCATGTTTTTTTGGTTCAAAAGATTTTCAACTTCTTGCTTTAATTCTTCGAGCATTTTTGGAATATTCACATTTTCGAAACGGAACGAGTGAGGTGCATCTTCTATCTTGGTAAGTAAACTCATATCTTGAATCAGTTCTGACAGAACAAGTGACTGATTATAAGCCTTTTCAATAAAATATTGTTTTTTATCGGTATCTAAATCTTTGTCTAAAATAGTCTCTAAACAACCTCTTAAACCCGTAATTGGAGTTCGCAATTCGTGCGTAATATTACCCGTCATTTCTTGTTTAAGTATTCGTGTTTTCTCTTTATTTGTGATGTCGTTGATAACTATCTCAAAACTATTGTTTTCAAAAATATTAATACGGAGGGCGAAAATTTTTGCCTGTTTTTCGATTTTTGTTTCAAAATATTTTTGTTCGCTCGATTGATTTGATAAAAATAAATTTACATTTTCAAAATCGGGACTTGAAAAAATTGCGGATGGAGTATTGTTTGCTTCGTCAATAATTGTGTTTATGTACTGAATAAAGAGCCCGTTATAAAATTCAACCGATTTGTCGGCAGCAAAAAAGCAAATTCCTTCATCAGAACTGTGTACGTGCTGCAAAAGTTTTTCACGCTCAAAGGTAATAGTATTTTTACTTTCGGTTAATTTTGTGTAGTTTTCAGCGATTTGTTTTCCTATTTCGCCGAGTTCATCCTTAGGAAAGTCGGTTGTTTGTCCGCCTGTATCTGAAAAATCTTTTAGTTTACGGATAGAATTACCAAATCTGCCAGAAGCATAATTTATTATTATTAAGGTAATTACGAAAAGACCGATAATGTAATAAATGAAAAGATTATCGGGTTTTAACAAATTTTGAACTCGAATATTGTAGGGCAACGCCACTCGTATATAATTGTTATTGAAACGTTTAGCGTAATAAATATACTTCTGATTATTTGAAGTAGAAGTTCTAATATCGCTTCCCGTTTTATTTTTTCGAGCGAGTTTAATTTCAGGTCTATCAGAATGATTTTCCATATTTGATGTCTCCTCGACCACATTATCAAAGAGAACATTTCCGTTCAAATCAATTAATGTGAGGCGTAGATTGTACGGAAAAATAAAATCTGTACTATCTAAATTGCCATTTTTTATCCAAATTGCATTTGCAATTTCTGTATAAACATCTAACTTTTCAGTTAAAACATTGGTTTTGTGTTTCTTATCGCTTGTATATTCAAAAAGGAAAATTCCCAATGTAAATAACGAAAAGATTAATACAAAACTTACGAACAATTTTTTTCTGTATGATAATTTCATTTTTTTATAGGCACTAATTACACGAATAATTTTCTTAGAAAAATTCTCACCACAAAGGAACACAAAGTCCCTTTCACAAAGGAACACAAAGGTTTATAATTTAAAATTTTCATATCTTATTTTTTATATCTCTTATCTAAAGGGATGGTTTCATTTGCAATATTTTTTGGCAAACACGCAAGTTTGCCCCTACTACAATTCTTATTCACCCATTAACCCTTTCACTCATTCACCCATTCACCCATTCACTCATTCACCCATTCACTCATTTACTCATTCACCCATTCACCCATTCACTCATTCACTCATTCACTGATTAACAAAATTAAACCTATAACCAAAACCTGATTTATTTGTTATAAGGGAGCCATAATTTTCAAGTTTTTTGCGGATACGCGTAATATGCACATCTACTGTTCGCTCGGTTATATATGGAGTTTCTTCCCAAATTGTGTTAATCAATTCTTCTCTCGAAATTACTCTGTTTGAATTCTTTATCAAAAAAAGAAGTAATTTATATTCTGTTTTAGTTAGTTCAATCTTTTTTGATTTAATAGAAACTTCTTTTGCATTGACATCAATTATTAAATCGTTGAATATAAGTTTATTATCATCAACAGAATTAATTTTTTGTCTTTTTATGATTGCCTTTACACGCGCAATCACTTCCTTAATTGAAAAAGGTTTTGCAATATAATCGTCTCCTCCAACTGAAAATCCTGTAAGCATATCGTTTTCAGTATCTTTGGCAGTAAGAAAAATAATAGGAATTTGATTACCTTTTTTTCTTAATTCTTCCGCAAACTTGTATCCCGACATTCCTCCCATCATAATATCCAACAAAATAAGAGAAAAATCGGAACTCAATTTTTTTATTGCCTCTTCAGCTGAATCTGCTGAGGATATTGAATAACCTTCGTTGGCAAGATTAAATTCGAGAACTTCACGAATTAGTTCGTCATCATCTACTATTAGAATTTTGGTCATAATTGTTAAGTATTTAGTGAATGAGTAAATGGGTGAATGAGTAAATAAGTATTTTTAATTCGTATTTCATAATTCATAATTTTAATACAAAAGTACACTTTTTCTTTTAATAACTGATATTAATTAATAATTAATGCTATCTGTCTCATTTATACAATTTGACTTCTGATTCTCTTACTACTTATTACTTGATACTCACTACTCATTAGTATTTAGTGAATGAGTAAATGGGTGAATGAGTAAATGAGTATTTTTAATTCGTATTTCATAATTCATAATTGTAATACAAAAGTACACTTTTTCTTTTAATAACTGATATTAATTAATAATTAATGCTATCTGTCTCATTTATACATATTTGACTCCTGTAAATTCTCTGATTCTCTTACTACTTATTACTTGATACTCACTACTCATTCACTTATTCACTCATTCACTCATTCACTATTTTAAGAATGTTTCAATACTTTTGCATCTACATAAAACACGATATCTTCAACAATATTATTGCAATGGTCGCCGATACGTTCTAATTTGCGGATCAACACAATCATTTTCAATCCGCTACGTATATCTTCAGGCTTTTTGTGAAGATAGTCTGTTAATATACCAATTGAGTTATGATACAGATTATCTACCTCATCGTCTTTTGACAAAATCCTACCCGACATCTTAGTGTTTTCCGATTCAAGCATCACAAAACTGTCGGACAACATTGAAATCAATGTATCAAACATTTTTTCTAATTGCAGTTCCTCAAAAAGTTCGGTATCTGCGCCAATGGAGTCTTTTTCAATAACATGTCTTGCTATTCCTTCACAAAAATCGGCAATACGTTCTAATTTACTGCTAATTTTTATCAACGACAATACCAATCGCAGGTCAATAGCCACAGGGTTAAACAATGCGATATAGTTTTCGCAGTCGCAATCGATTTTCAATTCAAAAGCATCTACACGCTTTTCGCGACTAATTATTTCTCTTGCAATTTCGATATCTCTATTCAAAAAAGCCTGTTTTGTTTTTTGAAGTTGCGAAAGTACTAACTTCCACATTTGGCTTACCTCTTCTTTTAATGCCATTAATTCTTTTTCTGAATGTTTCATATTAAAAAGTTTTTAAAGTGAATGAGTTAATGAGGGAATAAGTGAATAAGAAAATGAGCATAATTGATAACTCTTGTGTTTTGTTTTGTAAAAGGTTCTTACCACAAAGGAACACAAAGGCTCTTTCACAAGGAACACAAAGGTTTATAACTTATTATTTTCATTATTTTTATAATTTTTGTAATTTTTGTAATTTTCATATCAAAAAATCTAAAATCTATCTACTTATATCTTATATCTCAAATCTCAATAACTCATTTACTCATTCACTCATTTACTCATTCACTTATTCACTTATTCACTTATTCACAGATAACTGATAACTGACAACTGATAACTATTAACTACCCAAATCTTCCTGTAATATAATTCTGTGTTTGTTCTTTATCAGGGTTTAAAAATATTTTTTTTGTGTCATTATATTCAATCATTTCGCCGAGGTAGAAAAATGCTGTTCTGTCGCTTACCCTTGCCGCTTGCTGCATATTGTGTGTAACAATAACAATAGTATAATTTGCTTTAAGTTGATGAATTAACTCTTCAATTTTTGAAGTAGAAATGGGGTCTAATGCCGATGCAGGTTCGTCCATCAAAATTATTGTGGGCTGGATGGCGAGCGCACGTGCGATACATAAACGTTGCTGTTGTCCGCCTGAAAGTTCAAATGCTGACTTTTTCAGTTTATCTTTTACTTCGTTCAAAAGAGCAGCATCTTTGAGGCTCTCTTCAACGCGTTGTCGGATAAATTTTTCGTTTCGTATTCCATTTACTCTCAGTCCGTAAGCAATATTTTCAAAAATAGTTTTTGGAAATGGATTTGGACGCTGAAAAACCATACCAACATTTTTACGTAATTCGTCGATTGCAATTCCTTTTTGGTAAATATCTTGTCCGTCAATAGTGATTTTTCCTGTAAGTCGCGTATTAGCGATTAGGTCGTTCATTCGGTTAAAAAGACGAAGTAGAGTTGTTTTTCCACAGCCCGAAGGTCCGATAAAAGCAGTTACTGAATTTTGCTCAATATTCATCGAAATGTTTTTCAGCGCCTGAAAATCACCGTAGTAAAAATCTATGTTCTTGACTTCTATTTTCATAAGTTGTCTGTTTTCAGTTTTCAGTTTTCAGTTTTCAGTTTTCAGTTTTCAGTTATCACTCATTTATTTATTTTTTTATTACAAGGTGGACGACCGCAAGGGTGCGCCCCTACACTTATTCACCCATTCACTCATTCACTCATTTCCTCATTCACCCATTTATTTATTTTTTTATTACAAGGTGGACGACCGCAAGGGTGCGCCCCTACACTTATTCACCCATTCACTCATTCACTCATTTACTCATTTACTCATTTATTAAAAATGCAAAAAAATAATTTAGATGTTACAAAATGGTTACGAAATTATTAACATTCAGTTATCATCATAATAATCGCACTCATCTATTTTCTACTACTGTAAAGTTATGTGTAAAATGACGCAGACCAAGATTCCTCGCTACACTCGGAATGACCATTTCATTCCTTTAATGTGGCATGTTTCCGCTGCGACGCTGCCGCAGCGGAACCTGAACTACCCCAAAGTATAATTCGTCATTCCGAATGAAACGAAGTGAAATGAGGAATCTGAAAATATGCAATTTTACAATTAACATAACACTACGTTCATATTTCTTTTATTCATTTCTGTAAATATTTGATATTCTGGAGTTTACACATTTTCCGTTTGGAAAATTTAAATCTTGAGTGTAAGAAACTAATTTTTACCAAATCTAAAAACAAAACAATATTGTTTTGTAAAAAAAATTAGGTGATAATTGGGTTTAAATTTCTGAAATTTGTGTAATCAAAATTCCAACAATAAAAGAAGTCTGGATATTATGACGATTAAAGCGATAAATATAAAGTGCAAAATTAAAAAGGAATACAGACTTTCATCTATATTCCTTCAAATTTTTTAAATCAAAATTAAAAAAAATTACAAAAATGAAATAAAACCCCGCCTGATTAAATCAAGACAGCTTTTTCTCTTTATTATACTTAATCTTTAACACTTTCTACATTACTTTCCTCAACGTTTTCTACATTGATTTCCTCAACGTTTTCTACATTGATTTCCTCAACGTTTTCTACATTGATTTCCTCAGCGTTTTCGACACTGTTTTCCACAACGTTTTCAACACTATTTTCCTCAACATTTTCTATCTGATTTTCTTCAACAATTTCAGTAATCGCAGGAGTTTCTTCAACTGCATTAACGGGTTGTTCGGATATTTTTTTCGGTTTTGGTGTTTCTATTGTTGCTTTTGCTTTGTCGTCAGCACTTTTTCGGCGGCTACGGCGTGTAGTTTTCTTTTTGTCGTCTGAGGCAGATGCTTTTAGCATATTTTCGTTGTAGTCAACTAATTCAATATAGCACATTTCGGCGGCATCGCCAAATCGAGGTCCTAGTTTAAGGATACGTGTATATCCGCCGGGACGGTTGCTCACTTTTTGCGAAATTTCTCTAAATAGTTCTGTAATAGCCTCTTTATTTTGCAGATAACTGAAAACAATTCGGCGAGAATGCGTAGTATCTTCTTTTGACCTGTTTATCAAAGGTTCTACGTACATTCGCAATGCTTTTGCTTTTGCAACTGTTGTCCTAATGCGTTTGTGCATTATTAGTGAAATTGACATATTTGCCAACAATGCTTTTCGGTGTGAGCTTGTTCTGCCTAAGTGGTTTATTTTTTTTCTATGTCTCATCGTTTTTTAATCCTTGTCAAGTTTATATTTATTTACATCCATACCGAAGTGTAAGTATAAGTTAGCGAGTAAGTTATCTAATTCGGTAAGTGATTTTTTGCCGAAATTTCTGAACTTCAGAAGGTCGGCACGACTGAAGGTAACTAAATGACCTAATGTAGCCACGTCAGCGGCTTTCAAACAGTTCAATGCTCTGACTGAAAGGTCCATATCAACTAATTTAGTTTTAAGTAGTTGGCGCATGGTCAGTATCTCTTCGTCAAACACTTCGTTTTCTGTCTTTTTAATTGTTTCCAATGTAATTCTTTCGTCAGAAAATAGCATAAAATGATAAATCAGAATTGAGGCAGCCTCTTTTAATGCATCTTTTGGGTGTATTGAGCCGTCCGTTTCGATGTCGAAAATTAATTTTTCGTAGTCTGTTTTTTGTTCTACGCGGAAATTTTCAACAGTATATTTAACATTCCTAATAGGCGTAAATATTGAATCTATCGCAATTACACCAAATTCTTGGTCATTAGTTCGATTTTCTTCGGAGGGAATATATCCTCTACCTTTTATAATCGTAAAAGTAATTTTGAACTTTACGTCTTTGCTCATTGTGGCAATTAGTAGGTCGGGGTTCAAAATTTCAAAATTTAATAAAGAGGAGGATAAATCGGAGGCATAAAACTTCTTTTTTCCGCCAACTTGGATAGTAAATTTTTCATTATCGGGTAGGATAACGTCTTCAGATTCTGAAACTCTTTTTTTGAAACGTATCTGTTTCAGGTTTAGAATGATTTCTGTAACGTCTTCAACTACGCCGGGTATACTCGAAAATTCGTGGTCAATTCCGTCAATTTTTATTGAAGATATTGCATATCCTTCGAGAGAGGATAGTAGTATTCTTCTTAAGGCATTTCCGACTGTAATGCCGTATCCGGGTTCTAACGGACGAAATTCGAAACGTCCGAATTTGTCATCTGAATTTAACATGATGACTTTGTCTGGTTTTTGGAACGCTAATATTGCCATAAGAATTAATTATTTTGAGTACAATTCAACAATCGACTGTTCTTTAATATTTTCGGGTATTTCGCTTCGTAACGGAATGTTAAGAAATTTGCCCGATAATGTATTGTCGTCCCATTGGAGCCACGGGTATCGGAAGGCTCGTGAACTTGAGACGGATTCTGTTATTACTTCTAACGATTTTGATTTTTCACGCACGCCGACTGTTTGTCCGGGTTTAACCGTATATGATGGAATATTTACTACATTTCCGTCTACAACGATGTGCCTGTGTGAAACAAGTTGTCTTGCTGCGGGTCTGGATGACGCAATTCCCAAACGGAAAACGATATTGTCCAAGCGTGATTCTAACAGTCCGAGCAAAACTTCGCCAGTAATTCCTTTACTTCGGTTTGCTTTATCAAAAAGGTTTCTAAATTGGCGTTCTAAAACGCCGTAGGTATATTTTGCTTTTTGTTTTTCGCTCAACTGAAAGCCGTATTCACTTTGCTTTCTGCGGCGACCTATACCATGCATCCCGGGAGGATAATTTTTCCTCTCTAAATGCTTATCGGGTCCGTAAATGGGCTCGCCAAATTTACGGGCAATTTTTGATTTTGGTCCTCTATATCTTGCCATTCTATAAAAATTACTACTTTTTAAACTCTTCTTCTTTTAGGGGGTCTGCAACCATTGTGCGGCATTGGTGTAACATCTACTATTTCAGTAACTTCGATGCCCGAAGCATGAATAGAACGTATTGCTGATTCGCGACCGTTACCGGGTCCTTTGACGAAAACTTTTACTTTTCGGAGGCCAAGGTCGTACGCAACTTTTGAGCAGTCGGTTGCAGCAACTTGTGCCGCATAAGGTGTGTTCTTTTTAGAGCCCCGAAATTTCATTTTGCCCGCACTTGACCATGAAATGACCTGACCGCTCCCGTTTGTCAAACAAATGATAATATTATTAAAAGATGAATGCACGTGGGCTTGTCCAAAGGCTTCAACTTTTACAATTTTCTTTTTTTGTGTTCCTGTCTTTTTTGCCATGTTAATTAATTATTTAGTTGCTTTCTTTTTGTTTGCAACGGTTTTTTTTCTACCTTTTCGCGTACGGGCGTTGTTCTTTGTTGATTGTCCCCTAACGGGCAACCCAAGACGGTGCCTTATTCCACGATAACTGCCGATGTCCATTAATCGTTTGATATTTAATTGGACTTCTGAGCGAAGTTCGCCTTCGGTTTTCGTTGTATTGACAATTACTTCCCTAACGGACTTAATCTGGTTATCGTTCCAATCTTTTACTTTGAGGTCTCGGTCGACCCCAGCTTCTTTGAGGATAGTATTTGCTTTGCTGCGTCCTATTCCATAAATATAGGTCAGCGCTATTTCTCCTCGCTTGTTTGACGGTATGTCAACTCCTGCTATTCTTGCCATAATTATCCCTGACGTTGTTTAAATTTTGGATTCTTTTTGTTAATAACATATAAGCGTCCTTTGCGCTTTACTATTTTACAGTCGGCGCTCCGCTTTTTGACTGATGTTCTAACTTTCATTATTTCTATTTATTTTTTATTTATATCTGTAACAAATTCTACCTTTGGTTAGGTCATAAGGAGACATTTCTAATTTAACTTTGTCTCCGGGTAAGATTTTTATGTAGTGCATTCTCATTTTACCTGATATATGTGCTGTAATTACATGACCGTTTTCCAGCTCTACCCTGAACATTGCATTTGACAATGCTTCTATAATTGTTCCGTCTTGTTCTATTGATGATTGTTTCGGCATATACTCTAAATTTTTTCAATTTTAAGGGCGCAAAGATAATTCTTTTTCTATATATTCAAAAGTTGATAAAATATCTGCATTCTTTTTTCCGATGGCGACTGAATGTTCGAAGTGGGCAGAAACGCTTCTGTCCGTGGATCTAACTGTCCAACCGTCTTGTTCTTGTACAATATCTCTTTTTCCATAATTAATCATTGGTTCGATGGCTAAAACCATTCCTCTTCTCATTTTAGAACCGTATCCTCTTCTGCCAAAATTAGGTACTTCTGGCTCTTCGTGGAGTTTTCGCCCTACTCCGTGTCCCACCATTTCTCTAACAACTGAAAAGCCTGCTTCTTCGCAATGTTTTTGGATAGCAAATCCTATATCTCCAATTCTTCTGCCTTCTATTGCTTGTTCGATTCCTTTATATAATGCTTCTTTTGTTGTTGATAACAATTTTTTGATTTCAGGTTTTATATCCCCGATTTCAAAAGTGTATGCCATATCTCCCACAAATCCGTTCAAAATTACTCCGCAATCAACCGATACTATATCTCCCTCTATTAGCGGCGTTTCGTTTGGTATTCCGTGAACGACTTGGTCGTTGACGGAGGTACAAATTGACTTTGGGAAACCTCTGTAATTCAAAAATCCCGGTACTCCTTTATGATCTCTTATAAATGTATCTGCGATATCATTAAGTTTCAGTGTTGAAACACCCGGCTTTATCCATTTCGCTAATTCACCTAAAGTTTTTGCTGCTAATATATTGCTATTTCGTAATAGTTCTATTTCTTCTTCGGTCTTAAAAAATATCATCAATTTTTTTTGAAAAATCGGCGGCAAAGATAATGCTTTTTTTTTATTCCATAATATTTTTATTGAAATTTTTTACTTTTTTTATAAAAATTTATTCTCTTCGTTGATTGTTTTATATTGTAAATATCTGTATATAAGTATTTTAATAAATAAATAATTTTTGGTTAAATATTCGATTTTAAAAAAAAAATATTAACAGAATAATATTGCCGATTAAATTTTTTCTAATATTCTATTTGAATTGTATTATTCACAAGCACACAGATGACACAGATTAAACAGATAAGCACAGATTTTGCCTTAGTTGTTCTCAAACAAAACAAACCTCACCATCTCCATTCATCCCATGCAGCAGCACTCCGTAAGGCGATGCATTGAATTTATTGAAATGAGTGCAACGTCGATAACCCGGTAGGGGCGTACCCTTGCGGTCGCCCAAAAGCGCAATTCGGGGTAGATCCAAACCAAGAAAAACCTTTGCGTTAATATTTTTTACCACGAAGTCGCACAAAGGATTTTTCACAAAGGCACACAAAAATAGTGGTTAGTGGTTAATGATTAGTTAGTGGTTGATAACTGAAAACTGAAAACTTTGCACTCTTTGCGTTAAGTTTTTTTACCACGAAGTCGCACAAAGGATTTTGGTTTGTTATTGAACGTATTGAAATAGTGATTGAGTTTACCGAAATATTGAATTTATTGAAATTGTTATTGAGTTTACCGAAATTGTTATTGAGTTTACCGAAATACACAAAGGCACACAAAAGATATTTTTTTTACCGCTAACCACTAACCACTAACCACTAATCACTAACCACTAACCACTAACCACTAATCACTAACCACTAACCACTAACCACTAACCACTAACCACTAACCACTATTTTTAACCCTTTGCGACTTTGCGTTAAAAAAAATATTAAAAAAAATAAAAAATATTTCAAAAAAATGAAACATTTTTCAAAACCCTACGTTTAAGCCCTATATTTAATAATATTTAATAACATTTAAAAAAGTAAAAAAATGGTTAAAAACTTTTATTTTCTTGGAATTTTTGGCATTATTTGCCTTTTATCGCAAACAAGCGCAGCTAATGCGCAAACCTACGACCCAACAAACGTGGCAGTTATTAATGCATTAATAACAAACAACGGCTTAGAAGCAACACCCGACGCACCAGAAACATGGGACTTTGCTACTTGGAATGATGAAACACCAATGCAGATTACTGAACTTTCTTTGTACAATAGAAACTTATCAGGAGCTGTTTCTTTTGCCGGTTTAAACGCGTTAACTACTTTGGATTGCGGCTACAACAACCTATCAGAATTGGATGTTACAAATAATACTGCTTTGACAAATCTGCAGTGCTACTCCAACAACCTGTCAGAATTGGATGTTACAAACAATATCGCGTTGACACTGCTGTACTGCTACTCCAACAACCTATCAGAATTGGATGTTACAAACAATACTGCGTTGACACAGCTGGATTGCTACTACAACAACCTATCAGAATTGGATGTTACAAACAATACTGCGTTGACTTATCTTTCTTGCGGCAACAACAACCTATCAGAATTGGATGTTTCAAACAATACAGCGTTGACAGTTCTGCAGTGCCACTTCAACAACCTATCAGAATTGGATGTTACAAATAATACTGCGTTGACAGATCTGCGCTGCTACTCCAACAACCTATCAGAATTGGATGTTACAAACAATATAGCGTTGACAGGTCTGACCTGTCACAACAACAACCTATCAGAATTGGATATTTCAAACAATACTTCGTTGGTAATTCTGTACTGCTACTCCAACAACCTGTTAGAATTGGATGTTACAAACAAAACTGCGTTGTTTCTTCTGTTCTGCGACGACAACAACCTATCAGAATTGGATGTTTCAAACAACAGTGCTTTGGCACAGCTGCGCTGCTTTTCCAACAACCTATCAGAATTGGATGTTACAAATAATACTGCGTTGACACAGCTGTACTGCTTCAACAACAACCTATCAGAACTTGATTTGTCAAACTTGGACAATCTGACATCTTTCAATGGTCAAGAACAGAATGTTGCTCTCACTTTATTGAAAAATGAGATAGACGAGTATACTTGCCCTATTTGGCTCAATAGCCCAATCTTTGGAAATAGCGCCATATCTTATTTGGATGGTATTCTTACAAGTAGTGATATCACCGTTTCGGCAACTTCTTTTAACGTGCAAACGGGTAAAGAAAACTATACTTTAAGCGGCACAATGAACTTTACCTACGATGGCGTTGGTATTTTTAATAAATCAATGGAGCATTTTACTCTTTATCCTAACCCAACAAAAGATATTATTTTTGTTGAGTGTGAGGGTTATAATACAATAAAAGTTTATGATATGCTTGGTAAAGAAGTTTTAAGTCAAAACTGTAGCGGCAAAACTACCATTGATATAAAACATTTAGCAAAAGGAATTTATAATGTAAGTGTTATTTCAGATGGTAGGGTAGTGGGTAATAGTAAGGTTGTGAAACAATAAGAATTACATTATTATAGACATACGTATTAAAACGGCAAAATCTGAAAAATGGTTCTGCTGTTTTATTTATCTTGTGATGACACAAAAAAAAGATATCAAAATCTTAATTAAATATTGTAATTAAGGAAAAAAATTGTAATTTTGCGTTTTTAAATTCTGATAAAATTTTCATTATGAAAACAGTTGTTGTACAAATAAAGAATGAAAGAGCGTTTCGTCTTCTTGAAAATTTAGAAGCGTTGAATGTAATCAAATTATTGGAACGTATTCCATATTCTCAATCAGTCAGAGAGATAGGCAAAATTTCAGATAGATCGGCTCGTTTATCGGAAATACGCTCAATTACAAAAGATATACACGTTGATTTAACCAATTTTCATTTCAATCGCGATGAGGCAAACAACTTTGATAATTGAGACATTTGCATTAGACACTAATATTCTAATTCATTTAGAAGGAAATGACGTTTCAAAACGTAAGATAGCAGAAACATTGTTGTCATGCGATCCTATAATACCGGCGCAAGTAGTGATGGAATTTATTAATGTAACTCGCAGACTTCGGAAAATTCCTAAAAATCAGTTGATTGACGAGGCGGTTGCGTTATTTCGTCATTGTTGGATAGCACCAATAGTACAATCAACACTTGACCTTGCTAAAAATCTTATTGACAAATATGATTTTCAGATTTTCGACAGTATTGTTGTTGCATCTTCAGTCGAAGCTGGTTGCAATATCTTATATTCTGAAGATATGAAGCATAACTTGCTGGTTATGAAACAACTAAAAATAATTAATCCATATATTTAACACTTGGTGCAAAAGTTTTCATATAATTTATAAAAAAAAGTAAGTATCAAAATCGAAAAAAAGAAAAAATATGCGAACCTTGAATATTGCTATTTCTGATATTGAATACAGAAAATTTGGAATTCCAAATGAACAGTTAAATTTTACAGATTTTGTAGATATTATTGGCAAAGAATTGATTCGTCAGAACTTAAATAGTTGTGTGGCATTGGCTGAGGAATACGGTTTGTCGACAATGACGATGGAGGAAATTAGTAACGAAGTAAAAGCCGTAAGACAATATGCAAAAACTAATAATTGATACCAATGTTTTGTTTTTCCTGTTTACAAACATACACAAATTGTAACTCCAAGAGATTATTGGTTAATTTATCAGTATTTAAAATACTAAAAAATAATGAAAATTTTGTGAAATAAAAAAAAAGTGCTACTTTTGCAAAAAATTTTTTCTGAAGATTGATTTTCTAATAAAGTTGTAAAAAAAATATGGTAAAAATAATGTACAGAATAGGATGCATTCATTTCAATGAATTCAATGCATCGCCTAACGGAATGCTCTCATTTACTCATTCACTTATTCACTCATTTACTCATTCACTGAAAACTGAAAACTAAATACTAATAACAGAATATGAAAAATCAATTAAAAACATTAGCATTTGTCATCATTATGGTGACAGGATTAACTTCGTGTAAGGATTTTCTTACTGAAGAACCCAAAGGGCAATTGGCAAGCCTCTATTATTGGCAGAGTGCTGCTGATTTAGATGGCGCTATTAATGGGCTATATGGTAACTTAAGAGCTACTTTTGCTTCGGAGTATAGCAATGGCGCCAATTTGTATGCAGGCGATGATATTGACTGCAATCCGATAGGCATTAATCTTGGCGCATTTAGCCGCTACGATAATGACCCTACAAACCTGTGGCTCAATAATATATGGCAAAACACTTGGAAGTGCATCAAAAATTGCAACTTCATTATCAACGGTGCTCCTAAAGTAGCAGAATACGGCGTTTCTAAGGAAGAGATTGATTTTACCCTTGCCATTGCTCATTATTGGAGAGCATATTTCTATTTTTACCTTGTCCGCTCTTGGGGCGCAGTACCCATAATGCTTGAGGCTGAAATAGATTATAACAAAAAGTTAAATTCTATGGAAGAAGTGTACGACTTGATTGTTAGCGACTTAAAAATCGCCGAAGGAGCAAGGATAAATTACGACAAAGTACCATACGTCCTAAATGGTAGAAATACAGTTGTTGGAAAGGCAGGCGCAAAAGCAACATTGGCGTACGTTTATATGGCTATGGCAGGATGGCCCCTTAACAAAGGGACTGAATATTATCAACTTGCCGCCGCCAAAGCAAAAGAGGTAATTGACGGAGTGGAAAACGGAACCTATAATTATGCATTATATGACGAACACTGGAAAATTTATTCGGTAAGGCCCGAATATAATTATAATCATATAGAAGTATTGAACGCCGTCTATTATAACCGAGATACAGGCGGACAAGGTAATGTGTGTGCAGATTACATCAATGAAATAGCAGATGGATGGGGCAACTCAAATGCCGAGATTAAATTTTGGTGTGATTATCCCGAAGGACCGCGCAAACAGGCTGCTTACTTTCCCAAAATGTATCTAATTGGTTTGAGTGATACACTAGGTTTGCTCGATTGGTGGTATGATACCAACCCTCCCAAGCGGTTGCAAGTTCGACCATGTTTTATGAGAACAATTGAAGGACAAATACGTGGTACTGATTATGATTGGACAGATCCCGGTAAACCACATAGTACGAGCGGAGATAAAATCGCTAAGATGGTTCTATTATCGGAAGTTTATTTGTGGTATGCCGAAGCGTTGGGTCGTTCAGGGCAAACCAACCAAGATGCCGTAAATTATGTAAATATGATTCGAAACCGTGCCGATGGTTTTGGTTGTGTAGTTGACCGTTCAACGGTGGGAATACCCGAAGGCGATCACGTTGAACATTATACAAACATATACCCCGCTGGCATGACTGCCGAAGAATTAGCAGAAGCGGCTTATGATGAGCATGGGTGGGAAATAGCAGGAAATTATGCAGGTACCATTGCTGGAAGATATTGGGATATGCATCGTATGTATCGCGTAAAAGCACATTTCGAAGAAAGAGTTAGAGACCCAGAATACGAAGTTGCGCCGGGCGTTTTCAGAAGAATGGGAGGTACACCCACCACGGGAAGTTGGAGTGACGACAAAATGTGGTTACCTTATCCGGCTGACGACGTGATGCTTAACCCAAATTTGAATAATTAGAAAAATAATGCTAAATAAAAATCTATGAAAAAGAGAATTTTTTTAATAGTATGTCTGCTCGCTGCCCTGAATATTTATGCGCAAGAGTACGTCTTAAAAAAAAGTATTAACGGTAAATTTGGATATGTAGACCAATCCGGTAATATTGTTGTGCCTTTTGTACATAAAAAAGCAAGTTCTGCATATAAAGCAGCCACTAAAACAATAGCTAAAGAAAAATTAGCTAAATTGGAAAAAGAGACCCGTAAAACTATCAACAATTCTTTCGCCATTTTCGAAAACTATTATGTTGAATCAAAAATTAACACGTGGCAAAAGAAGGGTGAGTCTGAAACTTATGACGAATGGCAAGAGAGGGTAAATGTTGAAACACGTAAAGAAATGTCCCAACAATATGCCAAAGAAGCCGAGAGACTCTACATCGCCGAACAGACAAAAAAATATCCACCTCTAAATTTGACTTTAGGACAATATGATGCTGAAAATGAAACTTTTTTAATTTCGGACAAAATTTCAAAAAATGAGATGATTCTTTTTGTGCCTCGAGAAAAAGCCCTTTATTTCAAAGAGTCCTGGGCACAAATTGTTCCACTATCGCAATATGTTATCGATAATAGCGAAATAGTTTTTACAGGAATAGATTTTTTACTTCCACAAGGAGATATTTATAAATATAAAACAGATGAATCTTTATCTTATTCAGTAGGAACAAGTTATTTGATGCTGGGTAGTAAATCTGACGTGGCATTGAATATTCATAAAACAGATTTAAAAAACGACAAAATTTTTGCTGTAATTATTGCCAACGAAAACTATCAGTACGAATCAAAGGTAGATTTTGCTTATTACGACGGCGAAACATTTAAAAACTATTGTATTAAGACGTTAGGAATACCAGAATCTAACATTTGCTTTTTTATAGATGCAACTTATAGCAATTTTCGTACCGCAATAAATTGGTTATCAGACATTTCGGAGGATATGCCCAATCAAGCTAATATTATTTTTTATTATGCAGGACATGGAATTTCTGACGGAAAAAACGCATATTTTTTGCCAGTTGACGGCTCAAATTCCGATACACGTAGCGGTTATAAGGTAAATGACTTCTTTTCACGTATTGGTACATTACAATTCAAAAATGTTATTCTCTTTGTTGATGCCTGTTTCAATGGTGCGCAGCGTAACGGCAAGATGTTCTCAACGGCACGAGGAGCCACAACAACAGCCCACGAAATGAAAATTTCATCTAAAATGATTTTGTTTTCAGCCTCTAATTCAAATGAAACAGCATTTTCATATCCTGAAAAACAGCACGGTATGTTCACCTATTTTCTTCTGAAAAAATTGCAAGAAACCAAAGGAAACGTTTCACTCGGCGAAATGAACGAATATATTTCTGAAAATGTGAAAAAACAATCCCAATTAATTCATAAAAAAATTCAAACTCCTACCGTAACTACTTCGCAGGAATTAAGTGATATCTGGGAAAAAATAAAAATAATACCAAACTAACTATTTGAGAAACGATGGTTATATAGGAGCAAATGTCTATACACTCTTTAGATGCCTTACTTGGTCGCACATTTCCGAACTAATTGCAACAAAATATGACAATTTTCCAATACGGAGAGAAAGAAATTGAATATTTGAAGAGAGCCGACAAAAAGTTAGCGTATGTTATTGACCAAGTAGGCTTGATAGAACGTGCGGTCAATCCTGACCTTTTTTCTGCACTTGTAAATTCAATTGTAGGTCAGCAAATTTCGACCAAAGCGCACCATACAATTTGGGAACGAATGAAAAAAGAATTAGGGATAATTTCCCCTGCTGCCATTGATAGTCTGCCATTAGAAAAAATACAACAATTTGGCATTTCATTTAGAAAAGCGGGCTATATCAAATCGGCAGCGCAAAAAATCATAACCAAAGAATTTGATTTACAGGCACTTCATTCAATGTCGGATAAAGAAGTTTGCACTAAACTTTCCGAATTAAACGGTATTGGCGTTTGGACAGCCGAAATGTTAATGATATTTTCAATGCAACGCCCAAATGTATTAAGTTACGGAGACTTGGCAATTCATCGAGGGCTGCGACTTGTCTATAACCACCAAAAAATTGACAAAGAAAAATTCAACAAATATTGGAAACGCTACACGCCTTACGCATCAACCGCAAGTTTGTATTTGTGGGCAGTGGCAGGCGGCGCAATTGAAGGAATGAGAGAATAGGAAAGCGGATAGATGCAAAAATAAAGTCCCAAGGGTATGGGCAAATATATGAAATATATTAAAGTAATTTTTAGAAGTTTTTTTGTAAGCGTTTTGATAGTATCAACATTATTAATGACTACATCTTGATTCAGGGTGAATATGAAGTTCATACCTATAAAGAAGATGATAAAGTCTTGAAATACATAATTGTTGATTAATCTAATGATAATTAACCGATGTAAAATGAAAAATTTATTATTTGTTTTTGTTGTATTATTTTGCAGTTGTGCTTGGTCACAGCAATCTAATATTGAATCGAAAGATCAATATGACAGTGACTTCTATCAGTATATTATACCATATAAACAAACTGAAATAGATAGCATTATTCTGAATAATGATTATACAATTTTTTTTGCATGGACTGAGTGGTGTGGTGGAGGGCATTTTCATCTTAAAGAAGATTTATTTCCATTTTTGAAAGTAAAACCCAATAATATTGGAGTTGTTTCTCTATATTGTGGCTCTACTGACAAAGCAATTGCATTGCTTAAGGAAAATGATTGCAGATATCCAGTTTATTTATTGTCAGATTCTTTTGGTGGTTTTGACAAAATAAAATTTAATAGGTTTTTTAAGAAAATATTCAAAAATTACAAATCGGTTAATTATGTTCCCATTGTAATTTTATGTGACTCTCAAAAACAAATTTTGAATTGGAATAAAGTCAATAAAGATTATGATGGTATTGGAAGTGCTATTTTGTTATTAAAAAATAAATATTTTTTCGATTTTGAAAATGATTGATTATTGATTTTAATAACCAAATTAGTTTAAAAGTCTTTGCACTCTCTTTTTCGAGAGCGCAACGACTTATCTTTTCATCATCATTGAAGAAACACCAGCACCATACAGTGAGGTTTAGCGCAAGCGGTGGTGTAATCCCGCATAAAGTGATAAAGGGAAAGCTATTTTTATAGAACAATCAATCTGAAATCATACTGCATATTTTATACAATAAAATATGCAGTAAATACGTTTTTGATTTTGAATTACTGCATATTTTTTTTACTTTTGTATGCAGAAAAAAATAAGTAGATATGAGAAAATTTGATTATTCGTTTCTAAAGAATTCATTATTGCCGGCAAGTTTGCTTGGCATTACTAATAGCATTGCCGAACTGAAAGCACTTGACAAAATCCGCAAACGTGATTTTCAAGAGATTTTTACAAAATTGGAAAGTTTAGCCAAAGTACAATCGGTCAAAGGCTCAAACGCCATTGAAAATATCATTACCACCGACAAACGTATTGAGGAAATTGTCAATCAGTCATCTGCCCCACTAAACCACAACGAACAAGAAATCGCAGGTTATCGTGATGCGTTGAACGCCATTCACAGCGGTTTTGAAAATATTTCGCTTGACGAACAAAACATTTTAAATCTTCATTCGGTCTTACTTTCTTTTACCGAAACAGGTGGTGGAAACTATAAAACTTCCGATAATGTGATTTTGGAAATTGACAGCGACGGCAATCGAAAAATACGGTTTATGCCTACAAAAGCCACCGAAACACAATCGGCAATGCAACAACTTGTTTTTGCTTTTATGGACGCAAACAGTGACAGTGGAATAAACAAATTGCTTTTAATTCCGTGTTTTATTCTTGATTTTTTGTGCATTCACCCATTTTCTGACGGAAACGGAAGAATGTCGAGATTACTTTCTCTACTTTTGTTATACAAAGCAGGTTTTGACGCAGGGAAATATATTTCTTTTGAAGAACAAATCAATAAAAATAAAAATTCTTACTACGAAGCGTTGCGAAAATCTTCTGAAAATTGGGAAAATAACGCAAATGATTATTTGCCGTTAATCGAAAATTTTATTTTTACGTTACTCATTTGTTACAAAGAACTTGACAAGCGATTTGCCCTAATTCATTCAAAAAAAGTTTCAAAACGAGAACGAGTTGAGCAAACAATACTTAGTAGTTTGCTGCCCATCGGTAAACGAGAAATTAATTATATTTTGCCCGACATTTCGGCAACGACCATAGAAATGGTTGTTTCTCAAATGATTAAACAGGGAAAAATAAAAAAAATCGGAACATTTAAAGATGCAAAGTATATCAAAAATTGACAGAAAAGATAGTGCGGCACAAACACCGGCAACCAACGAGGCGATTTAAAGCAAGCGGTGGACGGGCGTGAATGTCGGCAATTCTGTTTCAGCCGTTATTTTGACATTAAATAGAGACATCACATCCTCAGATTACCTGACCTCTCAGGAAATCAAAATGTCACCTTTTTATGAAATATTTATCAACCTCAGTTTTCCACATTCCGCTATGAATGTGACGCTTGGTAGAAAATAATTTCAAAGCACAAAAACGGTTGTTTGTATGGCTATTTTTCTACCAAGCGATGCATTCATTTTCGACAAGCTCAATGCATCGCCTAACGGAATGCAAAAAACCAAAAAGTGGGACATTTTGGTTTCCTCAGCAAAAATAGATTTTTCCTTATAAAATAACAAACAAAAAAAAGTTTATGAGGTAAGGAACTCTGAACCTATTCTTCCTCTTTATTGGAGAAGTTATTTTTTTCATGTTCTTTATGCAAATGAAAAGTTTGAAGTTCAAGAGTTAGGAAATCTGACTTTCAACAAATTTTCAATTCATCATACCCTCTCAAAAACAGAATTAACTGATTTAAAATATTTTCAACACCACCTTTTACGTCAGATTCAATATTTAGTGGCATTACGGGGTCGTGTAGTGATAGTCGGAGTAAAAACCATCCATTTTGGTTATGCGCATTGCAGTTTACTCGTATTCCCTCGTGGTTGTCGGGTACAATTTCCCAATCTTTTTGATTTTCAACAAATTTTGCCAAATCTGCAATAATTATTTCTCCATATTGTTTGAAATCAGGATTATTGACTGTAATTCTGATTTCTCGACTTTCTACGGGAGATTTTAGTTCGGAAATAAGTGATGTCAACGTTTTGCCTTGATGTTTCAGTTGTGCCATTTTTATTAATATTTTGGCAACAAGATATGCGCCATCGTCAAGGAAATAGTTCTCTTTAAATGCCGCATGACCAGAAGTTTCGATGGCTAAACAACAATTTTCGCCTGTTTCATTTAGTCGAATTGCTTCGTTGATAACGTTTTTATAGCCACGTTTAAAACGATGATGTTTACCTTTGAGGTGTTCATTGATAAAATGCGATAAACCGTTGGAAGTAATTGAATCTGTAACGATGGTACTTTTTGGGTTTTCCTCAAGAATAATTGCTGATATTAAGGCAATCAATGTATTACGGTTGATGGGAGTACCATCATTAAAAACTAACCCTGCTCTATCTACGTCAGTATCAAATATTATGCCTAAATCTGCGTTAGATTCTTTTACTTTAGTTACAATCGAAACCATTGCACTATCATCTTCCGGATTTGGGGGATGATTCGGGAAAAGACCGTCAGGTATTAGAAACTGACTGTCAGAAACATCTGCACCTAATACTTTCAAAACATTTTCTGCAAAAAAACCACCCGAGCCATTTCCTGCATCAACAACTATTTTTATTCCTTCTAAAGGGTTGTCAAAATTTTGAGTATAATCCACGCGATAACGAATCAAATTGACCAAATAATTTGAGTATTCAGCCATAAAATCTCTTTTATAATATACTCCTCTTGGATAACATTTTGGAAAATTTGCCTCTTCAGCAATTTTCAAAATTTCAGTAATATCTTTTTTGTCTAAACCGCTCTCTTCTGTAAAAAATTTCAAGCCGTTGCGGTTAAAGGGCAGATGGCTTGCAGTAATCATAACTCCACCATCCATTCTGATTGAGCCAATTTTAGTACTCATAAAAATTGCGGGTGTTGAGGCAATTCCAAAGTCGTAAACATCAATTCCTTGGGTCAAAACTCCCGAGGTAAAATATCTTTCCATTTCTGGACCAGATAACCGAGGATCCATTCCTACTGATATTTGTAGTTGTTTTTTTGTAGGATTGTGGTTTTTTAGCCATATAGCGAATGCTTGTCCTAAACATTTCACGACATCTGAGGTCAGGTTTACAGGCTCATTTTCAACACCTTCCATTGCAACACCTCTAATATCTGAACCATTTTGCAGTTTTTTCCATTCCATATTATTATGTTTATTTAAAATTTTTCTAATTTATTATTATTCTTATTTGCGGTGTGATAATAAATCCCTAATGTAATTACGCCAAGGTATACCTCGACTTGGCTCTGCAAGCATGTCTTGTCACTACTATTCTCATAAATAACCACTAACCACTAACCACTAACCTCTAACCGCTAACCACTAACCACTAACCACAAACCACTAACCACTAACCACAAACCACTAACCGCTAACCACTAAC
>Ga0099364_10003963_pt1 | contig 22603 bp, 21 predicted proteins | sample TergutTh196P3_FD_73070 | JGI IMG/M metagenome (GOLD analysis project Ga0099364, IMG submission 73070) | Microcerotermes parvus P3 segment gut microbial communities from Pointe-Noire, Republic of the Congo - Th196 P3 | ecosystem: Host-associated > Arthropoda: Insects > Digestive system > Gut ...
AACGCGATGTTTATCATGTCACCGGAGATAGGGCTGTCGCTCTTCGGGCAAGCCGCGTTGGGAGAGTATTTCAGAACCTTCATGGTATACGGAGTAATAGGGGTCGCTCTTGGACTTCACGTGTGGAAAGCGAATAAGAAGAACAAAATAGTAATGGAGTAAAACACCTCCAAATGTACGTGGCAGAGGCGGGCAATCCGTCCGTTTTTACCCAAAGATTGAAAATAATCCAAGGGAGGCGGCCATCACCAGTACGCCGGCAATCAGATCGCCGATAAAAACCGATAAAAACGCCTTGTGAAAAGGCATCTTCAGAATTGAAGCGATGGCGGAACCGGTCCACACGCCGGTTCCCGGTAAAGGAATGCCCACAAAAATCGCCAGCCCCCAGAATTTAAGAAGCTCTTTTTGCCAGGCTTTTTTATCGGAAGCGGCGATGGTTTGTTGATTCGCCGCAAATTTTTCAGCTTTTGAGACAAATTTTCTGTTCAAAAAATTTGTCAGCCAGGGAAAAAGTTTTTTCTCTTCCAAAAAATTGAGCACCCAGGCAAAAAGCGGGATCACCAAAAAAGCAGGTATGATAGAGCCAACAACCGACCAAAAGAACACGGACAACGGCTGCATACCCAATAAAAGAGCGGCTGGAATAGAGCCGCGAAGCTCAATTAACGGGGTGAATGCAATCACCACTGTATAAACAATAGGGTTTAGGTCAGCCAGCCACTCAAAATACGGCAAAAGCATTTCACGCATGATTATGTATTGTAACACCTAACATCGCGCACACCGTCAAAAGACGATCATGCCCGAGGATTTCGGTGTAAATTCAATCTTCATAATGCCCTTTGCAAGAAATAATTCGCAGCGTTTGATTTTCGCCGGCCATGTATATCAGCCTGTGATACTCGTCGATTCGCCGGCTGTAAGCCTTGCGGGTTTTTAATGCTTCCGGCTTGCCAATGCCCGACATCAACCCATTACGCCGGATATCCTTAATCAGCGCATTGATGCGATCAAATATCTTTCTGTCTGCCGTCAACCACTCCAAGTACTCTTCCCATGCTTTATCTGAAAAACTCGGATCATGCATTCTTTATCCATTCTTCCCATTCGGCAAACGTCATACTCACGACCTCGCCTTTTTCGTGCTGTTGAAGCGACAAGTCGATCTTCTCCATATACTCCGCATTACGACGCGCTTTCGCCTCCTCCGGAGTTTCGATTTTTCTCTCTTCCAAAGCTATAGTTGTCATGTTTATCACCCCTTAACACCATGCTCAACATCAATGCGTCTATTATACGTTAATGAGGAGGCATAGCGCAAACCTACCTCACGGGAGGCTGCGCGAAAAGCGGATAGAAACGGACGGGACGCGATGCGCGCCCCTACTCACTCCAAATCGCTTTCTCCGCGAAATTTTCGACTCCCGCGCGATACGCGGCAAGGCTTTCGGGGGAGCTGTTTATTTCCAATCTGGACGGGGAACCGTCGCTTCTTTGGATCTTATTCCACCACGCCACCGCTCTTATCCTCGGGTAATTGCCGGAATTTACTGAGCCGTACGCGTCCGATATCCACCGAGCTTTCGCCGATCCCTCCGGCGCGCCGAGCTCCAGCACCGCCAGGGGTTTTGCGTCGGAGAGAGCGCTCATTCCGGGATAGATGTGCTTCATAATCTCGTCGAACGGTTTTATATCCCCGTTATCGTCCGGCGTTCCATAAACGCTCACGCCGATCCAATCGATCCATTCGTCGCCTGGGTAGTAATAAGAGGCGGAGTTCCATGGCTCGGCGGGCGCCGCGGCGGCCGCGATGTGAAACACCCACGTCACTTTGTCCGCGCCTCGGCTGCGAAATATATTTATCACACGGCGGTAAGCGTCCCTGAACCGTTCCGGCCCGTCGGGGCTGCCGGCTTCGCCGTAGCTGTCCCCGTCTCTGCCGTTCCACGCGCCGTTCCACGGAAACCAGGAGCCGTTGACCTCCGGGCCGAATTCCATCATTATCGGAAATCCAAGATCGCGAACCTCATCGGCGCAGGCGGCAAGCTCCGAGTCGAAATCGCCTCTCAATATCCTCTCCAGCGTGTAAATCGGCTCGGGTTCTCCCTGGCGCAATGTGCTCCACGGCATAATCCCGACAAGCGGTATCACTCCCCCGCCGTTTAATACGCGGCACTGCTCGGATGGAAACTTGATTCCGTCCGTCCAATGCCACGAAAAATAAGCCCAGACTATTTTCTTATTGGCTAGAGATTCGAAATGACGCACGCCGCTCACGCTGACGAGATCGGCGGTGAAACCAAAGTCGGGATGAGCCGAGTGATAAATTCCGCTCTCCGGCGGCGCGAGCTTTACGGAAGCAAATACCGGCGAAGCAACGCAGAGCGCCGTCATCGCGGCAAACAAAATTACCGCGCTTGTTTTTGCAAAGAAATTCATCTTATTTCAAACCCGCTTTCGCCTTCAACAATCATCTCCTCGGAGACTGAGAAGCCCGTCACTCTGGCGTACGGCGAACCGGTTCGGCACCAATCCTCCATTTCGTCCACCGCTCCGGGTTCGCCCTGAAAACATAGCTCGACTTTGCGATCCGGAAGATTGCGCACCCAACCTGTGAGTCCGAGCTCGCCGGCCCGCGAGCGAGCGCTCCACCTGAAACCGACGCCCTGCACCCTGCCCGCGACAAACACGTGCCTTCGCGATAATTTACCGAGCTCCGCCATAACGATACTCCCCCTTTTATGCTCCGGTCGCGATATAATCTATTATGCATGTGAAAAAAATATCGCCTTATATTGCGCGATATTTTTACGCAAATTATTCTATCATCTACGGGGGAGGTTCTCCAGAATTGGAACCACGCATAACGTTTGTGACCGGCGGTTCGAGGAGCGGAAAGAGCGCGTTCGCGGAGAGCCTTGCGAAGAGAAGCGGGCAGGTCGTATATATCGCGACCGCGAAGGCGGGCGACCCGGAGATGTCGTCGCGTATCGCCGCGCACAGGTCACGGCGTCCGGCGGAATGGAGCGCGTGGGAGGAAGACGTCCTCACGCTGCCGGACGAGATCCGAAAAATCGCGTCCGACTATGATACATTGCTGCTCGACAGCTTGACGATGTATCTTTCGGCGGCTTTGTTCGCGCTTCCCGAAGACGCCTGCGAGGACGAGGCGCTGTGGAAAGCGGGCGAGGAAAAAATTCTTGAAAGCGTTGGAAATATTTTTGACAGATTCGCAAACTCCGCCGTCGGGACGGACAAGCGCCTCATCGCAGTGAGCGACGAGGTTGGGTGCGGAATAGTCCCTCCCTATCCTATGGGCAGGCGTTTTCGCGACCTGCTGGGCGCGGCAAACCAAATAGCCGCGCGCGCCGCAAATGAAGCCGCCCTTGTCGTTGCGGGAATACCGCTTTGGATAAAGACGCTCGCGCCGGAAAAATCATGAAAAAAATTTTTACGGACTTCGCGCTTGTTTGGTCTCTTATAACGAGGATACGGATTCCAAAAATTTTCGCGCCCGCGGGCTTCACTCTGCCGTCGGCGGACGCGATGATATTTTTTCCGTTGGCGGGAGGATTGTTCGGCCTTGTTTCTGCGGTTCCGGCGCGGCTTATCTCTTTTTTTATACCGCCGCAAGGAGCGGCCTGGCTCGCCGCCGCGCTTTACATCGCGTTGGGATGGAGCTTGCACCTCGACGGTTGGGGAGATGTGTGGGACGGTTTCGGTTCGGGAAAACGCGGCGATGCTTTGCGAAGCGTGATGAAGGACGCGCGAGTCGGCGCGTTCGGAGTGGCGGGAATTGTGACGGCTATAGGAACCAGAGCTGCCCTGCTTGGCTGCATAGACCCCGGACGCTGGCTCTCGGCTTGCGTTATTTCCTGCGGAGTCGGACGCTTCGGATCTATCGCGGCGATTTATCGGGGCGAATATCCCTGGTCTGAGGGAATGGCGCGGAATATTGTGCTGAACTTTGAAAAGCGTCATCTGGCATTGGCTGCTGCCGCCGCCTGCGCGATGTTTCCGGTATGGCCGGCGGGATGGGCCGTCGGGATGGCGGTCTCATGCGCGGGGGGCGTTGCATTCGCCGGCTGGGCGAAAAAAAATATGGGAGGCGTCAACGGCGACGTTATAGGCGCGGCGGCCGTTCTCGGAGAAATATTAACAATGGCCGCGTGCGCGGCTTTGGCATAAAAAGGGAGGAAAAAATTTTGTCGTTTGAGCCAATCAAATTAATTGCGTCTGACCTCGACGGAACGTTGCTCGACGGTTCGGGGAATATTCCTGAGAAAAACCGCCGCGCGGTCGCCGAAGCCATCAAAGCCGGGGTGATCTTTACCATATCGACGGGCCGCATGTATAGTTCGGCGGCGGACTTCGCGCGAAAACTCAATCTTGGCAACACGCCGATCATATGCTACAACGGCGCGATGATAAGCAACGAAGCCGGGGACACTCCGATGCACATGAAACTGGATCTGGATGTGGCGCTTGAAATGCTCGCCATATTCAAAGAGCGCGACATTTACGTGCAGTCCTACATCGAAGACAGGCTTTACGTGAAGGACTGTAACGACAATAATTTCCTGTATTATCGGGAGCACTTCGGGATTGGGGGAACGGCTCTGGGCGACCGCTTTTTCGAGCCTAGGATCGCGCCAACAAAACTTCTCGTAAGAACAAGCGGCTTCGAAGCCTCACGCGCCCTGATAAAAGAATTTTCGGAGAAATTTGCCGGACGCGTTTACGTGACCAGCTCGAACGCGGACTTCGTCGAGATGATGAACCCCGAAGCTGATAAGGGAAAATGCCTGCTCAAGCTTGCGGAAATACTTGATATTCCTGTAAAAAACGTAATGGCTATTGGCGACGGTGATAACGACGTTGAAATGATCAAGGCGGCGGGGCTTGGGATAGCTATGGCAAACGCCCGCCCGGAAACGGCGTCAGCCGCGCGCGACATCGCCCCTTCCAACGACGAGTGCGGCGTCGCCTGGGCAATTGAGAAGTATGTATTATGAATAAAGTTCTAATGATTGGGTTTGGCAATGTGGGAAGGAGCCTCGCCGCTTTGATGAACGAGCGTTCGGAACAGCAGGCGGGAATGGGTTTGGAATTCCGTGTCGTCGGCGTGTTCACGCGTTCGAGAGGTAATGTCACGGACCCCGGCGGGCTGGATACGCGAAAACTTCTTGATGATATTTCGTCACACGGCCGCTTTACGGGATCGCTCTCCGATATCACGCCGCTTGAAGCCTGCCTCAAACTCGACTATGACGTGATGGTTGAGCTGTCGCCGCTCGCCGTTGCAAATAAGGGCGAGCCTGCGGCGTCTTACATCACTGCCGCTCTTGAAAGGGGCAAACATGCCGTCACAGCGAATAAGGGATCGGTCGCTTTCGCGTACCCCGAACTGTCGCGGATGGCTCGCGATAACGGATGCCGCTTTCTGTTCGAATCGACCGTTATGGACGGCGCTCCGATATTCAATCTCGCCGACAGATGCATGAAGGGAAACGTGATAACGGGATTTTACGGCATATTGAACAGTACGACGAACTACGTGCTGACGAGAATGGAGAGGGGCGCGTCAATGGCCGAAGCAGTGCGGGAAGCGATTGAGATGGGATCGGCGGAGGCGGATCCATCGGATGACATTGACGGCTGGGACGCCGCGGCAAAAGTATCCGTGTTATCCCGCGCGCTGCTCGGGGCGGACGTCACGCCTTTTGACGTACGGCGCTCGGGTATCAGGGATGTTTCGCCCGAAATGATAAATGACGCCGCTTCTTTCGGCAAACGTCTGAAACTGATATGCAGGGGAAAGCGGACGGAGGACGGAGGAATCGACGCGTCAGTAGGAGTCGAAGAGGTTTCCTCGGGAGATATCCTCGCCTGCCTGTCGTCTCACGATTCAGGCATTTGCCTGGAAAGCGAGCTTATGGCCCCAATCATGGTCGTTCAGAAGAACCCGACACCGAATGACACAGCGTTCGGAGTGTTGGAGGATATGATAAGCATATACGCCTGATTAGCTTTTTTCGGATTCGGAGTTCACCAATGGAAGGCCGTTAAGGTGGGGCCTTTTTGGATGCGCCTCGTCATAATATCGCCAGACGCCGCGTTCGCCTGTGATGTTCCATCCCATCCCGGCAAAGAAATTTTCGTCGCCGAACTGCTCGGTGGACAACGCCGTTACGTCGCGACCATCGGTAATATACTTATTGACGCCGTTCTCATCTTTTCGCCACACGCAGTCCGATATGTTTCCCTCAGACTGCGGGCTGGTGAAACCCTTGACCTTGTGCGACAAATTGCCGAACGAGTAGCACGAGTTAATGACGACGTTACCTGCTTCGCTTTGCGTCATCACGCCTACAAAACCGCCCGCTTGAATCGTTTTGTCTTCTGATGTAATCTCGCTGATGGTATAACAATTTTCGATGTTTGTTGAACCTTCGTCACAGTGAGCCTTCCCCGCAAAGCCGCCTGCGCAGCCCTCCGATGCGACGCTCCCGCAGGAATAGCACAAATAAACCGACTCGCGCAAAACGGTTCCGGCAAAACCTCCGGCCGCTCCGCTCTCTCCGCTCATTGAGACATTACCGGAAGCGATACAGCGGGTCATCATACTGCCCGCTAAGCCTATGAAACCGCCTGCGGCGGCGTTCATACCATCGCTCACAGCCCGGACGCTACTGGAGGCTGTGCACCAGTCAAATTTGCAGTTCATCCCGCAGCCGCAAAATCCGCCGACATTACCGCAGTTCGTGCTCGTCACGATCAATCCCGCATGACAATTTTCAAAAGCGCAGTCCTTTACGGAACCTGCAAAACCGCCCACACTCGCTATATTATTCGCGCGGACTCTCCCCTGTGACTTGCAGTTAGTGAAGCGCGAATTGTTATACGCAAGACCGCACAATCCGCCCGCGGTGGTTCCCTGCTGCACGTTCATCAGTATGGAGGACACGCTGTTCTCCACACGGCTGTTGCAGGCAATGCCGACAATACCGCCGGCGTTCATCGATTCCGATTCAATCTTGCCTTCCGAGTAGCAACTCGCGATCGTGCTTGTTTCGGATTGACCGACCAGACCGCCGGCCACCGCGCCGCTTCTGATTCGGAAATCTCTCACGTAGAGATTCTGGATAACCGCGTACATAATATATCCAAACAATCCCACGCTCCTGTTTCCCTGATTTCCTATCTCAAAATTGCTTATGGTGTGTCCGCCGCCGTCCAGAATTCCTCCAAACTGGCGTTTTTCGAGAGGCCCCACGCAATACCCGATTGGAGTCCACTCCATACCCTCCATGTCTATGTCGCAATCTATCCTGAAATACGATCCGCTGTAGGACGTTCCGGCGTTTACGCTCTCCGCAAGTTTTTCCATTTGGTTCTTACTGGAAATAATGAACGCGGTTTCAAGTGATAAGCCGTCGCCTCCGCCGAAAACAACCGACGGCGTATCGGCCTGTAACTGTTTGGTCTTCGGATTATTCTTGATTCGATTTGCCATTTGAACCTGATTCCAGACCCTCAGTCTGACAATTTCGGGAACGCAAGTCTTGGATATATAATCCGAGGCTCCCATGGAGAGTCCCTTCTCCTCGGCTTCTTCATTTGTAAGCCCGGTAATGAAAATAATGGGTATCGCGCTTGTCGCTTCGGAATTTTTCAGCTCGGAAAGAACGTCATACCCGTCCATTTCCGGCATGAGAATATCCAGAAGTATCACGTCCGGCAAGTGTTGATTCGCCAGCTCAATTGCTTCCTGCCCGCTCTTTGCGGCATAAATCGTATATTCAGAGCTCAGTATTTCCGTAAAGGCCATAATACAGGCGCTTTCATCATCTACAATGAGCACGCGGCTTTTTTCCGTTTCTTCCACTGCCTTACTCACTCCCTCGCTATCCGAGTTTAATCGGGGGGGTCAATTTTTACACGGTTCGCCGACCAATGTGAACGGAACTTTATGGTGCTCCGCTATTTTACGGATTTCCGTCTCGGTTTTATCAATCACGGGAATGCCTTTCTCAAGTTTTTCCCTCGCGCTTTCGTATTCCTTTTCACCGTGCGTGTAAATACGCGGCTCCCCTTCACATTTCGGGCTCTCGCGCAATTCGCGCAAAAATTGCGAAAGACTGGCTTTGATGGAGTTTTTGTCGCCGAAGACGCCATAGTCAATCGCCATGAAATAATGACAGATGTTGTTTTCTCCCGGCTTGGTCGCGACATAATTCGAGGTCATGCCGGAAGACAGGATGGCGGTGAAAATATCGACAATGGCGGCGAAACCGTAGCCCTTATGCCCGCCGTACATCTCGCTGGTACCGCCAAGCGGCGCGATGCCTCCGCCAAGCTTGTTTATTATGTTATGCAGGACTTCGCTTGCGTCATGGGTCACATGCCCCTTTGCGTCCACGGCCCAGCCGTCCGGCAGCGGTTTTTCTAGTTTATTGAAGACCTCGACCTTGCCGCGAGTTACCACGGAGGTCGAAGCGTCGTAAATAAAATTCACCGGGTCGGCAGGGAATCCGACGGCTATAGGGTTTGTTCCCAGCATGGCGTGACGCCCGAACAACGGTACGGCAATCGCCTCGGAGTTTGTCATGCTTATACCGGCCATATCTTCCCGCACCGCCATGTCGGCGTAATAACCCGCAATTCCGTAATGGTTCGAATTTCTCACCGAGACCATGCCGACGCCGGATTTTTTCGCCTTCTCAATTGTAAGGCGCATAGCTTGTACGGCCACGGTTTGACCGATACACTTATTCGCGTCGATAACCGCCGAAACGGGCGTCTCGTGCACTACTTCGGGAACTGCGCCGACTGATACCATTCCGCTCGTAATCTCCCGATGGTAGCGTATCATGCGCTGCATTCCGTGAGATTCAATACCCCACAGGTCGGCGCGCAGTAAAACGTCGGTTATGGTATGGCTGTCTTGCGCGCTGAATCCGTAACAACTGAAAATTTTCTCGCAAAAATCCTTCAATTCCTGATATTTAAAAACACTGTACACTCAAATCACTCCCGTGTTTTAATCTGATACACCGCCTCGCCCGACATGGAACGAAAGCGCCGTCATCTTGCTTTTTTCAGGAAATATTATAGCATAACGGTGTTTAGACATTTGAATTGTTCCGCGGTATTCTTTGCCGAGACGGCTTTCGCGATAAAAATACCCCTCACAAATTGAAATGTTAAAATTCCGCCGGGCCGTAAAACGTGATAAAAGCCCGACAGGGAATTGACCGCGGCCGATGAACTATAAAAAAGTCATTGCGCTAATTTTTTGTTTGTGATAGAGTTTTATCATACAATTTATCGAAATGTTTCAAATAGTCATGTAATGAATAAACAAATCAAACAATTGATCGCAAAGGCGATTACAATAGTTGACATGATAGTATCCCGCTCCTTTTCTTTAAATAATATTCGGGCAAATTTTGGAATGCCGCGGGGCGAATTGTGATATCCGAAAAACACCCACTTGGAGGTTGGTACGGGAACATGAAGATTCCTGTGGTCGAAGTAACCGGAATCAATAAATCCTTCTCCGGTAATCGTGTGCTGGAAGATGTCGATCTATCCATATTCCCCGGTGAGATTGTTTGCCTTTGCGGTGAAAACGGGTGTGGAAAATCAACTCTCATTAAAATCATTTCCGGCGTGTACTCTTTTGACGCCGGAAATGTAAAAATAAAGGGGGCGGATTATCCGAAGCTTTCCTCTCCTCAGTCTATAGATGAAGGCATACAGGTGATTTATCAGGATTTTTCAGTGTTTCATAATCTAACGGTAGCCGAAAATATTGCCCTGAGCTACCAGGTTCAGAAAAAAAGATGGTTTATCAACCACAAATTTAACAGGGAACTCGCTCGTAAGGCTCTGGAACAGATTGGCGCCAATCTTGACGTGAACGAGGAGATAGAACATCTCTCCGTCGCCGAAAAGCAGCTTGTCGCAATCGCACGGGCAATCGTTCAGGACGCGTCGCTGATAATAATGGACGAGCCGACCACGGCCATCACTCAGCGCGAAATCGAGCGATTGTTCGAGATCATTCGCGGCTTGAAGAAACGCGGAATTTCCGTTATGTTCGTGAGCCACAAGCTTGATGAGATTACGGAGATCTGTGACCGCATAGTCATCATGCGCGGCGGAAAGGTAGTAATTGATTCGCCCGTAGCTGATTTCGACACGAGTCACATCGTATACTACATGACAGGCCAGGAGGTTTTGGAAACTCCGTTCGAGTACGTCTTTATGGGAGATAATCCCCTCATAGAGGCGGAGAATGTGACGCGGAGCGGGGAGTTCGAATCCGTATCTTTCAGTGTGAAACCCGGTGAAATTTTAGCGGTCACAGGACAGCTTGGTTCGGGCAGGACGGAGCTGGCGAAGGCCCTTTTCGGACTCACGCCCATACAGTCGGGAAAGATCAGGGTAAACGGCAGGGAAACGGTGATCTCCTCGCGAAAAGACGCGCTTCGCAACGGTATCGCATACCTTCCTGAGGATCGCCTGTCGGAAGGATTGTTCCTAAACAGATCCCTCGGCGACAATTTCAGTTCGGCAATCGTGGATTCGCTCGCGGGACTCATGGGTATCATTCCGGAAAAACGAGTCGAGGCATTGTCCGATCACTGGATGCAGGAACTGAATATGTCCAAAAAACCTTATACCACGCCGGCGAGCGATTATTCGGGAGGAAATCAGCAGAGAATTGTGCTTGGTAAATGGCTTGCGGCAAATCCGCGTATTTTTATTCTAAACTGCCCGACTGTGGGGGTGGATGTGAAGTCAAAAAACGACATACATGGAATCATTAAACATCTTGCGCATCAGGGACTCGCAATAATTATGATGTCCGACGACATCGGGGAGATAATATCGACTTCAAACCGTGTCATGATAATGAACGCCGGTAAAGTGACGGTGAATGTGCCCACGGATAGTATTTCCGAGGATGAGATTAGCCGGGACATACTGGCTTGATTGATATCTTAGTCAGGTGAAGTGACTTGAATGATACATTGAAAAAAATACTCCTCAAAAAAGAATTCCTTTCGCTGGTGCTGATAGTGTTGTTCAGCGCCGTTTTTGGGTTTGTGAACCCGGCATTCTTCACGGTCGCGAACATTTTTGATCTTCTGAAGATTTGTTCATACCCGGCCATTTTTGCTTGCGGGGTGATGATCGTACTGATAAACGGCGGCATTGATTTCAGCTTTATGTGGGTGGGAATGTTCTCCGCTTATTCCACATCGAAATTGTTTTCCATCTTGCAGCAGCAGCATGGTTTCATCGCGCCCATGATATTGATTTACATGACCTGCATCGTCATTGGGGCGGCGCTCGGCAGTTTCAACGCGCTGCTTGTATCCAAGTTCAAAGTTCCGGTATTTATTGCCACGCTCAGCTCAGCGAATATATTCATGGGTATAATGTTCCGGTTCATAGGAAGCGAATATATTTTCCCCCAACAGATGCCTGTCAGGATGATTTATTTCTCAAACCTTACGTTTTTGCGATCGTTATCGCAAAACGGGGCGGTAGGATTGCATATTTCCGCTATAGTCGCCGCGGTGGTCATGATACTCGTGCATTTTGTCATGAAATATACCCTTATGGGAAGAAGCGTTTATGCCATAGGCGGAGATATTGCTTCGACCGAGCGCATCGGTTTCAACCTGAACCACGTGAGGCTTTTTGTCTACATGCTGGCGGGAGGTATCGCCGGACTGGCAGGCGGCATAGGAGTTTCAAACATACAAGTCGCCAACCCATACGATTTTCAAGGACGCGAGATGACGGTCATAGCGGCTGTCGTCATCGGAGGGACAAGGATCACGGGCGGAAGAGGGAGTGTATTCGGCGTGGCGCTCGGCGTTATACTGACCAACATCATATCCCAGAATCTGGTATTGATAGGGATCCCCCCGGAATACAACAGGTTTGTTTTTGGGCTCCTGATATTATTTGCGGCCGCCGTACAGGCATTACAGGAAAAACTCGAGAAAAGGTAGGACGGGGGCATGAAAGATTTTTTTAAGAACTTAGACCGAAAATCCCTGCAACTCATCGGGATATCCGTTGTGCTCTTCGCGGCGATGATCTTCCTGCGCGGCGACAGGTTCCTCCGTCCGGCAAATATAAATTCCATGCTTTTCCAACTTGTGGAACCCGGGCTTTTTGCTTTATGCATCGCCATAGCTTACCTATCGAGAGGAATAGACCTCTCCGTGGTCGCGATAGCAAACCTCGTCGGCATAGTAAACGGAATATTGCTTCGCAATACCGTCGCCTCCGACGGAAGTAACGCCGTAAAAATGCTGTTAGTATGCCTTTTGCTTGCCGTACTGATTGGAGCTTTATGTGGTATCCTGAACGGTTTTTTGATAGCAAAAGTGGGAATTTTTCCCATACTTGTTACGCTTGGAACTCAAAATGTGTTCATGGGAATAGGGATGATACTGACACGCGGGCGCGCGGAGGGCAACTTCCCGAGGGCTTTGCTCGAATTTGGCGACGCGCGCGTTTTTCGCATACCCCTTCTCACTATTTTATTCCTCATTTTGTTTGTGGGGGTGTGCCTCATCGTCCATAAAACGCCCTATGGACGCAAGCTCCAGCTGATGGGCTCAAACAACAAAGCTTCGTGGTTCAGCGGTATTGATAACGTAAGGGTAACTTTCACAACTTATATTCTAAGCGGCGTTATCGCCGGACTCTGCGGCATAGTGATAATGGCGCGCTCCAATTCCGCCAAAGCCGACTATGGCGTATCGTACGTTTTCCAGGCCCTGCTGACGTGCGTATTTGCCGGCATCAGCCCTCTCGGCGGCAGAGGCAAGGTGTACAACGTTCTATTATCTCTGATTGCGCTGCAGATACTCAGCACCGGATTCAATATGCTGAGGATAAGCCCTTTGATAAGGGATTCCATCTTTGGTTTTCTCCTTGTCATATCCATATTGCTCGACTATATCTCAGAAAAACGGAGAAACGATATTCTCAATCGTAAAGCTATGAAACAAAGAGAAAATGCTGTCGGATAGGTTACGGGGAAAATTATCTTTATCAGGAGGATAAGGCTTTGGAGCGAAAAAAATACGGCGTCGGCATATTCGGAACAGGATGGATGGGAAAGGTGCACTCGAAAGGTTTCATGGCGGCGAGGTGTATGTTCTGGCCGAAAAGCCGATGGGATATAGAACTGGCCGGAGTCTGCGGTTCAAGTCCTCAAAAGGGACAAGCCTTTGCCGAACAGTTCATTGTCCGAAATTATCATTCCTCACTGGACGAGCTTCTCGCGGACAAGTCAGTCATGTTGTTCGACAATGTTACTCCGGATCGCTTGCACGTCGAGCCTACTATAGCGGCTATCAAAGCCGGAAAGCATGTGATCTGCGAAAAACCGCTCGCTCTGAAATCGGCGGACGCCAAAAGGATGTGGAAGGAGGCGGAACGAGCCGGAGTAAAGCACCTGTGCTGTTTCAGCTATCGCTTCTTACCCGCCGTCAGGATGGCGCACGAGCTTATCAGGGATGGAGAGCTCGGAAGGCTTTATCATTTCGCGGGCGCCTACTACCAGGATCAGGGCAGCTTCGAGGAAACGCCTGTCGAAAAAATATGGTACGTGTCCGGTTCGGGTGTGGATCAGGGTATAGGGACACATCTGATCGACATGTCGCGCTTCCTTATGGGCGACGATATTACGTCGGTGTCGGGAATGAGGCGTACTTATATAAAAAAGCGCGACTCGGCGAAGGGCGTCGTGGATGTGGACGCCACCGAAGGATTTTTCACGATGCTGGAGTACGGCAAGGGTACCACAGGCATTATGCAGTGCCTGGGGGTAGCCAACGGCAAGCAGAGCGAATTTTCGGTGGAGATTTTCGGCTCCAAAGGCAGCCTGAAGTGGGATATGGCGGATCCGAATATACTTTGGCTGTATCAGTCCGACACCCTCACGGCAAAAGCCAGGGGTTGGGTAAAGATCAACTGCACGGAACCGGATCACCCATTCATGGACACCTGGTGGCCAAAAGGCCATGTATTAGGCTGGGAACACGGCCATGTCAACATGTTGGCCCATTTTCTGGACTGCCTGGCGGAAGACAGGGACATCGCGCCATATGGAGCAACGTTCAAGGAAGGCTACGAAGTGAGCTCGATAGTCGAAACTATCAATCAGTCGGCCGCGGAGGGCGTAAAACTACAGGTGTCTTATCAGTAACACCAAACTGGAGGGATTAAATATATGAGTAAATTAAGAGTGGCGATTGTCGGCTTGGGATTTGGAATGCAATTTATTCCGATCTATCAGGAATTTTCCGATACGGAATGTGTTGCCGTTTGCCGGCGGGATGTGGAAAAATTAAACGAATGCGGCGACAGGTTCGGAGTAAGCAAGCGATACTCGGATTACGGCAAAATGCTCGAAGACCCCGAGATAGACGCCGTGCATATAAATTCCGATATCAATTCTCACGGATGGATGACGATCGCCGCCCTCAAAGCAGGTAAACACGTGGCTTCGACTGTGGGCATGGCCATGACCCGGGAAGAATGCGAAGAAATTGTGCGCCTGGAAGAGAGTTCCGGCCTCGTTTATATGATGATGGAGACGGCGGTTTATACCAGAGAGTTTCTTTATTTCAAAAAATTGTACGAATCCGGGAAGATAGGCCGGCTGCAATTCCTCAGGGGTTCGCATATACAAAACATGTCGATGCCGGGATGGCCGGATTATTGGTATGGAATGCCGCCTATGTACTACCCGACTCACGCTGTCGCGCCTCTGTCCGAAATTTTAAACAGCCCTGTAAAGGCGGTCAGATGCGAGGGCTCGGGCCGAATCAGGGAGGAATACGCAAAAAAACACGGCTCGCCCTTTGCCGTGGAGTCCGCGCATCTTACTTTCGCCGATAGCGACGTAAAGGGCGAGATTACGAGGTCTCTGTTCGACACGATACGCCAGTATCGCGAGAGCTTCGACTTCTACGGATCGGAAATGTCCTTTGAATGGGAGCAGTGCGTGGAGGAAAAACCGGTGATATTCACAGGATTGGAAGACGCCGAACGGGTTCAGGTACCGGACACGGACGTAATGCTGCCCGCAAGCATCGCGCGTTTCGCGCGGAAACACAACACCGCGGATCAGACGATTGCTTCCTTTATCCAGGGCAGCGATCACGGAGGTTCTCACCCGCATATGGTTCACGAATTCGTAAATGCGGTAAAGGAGAACAGGCGTTCCTGGATAAGCGCAAGAGTAGGCGCGAACTGGACAATAGCCGGTCTTTTTGCTCATGAGTCGGCGATGCGCGGGGGAGAAAGAATCGAGATGCCGGAGTTCACTCAGTTCAAGAGATAAAGCTTTGGGCACGAAGCCCATATTATTATGGAGAGGTGAAAATTTTGAAATATGTTGAAGACAGCACTATTTCGGGACGAAAATCAGAAATAGAAATTAAACTGAAAAGAGTTCGCGAAATGATGGAACAAGAGGGGCTGAACGGCGTCCTGTTGCGCCGGCATAACAATTTCAGCTGGATTACCGCCGGAGGAAAGAATTTCGTTACGCTTTATCTGGAAAACGGCGTGGCCTCGGTTCTCATTACGAAGAACGGGCAGTATGTGCTGACCGACGCCATCGAAGAGAAACGAATGAGAGAAGAAGAACTTGTGGAAGATCTCGGCTTTGAGATCGCGTATCATCCCTGGTACGAAAACCGCCTTGACGAAATGGTAAAAGAGCGGGCGGGCGATCTTAACCTTGTGGGTTGCGACATGCATCAGCCCGAGGGCGCCCGTTTCATGAATCACGTGATAAATCCGCTCCACTATTCATTGCTTGATAACGAGGTGGCGCGGTATCTTCATCTTGGCGAAACCCTCTCGGCGGCGCTTGAAGAATACATAGTAACGGTAAAACCCGGCATGACGGAACAGGAGATCACGGGCGGACTGTGTAAAGCGCTGTGGTCGCGCGGTATTGAACAGGTACTGTATCTTATCGCGGCGGACGAAAGAGCGTATGATCACCGTCACGCTATACCCACGGACAAGCCGCTCAAAAAACTTTTGAATATTTCGGTCAACGGACGTTACAAAGGATTGATTACCACTGTATCGCGAATGATACACTTCGGCGGGAAAGACGAGAAACTCGCGCAGGCGTTTGAGGCTGCCTGTGAAGTCGAGTGCCGCAGCGTGGCGGCCGTCAAAGTGGGAACAGACGATCTGAACGCGTTTTACGCCTGCCGGAAGGGCTACGAGGAGACGGGACACGCGGACATGTGGGCGTTGCATGGCCAGGGAGGGGCTCAGAGCTACTTCAATCGGGATTACATGATAACCGAATCTTCTCATCGCATAACTGTGGAAAACCAGGGATACTGTTTTAATCCGGTCATTAACGGAGCCAAGGCCGAAGACGCCTTTATCTGCACGAAGGATGGCCCGCTCTTTATAACGAAGCCGGTCAGTTTCCCGGTCATTGAGCGGGAATACGCGGGAATTCGTTTCAGGCTTCCCGACATGGTGTTCGCTGATTGACGCCGGTTCAGCCCGGCAAGCAAATCATATCGCAGCGGGTAAAACTTAAAGAATTTTAAAAGGAGGGAAATTGTTATGAAAAGAGTTCTTTGCACAGCAATAGCAATCATGGCGATGTTTGTAATGTTCGAATCCCCGTCGATGGGCGCGGAACTGAACGAGGAGATGGTTCTTGCCTTCATGCCGAAATCGGTGGGCGGGGCGTGGTTCACCCGCATGTTTGAAGGCGTCACGCAATACGCGGAAGAAAGCGGATCGGAAGTATTTCAAATCGGCCCCAGCGTCGGAGACGCCGCCGCTCAGAACCGCAACGTTCAGGACGTCATAGCGCAGGGAGTTGACGCCATAGCTGTCGTTCCATTCTCTCCCGAGCAGATAGACGCCGATCTCAAAAAAGCCAAGGACGAAGGTATCATAGTCATTTCGAGCGAGGGAACCAATTTGACCGACAGCGTCGACTACAATATTGAGCCGTTCGACGGAGCTCTCTTCGGCGCGGAGGTAGCGGATCTGTTCAACGAAAATATGGGCGGCGAGGGCGAAATAATCTTCTTCGTCGGCAGCCTTGCCAGCACCGCGCACGTCAGTTGGACGGACGGCATAGTGAACGCTTTAAAAGAAAAGTATCCCAATCTGACGGTCGCGAACGCGGGCGGCGTTTATATTGAGACCGGCAACAACGCCGCGAATGCTTACGAAAAAGCTAAGGAAGCTCTTAAGGCATATCCGAACGCCAGAGGAGCGTGGTGCCCGTCCTCCACCGACACTCCATCGATAGCAAGAGCAATTGAGGAGGCCGGCCTTGTCGGCGAAATGACGTACGTCGCGGTTGGATTGCCTAACGCAACCCGCACGTACATAAAGGACGGTTCGATATCGTTCCTTACGTCCTGGGATCCCGCCGAACTGGGCATGGCGATGTGCAAAGCGGCGGCCGCGGTCAAAGCGGGCATAGAAATTAAAAATGGCGATGACTTGGGCGTGTTCGGTTTCAGCCGTCTCATTCTGGCCGGAAAAACCATCAGCGGCAACGAATGGCGAGTAGTTACCCCTGAGAACGTGGACAACTACGACTACTAGAAACTGATACTTTTTGTTTGTACGATGTAAAACAGCCTGCTGCGAGCAAAGGGGCCGCGCTTAAGAAACTTCCGCGGCCCCTTTTTATTATATGAACATCTCCCGCCCCTGCTTACACAAAATGAAATGTTATAATTCCATCGGAATCTAAAGCCGTAATACAGGCGGCCTTTTGCGTGAGGGGGTTTATTTTGAAAATAGCGGTTCTTTGCGGGGGAATCTCCTCCGAGAGGGAGGTATCACTCAATTCCGGGTCGGCGATATCAACCGGTCTGAAGGAAGCGGGGTATGAGACCGTCATGGTAGACGTGTCCTCGGTTGCGGATTTGATCCGTGACTGGCCCGCAATCGAAGCGGATGCGGCTTTCGTCGCGCTTCACGGCGGATGGGGAGAAGACGGCAGGCTCCAAGCTGCGCTTGGCGCGCGCGGTATTCTTTACACGGGCTCGGACGCGCTCTCTTGCATGATTTGTATGGACAAAGAGAGAAGCCGCGACATTATGGAATCAAATCATATCCCGATCCCTCCGGGTATTGCGATAAGGCCGTCGGACAAATACGACTTCCGGCGAATGATTGACGACTGGGGAAAAATCGTAGTAAAGCCCGCATCCAACGGCAGCACGATTGGGGTCGTCATCACGCGCGATCCCGCCGAAGCCGAAAACGCGCTTGACGCTGTCTGGGACATCGACACAAAAGCGATAGCGGAAAAATTTATCCCGGGCAGTGAATTGACCGTCGTCGTTTTCGGAGCGGGAGACGACGCGTTCGCAATGCCGATAATCGAGATACGCCCGCATTCCGGATTCTACGACTACAAATCGAAGTACACGAAGGGCGAGACGGAATACCTGTGCCCCGCGCCTTTAGACGAGACAGCAACCAGGGCAGTGTCCGAATACGCGCGGCGCGTACACGTATTGCTGGGATGCAGGACATACAGCAGGGTCGATCTCAGATTCAACGGAACGGACGGGGGGATTTTCGTAATGGAAACGAACACGGCGCCGGGAATGACCGAAACCAGCCTCGTGCCCAAGGCGGCGGCGGCTTATGGATGGACGTTCCCGCAACTTCTTGACAACATAGTGAGGGATGCGATCGGCGAAAATCTTTAATCGAAAAAGTTCTGCGCCGCTCCCGGCCGTCCTCTATTGATGTTATTAACTGATTCGTATTTTTTTGTTAGAAAATGTGTTAATAAATGCTCTACGCAAAGAGCGGGAAAAAGGAAAACCAAAGGTATTATTCCAGATATTATTGATTTGTTAGCGCCTATTGAGCCGAAACATAACATAGCAACGGATAAAGCCATCGTCGATTTTGCAACAAAAGCGGTACTTTTCGCACCGAAATGCGGATATTCCGATATGTCTTCTCTATCCAAAGTCGATAAGCAAGACATTATTTGCCAGTAAATAATAAAAATTATTACAAGGTAAAGAGCACCCAATGCTGAACGTAAAATATTATCGAAAAAAGAATAAATAACCAGGAGATATCCAATTGTAACGAATAAATAATAATGCACACCTTCTTGTGAATATTTTTTTCGTAAAATTAAGGGAACTATAATACATAGCAAGATCGCTAAAACAAAGCACATGGATAAATAAAAATATATAACCATATTCACCGGATGTGGCGTCAATGACCAAACCCTTAAAAGAACGCGATTAGATATAGATAAATGGTAAATAACCTTCGCCGTCCAAAAAATGACCAGGTAAAATGTATAATCGCTCATTTTTTTCACGACGTTTGCGTCAAAAACTATCTTTGTTTTCTTGAAAGATAAAATAATCAGGAGCAAAACGAAAAAAATTGAAAAAAGTATTTGAATAGCGTCATCGTCAATTAACGGTGAATTAAATGTAGATAATAATATGAATATACAGACAAATAAAGCAATACGTACATTTCGAATCTCATTAATAACCCAACCTTCAAGAAGTTTATTAATTTCCGCAATGTCGGTTTTGGTATTATTCTGTGTTTTGTTTTCCGGATTATTTCCTTCATCTAAGTCTCGGCTTTTTTCGAGATTAGACATTTTACAATCACCACCCTTCGGTAATAATAAGACGGGAAGAAAGTCCGTCGAAAAAATTGTTCATATCTAAAAAACTCGACTCGTCGGCATTCGTATTTACAATAACTCCAACCGCACCCCCCGTTTATGCTGAAAAGCGCCTCTTGCATAAAATTAATTTTTAAAAAATTTTGATTAAAATATCATAAAATTTATGAAATGACAATAGATAAAAAAGTTAATTAAGGATTTAATGAGTTTTACTTTAATAACGCAATCTAATTTTATATATTATTTCCGGAAAAATTTAATAGTTTATATAAACATTATTACTTATAATATCATACGCAATAAAAAGCATGTATTTTTGATTTCGTTGCATCATCGCCGGATCATACAGCCCGGCGGCGTCCTGCCCGACCCTAAGTAAACTGAAGACGTTCCGCGGCGTTATGTTCGCCTGGGCGAGCATGGGCGTTCCGGTTTGCAAGTTAAAAGTTGAGTTATAATAAAGAAAAATTTAAAAAAGACTCGCTTTATGTCTTTATACAAGAATGGAGTGTGTTTCAGCCATGTCTATTCGTATCAGGGCAATAATTGTTATCGTTCTCACCAATCTGGTCATTATTTTATTCAGCGTTTCAGCCGGTGTTATTTCTGTGAGTAACAGCATCGAAAAATCACAGGAAACAGACCTGATGATGGCGGCGAATATTGCCGATCATTTCATCAGCAGCGAGATAGAGGTGTTAAAACTAAAAGCCGACCGAGTGGCTCTAAGTTTTATCGAATCTGAGGATACGGAATACTCGGAAATCTTAAAGAGCCGGGAAACCCTGTTCCCCGAGTTCATCGGAATGGCGATTTTTGACGCCGGCGGAGGACTCCTTGCCTCGGCGGGAGAGTTTCCGGCTTCGCCCGAAGTAATGGAGGATAAATACATAAACAGAGCGTTTTTGGGGGAAAAAGCATTTTCTTCCACCGTTCCGTCAGCAAATGGGGTCATGTTTTATTTGGCCGTCCCTCTGCCGGAAAAACAAGGACGAATACTGACTCTTACAATCCCGGGAATGCATTTTTCGGAACGGCTTTCCACTATTTATATTTGGGAGTCAGGCCATATTTTTATTGATGATGAGGAAGGGCATGTAATTGCAAACAGGCGGGAAGAGTGGGTACAGACTCGGATCAATTTTATCCACTTGTCGGAAACCGATACGCAATACGAGCCGATGGCGAGCGTAATTAAACGCGGGGTACTCGGTGAAACGGGAGTAGGCCGTTTTTCCGTTTCCGGCGTTCCCCGAATATGCGCGTTCAAGCCCATTAGAGGTTCGAATGAAGGATGGTTCCTTGGAGTTATTGCGCCTCTGCCGGAAAGCCCGTTCAGGGATATCAACAAAGGACTGATTATGGTCGGACTCGTAAGTTTGCTTCTTAACATTATTACAGCGGTTATCGTTTCTAATTTTATTAAGAAACCCTTCGAAGAGATAGCGGCTCTGAAAGAGACGGCGGAGGACAATTCCAGGTCTAAGAGTGATTTTCTTGCCAACATGAGCCACGAAATACGAACGCCAATGAACAGTATCGTGGGTTTTTCCGAGCTGGCAATGGACGACGAAATATCTCCGAAAACCAGGGAATATCTAAGCAGAATCATAGAGAACTCAAAATGGTTGCTGCAAATAATAAACGATATTTTGGATATTTCGAAAATCGAATCCGGTAAATTGGAGCTGGAAAACATTCCTTTCAGCTTGCACGAAGTATTCGCTCGCTGCCAGACGGCAACCATGCCTAAGGCTTTGGAAAATGGCGTTCAAATGTATTTTTACGCTGAGCCGTCAGTCGGCAAAAAATTGATCGGAGACCCGATCAGGCTGAGCCAGATGCTGATAAATCTCCTTTCGAATGCTGTGAAGTTCACTAACGTCGGTATGGTCAAACTTTTATCGTCTATCAAAAGTTCGACCAACAACAGCGTCACAATACACTTTGAGGTAAAAGACAGCGGCGTCGGTATGACGCCCGAGCAAATTCGCAGGATATTTGAACCTTTCGTGCAGGCGGATAACAGCACGACGCGCAAATATGGCGGTACGGGACTCGGCCTTTCCATAACCCGAAATATCGTTAAGATGATGGGCGGCGAACTGATAGTGGAGAGCGCGCCCGGTATTGGCAGCAAGTTCAGCTTTGATCTGACTTTCGATACGATCGATTCCCCCGTCGACATATCCGATGGTGAAATTTTAACCGACCAGATTGAAAAGCCTTTTTTCGAAGGAGAAATCTTGCTCTGCGAGGACAATAACATGAACCAGCGCGTCATATGCGAGCACCTCGCGAGGGTAGGGCTCAAAACCGTGGTGGCTGAGAACGGCAAGGAAGGGGTGGATACGGTGCAAAGCCGTATGAAAAACAACGAAAAGCCCTTCGACTTGATTTTCATGGATGTGCAAATGCCGGTGATGGATGGGCTTGAAGCCACGCTGGAAATATTAAAATTGGGCTCGAAAACTCCCATAATAGCCATGACGGCAAATGTGATGTCACATGACAGGGACTTTTACAAAACGAGCGGCATGAGTGACTGCGTGGGCAAACCGTTCACGTCGCAGGAGCTGTGGAGCTGCCTTTTGAAATATCTTACTCCTATGAATCGCCAAATCATAAATGAAAATCAGCTGGAGCGAACTGATGAAAAGTTGCGGCTTGAGCTGATGACCGATTTCGTTAAGGACAATCGGACTAAAATCGCCGAAATAACGAAGGCTATCGACGAAGGCGATATAAAACTGGCGCACAGGCTGGCGCACACTTTAAAGAGCAACGCGGGGTTGATTGGCAGAACCGGCCTGCAACAAGCCGCCGCCGTCGTGGAGCAGATGCTCGCCGACAGAAAAAATT
>Ga0099364_10003964_pt1 | contig 22597 bp, 23 predicted proteins | sample TergutTh196P3_FD_73070 | JGI IMG/M metagenome (GOLD analysis project Ga0099364, IMG submission 73070) | Microcerotermes parvus P3 segment gut microbial communities from Pointe-Noire, Republic of the Congo - Th196 P3 | ecosystem: Host-associated > Arthropoda: Insects > Digestive system > Gut ...
GATCAGGTCAAGGAGGTGGTATAGGTATGGGATATTTTGATTCTGTCTATGCCGCTGATTTACCGCACAGGGCTGTGACGGTTTATATGTATCTTAAGAATCGGGCGAACAAGAATAAGTCCTGCTTTCCTGCTATCGGTACGATTGCCGATGACCTGAGCCTCTCTCGCCGGACGGTTTGCCGCGCGTTGTCCGATTTGGAGCGGGCCAGATTCATCCGGCGGGAGGCCCGATGGCGTAGTAAAGGGGGGCGTTCGTCAAATAATTATTATATTGTGTAAAAGTATATTTGAACACGGAAAGCACAGCAGATTTCCTCACAAGGGGGAAATCTGCCGTGTTCATGACATGGGGAATGTGTCATGGTGGCGCAGGTAGCTAAGTATCCCCGGCGAAAATACTTAGAGCAGAAGGAAAAGAGATATCTTGCTTTAATACTCAATCAATTTATGTTATACTGTTGGATAATATGTCAAATCATCAGGCATCCGCACGAAAGGCTGGTTGACAGATGCAGGGCACTCCATTTCATGCTTATTTAACGGCACGCAAACTCGCGGGTTTTGCGAATAGCCAATCTTTGTTTCCTGTATTTGCATCCTCCTCAATCGAAGTCTATCCATACCAGATCGCTGCGGCACGGTTTGCATTGCGTTCGCCGTACATTAAAGGTTGCATCCTCTGCGATGAGGGCAGTCTCGGCAAAACCTATGAAGCTTTGCTCATAGCTACGCAAAAATGGTATGAGGGAAAGGACCGCCTACTTTTAGTCCTACCCCTCAACCTTGTGAACCAGTGGGTGGAGAAAATCGAAAACGGCTTCACTCTGCCCTATACAATATGGAATAGCGGGGATGAAATCCCTGACAGCGCTGGACTGATTATCGTTACATATGACTTTGCCGTGCGCCACGCAGATGTTATCGCGGCCCAAGTATGGGATTTAATTATTTTTGATGAAGCCGATGTGTTGTTCAAACCCGAAAATAAAACTGTATCGGTGCTGAAAGCTGCAACGGATGGCTCATTCAAACTCCTGCTTACACCAACTCCGATAACAATGATCATAATGGATATCTATGGACTGATTCATTTTATTGATGAATCAGTCTTGCCGGATGCCGATGAATTCTATAAACAATACTTCCGCGAACCTGAAAATTACCCGGAGCTGACATCGTGGGTATCGCAATTCGCCTTTCGTACACTGAAAAGTCAGGTGAGCGATTACGTTAACTTCACAGAGCGGTTGCCGCTCACGCTTAACTATGAACTAACTCCACCGGAAAAGGCGTTATACGCACAAGTTGAACGATATCTAGCTCTGCCGCAGAAAGCAGCCTATCCGCAAATGGACAAGTATGAACTGACACTGATGTTTTTTCATACGTTGTCATCATCACCGCAGGCATTCAGCAAAACCATAGACGGCGCGTTAGCGCGGCTTGATGATAGTGATGAGAAAGTGATGCTGGTCGAAATAAGGGCGGCATCCGAAGCCATTACCAGTAACGGCAAGACGGAAGCCATGTTGTCCGTTCTGAAAGATAGCCTTACAAAATTGAAGTTGCTCAAGCTACCGCAAAAGGCCGTCGTATTTGTCGACAACCTCACCACGCTCGGGTTTTTATCAAGCACGCTTGTCGCGCAGGGATATACCGTAATCACTAACAGCGAACCGGATTATGCTAGACGTTTCCGCAATGAATCCACCGCCATTTTGATTGCTACTGACACCGCCGCTAAAGGCTTGGACATGGAGTTTTGTCCAGTTGTTATCAATTACGATATGCTTTACAATGCTGTGGAAATGGAGCAGCGCATCAATCGCTGCCACAGGCAGGGGCAGAAATCTGATGTGTTGGTGATTAATCTGTTCTGCAGGGATAACTTCGCGGATGTACGGATACTGGAACTGATAAACAAGCGGGTTTTACAGTTCGATGGCATATTCGGGATGAGCGATGCAATCGTCGGCAACTTTGATGCCTCCATAGATGAAGTGCTGTCTCAGCTTCGCAAGCCAGATGTAATTGAAGATGCCTTCAAAAGCAACCTAGCCATGCACCAAGATGATAACAAGAGACTTGTTTCTCACACGGAGGATACGCTGTTTACAACGTTTACCAAGGCGATAGCCGACAAGGTAACGGTTACGCCGCAATATATAGCTGACAAGTCTGCCGCCATTGACGCCGATTTGTGGGAATTAGCACGGCGGTATTTCAATGCGCGTGATGATTATGAAATCGACGAGTACACAAAAACTATCACTCTAAAATCCGAAGAAGCGCCGCGGCTGTTTTACTATTGGACAGGCAGCCGCAATAAGCCTTATACCGGACTGAAGAAATACGGTTTGGGGCAAAACTTCAAACCCGGTAACGGCAGGATTGCACTGGCATCGGTGTTAGCTAAGGGTGTCATAGGCGAAACAGCCTGTGCCGATAGCGGTACAATTACTGTGGCAACTGATATAGAGCCCTGCGAGATTGGGCTATATGAAGTCGGCATTATCTCAAACCGCATGGCGGTCGCCAGCTATGATGTGCTTGTCGGCAAAACGCAGTCGGGCAAGACTTTGTCTGACGAGCAGTGTGCTGATATTCTGGCACTGCCTGTGACCGCATGCACAGAAGATGGCGAACCTACCTCGAACTGGCTACGCAACTCTATGGGTAGCGGCCGACCGCATCTGTTGGACAGGATTGTGCCTGCCGATATGTTGATCCAGCGGTATATATCCGAAAACAATACCGCTCAAGCCGAAGAAGTTGAGCGGGTAAAGCTCCGTGCTATGCGTAAAAAGAGTGCGTTGGAGCATTTGCTGGCAGACCTTAGAACGCAGATAAAATCCGCGAAGCAGGGTTTGTCGGCACAGTCCGGCGACAGGATGAAAGAGCTGACCATCGGCAAGCGGTTGAAGCTGCTGGAAAAAGATTTGCGCGGCAAGGAGCAAAATCTGTTCTTCGAACAGATGCGGATTGACGTAGCGGCAGAGGAAGAAATCGCGGGGATTACCTCGGCGGAGAAATATGAGGCGCGGGTAAAGCGGCAATTCGTAGTGAAGATTTTAGGAGGAACAGCATAGTGGATAACGAAAACAAAAAAGTAAAACCACCATTATTTTGGATTTTCTGCACTCTTGCAACAGTGAGCATTATCGCGACTATTATATGTTTTATTGGAATTAAAAATGGATTTAAGATAGCATATGCACCAGAATTGGATAATAATTGGATTGCAATTGAAGCTGTAGCATCGTCCATAAGTGCAATTTTAACCGCCATCGCAATTTTTATCGCAATAAAATCAAATCGAGATGCACAAACAGCAATCAAGGCAGCATTTGAGGCGAATAAAATAAGTGAACAGCAATTGGCGGAAATGGCCAAGCAAACAAATCAGGCAAAAGTGGATACCTTGAACGCAAATCACGCTTCTTTTAACGCATTACTTGCCGCTAAAGAAGCGAACGATATCAGCAAAAAACAATTGGAAGAATTAATTTATCAAAGAGAACAAGCTGATCGTCCATATATTGTGATTGGCTTGGAATCTGCCAAGTGTTCATTAATTTTCTCTATTATAAATGAAGGAGTACAGTCAGCACATAATGTTATGATACGTTTTAACGATGATTTTATTGAATCATCAGGTAGCTTCTACAAGTTTCGATTAGAAGCTATGAACAAGGCATCTATTCATATAGCCCCAAAACAGAAAGTCCTCCTTCCCTTTGCTGCATTTGGAGATGCCATAGCCAAAAGCACAGACGATATTACAATAAGATATGAATACGAAGGTAAGCATACATCGTATCAGGATTCTATCGTATTCAACATTAGCGATTATCATTGGGTTACAAATAACACAAATAAAGAGCCTATTGAAAAAATAGCGCAGTCGTTTGAGAGATTTCGGTTCAGAGATTTACAAAGAGAATTGCTTCAAAACTACAGTACAATAGCCTCTCAACAAATGAGCAACGAGATGGAGGATTCCGATAATGTCCAATAAATTCGACGGCCAGAGCCTTGACATCGAACAAGCCGAGCGAGATAAACTCCGCTCCCTATTTCCGCAATGCTTTAATGAGGGCAAGCTGGATATCGACAAACTGCTCAGCCTTTGTGGTGAATACATCGACAATGATTTTGAAAAATACAAGTTTGAGTGGAAAGGCAAGGCTGAGTGCTTTCGCATAGCCGGCAAGCGCTCCACCGGCACATTGCGCCCTTGCCCGGAAGAAAGCGCGAACTTTGATGATACGAATAATGTTTACATAGAGGGCGATAACCTCGAAGTGCTGAAACTGCTGCAAACCAGCTACTTTCGCAAAGTTAAGATGATTTATATTGACCCGCCGTACAACACCGGCAACGATTTTGTATACGCCGATGATTTTGCCGACTCGATGGCGCGGTATAAGGAAATCACCAGTCAGGCGACAAAAAGCAACCCCGAAACAATGGGTCGGTATCATACGAACTGGCTGAATATGATGTACCCACGGCTGAGGCTTGCGGCGAATTTGCTGCGGGATGATGGGGCTATATTTATTAGTATTGATGATGCCGAAGTTGATAACATGAAGAAAATTTGCAACGAGGTTTTTGGCGAGGAAAACTTTGTTGCCTGCCTGGTCTACGATAAAAACAGAAAAAATGATGCCAAATACTTCTCTGTTGGGCATGAGTATATACTTGTCTACTTCAAGAGCGTGGCGACAGTAACAGAAATGGGCATTGTTCTCCGCGCAAGCAAAGAAGGCGTAGATGAGGTAAAGGCTGAATTTGAACGACTTCGCAAGCTCCATAATGACGATTGGACTAAAGTTAATGCGGGGCTAAAAGAGTTGTATTCTTCATGGCCTAACGATGATGAAAGGAAACCATTGGCGCGGTATGCGCGAGTAGATGAACGCGGTCCATATCGTGACGATGGAAACATCAACTGGCCCGGGAGTGGAGGCCCGCATTATGATGTCATGCACCCGGTTACAGGTAAGCCTGTGAAAAAACCTGTAAGTGGTTGGAGATATTCTTATGAACGCTTGCAGGAGGAAATAGAAAAGGGGCACGTTGTATTTGGCTCCGATGAAACCACTGTCCCGCGCGTGCGAAGCAATCTTTTCGAAGCTGATAAGCAAGTGATGCGAAGCGTCCATTTTAGTTATGCGCAGACTGCAACACAAGATTTTAACAGATTTTTTGACGGCATTAGAGTATTTGAGAACCCGAAAAATGTTGATGATATAAAAAAGTTAATTGCCTATATCACTGTCCCAAATGACAACGACATCATTCTCGACTTCTTCTCTGGCTCTGCCACTACCGCCCACGCCGTCATGCAGCTCAACGCCGAGGATGGCGGCAACCGCCGGTTTATCATGGTGCAGCTACCCGAACAATGCGATGATAAATCCGAAGCCTACAAGGCAGGATACAAAAACATCTGCGAAATCGGCAAGGAGCGCATCCGCCGCGCCGGTGCGAAGCTAACGGAATCGGATGGGCAAATCAAGCTTGGCGAAGAAGCCACGCCGCTTGACGTAGGTTTTCGCGTGTTCAAACTGGACACATCCAACTTTGTGGCGTGGGATGCAACGCCGATCAATGACGATAATCTACAAACTTTGTGGAACCGTTTTGACGCGCTGGCGAATACTATTAAGCCTGACCGCTCTGATATGGATATTATCTTTGAAGTCATGCTGAAGATGGGCGTGCCATTGGATTACCCTGTGTCGCAGATTGATGTCGGCAGCAAAAAAGCCTATTCCGTCGGCGATGACTGCCTGTTGCTGGTGTGCCTTGATTCCGGCATCACGCCGGAGGATATTGAGGCCATGTGCGACCTTGCTCCCGCTAAGATTATCGCGGCGGAAGAAGCCTTTGCGGATGATACGGCACTGTCCAACGCGCATTATATCCTGCGGGACAGGGATATTGAGATGAAGTTGTTGTAAAATCATTGTCATAAAATAATTCAACGAGAAGACTTAACAATGAAGCTTATAAAGCAATGTAAGACATGTGAGTTCAATTTTAATGGGATTTGTGCAGATGGTAGCGGTGTATATAAATATGGGGAAGAAATTGTTGATGACACTGTGGAATGCGATTCTTGGGGCGTAAATTTGGAATATTTCGGGGAACTGACAACTCAGGCCCCTCGTTTCTTGCGTGAGCAGCTTGCAAGTTGCCGTATCTATTATAATGAATTTGAAGCCTCGCTTGAAGCCATTGGAAATGGTGAACCAGTAGAAATAAATGTTTTTGATGCAATAAAGACCGTTTACGGAATAAGCATGGTAGATATTGCCGTTCTGCTTGATGTGTCGTTTGGTGTTGTTTACAGAGCCAAAACAAAAGGGTTCGCTGCCAAAAGGGTAAACCAATTTGCTGATGCCCTATGTATACCAAAAGAACTCCTTGCAAAAACAACAACTCTCGATTTAGACAAGTTAAGGGAGTGTAAAGAGATTTTTGGTAAAACCTCTAATCTTGATTTGCGTTTAAAACAGATGCCGCAATGGAAAGAGCGACTCGCCCATGAGATTTCCTCTATGTATTTGCGCTGCCCTATTAATATTGCAAAAGAAATATCACGTGTGGATAAGCTGCATTGGTCTCCCAACATATCGTTAGACGAATACACGGAAAGCGAAAAAGTTTTAATTAATTACATAAACAGAAATATCAAAAAGGGGAAAATTGTGAATGAGGTAGAGTATTCCCTTGATCTAGCTTGTAAGCCGCATATTCGAGTTCTGTCATACGAAAAATAGGCGCTCTACAATGAATGCGGGGGATCAATATGGATGATTTGCTTAAGCTCGGATTTCCCTTAGCGATAGCGGCAGGCACAGCTTATATATTGAAACTATACAGCAAGGAGATTATTGGGCTCGTACCAAAAATCTTTAAAAGAATGCATAAGATATACTATTGGGAGGCCACCCCTACGATGCGCAACTCAAAAGAAGTTAATCATATATCCGAACATCTTAAAGATTATAATTTTGATATCTTAAAAGGCGATTTCGCTATTGATAAAGAGCATCAATGGGTTGAGGGTTCAGATGCGCTCATACAACAAATGCAGCGTTTTATTTTGACGGAACGCAATGACCCTACAGATCCCAAATACGTCATTTACAGTGATAAATATGGCATTGAAGAAGCTGAAACCATATTTATCGAGAAAAATACAGTTGAATTCGTGCGGCAATGCGAAAATATCGCTCTTCAACTTATAGAAAGTTTTGACGAGTGGATAGAGGTTATTTACAGTATTACCCGCAAAAAAGACTGTTTGTATATTGATTTTAAGGTGAAAGGGAACCCCAATACACTCCAATGCAAAGTACCAAATTTGCAGAAAATGCTTGCAAAAAGCAATCTCAAGGCGGTGAAAAAGAAGTGAAACTCAAATTCAAAACCCAAGACTTCCAAACCAATGCAGTCAACGCTGTCGCCGACCTGTTCATCGGTCAAAATAAAACCTCCACGACCTTTTCCATCGTGGAGGAACAGCAAGTCAACCTGCTGCAAAACGAATTTGGCGTCGGCAACGCCATGCTCATAGATGACGTCGCCCTGCTTGACAATATGAACACCATCCAGCGGCGCAACAAACTGGTTCAGACATCCGATACAGACAGCCGACAATTCTGCGTTGAAATGGAAACCGGCACCGGCAAAACCTACGTTTACACAAAAACTATTTATGAGTTGCACAAGCGATACGGCTTCACAAAATTCATTATCGTTGTGCCGTCCGTGGCAATCCGCGAGGGTGTGTACAAATCATTCCAGATTACCGCTGAGCATCTCGGCAGCCACTACGACAACGTACCATGCCGCTATTTTATATATAACTCCGCAAAGTTGTCCGATGTGCGTCAATTCGCCACTAGCGGCAACATCGAGATTATGATCATCAACATAGACGCATTCAAAAAATCCGAGAACATCATCAACCAAGCGCAAGACAAGCTGAACGGCGAAACCGCCATGCGATACATACAGGATACCCGCCCGATTGTAATTATCGACGAGCCGCAAAGCGTAGACAACACGCCAAAATCCAAAGAAGCCATAGCGATGCTCAACCCGCTGTGTACGCTCCGTTATTCGGCAACCCACCGTGAAAAAATCAACCTGCTTTACCGCCTTACCCCGGTGGATGCTTATCAAATGGGTTTGGTAAAGCAAATCTGCGTATCGAGCAACTCCATCTCCAACGACTTCAACAAGCCATATATCGCGCTGAAATCCGCATCCAACGAGAACGGATTCAAGGCGAGGATTGAGATTGATATACAAGGCACAAACGGTGTAGTTGCGCGCAAAACCGTAACCGCCAAACCCGGTGATGATTTATTCATCCTATCCGGGCGGCGTGAGCTTTACGATGGCTATTCCCTCTCTGGGATTGATTGCAGGCCCGGCGAGGAATACATCGAGTTTTCCAACACCGAAACTGTGAAGCTAGGCAAGGCGATCGGCAGCGTGGATGAAAACACTTTGAAGCGCGCCCAAATCATGCGGACAATCGAGGCGCACTTTGATAAGGAGCTCCGCTTTGCTGATAAAGGAATTAAGGTGCTGTCGTTGTTCTTTATTGACGAGGTGGCGAAATATCGCACCGCCGATGGCGGCAAAGGTATCTACGCCGAAATGTTTGAGCAGTGCTATGAAGAACTTCTGAAAAGACCGAAGTATTCGGCATTGCGCGACCGCTTCCCGACTGCCGTGGCAAGTGCCCACAACGGATATTTTTCACAAGATAAGAAAGGCGTGTACAAGAACACCAAAGGCGATACCCTCGCCGATGACGACACCTACAATACAATCATGCGCGACAAAGAGTGGCTGCTGTCGTTCGAGTGTCCGCTACGGTTCATATTCTCCCACTCCGCGCTAAAAGAGGGATGGGACAACCCCAACATATTCCAAGTCTGCACGCTGATTGAGCAAAAATCCGCTTTCACATGCCGTCAAAAAATCGGGCGCGGCTTGCGGCTGTGTGTGGATCAGCAAGGCAACCGCATTGAGGACAGGGATACCAATATTTTGCATGTAATGGCTAACGAGAGCTTTGCCGAGTTCGCCGATACCTTGCAAAAAGAAATTGAGCAAGAAACAGGCGTGAAGTTTGGTGTGCTGCAGCTCAGCCTGTTTGTTGGGCAGACGTATGAAGAAACGACTACTGTTAAAAAGGCTGTGACTGCGGAGCAGGCCGCCGAAGTTGTGGAAATGCTTAAAGTGAATGGTGTTATATGTCCTAAAAATAGTCATGTATCAAGCACATTCAGTGATGAGGAAATAGAGCAATTATTGGAGGACCAAGTTCCGGCAATACCCGCATCTGCAAAAAACGCTATTGCTTCCGTTATCGGCAACGCTTTTGATGCCGCAGAAAAAAAAGGTTATGAAAGCAGCAAGATTAATGTTGAAACCATCGCTGAAACCACCTATACCGAAACCATTACAGAAGAAAAAACAATCTCATACGAGGACGCAGCGGTGCTAATGAAATCGTTAGAGGATAGTAAGCTCATCACAAAAGACGGTAAAATCAAAGATACCATGAAAGCACAGCTTGCCGCCGGAACACTTGACTTGGGTGCACGCTTTACCCAAGCGGCTCAGAGGGCCATAATCCAAACCATTGAGTGCGCCGACGCCAGGCCGCCAATCCGCGATGCATCCCGCGAAGTTACGGTACGCCTAAAGAAACAAGCTATGCTGTCGCCGGAATTCATGGAGCTGTGGGATAAAATCAAGCAGAAAACCACATACAGAGTGCAAATCGACTACGAGTCCTTGACATCGAGTTGCATCAAAGACCTACAAAGCATGCCGCCTATCCCCAGGGCACGGCTTGTTTCGCAGACCGCTGATATAGACATACAAAACGCCGGTGTGTCGCATATTGAGCGTGAACTGCGTACCACCGACCTAAATGACACCTACGATACTCTGCCGGATATTCTACGTGTGATTACTACGGAAACACTGTTGAAACGTTCTACTGTTGGCCATATCATAAAGCAAAGCGGCCGCGGCAAAGATTTTCTGAATAACCCGCAGGCATTTACAGAAAAGGCGCTAGAGATTATAGCGCGCAACCGCCACAACCTTGCGATTGATGGAATCCGCTATATCAAGCTGGCGGGCGAAGAATACTATGTTCAGGAAATCTTTGATAGCGCGGAGTTGCTGGCCAACCTCGACCGCAATGCTATTCCCGTGAAAAATAGTGTCTATGACTATATCATGTATGACAGCGCTATCGAAAGCAGATTTGCCGAAAGTTTGGACAACGACCCCGACGTGCGGATGTTCTTCAAGATTCCCAGCCGATTCAAAATTGAAACACCCATTGGTACATACAATCCTGACTGGGCTGTGTATTTGGAGAAGAACGGTGAGCACAAGCTGTATTTTGTGCTGGAGACAAAAGGTACGACGGATTTGTTTGACCTGCGAAATCCCGAGCGGCTGAAAATACTGTGCGGCAAGGCACATTTCGCGGCGTTGGAAAATGATGTTGGATTCACTGATGAGCCTGTGCGGGATTGGCGGGAGTTTAAGACGAAGATTATATAGTGACAACACAACAGGGAGGGCGGCTCACGCCGCTCTCCCTTAGGTTAGCTAACCATGTTAAGATTTACTGCTCTGTCCTGTCCGCTAAAACAATCGGAGCCTCGTCAGCCTCGGTGTACAGTTCCTCATACTCAAGCTGGGCGGCGCGCATCATGCGTGACGCCTGCGAAACCAACTGCTCTGCATCGGTCACGGCATTGAACATTTTAAGATACATCTTTTTGTAATCCGGCACACAATCATCCTTCCGAAATAAATATTCCGGCGGCCACCGTTGTGTGATGTTAACTCTAAAAAATCTGATTGTCAAGTCAATTTTCTTCTCTGCCGTGATTTTTTCACATTCTCTACATTACGACAGGAAGTCGAGCAATACACCGCGCGCGTCCCGGCGGATACACGAAACGGCGTCAAGCAACGTTTACATAGTCGAACAGTAGGCGATGGTTGTTGTAAAAGCTGGACAAACATGATATCAATCGCACTCTTCAAGCTGTCGTATCGCCAGACTACCTTTGCAGAACCATCGTAGCGCAATCGGTGTTTGACGTTTCCAAGCGGGTAATCAAACGGTTGATTCTTGTGAAAGCAGACGAGCAACTCATACAACCGGCGGGCATAAGCAACAATCCAATCCACACGCTCTGCGTATAGCCAATCGAACAGCGGCCAGCGGCTTCCCTCGATTTCGCAGGCAATCTCCCACCTAGTTGTGATTGACATGAGGTCGCTCTTCTTAATACGGTGTGAGTATTTATCGAAAGGGAAAATTAAATCCATAAGCTCTTGGTCGGTGATTAGCTTTTCGTCAAGGACATTGCCGTCGTACAGTTTTGCGGTGGAATTATCGTACTCTTTCTCAATCTCTGCTGATCCTAACCCAAGCAGGCCGTAGCGGTTGCAGAAATCAAGGACACGAAAATCCAACATTGCGCCTGCATCTTTGCCGATGCCCAATAGCTCCAACAGAATATCGTCAGAACAAACAAAGGGGTCATATGTCGCCAGCTCACTCGGATGAGCGTCGGTGACATAGACTCCTTTTTCTTTGTGTTCCTGCAGCATATAGCAGGAGCGCCTTGTCCACTCTGTAAAATATCGTATGCCCATGAAATACTCCATTTTTGATAATAGATATATTATAACAACAATTATCACGATTGCAAATCCTTCGTTGACTAAAAATCAATTAGCAAGAAAAAGTGGAGGTTTTTTGTAAGACATGCTGACAGAAGTATGTCGCTGGTTGTAAATATCTACAAAGATTTTTCGGGAGGTTGTTAAAACTCCCCTTGATGTGTCATCTGTATCGGCCAACCCTATCTTTTTTTCCTTATAGATATGAGTAAGTGCGAAAAAAAAGATTCACAAAAAATTTACATGCAAAAGGGTTGTGTAACGGCTTTGAAATCTCCATATAAGTAGAGGGGTTTTAATGTTTGCAAAAAAATATTGCAGGAAGAAGGTGGTGAAGGTATGTAAATCTTAACTCCGATTCAGAGGGACATAAAACTTACAAAAGAAAGGACTGATTGTTTGCAAAACACCCTATCAACCATCAATGGGGAAACATTGATGAGCACACCCCTGCCGCCGATACGCTTTTTTATCTCCACGCTGCTTCCGCAAGGACTGAGCATCCTCGCCGGCGCGCCAAAGGTCGGCAAATCGTGGCTGGCGCTACAAATCTGTTTGATGGTGGCAAAAGGCGAGCCACTCTGGACGCTGCCTACGACAAAGTGTTCCGCGCTGTATCTTTGCCTGGAGGACAGCTTCTCCCGGATACAAAGCAGGCTGTTCGATATCGGCGGCGATGCCCCAAACAATATCCACTTTGCTGTTCTGGCGGATAGTATTGGCACAGGGCTGGAGGAACAGATTGAAAACTTTTTGTTGAGTTACTCCGATACCGCGCTCATCGTGATTGACACACTGCAAAAAGTTCGGAGCGTCACAAACGACAATGCCTACGCAGCAGGCTACCACGACATCGGCCTACTCAAAGCCATCGCTGACAAACACAGCATTGCTGTCCTGCTGATTCACCACCTGCGTAAGCAAAACGATGACGACCCGATGAACATGGTATCCGGCACGACAGGTATCACCGGCGCGGTGGATAACAGCTTCGTGCTGAAGGAAACCAAGCGCGGGAGCGGGCGGGCTACGCTTTACTGCACAGGCCGTGATATCGAATACCGTGAGATTGAACTCGTGCAGGACAAGCAAAATTACTGTTGGAATCTCGAATCCGACAGCCTGGATAATCCCGGCGCACTGTTGGATGATATGGTTCGTATTTTTGCCGACTTCATAAAAGCAGAGAAACAATTCACCGGTTCCCCGACTGAGCTCGCACAGAAAATCAATACCAGCACCGGCCGTGACTACACCGCCGCCGCGCTCTCGAAAAAGCTGTTGCAGAACAAGTATGAACTCGCGGAGATGGGGATCGAGTACATATCCAAATCCAGCAACAGCAAGCGTACCGTTACAGCCATATACCGTGACGGGAGTGTCGGCAGTTGCGGCAGAACCGAGATACCCCCTGCTGCCAATACATCCGTCTCTGCTGTGGCTGCCGTGGCTGAATAAGGAAAACCCGCGCGTGCCCCGCCAAATTCGCCGTGTGTGGCGTTTTGCGGGCAGGAGTCGGGGTGCTACCCCAAAAGGCTCCCTCCGCGCCGATTTGGGGCATTTGTGCACGAGGTTGAAAAAGGCTTTCACCATGAGGATTCGGAGCGAATCGCAGGGTCGAAAACGAAGCAGGTTAAAGGAGCGGGGTCAAGGACGTTCCCCGCTCCGGCAAACACCGCACCGCAATGCGGAGCGGAGAGCTTACGGCATAGGGGTCGAAATTTACCTTGCGGAGTTAAAATAGCGGTCGCTCTATGCAATCATCCGCACCACAATCGGGTTTGTCGCGGGGTTTAATCCGATACCAACATCAAAAAATGAGAAAGGTGGCAAAATTAATTGCCGGAACACAACAAACAAAAATTTGCCCTCTGGATTTATCCCGAAACGCGGGATATGGTCAAAAAACTATACGAGGACGATAATTGCAGGTCGCAATCTGAGTTTATCGAAAAAGCCGTGAGGTTTTACTGCGGCTATCTTTCAGCCCAAGACGCTGTTCAGATACTGCCGCGTGCTATCACCTCATCGGTCTCCGGAGCCGTACAGTCAAGCGAAAACCGGATAGCGCGCCTACTGTTCAAGCTGGCCGTGGAGATGAGCATGATGATGAATGTGGTCGCGGCGGGCGCGGACGTTGATGATATCCACCTCGCCCGCCTACGCGGCAAGTGCGTTGATGACGTGAAGCGTTCAATTGGAACTGTCAACTTCGACGAGGTGCTGCGGTTCCAACGCGGAGAATAGGAGGATGCCTTTGGCAAGAAAAAGAACCGAAACGCCTGTCGGCGGCGTGCTGTTTTCCTACGTTGGTACAGACTCCGATTTTGAAATATTCCTTAAAACCGTAGTACATGATCACCTTATGATTGGTGATTTGGCCCTTACTGGAGCGGAGAAATCTATCCAAAAGGTAGAATCTCTGGTGGAGTAACAGATAGCGATAGCTATCCAAAAACATGTGTGGTATGGTGTGTCGTGAGGATGCGGCACACCGGCTCCACGCGTCTGCCAACTACGAAAAAAGGGGTGAATAAAATGAAAGTATGGTTGTACTACCGGCTGTCACGCGACGAGGATGTGGAACTAATTCTCTGATGAACCAACGAAAAATCCTGCTCGATTACGCAGAGCAGAAAGGTTATGAAATCATTGGCGAGTCGTTTGACGACAATGTCAGCGGGATGCATTTTAACCGTGATGGCATCAACAAGATTTACGAAGTAGTCGAAGCCAGGACAATCGAAGGGATTCTGGTCAAGGATTTATCCCGGCTCGGCCGACACAGAACGCAGACCGCGCTGTTCATAGACTACCTGAATGAAAACAATGTCCGTGTGCTTTCAGTAACGGAAAACATCGACACAGGCAACGAAAACGATGACTTGATAGTTGGGTTTAAGGGTTTGATAAACGATGTCTATGCAAAAGACATCAGCAGGAAAGCCCGCGCCGGTTTCCGACAGAAACAAAAAGAAGGCTTGGTTATGATTCCGCCCTTCGGTTATTTCAAAGACAGGAACACCAAACAAATCGTAATCGTTGAAGAAGCCGCAGAAATTGTGCGGGAGATTTTCAAGCTGTATGTTTACGGGCACGGTCTGAAAGCTGTAGCGAAAAAGTTAAATGATAGTGGATATCCAACACCGGCATACTTCCAAAAGAAGCTAATTAACAAACGAAGCCCCTGCACATGGCCGGAAATCGCCACGCGCGGGATATGGATTAACACTACTGTAAAACGCATCCTGCAAGACGAAATTTATACCGGCACTTTAATCAACCATAAGACCGAAAGCGTAAACACCGGCAAATCTATCAAATTTATCCCGCCGGAAGAACAGATTCGCCATGAAAATTTTGTCCCTGCCATTATTACGAAAGAGCTGTGGGAACAGGCGCAGTTCCTACTTGCAGACAGGCCGGAGAAAAATGTTCGTGCTGGCAAACAGAAGATACATCGCTATACCAGCTTGATTGTTTGCCAAGACTGCGGCCGCAACTTCACTGCCAAAAGGCGTATGTGGGATGGCGCCGAGCGTATCGAATATCTTTGCGGCTCCTACCATCGCTACGGCAAAGAATACTGCACCCCGCGCCGTATCCATGAGGAAATGCTGGACAAATTGATACTGGACGAACTGCAAAGCATCAAGTCAATGGCCGATAAAAACTGGCAGTCCATCGAAAAACAGGTTCGGGATTGGGCTATGCAAAAGAGCAATGTGGAGCGGCAGGTGCAACGGTTATCCGACACGATATCGGGGCTGGAGCTTGAAATCGAGAAAATCCTCATGGAACGAATCAGCGATAAGCCCAACGCTGACCGTTACGACAGGATGATTGAAAGGCGTGAACAAGACATCATAAAGGCTCGTGAGCAAATTGAAAGCTATCGCGACATGGATGCCGCTTTCAAGAAAAGGCGGTCGGAATCGAAGAAAAGCATCGAGTTGCTTGACGAGATTATTACTACCGGCGGCATCAGCGACGCCCACCTTCGGATGCTGGTTGACAAAATAATCATAACCGATGCGGAGGGCAGGCTTGAAATTGAAATCTGCCTCAAGGCGGCGTTCCGGCAGCATTATGATATTTATGATGATTTTTTGGTGTTGGTTGAGAGCCTCGTGGAAATACAAGCAGGCGATTATATACAGGTTGAATCGGTGAAAAAAATACCGTTGCCACATCTTGAAGCCATATAAAAAACGAAAATAATTTTAAGGAGTGAGCACCATGAAAAACAGGATATTTATTCGGCGTATTTTCGCCTGCGCGATGGCATCGGCTCTGCTGGCAGGCAGTAGCATCCCCGCATCAGCGGCACAACCGGCAACCCAAAACGCACTGGCGGGAGTCAATATCACCATCATGGACAAAAATACCCCGGCGACGATGTTCGGATTCAAAGGTAGCACCGCCAGCTTCATATCCGTGGATGGCAACACGTTGGGCACGATGCCGGCAACCGACATGAACGCCATAGTACAAAGAGTTTCGGTAAACGGACTCCCGCCCGGCAACTGGCCAAATCTGACCGGCATGGAGTGGAGCGACTGGTTTGCCGATGAGTTCAACAGGCTCCGCGCGCTGGGCGACGGAGCGCGCGAATCAGTATTAGGCCCCGAAAGGTTCTCAGCCGAGTGGATAGAAATAGAAATCAACGAGCTCATCCGCCTCGTTAACCAGGAGAGGGAGAGAGCCGGAATACACCGCTTGGAACTGTGCGACGACCTCATGGAATTCGCCGCAATCCGCGCGCGTGAACTTAGCCAAACAGGGATTACCCATGTGCGGCCGAACGGCGTGAGAGTAAACAATGAGGTTGCGACAGGCGCCAAGACCGCTGACGATGCCTTTACAAGATGGATGAATTCCCCGCCCCACAGACGAGCCATACTCGGAGAGGGCGCGTTCGGAACATGGAACCGGATGGGAGTTGCCGTGTACCGCGGCGGCTCAATCATCGTGTTTACACGATAAAGCCGCAAGGTTAAAAAAGATTTTTGGCACTTGTTATCAAGTAGATTATGTGCGTCTGTCAGTTGTAATCATTATATGAAAAACGGCTAAACCTGATGGTCATGCCGTTTTTCGGTGGTGCGGCTAAAGTGACTTGAACACTCACGGGTCACCCCACTAGATCCTAAGTCTAGCGCGTCTGCCAGTTCCGCCATAGCCGCATATGGAAAAGCGAGAAGAAAAATTCCACTTTTCTTTTTTAGTTTAGTGCTTGTGCATTCTTACACTGAGGTGGCATCAGCAAAGTCTAGCGCGTCTGCCAGTTCCGCCATGCCCGCGTATGGAAAAGCGAGAAGAAAATACCCGCTTTTCTTTTGTGATTTTGTATCAGCGTATTCTTACACTGAGGTGGCGTCAGCGAAGTCTGGCGCGTCTGCCAGTTCCGCCACGAGCGCGTATTGAGTTTTGGTGACTTGCATAGTTTTTACCGAAACGGGAATAGGGTGTGAGAAAACCTGATAATTTAAGATGAAATCCAACTGGAATTTTTGTATAAGCCAAAGCAATAAAGTTACAACGAACGAAATAAATTGTATCACATAGGGAGATTATGTGTCAATATATACTTACGAAACCTTAAATACAAGGTTTCATACTCTTGACACAGATAATGAACGCCATCAACCTAAAGACATTGTTTTGCCGATAATATATGGCGAACAGTATGATTCGACCGATTATGTAATCAACCTTTTACGCTCTTTCAGACGATAGCTCTCGCCCTTAATGTTGATAACGGTACAGTGATGGAGCACTCTGTCCAGGATGGCGGAAGCGATGGTAACGTCAGCGAAAACCTCATTCCATTGGGAAAAAGTCTTGTTTGAGGTAAAGATAGTGGAAGCCTTCTCGGACCGCTTGGCAATGAGCTGAAAGAAAAGGTTCGCCCCTTGAATATCCATAGGGAGGTAGCCGATCTCGTCAATGATTAGAACCTTGTAGCGAATGAGGGCAGCCATCCTTTTTCAACTTCTGCATTAGGCGCAAATCCCGGCATCAGATGCGGGAGCTGATGCGGTTGATATTTTGGTTTGGGTTCTTCTCTTGGCATGCGCTTATCTATTTCCATAGCGGCAGATACTGATACAAAATCATTGTTTGTGGCCTCGCTCTCAAACTTTCCGCTTAAAATATATAAAGGCGGAACCATTTTCGTTAAGTCCCATGTTACAGTGACCCCGGCTACCTCTGCCCCAAAGTTAATTCCATCCGTGCCAATTGCAGCGCCAATCATTATTCCATAGTCGCTATATCAAGATGAGAAATATATGTTAAAAATGCCTCTTCATCCGCATCGCTATAGCCCCTGAAAATTATCTCCTTAATATCATCATGGTTGAATAGATAGGTGTATTCTTCGTTGATATTTCCTTCAGGATATAGGCAGGCAACATAGTCATACATATTCTGAGAGCTAACCTCCATTTGTTTTCTTCCATAAATCATTATTTTCTTTTCCCCATTTTTCAGAATTACTATGCTCCCCAAAGGTAACAAAGCTGACATTTGTAACACTCCTTTAATTTGCTTTAAGGCTTTATCCACTTGACAAACTCATCTAAACGCTGATGCGATAAGATTGCATCTTCACCGAATAGTTTCTTTTTCACATATCCAACAACAGTTACACCATTCTTTTTATATATCGTATATAAAATAGAATTTTGTTTTGTTTGAACTATAAATTTTGAACGACAATTGTTTCCGACAATAGTTGAAGCAAGCACCCCTAAGTGCTCCACTGGAAGACCGAAAACCTTTTGATAACAATTTATTGCACCGGTTTGATTATCATTGTACGCCTTGATAAAGTCATCAAAATTTTTCATAGATAACGTAATAACAAACGGCGGAAGGGGGTCATTATCCGAAAATTCATCAATATCCAAACCCAAGAATTCAGACAATACAGTATTAAGAGAACTTTTTTCATAAAATTCCAGCGTATACATATCATCATCCTTGCTTAGCACGCCAACGGTTTTTCTTTTAATTGCACAAAAGTCTTTACCTTCAACAGCATTTTCACCTTCAACATCAAAAACATTAAGTACTATGAAGTCAGGAAAATCAAGCGCCTTTGAAAACGGGCGCAATTCATCCGCAAGCGCATAATCATCCCCCTTCTTTTTCAGCAATGCTTTGTCAAGCAATGGGCCAATTAGGTCTTCGCACCCGCTTTCAGTTAATCTTAGCGGCTGCAAATTATTCATAATCGTGAGAGATTTCATATATTTATTCAATACATAAAGCTCGCCCTCCGTCAATATAAATTTCATATATCATCAACCTCCCCATAAGATATTAGATTGTTTGAAATGGCGGCGCACTACCCCTGCCTGTGCTCATATTTAAGATAAGGGCAATATTTATGGATTAAATAAACTTTGTGATAATAGCCGGTGGCACAGAACACAAATAACAGGATCATACCTTTAAATAATGCCATGAAAGCAGCGTAAGACAAAGAAAAGTCAGAATTTCTAAGAAAGACTGCCCAAATCGCTACGCCAATACCAGCGCCCGCACTGCTTGCAACAACACCGCGTCGGCTCATTTCAACGACCTGTTCCATGGAAAGTCTAGCCATTCGCTTCAATCCGAATTTGCCAAATCTTATTGCAAGTGCAATTACAATTGGCGTTAGTAAAATAAGGGGTATATTTTCAGACAATAAGCTTCCCTCATAATTATTATATTTGATGTTAGAAATTATTATCCCGTTGTGTACGGCCCAAAATATTACTGCTATACAACAACACCAATGCCCAACCGCTAAAATATTCTTTTCTACGGGTCGGATTTTTTTGGGGTCGTAGCCTGCCAAAATATATTTTTCTACGTCTTCGGCTTTATATTGCATATTAACCTCCCCATAAAACACCAGGGTTGCTAAAGAAATTGGATATGCCGTTAACCGCATTGCCGATTCCTTCTTTTACGTTACGCCCGGCTTCCCCAATCCCGCGCGCGATTCCCTCCGTTGTATTCCCGACCTTTTCTTTTGTCCATTCTCTTAAGGTCTGATCCCCAATTGGTATCAAGTTAAAGGCATTGTCTACAATAAGCGATGTAACTACACCGACGGCAACCCCTACAACCGCGCCCACAACCGCGCCCACAGCTGTGCCGGCTATAGGAACTATAGAGCCAACTGCCGCCCCAGCGATTGCTCCAACCTTTGCACCCGCAAGAGCAGCTGCGGTATATATACCAACCTCAGTTGCGGCGTTTCCAACCCGCCTTGCAACAGACTGGTCTTGATTTTCAAAGAACAGTTCCTTACCTGCGACAATGACTCCCCCCGCAACGACAACAACTCTTCCTAAGGTTTTCAATACTTGCTGTGCCTTCATTGAATTTAGAGCCTTAGTAGCATTTGGGTATTTGCCGTTTCGTAAGTTTTCAGATAAATATCTGGGCGACAAACCAGGAAGAATTGCACCTTTAAATATCGTATATGGACCTTTCTGAATAACATATAACTTATCTGCTACTTTAACCGAGATATTCAATGAGTTTGCGAGTGCATATTTCAAAATTTTACTTACAAAATCAACAGATCTGTCCGCCCACTTCATCCCTTGAAACATATTATCAATTATATTATTAATATTCACTTCAACCGAACCAACCGCACCGCTCGAAGACCCGAGCACATCATCAATACTATCCGTCATCGACTTAATGTAGCTTATGTAGTCTGCAATAGCCTGCGCAGCCCCATCCATCGAGATATAATAGGCCCCGTCTATTTCTACCACCAAAGCCATAATTTTCTGCATTTCCGCCTGGCTCTCAGCGATGCCTTCCTGAAGAAGCGCAATGGCGTTATCAGCGAGTTCTATCTCTTTTTCCAGCGTGGCGATTTCCTGTTCCGCCTTTGTGATTCTGGCTTGCGCATTATTAATTCTTGTTTGTGCCGCGGATACCCTGTTTCGTGCCGCTGAAACCCGTTCTGCTTTTCTGCGCGCGGCTTCAGGTGTACTGCTGGACATTGACAGCGCCGACGATAGCGCTGACTGTGCGTTCCTGAGCTCCGTCTGCGCTGACTGAAGCTCTTGCTTCGCAGCTTGAAGCTCTGCTTTCTGCACCGCCAAATCTCTTTGCAGCGCCCCCTTTATAGTCTGATATTCAGATATTTGGTTATTTAGCTGCGCTTCTGTTTGGGCCTGTGCCGCTTCCATCGCAGCTTTATTAAAAACCATCATTGACATATGCTTTTGTCCCCTCTCTTAAACGAAAACAGTTAATATTCTCAGCGGTCGGCTGATTTCATTTGGGATATATACATCTCGGTGATTTGCGTGGTTTGTATGGTGACGTCGCAAAACGCCGTCATGGAGTTTCTTGCTTCGTTTAATAACGTCTGAACCCTCGGCGTGGTCTCCGGCACGATGAAGTAAGTATTCGATGACTCATCATTCATTTGGTCCATGAGCGACTGTAAGCATGATATGTAGTCTGCGATAGCCCCTATAGCCCCATCCATCGAGATATAATAGGCCCCGTCTATTTCTACCACCAAATCTATCAGGGCCTGTATCTTTGCCCGATCCCAATGCGGATTAATTGGTTCAGGATCATTAAGATCCGGTCTTAACCACTCTTTGATTCGTGGATTATCCTGTCGCTTTATTTGCCATATATATTGACCGCTTTTTTGATTTATTAATATCCCTCATAAACCACTTCAAAAATCAATTCGCTATCAAGATATTTTTTTAAATGACTAACAAAACTTTCCATTTGTTCTTTGTCAGTAAAGTTTTCATTAGCATTAATACTGTGTTCCATAAACGGTTGAATATATGGCTCATTCAAGATAAAGGCATCAATGCCATATATACTTTTGTTTAACTCAAAACACTCCATCACTACCCTTATTGCGTCTACAGGTTTAAATAAAATCATATTATTGTGTATAATAGCAAAATCACGGAATTTAACTTCTAAATTACTCATTTTCGAATCCCCCTATATTATTATGGTTTGTACGGATTGGCAATGGATGAGTCTGGTATCCATCTTTTATTACCATATTCACTTATCTGCACAATATTTCCAGTAGCATTTTCCCTAACAACATAATCTCCAGCTTTATTATAATAAGCGGTTGCAGCATTTCCTGTTGCTTTATTCATTGCAGGCCGTGTTGTGTACGGATTGCTTATAACATCATCAATCATATTAGTAGACCAACCTCGTTTAGACATTTGGCTGCTAATTTTTGAAGTTATTTTGTTAACTCCTTTAACCGCCGCCCCGACTCCCTTGCCAACGCCCTTTATACCTCCCCCGGCAACCCCCATCGCAAGATTATGCGCTTCTTCCAGTATTTTGACTTGATTGACAATAAATTCTTCATACCTTGGGTCATCCGGGCTGATTCCCATTCGTTCAGCATGTTTTACAGCCTGCTCCATATACATTTGAAGTATTTTTTCGTCTTGTTTCTCGCGCCAACCGCGATATTTATTCCATAAATCACTAATCGTTTGACCTATTTTATCAACAGTGCTCAGTCCGCTAGAATCAGTATTCGATGACTCATCATTCATTTGGTCCATGAGCGACTGTAAGTATGATATGTAGTCTGCAATAGCCTGCGCAGCCCCATCCATCGAGATATAATAGGCCCCGTCTATTTCTACTACCAAAGCCATAATTTTCTGCATCTCCGCCCGGCTCTCAGCGATGCCTTCCTGAAGAAGCGCAATGGCGTTATCAGCGAGTTCTATCTCTTTTTCCAGCGTGGCGATTTCCTGTTCCGCCTTTGTGATTCTGGCTTGCGCATTATTAATTCTTGTTTG
>Ga0099364_10003965_pt1 | contig 22595 bp, 24 predicted proteins | sample TergutTh196P3_FD_73070 | JGI IMG/M metagenome (GOLD analysis project Ga0099364, IMG submission 73070) | Microcerotermes parvus P3 segment gut microbial communities from Pointe-Noire, Republic of the Congo - Th196 P3 | ecosystem: Host-associated > Arthropoda: Insects > Digestive system > Gut ...
CGGGCATATTCGGGACCTGCCTAAGTCTAAGCTCGGGGTGGACATCGAGAATAATTTCGCGCCGATTTACGAAAATAAAAAGGAAAAAGCTACCCTGATTCGCGACTTGAAAAAGCAGGCGAACAAGTCGGGGACTGTCTACTTGGCGACCGACCCCGACCGCGAGGGCGAGGCCATTTCGTGGCACTTGGCGCATATTTTGAACATCGACGAGACCAAGCCGATTCGCGTAACCTTCAACGAGATTACCAAAAGCGGCGTAAAAGACGGCATGGCGCGGCCCCGCAGCCTCGACATGGGGCTTGTAAACGCACAGCAAACCCGCCGAATCTTAGACCGCATTGTCGGGTACATGCTGAGTCCGTTCCTGTGGAAAAAAGTGCGGCGCGGGCTGTCGGCGGGGCGGGTGCAATCGGTTGCGGTGCGGCTGATAGTCGAGCGTGAAAAGGAAATCGAGGCCTTTATAAGCAAGGAATACTGGAGCGTTGATGCCGCATTATTAGTCGAGGGCGACAAGAAATCTTTTGCGGCAAAATTGCACGAAATCGACGGCGTAAAGCCCGAACTCAACACCAAAGCAGATGCCGACAAAGTCTTAGATATACTCGACGGCGCAGAGTACAAGGTCGCGGCGGTCAAAAAGTCCACCCGCAAAAAGAACCCCGCCCCGCCCTTCACGACCTCGACCTTACAGCAAGAAGCCTCCCGCAAGCTGTTCTTCAATTCGCGCAGAACCATGAAGACGGCGCAGGAATTATACGAGGGCGTGGAGCTGCCCGAACACGGCGCAATCGGGCTTATAACCTACATGCGAACCGATAGCCTACGCATTTCCGCCGAGGCAAAACAAGCCGCAAAAGAGCTAATTGAGCAGAAATTCGGCGCGGAATATGTCTACAAGGGCGAGCGGGTTTTCAAGTCCAAGGCGAACGCCCAAGACGGCCACGAAGCCATTCGGCCGAGCGTTCCCGAGATTACCCCCGAGCAAATCAAAAACAGCGTAACCGCCGACCAATACAAGCTTTACAAGCTAATTTGGGAGCGGTTCATGGCAAGCCAAATGGAGAACGCGCAACTCAACACCGTCTCGGCTGACATAACCGCAAATGGTTGCCTGTTTAAGGCAAGCGGCTACACCGTCAAGTTTGACGGGTTCATGAAGCTCTACGTCGAGGAGACCGAAAATTCTGAAGGCGACCCCGACTCGCCCTCTGCCCTGCCGAAACTGACCGCGGGCGAGGTGTGTAGCTTAGAAAAAATCGCCGGCAATCAGCATTTCACCCAGCCCCCCGCGCGTTACACCGAGGCGAGTTTAATCAAAGCACTCGAGGAAAACGGCATAGGCAGGCCGTCAACCTACGCGCCGACAATCTCCACAATTCTCGATAGGCAGTACGTTGAGCGGGCGCAAAAGCAACTAAAACCAACGATTTTGGGTAGAGTTATAACAGATTTGTTACAAGAACATTTCGATAATATAGTTGACACAAAGTTCACGGCGCAAATGGAGACCGACCTTGACAAAATCGAGGACGGCGCGGAGGAATGGGTGCAGATTCTGCGCGATTTCTACGGCGAATTCGAGAAGACTTTGACAAAAGCCGAAAAGGAAATGGAAGGCAAGCGGGTCAAAATCCCCGACGAACCGACCGATATTCCGTGCGATGTCTGCGGCAAAATGATGTCGGTGAAAATCGGGCCGTACGGGAAATTTTTGGGCTGTTCGGGCTTCCCGGAGTGCAACCAGACCAAGCGTATAGTCAACGAAGCGGGCGGCGAATGCCCAATTTGTGCGGGAAAAATGCTCAGTAAAAAGTCCAAAAAAGGCAAGCCCTACTTCGGTTGCGAGAACTTCAAGACCTGCAATTTCATGACCTGGGACGCGCCCGTGGCCGACACCTGCCCGACTTGCGGCAAGAAACTTTTCAAAAAAGGCGGCAAGAAAGGCAAGCTCTATTGTGCGGCGGAAAATTGCAATTACGAGGGCGAATCGGCGCAGGAAACGGGGGATGACAATGGCTAAAGTGGCTAAAAAGGACAAGCGGTTTGTGACGGTTCACAGCGAGGGCGGGCTTTCGGATTTCAGCAGAGTTATCAAAGACACCGAGACCGGCGTGCTGTATTTGTTCCACGCAAGCGGCTACGGAGGCGGCTTGACGCCGCTTTTGGCAAAGGACGGCAAGCCCTTGACATGGAACAATGAATAATGAATAATGAACAAGTAATAATTCAAGTAATCGGCGCGGGGCTTGCAGGGGTTGAAGCCGCATGGACATTAGCGCGAAAGGGTTTTCGCGTTCGGTTACACGAGATGAAACCCGCCAAGTTTTCGCCCGCACACAAGCACAGCGGATTCGCCGAGTTGGTCTGCTCGAACTCGTTAAAAGCGGACGGGCTTGCAAGCGCGGCGGGGCTTCTGAAAGCGGAAATGCGGCTTTTGGGTTCACTGATTCTCGAAGTCGCCGACACCGTCAAAGTCAGTGCCGGTGGGGCTTTAGCGGTGGACAGAGCGGCGTTCTCGAACGAGATTACACGGCGAATTAAATCCAACAGTAACATAGAAATTGTCACGGGTGAAGTCTGCAATTTCCCGCAAAAAAACGCAATAATCGCGACAGGCCCGCTCACAAGTGACACTTTTGCGGCTGAAATTGAGAAAAATTGCGGTGGATTTCTAAATTTTTATGACGCCGCCGCGCCAATAATTACGCTTGAAAGTGTCAACTTGAACAAGGCTTTTTGGGGCAACAGATACGGAAAAAACGGCGCGGATTACCTCAATTGCCCGATGAATAAGGACGAGTACGAGACTTTTTATAATGCGCTGATTAACGCCGAAACTGTGCCATTAAAAGCGTTTGAAACTTTACAAGTTTATGAGGGTTGCATGCCTGTTGAAATCCTCGCAAAGCGGGGCGCAGACAGCGTTCGCTACGGTTGCATGAAGCCGGTCGGGTTCACCGACCCCGCAACCGGAAAACGCCCGTACGCTTTGGTTCAACTGCGCGCGGAAAATTCATCGGGGACTTTGTTTAACATAGTCGGTTTTCAAACAAACTTGAAATTCGGGGAGCAGGAGCGGGTTTTTCGGCTCATTCCGGGGCTCGAAAACGCAGAGTTTACGCGGTTCGGCGTGATGCACCGCAACACTTTTCTCGACAGCCCGCGAATTTTAGACAGCAGTTTTAGACTAAAAGGCTCCGAAAATGTCTACTTTGCGGGGCAAATTACAGGCACAGAGGGCTATTGCGAGAGCGCGGCGGGCGGAATAATCGCAGGTTTGGCAATGTCAAAAATGTCAAGTTGCGATTCAAAAAATCAGAAACTTGAATTGCCGCAAACCACGATGACAGGCGCACTTTCGCGGTATATCAGCGACGAAAGTGTCAAGAATTTTCAGCCGCTCGGCGCGAATATGGGTTTACTGCCGCCGTTAGAAGCGAAAATTAAGGACAAGCGAGAACGCTACGAAGCCTTATCAGAACGGGCTTTGCGGGATTTGCGGGACTTGAAAGAGGTGAAATTGTGAGAATTGCATTAGACGCTTTCGGCGGCGACAACGCCCCCGATAAAGTCATACTCGGCGCGGCTTTGGCGGTCGCGGAGTTAGATGTTGAGGTGATTTTAACGGGCGACGAGAAAATAATTAACTCGCGAATTAGACAATTAGGTGTACAAACTAAAAATATCACTATTAAGCACGCAGACGGCATAATTAATATCGAAGACGACCCGATGTTGATACGGAAGTCGAAAAAAAATTGCTCGATGGGAATGGCGTTTCAGCTTGTTGACAGCGGCGAAGCGGACGCTTTTGTCAGCGCGGGGAGCACGGCGGCGTTGGTTGTCGGCGGGACGATGTTGATTGGGCGCATGAAGGGCGTTAAACGCCCTGCCTATGCGACTTTGATGCCCGGCATTAACGGCTATTATATGTTACTTGACGGTGGCGCAAATGTCGATTGCCGCCCCGAAATGTTGGTGCAATTTGGTGTCATGGGGAGCATTTTTATGCAGAAAATCATGAAAGTTGACAATCCGCGGGTAGGCCTCCTAAACATAGGCACAGAGCGGGGTAAGGGCAGAGAGCTCGAGCAAAAAGCATACGAAACTTTACAAAATGCACCGCTTAATTTTATCGGAAACGTCGAAGGGCGCGACCCGATTGCAAATTTGTGCGACGTAGTTGTCACGGACGGCTTCACGGGAAATGTCTACTTGAAGACCGTCGAGGGCATGGGCAGGTTCATGAAATCCTCTCTACGAGAGCTTTTTTCGACCAACGCAGGCACTAAAATCGGCTACTTATTGTCTAAAAAAGGCGTGAAAAATCTTTCCAAGAAAACCGATTACAGAGAGGTCGGCGGCTCACCGCTTTTGGGTGTCAAAAAACCCGTCATAAAAGCGCACGGTTCAAGTGACGAAAAAGCCTTTAAGAACGCTATAAAACAGGCGGTCAGTTTCTGTAAAGTTATACAAGAAATTGAAACGGGAATTGCGGAATTATCTGCATTGAAAGAGGAAAATTAATTGTCAAGTTTCGAGAAAAAAATTAATTATACTTTTAAGAACAAGTCGCTACTTACAGAGGCGTTAACCCACTCGTCATGCGCCTTTGCGAAGAAACGCGGAAGCAACGAGCGGTTGGAATTTTTGGGCGATAGCGTCTTGTCATTAATCACTTCCGAGTATTTATTTGAGCAATTGCGCGATGTTCCCGAGGGACAATTGACAAAATTGCGGGCGGGAATTGTCTGCGAATTGTCACTTTTCGGCTTTGCAAAAAAAATTGGTTTAGGTGAAGAACTTTTCTTGGGAAAAGGCGAAGAAATCACCGGTGGCAGGGAGCGTAAGTCGATTTTGTCGGACGCGTTCGAGGCTTTAATAGCCGCGATTTTCCTTGACGGCGGGATTTCTGAAGCCGAGAAATTTGTGCTTACTTTTATGCCAAAAAAGAGCAACTTGACAAGCGGAAAACCATTATTAAGTGACTATAAAACAATTTTGCAGGAGATTATTCAGAAGAATCCAGAAGAAAAAATCAGTTATAATTTGATAAACGAAACCGGCGAGGCGCATAATAAAGTTTTTACATCGAGTGTGGTTTTAGACAACCGTCAAATCGGCACAGGGAGCGGGAAAAGCAAGAAACAAGCCGAGCAAAAAGCGGCGAGAAACGCCTTAAAATTAATGGGTTATGAGTATGATTGATGGCTATGAATTTACGAAACATTAACATTAAAAAAAGCACTAATGCGGCGATTTTTATACCGCACTTAGGTTGCCCGCATAAGTGTAGTTTCTGCGACCAAAAAACTACAACTAAAGCTGTAAATTCAGTGAGCGCGAAGGAAGTCCGCGAGATTTTAGAAAGCCACGCAAAGTCTCTCACAGAGCGGAATTTAACTGCACAAATCGGATTTTTCGGCGGCACTTTCACCGCACTTGATTGGCACTACAGAGAAGAATTACTTAGCACTGCAAATCAATTTTTGCAAAAATACCCGGACATTTTTACGGGAATTCGCTGTTCAACGCGCCCTGATTATATCAACGAAAAAGTGTTAACTCAACTAAAAAAATATCGCGTAAACGCTGTCGAACTCGGCGTTCAAAGTATGGATGATGATGTTTTGAAACTAAATCAACGTCATCATAATTCAGAAGATGTGCGAAAAAGTGCGAAACTAATTCGCGAGTTTGGATTCACTTTTGGTGTGCAAATGATGACGGGTTTGCTCGGCGATACTTTACAAAAATCGCTATATACTGCAAACGAACTCATCGCGATAAAGCCCGATACAGCGCGGATTTACCCGACTGTAATTTTGAAAAACACCATGCTCGGCGAATTATATGAACGCGGCGAATTTGAAACATTTTCACTCGAAGAAACTGTTGAATTATGTGCAGAACTTTACAAGCGTTTCGTCCAAAATAACATAAAAGTTATACGTCTCGGATTGAATATCAGCAGTAAAAATGACGAGGCGAAAAAAGATATAATTGGCGGGAATTACGGCTTGCAACTTGGCGAATTATGTATTGGAAGATATTATTTTTACAGAATGTTAAATGTATTCAAAAACGCTGATGGCAAGCGGTTTTACGTCTACACGGACAACCGAAATATCAGCAAAATTAACGGACATAAAAGTGAAAATAAGTTGAAATTGAAACAACTCGGATACGAGTATAAAATTATTGAAAAACAAGGTGAAGACCTTATAATTGAAGAAATTTGACGGAGTAAAATAAATGTTTTTTAAGTCGCTTGAAATTCACGGATTCAAATCCTTTCCCGACAAAACAATATTAAATTTCGATTCAAAAATGACCGCACTCGTCGGGAGCAACGGTAACGGAAAAAGCAATATTAGTGACGCTTTGCGCTGGGTCATGGGCGAGCAGGGCGCGAAAACTTTACGCGGCGATAAAATGGAAGATGTAATTTTTCACGGCACTCAAAGTAGAAAACAAATGGGTTTTGCGAAAGTTACACTTTCGATTGACAACGCCGACCGCGCATTAAATTACAACAGTGACGAAATTGGAATAACTCGAAAACTTTATCGCGACGGCGAAAGTGAGTATTTGATAAACGGCCAAAAGTCGCGCCTGAAGGACATTCACGAGCTTTTGATGGGCACGGGTTTGGGGCGTGAGGGTTACTCGATTGTCGGGCAAGGCAGGGTCGCCGAAATCATTAACAGCAAGGGAAAAGAGCGGCGCGAAATTTTTGAAGAAGCCGCCGGAGTAACAAAATTTCTGCACAAAAGAGAGCAAGCTCACCGTGAATTGAATCGCGCAAACGAAAATATTTTGCGCCTTTTAGACATTACAAAAGAGCTTGGGGAGCGGCTTCCCGTGCTTGAAAAACAATCAGAAAAAGCAAAAAAAGCTGTAGTTTTAATTGAAAATGAAAAGAAAATTGAAATTTCTGTCAGCATTGCGGATTTGAAAAAAATTGATGAAAATATGCTCGAAACTGAAAATAAAATTCTCTTAAATGAGGGCGAATGTGAACATTATGACCGCGAAATCACACTTTTAGAAGAACAAAATGAGCAAAATTTGAATGACAAAATGAACCTTTCGGCAAAGATGAATGAACTTACTCGCGCTAATGAAAATTCGCGCGATGAAATTGCAGAAACTGACAAAAAAATTGCGATTGATGAGAATGAAATTATACACAACGATGCACGAATAACCGCATTAAAAGTGCAGATTCAGAACTCCGAAAAAAGCGCGGAGGAGTTTGAAAATCAAATCAAAATTTCAAATACGGAAATAACCGAAAATGAAAAATTGCTCACTTTAATTAACACAAAAACTGAAAAACAAAATAAAATTTTACTTGAAATTTCACAGGAAAATTCTGCACTTGATGATAATTACAAAGAACTTGACCGCGAAATCGGTTTACTTTACAATAAGCAAACTGAGGCGCGTTTATCATTGTCAACTTCCGAGCAATTGCGGCTTGATTTATTGGCGCAACTTGATGAAATAAATGTGCAAGTTGAAAACCGTGAAAATGTGCTTGCAGACTATGTTGACAAGGAAAATGAACTGCGAAAAAATGTTGAAATATTATATAATGAAAAGTTGGAAAATGACAACAAATTGACCGGCTATTTACGACTGCTTGAAAGTAAGCGCGCAAAACTTAATGACGTTGATGAAAGTTACTCGAAATTGCGGCGAGAACACGACCAAAAAAAGTCGCGTTTTGATGTTTTGTCGGACGTTGAAAAAAACATGACGGGCTATTTTGAGAGTGTAAAAACTATAATTTCAGCCTCGAAAAATCGGCAAATAAGCGGTGTTCACGGCACTGTTGCCGATGTAATTAAAGTCAGCGGAACTTATTCAACTGCAATTGAAATCGCGCTCGGAACTGCACTTCAAAACATCATAGTTGACAGCGAAGAAACTGCAAAAAGATGTATACGTTTTCTAAAAGAAACTAACTCGGGAAGGGCGACTTTTCTACCGTTAACTTCCATAAAAGGCAGAGAATTAGACATGTCAAGTTTCCCCGAATTGCCTGATGAGGACGGCTTTTTGGGCATGGGCAATGAATTGATTTCTTACGAAAAAAAGTATACTGAAATTGTCAAATCGTTACTCGGCAGAACCGCAATTTCCGACGATATTGACACCGCAACTTTCCTCGCAAAAAAGTATAATTATAAATTCAAAATTGTCACTTTAGACGGTCAAGTTATTAACGCCGGCGGCTCGTTCACGGGCGGTTCTTTGAAACAAACTTCGGGAATTATCAGCCGTAAACAGGAAATTGAAAGTCTCTCAAAACAGCTTTCCGCCCTCGTTGACGGGCTCAATGAAGTTAAAAACGAGAATGCAATTTTAACCGCCGAAGTTAACAAGTTGACAATCGAAACGGAAGGATATAAGGACAAAGCGGCGGAGTTTTTGAACGAAGAAATTAGACTAAATGCAGAGATTTCCGGCCTCCAAAATCTCATCGAGCAGTGTACACAGCAGGCTGAAAATTCCGCGTTAATTATACAACGCAACAAGAGTCAAATTGCGGTGCAGGAAGCCACAATTCAAAGTTGTAAAGTTACACTTGAAGACACTGCAATTTCAATCCGAGAGAAAGAAAAAGATGCCGAAAATCTAAATGTTTTACAAGCGCAAACCGCCGAAAAAAGAAGCTCGGCAAGCGATGAAATTGCCCGTCTAAATCTCGATGCTTTGTCAATAAAAAAAGACATCGAAAACTTACTGCAAAAAATTGAAAGTATCCGCGAAACCAAGCGCAGACTCGGCGAAGACAACACTGCGCTTGAAACAGAAATCGAAAATTTCTTACAAAAAAATTGTCAACTTTGTAAAATTATTGAGCAAAACAAAGAGCGAATTTTGCAGATTACCGCAAGCTTTTCCGACAATCGCACAGAGATAGAAAAGTCGGCTTTTTCAATTGCAGAAATCGAGAAGAAAATCGCAGAAACTAACAAAATTATTCGTGAAAAAGGTGCTGAAAAAGAGAAATTTTCTAACGCTTTAGTCTTAGCGCGCGAAAGAAAAAACAATGCCGAATCTGAAATTAACAGAATTAAAAACGACCTTTGGGAGAAGTACGAACTTTCGCCGAGCGAGGCCGCAAATTTAGCTGAACCGATTGAAAATATGCGTGCAAAAAAAGCCGAATTGGTGGATATACGCAAGGCGATAACTGCGCTCGGGAACGTGAATTTCGCGGCAATTGAGGAGTTTGGCGAGGTCGGCGAGCGGTATAGAAACTTGACAGAACAACTTGACGATGTTGAGCGTTCAAAGGCTGAACTTGAAAAATTAATTGCCGATTTAACGGTAAATATTCGTGAAAAATTCCTTGAAAGTTTCAATCAAATTAACTATCATTTTGAGCGAATTTTCAGCGAAATTTTCGGCGGCGGAAAAGCGCGGTTAGAGCTCACAGACCCTGATGACGTCTTAGGTTCAGGGATTGAGATATTCGCCGCACCACCGGGAAAACTTATCAAAAATTTAATCTCACTTTCCGGCGGCGAACAGGCAATGGTTGCAATTACAATTTACTTCGCAATTTTACTTCACAGACCCACTCCATTTTGCATGCTTGACGAAGTTGACGCGGCTTTGGACGAGGTAAATATTGTCAAGTACGTGACATATTTGAAGCGTTTTTCTAAACGAACTCAGCTAATGTTAATCACCCACCGACGCGGCACAATCGAAGGCTGTGACGTGCTTTACGGGGTTTTCATGCAGGAAAAAGGCGTGTCAAGATTGCTAAAACAGGAGTTAATCGATGATTTAGAATTAGACGTTGAAATTAATTAGTAAAACTTTGTAAGTTTCTTTCATATTTTTAATAGAAAAAGGGGTAATTTTATGAACATTTTTGAGCGTATAAAGGCTTCACGACAGGCTTCATTTGCTAAAACAGCAATAAATTCTTTAGACGGTTATTCACGTTACAAAGCCTTAAAAAAGTTAACCGACCAATTCGCACTTGCTGATGTTGCGATTAACGCCAAAGATTGGCGCGATTCCGAGTCTGCAATGGGAAAAATAACCGACCAATCCGCACTTACTGTTGTCGCAAAAAACACATATAACTTTAATGCACGGTTAAAAGCCGCAATATGGCTAAAAGACAGAGAACTTGCTGAAAAAGTATTTATCGAAGTAGCAACTAATGGCAAATATGATAATAATAAACTGCGTATAGATGCGGCGCAAATGCTGTCTGACAAAGCACTTGCGCAAAAAATATATGGCGAGATTGCAAAGAAAGCGAACAAGGATTTTTATGATGGCGACCATAAAAAAGCCGTTGATTTGCTAACCGACCAAACAATTTTGGTTGAAGTTGCAGAAAGTGTGAAAAATTTTGTCATTAAAGAGTATGCAATTTATAAACTTACTGACAAAAATCTTGCTCAAAAAATGCTTATAAATATGTTTAATACTTATAAATTATCGGGTTCAAAATGGGATGGTTTTATAATTGATGCCGTGCATAATAATGTTGATAAATCTGTACTTACTGATGTAAAAAACAACGCTGTAGACCCGAAAGTGCGCGCGGCGGCTTCAGAAGGTTTATCGCTTTTAAGTACACGTTTGATTAATAATTAACATCACTTTTTTATATCAATTTCGCATAAAACTTTACAGAAATTATTTACAAAAAAGGAGCAAAAAATGGGCCTATTCAGTAAGATAAAAGCAGGGTTGACAAAGACCAAAGAAGCGCTCTCAGACAAGGTTGACGGCATTATCGGCGCATTCACAAAAATTGACGAAGACTTGTTTGAAGAACTTGAAGAAATATTAATTTTGTCGGACTTAGGTGCGAAAACCGCGGCAGATATTTGTTGTCAACTTCGTGAAGAAGTCAAGCGCGGCAGACTCACCGAACCTGCGGAAATTAAGTTAATTTTAAGCGAAATTATCACCAAAATGTTAGACGGCGAAAACCAACTTCAATTGACCGCAAAGCCAGCTGTAATCCTAATAATCGGCGTCAACGGCGCAGGAAAAACTACCACAATCGGTAAACTTTCTGCAAACTTAATCGCGGACGGCAAAAGCGTGCTAATCGGCGCGGCTGACACTTTCAGGGCGGCGGCAATCGAGCAACTTGACGAGTGGGCGCGACGTGCAAACGCCGAAATTATCAAAAGTAAAGAAGGCGCAGACCCCGCTTCGGTGGTTTTTGACTCCTGTAAAGCCGCATCAGCACGGGGTTCGGACGTGTTGATAATCGACACCGCGGGGCGGCTTCACAACAAAAAACACCTCATGGATGAGCTAAAAAAAATCGTCAAAACTGTACAAACTCAACTCCCCGAAAGTGCAGTTGAGACCTTATTAGTTTTAGACGCAACAACCGGGCAAAACGCGGTAAATCAAGCGCGATTATTCAAAGAAGTCGCGGAAATTACAGGCATAGTACTCACAAAACTCGACGGCACGGCGAAAGGCGGCATCGTAATTTCCATACGAAATGAACTTGACATTCCCGTGAAATTTATCGGTGTAGGCGAGAAAATCGACGACCTACAGCCGTTCGATGCCAAGTTATTTGCGTCGGCATTATTAGGAGAAAATGATTGAAATGAATAGGAAAATTATCGCCGCAACTAACAACAAAGGCAAGTTGATAGAACTCGTGAAAATCCTCTCGGAACGCGGGTTTGAAGTACTCTCACTCAAGCAAGCCGCAATAGAAATCGACATCGAAGAAACCGGTACAACTTTCGAGGAAAATGCACTTTTGAAAGCGCGCGAAATCTACAAAATCGCGAAAATTCCTGTAATCGCCGACGACAGCGGCCTCGAAGTTGACTACCTGAACGGCGCGCCCGGAGTATACTCGGCGCGGTACGCCGAGCCGGGCAAAAGGCGCGCAAAAGTTTTAGAAAAACTGCAAAATGTACCGTACGAAAAACGCACTGCGAAATTCGTTTGCTGCATATGTTATATTGACGAAAACGCCGATGAACAGCTGTTTTACGGGGCTTGTGAAGGAAAAATCAGCTATGAAAATAAAGGCGAAAACGGCTTCGGTTATGACCCGATTTTTGAAGTGCGCGAAGGCGTGACAATGGCAATGCTCACCGACGACGAGAAGAACGCAATTAGTCACCGCGGTAGGGCTTTAGAAAAATTCGTGAATTATTTGCAAAAGTAATAATTAAAATGTCAAGTTGCTAAGTTTTTAAGGAGTGAAAAATGTACAAAATCGGCGTATTCGGCGGCTCTTTTAATCCGCCGCACAACGGGCATGTGAACCTTGCAATTCAAGCGAAAAAGATACTCGAACTTGACAAAATGATTATCATGCCGACAGGCACTTCCCCGCACAAAGGCGCATCAGCAGTGGGTTTCTACGCCCGCGAAAACATGTGCTACTTGGCATTCGGGCATCTCCCCGGGTTTGAAGTTACCGACATTGAGGGGAAAATGTCGGGGCGAAACTATACATTAAATTCACTGCGAATCCTAAAAAAATTGTACCCGCAAAACTCCAAATTTCACCTGCTAATCGGCGCGGATATGCTTTTTTACTTCGACATGTGGTACGAGTATCAGACGATTTTGAACGAGTGCAGTGTCGTCGCGGCGGCGCGTGAGCAAGACCAGTTTCCGAAAATGGTTGAATACGCCACGGAAATTGGCAAAATCAGAGTCTTAAATCTCGATGTAACCGAAGTTTCATCGAGTGAAATAAGGGAAAAAATCGCAACCCGAAAAGACGTCAGCGGCCTCGTTCCGCCCAAGGTTTTAGACTACATCAAGGAGAGAAAATATTACATATGAGTAACAAAAGTGACACGGAAAATTACATCGAACTCGTAAAAAATCGGCTCTCCGAAAAACGGTTCAGACACAGCATCGGAACCGCCGAAACTTGCCGCAGTCTCGCCGAGAGACACGGTTACGCCGAGCCCGAAAAAGCCTATCTCGCCGGGCTTTTACACGATATTTGCAAAGAACTTGAACCTGCTGAATTAAAACGCACAGCACTAATCGCACTCGCCGAAGAACCCGCTCACGACCCGCTCGAAGCCGCTGAAAAAACCCTACTGCACGGCCCGTCCGGCGCGTTGTACATTAGAGATATTCTTGACATAAAAGACAGCGAAATTTACGCCGCCGTGCGGTTTCACTCAACAGGGCGCGCGGGCATGTCTACTTTAGAAAAAATTGTATACTTAGGCGATATTGTCGAGCAAAACAGGAGCTACCCCGACGTCGAAATCTACCGCAAATACGCCTTCGACGACTTGGACAACGCCATGTATGAGGTGCTGAAATGGGGCGTAATCAACGTAGTTTCGAGAAACTTGAAAATCGCGCAACATTCTTTTGAAGCATATAATTATTACTGTGGTAAAATGAAAGGAAAAAGCCAATGAATTTAGAAAACAAGGAAATTTTGAAGACGGCAATTGCCGCATTGGACAGCAAAAACGCCAAGAACACCGAGGTCATAAAGGTCGCCGGCTTGACGGATTTGGCGGATTATTTTATTCTCGCAAGCGGCACCAGCAGCACCCAAGTCAAGACTTTGGCGGACGAAGTCGAGAAAAAACTTTCGGAGCAAGGCATAAACCCCAAACGCACCGAGGGGTACAAGGGCGCGAATTGGATTGTGTTGGATTATGTTGACGTGGTGGTGCATATTTTCCACGAGGAGACCCGCCAATTCTACGATTTAGAGCGGCTTTGGCAGGACGGCGAGAAAATAATAGTCGATTAACTTCAAAATAGGTTTGCTTTTGCGGTCTTTTTGCCGCCATACTGCGTTAAAATTTTCCGCAATGCACAAAGCATTACGAAAAATTTTGCCTTGTCTGACGACAAAAATCCTCGCAAAATCAAACCCATTTTGAAGTTAAACGACTATAAACCTCACCGAATTGTAAATAAAATAAAAAAAATTAAAAAAATTGCTTGACAATGCACAAATTTTGATGTATAATGGTAAAAGTGCTGTAATGAGCAATAGCTTTTATATAAAAGGGAGGGATACATGTGGCTGAAATTCGTTTGGGCAAAAACGAATCTTTGGACACGGCTTTGAAGCGTTTCAAGCGCTCGTGCGCCAGAGATGGCGTCCTTGCCGAAGTTCGCAAGAGAGAGCACTACGAAAAGCCTTCGGTTAAACGCAAGAAAAAATCCGAAGCCGCTCGCAAGCGTAAATTCAAGTAGATTTTTCGGACGCGGCAAGTGTAAACTTTGCCGCGTTTCTACTTTAGGGAGGGATAAATCCTTGCTAAAACCAACATACTGGCTCAAAAACGTCTTCGCCATAGACGAGGCTTTTTTAAGCAATCACGGCATAAAAGGCCTGATTCTCGACTTAGACAACACCCTCTCAATGCACGGAAGCCCCGCCGCCGAATCAGGTATCATCGAGTGGCTGACCGACATGCGCCGCCTCAAAATCAAAATGTTGGTAGTCTCAAACAACACCAATACGCGCGTAAAACCGCTCACAGAGCAGCTCGGCTTGAAGTACATTGCGTGGGGGTGCAAGCCCCTGCCGTTCGGGATTAACAAGGCCGCAAAAGCCATGAAACTGCCGAAAAGCGGCATAGCGGTAGTCGGCGACCAGATTTTCACCGACGTAATGGGCGGGAATTTGAGCGGCATCAGGACAATTTTAGTCGAGCCGTTCTACTTAGAAAGCGGCGTCGGCTTCAAATTAAAACGCAAAATCGAGAGCGTTGTGTTCAAACGAGACTTTTCTACAATGCAGAAATAAAAATGCAGAATGCAGAAATAACTAAAATCACAGCGTTTATTTCCGTCGGATAACAACTGAAAAATTAAATTATTTCTGCATTTTGCATTCTGCATTCTGCATTAGCATTAATTCTGCATTAGCATTAAAAACGGAGTTTTTATGATTATATTTGCGCCCGCGGGCAAGCCCGATAGTTTCGGTAATAGAAAATTCCCGGAAGACTTGCCGGAATATTTGGCGTCGTTCGGGCTTAACGGCTTTGAATTGTCCTGCGGCAGAGGGCTTAACATCTCCGAAAAGACCTACGAAATCCTCCCCGCACTCGCCCGTGAACACGGAATCTACCTGTCTCTACACGCGCCTTATTTTATTTCGCTATCCGGCGAAAAGCCCGAAATCCGCCAAAAGAGCGCGGAATACATTCTGCAATCCGCAAAAGCCGCAAGCCGACTCGGCGCGGAGCGGGTGGTGGTACACTCCGGCTCGTGTGCAAAAATGAGCAGAGAAACGGCTTTGGGCTTGGCAAAAGAGACACTTTCAATGGCACTCGAAAAAATTCGGCAAGCAAATCTCGCCGTTAAAATTTGCCCCGAAACAATGGGCAAAATCAATCAGCTCGGGACTTTAGAAGAAGTAATCGAGCTCTGCAAACTCGACGAAAGCTGTGTCCCCTGCATAGACTTCGGGCATTTGAACGCCCGCACTCACGGCGGCATAAAAACCAAGCAGGACTACGCCGCCATTTTCGATACCATCGAGGACAAGCTCGGCATTGAGCGGGCGAAAAATCTGCACATACATTTCAGCAAAATTGAGTACACAGCGGGCGGCGAAAAAAAGCACCTCACGTTCGAGGACACCGACTTCGGCCCCGACTATGAACCGCTGTTGGAAGTAGTCGCAGAGCGGGCTTACGCGCCCGCAATCATATGCGAATCGCAAGGCACACAAGCCGAAGATGCGGCAATTATGAGGAATTACTTTGAAAGAACTGGTGCAAATCGGGGAAAATGAAACTCTTAAATGAACTTTTGTGTGAGAAGGACAATGGTGAAAAACTATGAAAATTTATGTAATTAACGGCGCGAATTTGAACCTGCTCGGTGTCCGCGAACCCGAAATCTACGGCAGTGAAACTTTAGCCGACATCAACGCCGCAATCGCGGAAAAGTGCAAGACCCTCGGCATAAACTGCGAGTTTTTCCAGTCGAATCATGAAGGCGCAATCATCGACAAACTCCACGAGGCATGGGAAAAGGCGGACGGCGTAATCATAAACCCGGGCGCGTTCACCCACTACAGCTACGCAATCAGGGACGCGATTTCCACGCTCGCGATTCCCGTCATTGAAGTGCATATCTCCAACATTCACGCACGGGAAGAATTTCGTCACAAATCGGTGCTGTCGGCGGTCTGCGAGGGGGTTTTGTGCGGGTTCGGGAGCATGGGGTACTTGATGGCGGTGGATTATTTCAGAGCAGTATAGAGGTAAATTATGCGTAAACAGAGCATTTTCCTCATGATAATCAGCGTTGTGTTGCTTTTAAGCTTAGTCGGTTGTGACGCGGCATTTGAAGCGGTGCAACAAAGCTTGCTGTCCAACCTGCCGTCCGGCTCACCGCCCAAAAAACTGCAACATATGCAAGACGTCGCCCAAGACATCATCGACTGCTTCATCGCACAGGACGAACAAGCCTTGTACGCGCTATTGAACCGAGCAGGGCAAGCATATCACGGAAACGAATTTTATTCAACAAAAGACCAGATTAAAGAAGCTTTTGACTTTATAGACGGCGAAATCATCTCCTACGAACTCCCGACCTCTACCGGAAGCGGCGAAGCAGCCTACGGAGGCGGCAGAACGACCTACGAGGATATGTCGCCGATAATTAAAGAGGTGGCAACCGATACGGGCAAGGTCTATCAAATACACTTTTACTATATTTTTATTTGCGAGGATAACCCAAGCGAGGAAGGCCTGCGTAGTATTAGCGTCCAGATGATTGAGGGGCTACACGGGTTTTCAGACAACATGAGAATAGGCGGGAGCAGTGACGGCAACCCCGGCAATGTTATACCCGCAGATGCCGAACCCAAAAAGTATCACTATATATCCGAGGTTTTGCATTGTATCAGAAACAAGGACGTTGAAGCCCTGAAAAGCAAATTCTGCCCCATTATATCGAATATGAGCGGCATTGACGAGCAGATACAAGAACTGTTTGACTTCATTGACGGCGATATTATCAGCTTTTCCGCGGATAGAACCAATTCCCGCTCCGGATACGACCGCACATGGTACAGCTATTTCACAAGGGTGCGAGAAGTAAAAACCAACACAGGCAAAACCTATCAGCTTAGATTTTTCCACGAGCTTAAAAACGACGGCTATGACGACAGGCTCGGCATTTCCGAGCTACGTCTGAGGAACCAAGACGGCGAAGAATTTATCGTAGGCGACTTCGACACCGTCAAGCCCGACTGGCCCTATCATCGCGCCGGGTACTACACCGATAAAAGCCCCTATTCAATTACGAAGCAATAGGCAACCCTCCGAAAACCGCTGTCGTTTCAGCGTGGTGCAGATTTGTTCGTGCTTTTGCACAAAAAGCACAGGCAATACTTTGTGTATTAACGAGCATTTTTGGGTAAAATGACGGATAAAGCTGTGCCACGCTGGGGCGGCGGCGGTTTTCGGAGGTTGCCAATAGAAACAAGGAGCGCAATATGACCCAAAAATCAACCCCCTACCTCGCAATGACCCTACTCGCGTTCGCCTTTATCGGGTTGGAATTAGTAATTTTCCTCATAGAATCCCTGTTCTACGGCTCAATGAACTTCGCAGAAATCGCCGAACAGCGCGGGGTTACGGTTCTTCTCATACATTGGGGTATGACTTGTGTCGCGTGGGGCGGCGGCGCGTGGTTTTTGTGCAAGTGGGCGAAAAGGCGAGGGTTCAACGTCTTTGAAAACAAGTCAAAAGCCCCCGCGCTGAATTGGATTATCGTGCTTGCAATGCTCATTCTCGCGGTAATCGCGTCGTATTTCTCATGGGACATGCGCTTTAAGCCGTCAGCAGAATTTGCAGGGTTCGCAAAGCTATTCGGCAACCGAGCCGTGTTGGCTTTTGTCGGGCAGTACGTTTATTATGTTGTGGAAAGTATATTGTTCTTGTGTATCGTTGTTTTCGGGCAGAAATTCGGCGAACTCGCCTTTCGCAAGCACAACATACCGTGGGGCGGGATTGCCTGCGGGTTGACGTGGGGGATTTTTCACATAGCAACCCAAGACCTGTTCACAGGCATCTACTGCGCGATAATTTCAGTCGCGTTCGGTGCTGTGTACTTGCTGTTGAAAAGGAATGTTAGGTATACATATTTCGTTATAATGCTAATGTTTATGTTATAATAAGTTTATAAGAGGATAAAAATGAGAGTAGTAGACAAAATAATGGCGGAGCTTCAAGGTAGCCGCCATGCCGCGATTATAACATCGGAAATAAACCGCTTTTACGCTACCGGCTTCAGCTCAAGCAACGGTACGCTTTTCGTGACGAAAGAGCGGGCGTATTTCCTTGTGGATGCGCGGTATTACGAAAAGGCGGTCGAGACGGTTCGCGACTGCAAAGTCGTCTTGCAAGAGGAAGACTTGACCGAGCAAATCCTGCTAATCCTCGGCCAGCACGCGGTTGAGGTAATATCAATTGAGCGCAATACCATGACAGTCGGGGAGCTTTCGCGGTACATTGACAAATTTAAGAACACCGAATTTGACTCGTCGTCGTGGCTCTCGGATATTATCGAGAAAGAGCGGGTGATAAAAACAAAAGCCGAGCTCCGCAACATCGAAATCGCACAAAGAATTGCCGAGCGAGCATTCAATAAAATCTTGGACAAAATCGGGCCGAGCCTGACCGAAAAGCAGGTGGCGACCCTGCTGACCTACTATATACACGAGCTTGGCGGGGACGACATCGCCTTCCCGATAATCGCGGCAAGCGGCAAGAACACCGCCGTCCCGCACGCCCGCCCGTCTAACAAAACCCTCGGCGACGGCGAGTTTCTGCTGTTGGATTTCGGCGCGGTCTACAACGGCTACCGCTCCGACATGACCCGCACAATCGCCCTCGGCTCAATCACCGACGAGATGAAGCGGGTATTCGGCGCGGTTCTCAGCGCGAATAACGACGCGCTAAAGTCGCTCCGTGCGGGCATTTCCGGAAAATTAGTTGACAACGTGGCAAGGAGTACACTCGAGGCGTGGGGTTACGAGAAGTACTTCACACATACCCTCGGACACGGCGTAGGGCTTGACGTCCACGAATCCCCACGATTATCAAGGAAAATCAACACTACCCTACGAGAAAACATGGTCGTCACAATCGAGCCGGGCGTTTATATCCCCGGAAACTTCGGCGTGCGGATAGAAGACTTAGCGGTAATCACAACCGACGGCTGCATTTGTATTACAAAAGCCCCGAAAGCTTTAATTTATAAGTAAAAAACACTTGCAAATTTCCGCAAAGTGTAGTAAAATAAAATAAAAAGACTAAGAAAGAGGTACGAAAATGATTTCAGCAGGCGATTTCAGAAACGGCGTGACTTTTGAGGAAGACGGCAATGTCATGCAGGTGATTGAGTTTCAACACGTGAAACCGGGCAAGGGCGCGGCATTCGTCCGCACCAAGGTCAAGAACGTCATCACGGGCGGCGTGGTGGAAAAGTCCTACAACCCGTCCCTAAAATTCCCGACCGCATTCATCGAGCGCAAAGACATGACCTTCTCGTATGAGGACGGCGGTCTGTACTATTTCATGGACGGCGAGACTTACGAGCAGATTCCTGTTGAAAAGTCCGAGCTTGACGACAGTTTCAGGTTCGTCAAGGAAGATATGATTTGCAAAGTTTTGTCGTACAAGGGCAAGGTCTTCGGGGTTGAGCCGCCGAATTTTGTCGAGCTTGAAATTATCGAGACCGACCCCGGCTTTAGGGGCGATACCGCCACGAACGTAACCAAACCCGCAAAACTCGAAACAGGCGCGGAAGTCCGCGTGCCGCTGTTCATCGACATCGGCGAGGTCATCAGAGTGGACACCCGCACAGGCGAGTATATGGAACGTGCAAATAAGTAGGTGCAGTTTAGTGTTCATGTGTGAAAAAATAACGAAAGGTATGTTGCCAATGCCGTGTAATTCTACGAATTACTTGCAAGGCGGGGCGGCAGGTATTGAATATGCTTCCGATTGACAAATTGGCTTATCTAAACGATTTAATCAAGGAAATGGATATACAAGGCGGCACAAATGAGGAGCGGCTGTTCTTGGCGATTACCGCCGCCCTCAACGAGATGTCGGACGTTTTGCATTGCTACAACGAAGCCTTGGACGGCATGACCGAGGTGCTGGCAGAAGTCGAGGAAGGCGTCTACGAACTTGAGGAGGAAGTCTTCGGGAGCAGCGGCGAATTCGGTGACATGGGCTTTGGCGAGTTTGATGATTTCAACAACGACGACGAGATTTACGACATTACTTGTATCGGCTGTAACAAAACCATAACCGTTGACTACGACGCATTGGACAACGGCTCGATTACCTGCCCCGGATGCGGCGAGTTGATTGAGTTTACGATTGAGTTTAAGGAAGATTGATATGAATATTGGGATAGTAGGCATGGGGCTAATCGGCGGCTCTTTTGCAAAGGCGTACCGCGCCGAAAACCACGCAGTCTACGCCTTTGACATCGACGAGTCAATACTCAGTTTCGCGAAACTTTCAAACGCGGCAACCGGTATCTTAGACCAAGATACAATCGGGCTTTGCGACGTGATTATAATCGCCGTGAACCCCGGTGACGCCGCCGCTCACCTCGAAAAAATCGCGCCGCTGATTGCACAAAACACCATAGTAATCGACTGTTGCGGCGTAAAGCGGACGGTCTGCGAGCGGTGCTTTCCTCTCGCCGAAAAGTACGGCTTCACCTTTGCGGGCGGCCACCCGATGGCGGGCAGTCACAAAGGCGGCTTCAAGAACAGCCGCGCCGACTTATTCCGCGGCGAGTCGATGATTTTGGTGCCGCATATTTACGATGATGCGGTGCTTTTCGGGCGGATTGAGCAGGTGCTGAAGCCTGTAGGATTCGGGCATTTATCGGTGACAACCGCCGAAAAGCACGACGAAATCATAGCCTTCACCTCGCAAATGGCGCACATTGTCTCAAACGCCTACATAAAAAGCCCGCGCGCCCACGGCCACAAAGGCTTTTCGGCGGGGAGCTACAAGGACCTGACCCGCGTTGCCCGCCTCAACTCCGACATGTGGGCAGAGCTCTGCATAAAAAACAACGATTTTCTCATACAAGAATTAGACGACTTAATCGCGGCAATTTCAAGCTACAAAGAAGCCCTTATCGAAAAGAACCAACAGAAACTAAGGGATTTGCTTGAGGAGGGTAGTCGGATTAAGGGTGAGGTGGATTGTTAATAAATGGGGGGTGGCTTGAAGCCACCCCCATATTTTTTCCCCATGTCCGTCCTGCACAAAAGTGCGTTTGAAAGTTTCGTTTTCCCCGATTTGCGCCAGTTCTTTCAAACTTTCTACATACCTATGTAACCCTTATCCCCCGTATCCCGATACTTCTCAAGTGCGGCATTAGTCCTAATCCGGTCCACAAGATTTTCCTCAACCGGCACAAACTCGTAATCCTCGCCCAAATCTATGTACCAAAGCTCGGTGGTTTTATCCTCGTTAATCTCAAACTCGGTGTAATTTTTGTTATTGTACCTAACTAAATAATCCTGCTGGTCGCTGATTAGAAAAGACCTTCGCACAATGCCCGAACCCACGTTAAAGCCGCAGTCCGCGCGGATTACCCGCGCACTCCCGTCCTCGTAATACTCGATAGAATTAAAGCCGTAGCTCTGCGCGTCCGGCAGATACCGCCAAATATTATGGTCGATAGTAAGGCTTGCTCTCGCCGCGAATTTCTCGACGTCGGTATAACTTTCCCCGTTGCAAGCGGTGATTGCAAGAACACCCGCAATTATTAACAAAACCGCAAAAATCCTTTTCATATTTTCAATTCCACGCCGCCCCCGCTCGCATTAATTCCAAAGAAATTCTGCGACGTGGGACTTCCTTTCCATTAAATATTTTCACGTTTTACGCTTTTATGAACAGCAACCTTAAAAACACCTGCCGTTGTCGATTTTCTTCTTACACGGCCCGCCGCATTTGTAGCAAACCTCGTTGTCAAGGGCCGCGCCGCCCTCGAACGCCTTAAAATTTTCCATAGTAATCAGCGCGATTTCGCGCATCGCTTCCTCCGTGAAGAAGGCCTGATGTGAAGTCAGAATGACGTTCGGGAAGGTCAACAGCCGCGAAAGTTCATCGTCCTCGATTATCGAATCCGACAAATCCTCAAAGAAATACTCGCTCTCCTCCTCGTAGACGTCCAAACCCGCGCCGCCGATTTCGCGCCGCTTCAAAGCCTCGATTAACGCCGCAGTGTCCACCAACGCGCCCCGAGACGTGTTGATTATGAGGGCGTGCGGCTTCATTTTCGACAGACTCTCGCTGTTGACTAAGTGCTTTGTCTCGGGTGTAAGCGGGCAGTGAAGCGAAACTACATCTGCCTTTTCGAGCAGTTCGTCAAGTACAGTGTACCGCACACCTAAGCCGCTCACAGGGAACGGGTCGTACGCCAAGACATCCATGCCGAACCCCTTGCAAATATTCACAAACACCCGCCCGATTTTGCCCGTGCCGATAACTCCCGCCGTCTTCCCTGCCAAGTCCATGCCGATTAATCCGTTAATATTAAAATTATTATCGCGGGTT
>Ga0099364_10003966_pt1 | contig 22593 bp, 20 predicted proteins | sample TergutTh196P3_FD_73070 | JGI IMG/M metagenome (GOLD analysis project Ga0099364, IMG submission 73070) | Microcerotermes parvus P3 segment gut microbial communities from Pointe-Noire, Republic of the Congo - Th196 P3 | ecosystem: Host-associated > Arthropoda: Insects > Digestive system > Gut ...
CCCCCCCCCCCCGCTGCCCCGCCGCCGCCGACCTATTCTCCAAGTACACCACATGCGAAACTCCTAAGCTAAAAAAAGGGTTGCCTTAGCAACCCTTTTTTTAGCAACATCTCCACGGGGAATCGAACCCCGGTTGCCGGGATGAAAACCCGGTGTCCTAACCGCTGGACGATGGAGACTGTTTTTACATTTCTAATGTACAAATTTTCAGGCAAACATGTCAAGTGTAAGCAGATTACATTTTTAGCTCTTTCTGGATCAACTCACGGAAATCCTTCATGTTTTCGTTGTCGGGTTCCAAGGATATTGCGGCTTCACAGTCGGAAAGCGCCTGGGGGAAGTCGCCTACATGGTAATAGGCCTGACCGCGCCTGAACAGGCAGTATTCCTGATACGGGTTAATTTTCAATGACTTGTTAAAATCATCAATCGCTTCGGGATATTGTCCTAAAACCGAATATACAACACCCCGGTAATAAGCAATTTTATATAAGGTATCATCCAATTCAAGCGCATTTGTAAAGTCAGCAATCGCTTCAGGGTACCTGGATTGGGTAAAATATAACATTCCCCGGTGTTTATAAATAAGAGAACAGACCTCCACCTTGGGATTTAATCCCAGTATCCTGGAGTATACATTGATGGCATCTTCAAACCGGTTTTCATTATGTGCCGTTAAGGCAATTAGCAGCAGGTCGTCAATCGAATTATTGTCCGGGTCAACCGAAATAACCTGCGGCGAATCCTCCTCCGGAGTATGGCAATACCCCGTCACTTCATTTCCCATGTGCAGTGAAATCCCGGGTTCATCACTTGAAAAAAGCCTGGCATCAATGACATCCTTAATTTTCCGGTAAAATGCGTCCCGGCGTTTGCCTAATTGCCCATTGAGTTGATTCTGATAACTGCGTATTTCCTGGAAAATTGTATCGGCAAGGGCCAGGCTTGCGTTTACAGCATATAGCTTTCGCTTCATTGGTTCATCAATAGGATAGAATTCCGCTTTGTAAATTAATTCATGTTCTACTTCCGCCCAGGCATCCTGTAAAATGGTGCGTATCTGTATTTCCGCTACATCACAGCCTGTCTCATTATATTTTTGTGCTATATCAGAAGGGATCTTTATCAATAAATGAACCGATTCATAACAAAAATCCTTGAAGTTGTTATGCTTATTATATTCGGCTTCTATTACATTAAAATTTTCTTTAATTAATTCTTCTGCCGTCGCCATATCTTCTAAAAATGGGCAGACAATTCTAAGCCCCATTAGGTCTGTGATGCGCGGATCGGTGTTACCTGATTTAAGCAAGGAACGGTATTTTTTATAATAACTATCAAATTTTTTTGCCCGGATTTTGACAGTTGGAACAGATACAAGAGATGAAAGTGTCTGAACTAAACGACTTTCAATTTCTCTTGCGACAAGATATCTGGCTTCGGCGGTTGAATCGAAGTCCTGACGAATAATGGCTTTGTTGGGGGCTATGTTCACTTTGAGGCCCGGAACTGTTGAACTTGAATTCTTTATCATGTTTATAAAAAAACTGCCTGAAAACCACGTACGGTTTTCAGGCAGTGTATCATTTTTGACCGATTAACCGGCAGTTATTTTACTGTTCGTCAACTGTCTGTGCGGGTGTAAATGTAGTTTGAGGATCTGCTTGTCTTTGCTGTTCAAGATAGCGGAGTACCTGATTCTGACCAAAGCGCTCCATTTCCCATAGACTGCGGGTTGTTTCCCTGTCCCTGATAATACCCCAGAGAGCCTCATCATCAATATCCCTGTCCTGGTCAAGAACGGCTTTGTCGAAAATTACCCTTACATCTTTGAAATAAGTAATAAAATCACCGCCTAAAGCAGCTCCGTCACGGAGGATTTCAAAACCATTAAATTTGATGAATGGTGTTGACTCCGGATACAGAGGCCACAGGCGAAGGTCGCGGTTTCTTACTTCCTGGATGTATTGGGGGTTATTCCATACTAATTCTCCCCAGCCGTCAAAGTTAAGGTAGCCCATGAATACTTTCCTTTCTCTTCCGGTATCATCAAGAATAAGGGTGTTAAGACCGTGGGGGAAATTCAGACCGTACACATTGACGGCTACGGATTTAATGGTTCCGACATTTTTCACTACACCATAACCTTCTTCGAAGCGGCTGGCGTTAGTAATGCCATTGCTGTCTTCAGTTGGATTAATGGTTCCATCATCACTGATCTCGGCCAGGGGCTCGAATGCAGGGATTTCAAATGGCGGCTTAATTAGGGCACGGGCGTTAAAGTTTTCTTGGGGAAAACGAACCCTTACACCCATGACCGAACCGAATTGCCGGGAAGGAGCTTCTCTGGTGAAACTCCTGACCATGTTGTCAATAGTCCGTGAAGATGACGAAAGCTCTACTTCCCAGTTTTCAATGGCAAGTGAAGTTCGCATTATACTCCTTTGCTCCTGGGTGAATGAACCCCCGAACCGAACACCGGAAAAGTCCATCATAGTGTGACGGTTTTGATTCGGTGCAGTACCTTCATCATTCGGCCCGGTAGAAACACGGATATCCGCAGTCAGGTTTGAGAAGTCGATTAGTACGGCTTCCTCGGCAAACAGGGATCCAGCTACTAATGACACGATGGTGACTAGAATGAGCATCTTTTTCATGTGCTACTCCTTTCAATAAATAACAGATTAATATCTTAGCTTTCTAAGACTCTAACGAAATAATGCTGTTTTGTCAACTGCCAAATGCAAAAATTTCGTTTTTTTCCACAATTAATTTTTCAACCGTTTTATGGCAGATTCTGCTCAAAAAACAGTTCCCGTAAAAACGGCATTTCCGGAAATAAAGAAACGTACATCCGTAACGAATGGAAAATTTCTTCTTATGCCGGAAGATAGAGTTTTAATATTTTCTAATACACCTCCACCTTCTATGTGTATGTTTTCCAGGGGCAGCATGGCAGCTTCTTCCGAAAAATCCACATAAACCACATCATCCCGGTACAGTAAAGACTTTAGCCTTGCATCCCTGGAGAACAATGGCATAGCATCCGGCGAGATTGGCCCATACAGCGTCTCTTCCACATACCGGGTTAGATCAACTTCCCTGGACGGAACTCCCTGATCGTTTTCTATGGAAACCAGCGGGATTTTCTTGGAAGCCAATACACTTCCTCCGGAAACCGGCAGCATCCTTTCTTCGACAGTTACGAGTCCATCATTAATAGCATAGAATATAAAAGTCCTTCTTGCAAGCCCTAAATACATAAATTCTATCAATGCAGCCAATGCCAGTATGAACATAAAAACCAGTAAAAGCCATTTAATGTACGATCGTGAATGATTAATAATACGCTGCATGCTGCCTGTTCTACCCTATCTCTGGGTAATAAACCCTCCGGATTGTTCAAAGTCACTTACAAAATCTGCTATCCCTTTATACACCGCTTCGACCATCCTGCGCAAGTGGACATTGCTTGTCATAAGGATAGCATCTTCCCTGTTACTGACAAACCCCAGTTCTACCAGTACCGCAGGCATGTGGCTGCGCCGGACAACAAAATAATTTTCGGCCTTTATCCCCCTTGATGGCAGGGCATTGCCCATTGTGCTTTTTAAAGAATCAAGGATTGACTGAGCTATTTTCATGCTTTCAATGGTAAACGCCTCTTCCGTAATTGTATTCATTATTTGACGCAGCTCGGGGGAATCGGGAAAATGAGATTCGTCCAGGAGTGTACGCCGTTGTTCAGGGGACAGGTACCAGACTTCATAGCCTCTCGCACTTGTATAATTTACCGCATTGGCATGGATTGAAATATAGATGATTGCTTCATTTCTCCTGATTGGAACAGCATTTGCTATTGCGGTACGCTCTTCAAGACTCATATAAGTATCACGTTCACGGGTCATCACTATACGTTTGTCAGGATAGGCTCTGACAAGCATGTCCCTGAGCATTAATGAGGCATTAAGGGCAATATCTTTCTCTGCTACCGTTTGCCTTCTCCCATTTATTGTATGTTCTCTGACCGCTCCCGAATCTCTCCCTCCGTGCCCCGGATCTATAATGATAGCGGCAATCCGGAGATTTGATGTATCCTCGCTGATGCTGCGGGCAAACGCATCATGGGTTGTGGTTACGAACGGTTCGGGAAAAACCAGTTCACCTCGTTCAATGTAAGGCAGGGGAACGGAGAAAATCTCCCTGTTATTTATCATGAGAAAACCGTTTCTTCCTGCCTGAAGAGATGTTGAGAAAATTCCGTAATGCCCCCCGATGTTAAATAAGCCTTCCTGCAAAAAGGGATCCCAGCGGAATTCTTTTTCGCCCCTATTGTCCAGGGAATACAGGGTGTTTAGGGTTTGTTCAAGAGAAAAAACACGGGATGAAGCCCCGGCAGCGGTAAATCGCGTATTTTGTGTGAAAAGCTGTATGGGTAGAAATAATAACACCCATAAAAAGATTAAGGATTTGATAATCCGGTATTTTTCCATGTTTCCCCTCCAAGCAGGTCGATGAAATAGACAGCTCCCTGGTATCCGCCCCGCACAAGAGCTGTCCAGAACGATTTTCCCAAAACGCTGCTTTTATTATCGGAAGATTTAGCGTTTTCTTCCGTTATTTCCGGCAGGGGAAGACCGGTAATTTCACGTACCACCTGGAGACTTTCCTCCACTGTTCGCCCGGCATAGTCTTTGAGGTTTGATGCAGTAAAAGCTGGGAAGCTGATTATTCGCAAATTTTTCACACAGAGGCACGGAGATTCGGAGGACACAGAGGGGGAGAGAAAGGTTTCTGGTATGGAAGCTAAAGCAACCTTGAGGTCTGCAGGGAGTGTGAAAGCGTTGGGGGGGAAGGGGCAATAACCTTCATTCCCCTCTCCTAACTCCTCACTCCTCGGGAGAAAAAGAAAATCAGCGGTTTCTTCATCTGCGGGATCAAGCCGGATGAGGATTGATCGGGCGGCGGTTTCGGCGGATTCCACTGCTGCGGCATGGTCGGGGGCAGCACTGATGATATTACCGCATTTGGAAACATTGTTTTCCGGGAAGCTGACCTTGTCGCCTTCGGCAATGCGGAGGAACAGGTCCTGCACGTGGGGGTGCCTGCGGGCGGCCTCGATTCCGGTAATGGTTTTGATCGTGCCGGGTATGGAGATAAAAGCCCGCTCGGCGCAGGTCCATGTTTTAAATGGAACAAGACCATCCGGTTTGCGGCCCATTGCAGCTAGAATAGCGGCGCGGATTGGCTCAACTCCCGATGCGTATGGATAGGTCCAGCCAGACATGTAGCCGCCGGAAAGCCGGGCAGCTATTTCGCCGATCATGGGGCCCTGGGGGGTTAGTTTGATGTCGCCCTTTGCCGCACCAATGTTTTCTGATCCGGTCAGGCCCAGGGCATGAACTCCGGCGCAAAATGTTTCAAGGATTGCTTCCTGATGCTCGGGAGCAAATGAAGTGGGCATGGTGTGTCCCATCTCAATGAAAAAGGGAGGGAAATAAATGTGCCGGTCGGCCAGGCCGCAGATCGTAATTTCGCCGTGGTAGACAATGGCATCTACAGAAAATTCCGGTCCGTCCATATAGGCTTCTACAATGGCCCTGCCCGAACGTGAAAACCGGAGGGCATCTGCTGTTGCTTCATGGTATTCTTCCATACTGTTTACCCGACGGCAGCCCCGGCCTCCCATATTGTCTACCGGTTTTATCACCAGCGGGAAGAGCGCCGGCAGGGTTGTATTTTCCAGTTCACCGGCGCTTGTAATTGTAGTGAATACGGGAGACGGGAGGCCGGCTTGTTTGAAGCAGGCCCGCATCCGGCCTTTGTCCGATGCATTAAGTGCTGCCTCGTAGGGGATCCCCGGCAGCCCCAGCCGTTCGGCGACCCAGGCTACAGTTGCGGAAAAGTCTGTCCCTGCGGTCATTACTCCCAAGTTACCCGAATTTTGCAGCGAACGGGCAAATACCTCGATCCCCTCTTTGTCCTTGAGGTCGATCTGTTCAAATTGATCCGCCATCCCTGCATTCACAGCGGCAGAATTACCGTCTAACACAATGGTAAAAAAACCCAGTTCTTTGGCGATTCTGATTGCCGGGCCCTGCATGACACCGGCGCCCAGGATGATGATTTTTTCCTGCATTATTCCCCCCATAATGCCGCTATGGGAATTGCCCACATTCCGTTGCCAAATGACAGCGTATCTTCGCCGGAATATAAGACTAATCCCTTATAGGGCATTTTTCCTTTTATTATAGTATTTTTGAACCATATCTGCGAAGCAAAATCATCTTTTGATACACTGCTTGATGCCTTGACTTCTACTCCAAGAATCGCACCGTCAGTTCGTTCTATCAAAAAGTCAATTTCACGGTGCTTATAATCACGATACTGCCGCAGAGAATAATCGTAATGTCCGACATCAACCTGTGCAGCCAATTCCTGAAATACAAAAGTTTCCATTAACTTGCCAGCGCGGTCGGTGTCGGCTGTTTCAAAGCTGTTCAGAACGTCGGCCTGTTTCCAGCCCAAAATTGCCGCCATCAACCCGGTATCCGTTGCATACAACTTAGGCTTTCTGCCGATGTACTCGTAATCCGTCTTTATCCACGGAGGCACTTTCTCGAAAATGAACATTCTTTCCAGCGCATTTATATAAGTCTCCAATGTCTGCTTCGTTAAACTCATTTTCGCGCCGATTTTTGCATTGTCCATGTACTTACTTGACCAGCTTGCAAGAATCTTTACCAAGTCCTGCAATGCATCCTGTCGCCTAATATTTTCAATGTCTCTCAAGTCCCGTTCCAGCAAACTCTCAATATAATCACTAAACCATTGTTTCCGCTCTGCCGTGCCGGTTAACCGCACTGCCTCAGGATAACCTCCGCGAAAAGCAAGGTCAAATATGGCTTCCTTGTCATAATTTTTTATTTGCATTGGAAAGCTGCCTTCAAATGCCATTTCTAAAAACTGCGGTCGGCATCCCATTATTTCCCCCTGTGTCAGCGGACGCAAACGAATATGGGTAATCCGCCCGGCCAAACTATCCGATATGGCCGGTAATGTCCGTATATTTGCCGAACCGGTTAACAGGTATTGTCCGTTGCGGTTGTCTTTATCCACTGCCAGTTTAATTTCAGGCATCAAATCGGGAACTTTTTGTATTTCATCAATTACAAGCGTTTCATCACGATTTTTGACGAATTCGCGCGGGTCTTGTTGTGCAAGCATCATCGTGGTCTTATCGTCCAGAGTGCGAAAAACCCCTCCCTTGCCCGCAGCCTGCCGCACCAGAGTGGTCTTGCCAGCCTGCCGGGCTCCGGATATTACAGAAACACGGCGATTCTGTAATCCACGCTGCACTGATTCAATTTGCCATCTTGTATATTCCTGCGCCATATTTCTGCCTTTTCACCACTGTTCTAACCAGTATAATCCTGTTTGGTAAAAAAGTAAAGTAGAAAACGGTAAAAAAGTAAGATAGAATTGGTTAAATAAGTAAAGTAGAAATGGTTAAAAAAGTAAGATAGGGAAAAGTTAATAATTAAAAGTGTCGGTGCGTTTGGCCGCCGACGGGCCCCGCATAAGTCTTGAGAGCATTACATTGCTGGTGTAAACAGTAATGCATCAACCAATGTGGGTATTTGCGCGCAAACTTGACGAATGCCTCATTATTAAAATAAGATTACAGTACCTATGATGCAAAAATGGCAGGTACTCTCCATCACTGTCCTGATATTAATTACCGGACACAGTTGTTACATAGGTCCGGAGTTTAAAACTTGGGACCTGGACGAAAATAACGCATCGGCAAAAATTGGCATGCCTTTATTTATCGTGCCTGATGTACCTGCTGCAGGGTGGGAACCATATACAGCAACTCAAAATATTCAAAATTTGGCAGACGGATATTATCGGGTTTTTGAAAGTTCCTGGACTGACAGACAGAAAGAATGGGTCATTTACAGAAGGATAGGAAACAGCTACTCTTATTTTAGAATATTCACCAATGGTATTACGAAGCTGGACTTTGATACTATAACGGAAGTCGAAGGAGAAACCGGCAGTTTATCCGAAGTATCATGGACAGCCCGAAATGCCAATGTAATTCCGTCATTAGCAAAAAATTACCGGGTGTATGATTGCTTGTGGCGTAATGGATTAAGAGAATGGATTATCATTAATGAAACAAGCCCGGACAATTATCAATGGGGCAGAAAACCCCATTAATGTTCGGCATAAACCTCAAACGAATCACCCAACGAAAAAATAACGCTTATGGCAAAAAGCAGCCAATACAACGGACTTTTCCTGTTTTGTGCCAGTTTCCCTATAAACGGAAAACGTTCCGGATGGTGCCCGCAGCTTTTTATTTTTATGGCTTTGAACCCTGCCGCCATCAGCGCCTTTCTGCATGACGACGGAGACCACACTGTCCAGTGATCCGGCGGGCTGCGTTCCAGAAAACGTATCAGCGAAATACGACCGGATATCCCTGAAAACGAAGGTGTTGCAAAAGCAAGCACACCCTTCCCGGCTTCAAGCAATGTTTGTATTTCAGCCAGTGCAGACCGGCAATCGTTAAAATGTTCTATGACATACCAGAGGGTTACTGCAGAGAAGGAAAAAGGTAAGAGGCAAGAGGTAAGAGGTGAAGAACAAGGGGTAGGAGGAAAGAAGCCCTGTACAGCGGGGATACCGAGGGTTTGGGTGACGTAGCGCACGGCATCTTCAGAAGGATCAATACCGAATGGGGAAAAGCCCGCATCTCTTGCCGCCGCGAGAAACGGACCGTAAGCACAGCCGATGTCTAATAAGGAGTATTCACTTTTACCTTTTTCCTTTTCCCTTTTACTTTGTATCACTGCCAAACGTCTTTTAGCCATGGCGGTAAGGTTCGGGAAATCTTCAATGTAAGTTTTGCCGTATTGCTTTTGATAATCCTCGAAAAAGTATTCTTTGCCGTATACGATGGGCGGCGGAGTAAGACGGCTCATGTTTATTACTCCGCAGTGTTTGCAACGGCGGTAAGTGCGTTTGGAGAAACGGGCAATGGCGCCCGACCACTTTCCCCGATCACTCATGAGTGGTCGGGCACAGACAGGACAATCACGGTTGACAGCGGGCTGGAAATTGTGTACTAATTCCGCCAGACTCTGCATTGGTGTCTCGTTAAGATTGTATCGTGCCGTTAAAGCAGCGCAGCGTTTTTTCAGGCATTGAAGAAAGCGGTGATTAACGATGCCTTTTTTGAAGAGCATGCAACCCAGCTTATCAGCTTTTCTTTTTCCAATACCTGCTGATATAAACCCTGCCATTTTTGCCAGTTTTTCATGGTATTTGCCGGGCGATACCAGCAATACCGGTACCCCTGCATACAATGCTTCAAACGCAGTAAGGCCAAAGTGGGTGATGACTAAATCGAATTCGGCCAGATGTTCACTCAGATTGGGGATCAGGGATCGGGGCAGCGTAATCTCTGCATTGCCGTTATTTTTCACCGCTAGTACTTGAGCCGCAGCACTCCCAAGCCCTGCGGCATCCTCCAGGCCAAATGATATCAGTATCCTGAAGGGCGCGGGTTCAGGGTGCGGTAAGAGTTGAATCTTTTTTGATGGCAATGGCAGAAGGGATGGGTCGGCAATGTTCGGTTTAACCGGGCTGCAGTTGGGAAGGAGGTCAATGAGGAAATCAAAACTGTTCCTGCAGGAGCCGCCTTCATCTATGCCGATAACCGGGGCCAGTTTAGCCCATTGAGCAAGCTCTTCCGGCTGAGTCTGGTAACGGTCAAGAATTACGAATTCCCAGTTTTTTCCCTGCAATCCGGTTTTGTCAAGCAGCACGGTTTTATCAATAAATATGTCATCAACAAGGCAGTTGATACCTGCGATTTCCGGAATAAAAAGAAAAGCCTCCCTGCCCAAGGTCTTCAGCCCGTTTGCCAGCGCTATACAGCGGACCAAATGCCCGCCCCCCCTGCCTTTTTCGCAAGCAGGTACAATTAATATTGGTTGTTGTGAATAGTCTTCACTATTCACTGTTTTCTGTTCTCTGTTCACTACTCACTGCTCACTATTCACTGCTTGCTTGCATATCCGGATTATTTCATCCCCATGGTACCGTTCTTCACCCAGGCGGGCCAATACGGTATACAGGGCTTGTGCCCTTTCAAAGTCTTCCTGTGTATCTACGGTGATACGAAGATCAGGGCTTTGCCAGCGCAAGGGTGCAAGCGGACGGTGGAGGAGAAATTGTTCCGGATGGGTATAAATAAAGGGACAGACATGTTCCCGGTCGTAGGGAGAGGTAGTTCCGGCTTCGGCACGAAATAAGGCTTCTGCGGTTATTACTTCAACTCCGGCGCCGGGGGGAAGCCCGCTGTATCCGGCATAATCTGCGCCTAAAGCAATGGCTTCGGCAGTAATGGCGGCAGCGGCATCTGTAAATACAAAAGGGTTGTCACCGGTTGCGCGTATCACATGCCGTATGCCGAATTGACGCAAAGCAAGGCAAAAACGGGCAAGCACGTCATCTTTGGGACCGGTAAACAGCGAAAAACCCGCATTACCGGCAAGCGGCCGAAAGGCCGCTGCGGAATCTTCCGGGCAGGCAAGCACCTGCAGATCTGATGGAACCCTGTTTAATGCCTCCATCACACGGAGTATGAGCGGCTTTTCTCCCAGCGGCAGCAGTGATTTTCCCGGCAGACGAGATGAATCAATACGCGCCTGTAAAATTACAGCCAGCACGATCAATTTTCTCCGTTTTCCCCAATAGCGTCCATATTCCAATGGCTGGCGAGGGTTTGGGGATTGCAGCGCCACCGGAATTGATTAAGCTGAACCCAGCGGCGGCTTTCCGAAAAATCATCCCACGCGGAAAAAAAACCGGAACTGCCTGCAGAACGGGTACGAAGCAGATGACCGGGGAACCTGTTTATTGGCAGGAATGCGCTGCTTCCCCGGAGTACCGGGGCAAGGTTTTTCAGGTAAAAACGGCAATAATCGGTTCCGGCCGAATCATCTTCTATGTGAATGTCGGACTCATAAATAAGTTTGAGAGACTGTGTTGCGGAGATTTCCTCACCCCAAAGATGGGCGCGGAAACCAAAGTCCATAAGCTGCCAATAACCACTTTTTAATGTTCCATCATATCCGCCCAGTTTAATAAAACGATCCCTGTCATAAATGCCCACACCGTCAAAAGGGTACAAACTGGGAAGCCCTTCGTATGCGGGACTGTGTGTTGTAATTTGAAATTTTTTACGCAGCAGCGCCGGGGCTCGTAGTGTGGGGATGGTTTCAAAACGTGAACTTTGAATAACAGGGATTGTGCAGAGCCGCTTTATTGACTTTTTTTCTTCATAGGCAGTAAGTCGTTCAGCCATACGGTGCGCAGTACCGCCGGCAATTATTTTCTGATCGTTCCACAAGACAAAAAACAGAGGGGAGTCAAGCTCGGATACTGCAATGTTGATTTGATTCCCAATACTGATTGTACCCTTGATCATAATAAAACGAATAAAAGGGAAACGGGCGGACAATTCATCAATGTCGTAATGAACAGGTTCCGTCTCAATCGAGATTACAGTGTCGAAACCTGCTTTCTCAAAATCACGGAAAATATGATGCCGGACAAAACGCCCTCTCCGGTTCAACAGTACGGCGGAAAGGCCTGTTGATCCAAGCTGTTCTCTGCCGCCAATAACGGTATACGGAGGGAGAGTTTCGCTAAAAGTTATAGGTATAGTACTCATCACATACCGTGCACAGAGAATCGTATTTTTTTTCACCTGACAGAATACCGGCTTGTTCGGCGTACTGCATCCGGCCCCGTTCCCAGATAAGTTCCAGCGGTTCGGTAAAAGCGTTTCCCAATTTAAAACCGCCGTCCGGATCAGCGATTTGTTCTCTGCATAAAGGCACAGTTCCGTCCAGCAGTATCAACATATCCCGCATAATGTGCCAGCAGGGCTTTCTTTGTACAGGTGAAAGATCTGATGCCTGTTTCCGGGGCAGCATTCCGCAAAAATTGTCGTATTTTTGGATAATCACATTTGTTGTACTTCCTGCTGTTTCTTTCCACATACGGTAGAACCGCTCAATGTCATCTTCCGCCCCTGTTGTCCGCACTGCCTGAACATACGTGTCTTTGGGAAATAATGCAAGGAGTTTTTTTGCACAGTCGTTTGCTTCGGAATATCCCGGACCGCGAATTTCCTTGTACCGGACCGGGTCAGAAGCATCCAGTGAAATAATCCACGAAAGCGGCGGCAGGGGGATTTTCCGTCCGGACACGGCTGCTGCGGCATGAGCAAGTTCAGCGCAGTGCTTAAGTTCGCTGTCCATCCAGCCTATACCGGAAGTTTCAATAATTAAGGCAAGCTCCGGCCGACACAGCACCATTTCGATTAACGTCATTTTTTGGGGATGCAGGGCGAATTCTCCCCAGAGGGAAAGGTCGATAACAGCGTCTCCCGAAAAAGAAACAATGCTGTTCAGTAAAGATTCAAACTGACCTGTTTCCATGTAATCCCGCCGATCAGTTACATTTCCGCCAACAACCGGCCAGGGGCACCAGGCGCAGCTTTGCGGACAGCCGCCGTAAACCTGTACCGGGTAAAAAGCAGGAAGCGTTCTGAGAACATCAGGCTTTTCCATGACAATTCGCTCAATTTCGGCTGCATCGGGTATAGAATCTTCCGCAAAACGCCTCAGTAAATGCAGGTTTCGTTTTGAATCAGCACAGAGTGTAATGCGGTGGCAGCGCATGTCAACCGATGATATTTCGGTTTCTATATCAAAGGCATTGATGTCTTTTTGAATGACGGAGAACAAAGTATCCCGTTTTACCGGGCTGCCAACATCATCTCCGAGGATGTTGGCCAGAATTGCAGCAGTTCCGGGTGAAAGCAGTTCAGGTGCCAAGCCATATGGCCAGCCGTCGGCATAAGAGTATTCGGCGGCATAGCGGAGATGCCTTTCTGCAAGCCTCCCGGCAAGATCCGGATCGAGGAAAGGGCAGTCAGCCCAGGCAAAATAAGTCACGTCAAAGCCTTCGGAACATGTTGCAATTGTATCAAGCATGGTTTTTACTGTCCATGAAGGCCGTTTTTCGATCTGGACACCAATAAAATCTGGCAGACGATCTATGGAATTGGTCAACAACACCGTTTTAGCCACTGAAGGAAAAAGATTCGAACGTTCAAAAGCCAAAGACAGGCTGTTTTTTCCGTTAACAAGGGATTCAAAAGCTTCTTCAGACAGATTCCCGGCGTACAAAACCAAAAGCGCATTCATACCCTTCAATTATCGGCTTTTTAATAATGAGGTATGAAATAAATTGCACTAGCATATTGTCTCTCATTGGCTTTATAATGTGAAAAATATAACGGAGTGCACATGAAAAAAGCGTTGATTCTATGCGGCGGCTGGGATGGCCATCAGCCGGTGTTAGTATCTGAGCGGTTTAAAAAATTCCTTGAATCCGAGGATTTTGAAGTGGCAATCGAAGAAGATGTTCAGGTTACCAAGGACCTGGAACGGTTACAGACATTGGATCTTTTTATTCCGGTCTGGACCATGTGTACCGAAAACCTCGGTTATGGTTTTTTTAAACCATTGCTTGAAGCCGCAGGAGGGGGCATGGGAGTTGCCGGCTGCCACGGCGGGATGTGCGATGCCTTTCGCAGCAGCGTGGAATACCAGTTCCTTACAGGTGCAAACTGGGTAGCTCATCCCGGCGGTGACGGGGTTCTCCATCGGATAAATATTATCAGCAAATCAAGCCCTATCACAGAAGGTATAAACAGTTTTGATATTTCATCGGAACAGTATTATCTCCATGTTGATCCTGCGAACGAGGTGCTGGCAACTACCCGTTTCCCCACGGTCAAGTGGTACCATTCGGCAAACGGCGACGTTGATGTGCCTCAGATTTGGACAAGAAAATGGGGGCATGGCAGGGTTTTTTATAATGCGCTCGGCCACCAAAATAATATTTTTGACATTCCCGAAGCATGGGAACTGATGAAACGGGGAATGCTGTGGGCTGCGGAAGGTAAACGTATAGCTGTGGAAAAGGGCCTTTCGGCGGATGATTTTAAAAGTGACAAAGGGATGTTTTAGGAGAACATTATGCAGCGAATTGGAATTGCCGGAATTGGAAATATCAGCACAATTTACCTTGACAACCTGACAGGAATGTTTGGCAAACGGGTGCAGTTGACCGCAGTAACAGATGTAATTCGGGAGCGGGCGGAAAAAGCCGCCGCCGATTACGGAGTAAAAATGTTTGATTCTGTTGATGCGATGATCAACAGTTCTGACATAGATATAACACTCAACCTGACCCAGCCGCAGTATCACTTTGATGTTGCTTTTACTTCAGTTCAGGCAGGCAAACATGTGTACAACGAAAAGCCCCTCTGTTCCACCCGCGAAGAAGCCCGGCAGCTGTTCAACCTCGCCGCCGAAAAAGGGGTAAGGATTGGCGCCGCGCCAGATACATTCCTTGGCGCCGGCATACAAACCTGCATCAAACTGATCGATGACGGCTGGATTGGCAAGCCGGTAGCGGCAACAGCTTTTATGGCATGTCACGGCCACGAGCATTGGCATCCCGCCCCTGAATTTTACTACAAGAACGGCGGCGGCCCAATGTTTGACATGGGGCCATACTACCTTACCGCTCTCGTGAGCCTATTGGGCCCGGTAACACGGGTCTGCGGCAGCGCCAAAATGGGCCAAAAAACAAGAACCATAACAAGCAAGCCGCTCAACGGCGCCGTTATTGATGTTGAAGTCCACACACACATTGCCGGAGTGCTTGATTTTTCCTGCGGTGCGGTTGGAACCATCATCACGAGTTTTGATGTATATTCCCACACCCTCCCCTTTATTGAAATTTACGGAACGGAAGGCACCATTCGCGTACCCGATCCCAATTCATTTGGCGGGCCGGTGTTTGTCAAACGATTCTATGCTGCGGAGTGGTCGGCAATTCCCCTGCTGAAAGAACATGCAGAAAATTCACGGGGGCTGGGTATTACCGACATGGCGGAGGCAATTGAAGAAGGCCGTCAGCACCGCGCTTCCGGAGAACTTGCATTCCATGTGTTAGACATCATGCACGGCATACACGATGCCTCTGCATCCGGCAAATACTACAAGCTTAAGAGCAAATGCAAAAGACCGGCGGCGCTGTAATTTAGTTGATATATTGTGCTTTTTCCGGTATGATCTAATCGTAAGAGGAATGATTTTTAATGCGTAATTGGTCTACCGATACCCGAAACCTGCAAACAGACCCTGAAAGACATACAATATGGCAATTGGAACAGCAGCTTAATTATGGTCTGAACGAAGGTGAGAAAATCGAACGTGTCCTGCTTGAAAAATATTTCCCGCTTTTAAATATTGATCAGGATACCCGGAATTTTCTGGAGTACATACTCTATGGCAAAAAGCCTGCTTAATTCACATCAAAAATGTTTTCTTGATTTTTTTTGTTCGCGGAGTGAATTATACAACAATTTTTATTTTTCCGGCGGTACGGCATTAAGCGAGTATTATTTACAACACCGCTATTCTGAAGATTTGGATTTTTTCTCTGAAACAGATGTAAATTCTGCTGATTTAAACTTATTTTTGACTACACACAGGAAAAACTTTCGATCAGAACAAATCCAATATTCCCAATCGTTTAACAGAAATATATTTTTTCTTTATTTTGAAAAAGAACAAGTGTTAAAAGTTGAATTTACCTATTATCCATTTATGAGACTTGAAAAAGGTCTTGAGAAAGGCAACCTGGTAATTGACAGTGCATTGGATATCGCTGTTAATAAAGCTTTTACGCTTTCACAACAAGCTCGCGGACGGGATTACTTTGACACTTATATGCTTTGTACAAAATACGGATATGATTTTTTTGATTTAATAAAAAAAGCACGGCAAAAATTTGACTATCCCATTAATTATTTAGAGCTTGGAAAAAACCTGGTAAAGGCCTGCACTTTTTTGGACGACCCCATTTTATTAATTGATATTGACCGCAAATTGATTGAACAGTATTTTCTGAAAGCTGCGAAAGAACTGGAGTTATTAAAGTAAAGGTAAAATGCCTGCAACTGGGTTTTTATCTGAAAATATAATGCTTTTTAACAGGTTTTGATACATTCCAAACGCATGCAAGGCCTTATATTCTACCGCTTTTTTATTTAACTCATGTACTGACAACACTTTTACCTCTTACCTTTTACCTCTTACCTATCTTATACTTACACCCATGAGCCCCGGCGAAAACCTGCCCCCCTACCTTGAAGTCCTCAACCAGGAACAGCGGCGGGCTGTATTGCACACCGGCAAGCCGCTGCTGATCCTTGCCGGAGCAGGTTCGGGTAAAACGAGGGTGATAACCACGAAGATTGCGTGGCTTATCCGCGAACGGGGGCTGGCACCGCAGTCCATTCTCGCAGTTACGTTTACGAATAAGGCGGCGCGGGAAATGGCGGATCGGGCGAAGGCCATTGACGAACGAGCCGCAAGTGCCATGCTGCGGACGTTTCACTCGTTTGGAGCATGGTTTCTCCGGCGTAACGGGTCTCTTGCCGGGCTGGATTCCGGCTTTGTGATTTACGATGATGATGACATGATCGCCCTGCTTGCATCGATCATGAAAGGGGTGCCGAAAAGCGAAGTTAAGCGTATTGCCTATAATATTTCCCGCGCCAAGGATTATTTTCTGTCGCCGGATGATCCGGCTCTGGCAATCATCGACAGTTCTCAACAATTCCGTGCGTTATACGCCGAATACGAAAAACGGCTTGCCAATATAGGCAATGTCGATTTTGGCGACTTGATAAAAAAACCGGTGGAAATTCTCCGCGCAGAACCGGCGGTGGCGCAGCGTTTTCGTGAGCGTTTTTCCGTCATCATGGTGGACGAATATCAGGATGCGAATGTCGCCCAGTTTGCATTGCTGAAAGAACTGACCGGCCCGGACACGTATGTGTGCGTTGTCGGCGATGACGATCAATCGATTTACCGTTTCCGGGGTGCGGAGGTAAAAAACATCCTGCAGTTCCCAGAACAATTTTCCGGTACGGACATTATCCGCCTTGAGAGCAACTACCGTTCTATCGCCCCCATCCTCAATGCCGCTTCATCCGTGGTAAATCATAACCGGGGGCGGCTGGGAAAAACTCTCCGTGCCGAGCGCGGCGGCGGCAAACAGCCGGTGCTTGCTTTTTTACCCGACCAGGATGAAGAGGCAAAGTTCTGTGCTGAACTAATCGCAAATTCCACAAAAGATAACAACAGGCCGGCACAATGGTCAGATTGGGCGATATTGTACCGTACGAACGCACAGTCACTGGGCTTTGAAACAGAATTTCTGCGGCGGGGTATTCCTTACCGGGTGGTTGGCTCGCTTAAATTCTATGAGCGTGAAGAAATTAAAGACGCTCTTGCCCTGCTTTCATTTCTCGTGAACCCCCGTGACGAAGTTGCCTTTCGCCGCGTGGTAAACAAACCAACCCGCGGGTTGGGAACAGTAACGGTGGATCGAATAATCGAGGCTTCCATGGTACAGGGAGACAGCCTGTTTGACACAGCTAAAAAAATGACAGGCGTTTTATCCGCAAAAGCCCAAAAAGGCATGACGGAATTTCTCAAAGTAATTGAAAGCGGAAAAAAAATCCTGGAACATCCGCCGACACAAACTGCAACGGCAAAAAAGAAAACAAGAAGTAAAAGACAGGAAAGCTCCGGCAAAGACGAACAGGAACTGGCAGCCGGTGAAGGGCTTTCGGTATGCGTAACACAAATCATTATTGATTCCGGCATTGCCGACTACCATGTGCAGCAGGATGAAATAATGGGAAACCAGCGGCTGAACAATTTGCAGGAACTCATTAACGCGGCAAGCCTGTATGCCGGAACCATTGAGGGGCTGCTGGAATTTCTTGAACATATTGAGCTGGACAGATCTCTGGAAGACAACTCGCTGGCAGGTAAATCAGCCGAAACCGAAAATGCAGGCGATATAAACAAGGTAACGCTTATCACGTTTCACAATACGAAGGGCCTTGAATTCCGCAGGGTGATTATGACCGGGCTTGAACAGGGCCTTTTTCCAAGAGAGGATAAAAAGGGCGAGGAGCTTGAAGAAGAGCGCCGTCTGTTTTATGTTGGAGCTACCCGTGCCATGGACGAACTGTACATGAGTTCGTGCGCCGTGCGGCGGATTTTCGGCAGGACAATGCCGGTAGAACCGTCAGTATTTTTGCGGGAAATTGACAAGGGGAGCCTGAAGATTGTCGGGAAAGCGCCCCGTGGGGTTGGTTCAGCATGGACACCAGGCTCGCCGTCCGGCAAACTGTACGGCAGCAGCCACGGAAGGCTCAGCAGGACAGAAAGCAACGCCGAGCAAGTATCAGGCTGGCGGCGGGGGCAGCGGCTGTTTCACGATGATTACGGCTACGGCTCGGTGATGGATGTACGGGACAGCAGCGAAGGGCCGGTCGTGAAGGTCATGTTTGAAACCGGGAAAGAAGTGCAGTTCCTCAGCGAGCATCAGGGCTCGGCCTTTGAAAAAATCAGTGATGATTGAAGCAATGACGGATCAAGTATTAAGCGACAATGCATTTTCCCTGCTGCACCTTGTGCCAACAGTACTGCGTGCCCGCGATTATCGTCTCTATACAAAAAATGGACAGCGACTGGTCGACCTATGGCAAAACGGCGGCGCAGCGATATTGGGGCATACGCCTCCTTCCATGCTGCGGGAACTGAAAAATACTGCCAGCCGGGGCCTATATGCCCCTTTTCCCCATTTTTTAGAGGCGCGGTACATCAAAGCATTGTCCCGCATATTCCCCGGCAGGGTTTTCCGGCTGTACGCCGCTCCCCCGCAATGGCTGCAGAGGAATGAATGGGGGTTTTGGCGGCCGTTTCTTGATCCTGCCGCTCCGCTTGCCGTGCCGGAAAACGCCCCGCCTGTTTTGATTCCTGTTGTACCGGGCATTCAGGGGTGGCACAGCGGGCTGTCTGGCAGCATTTTACCGCACGGGCTCTGTGTGCTTGCCGTTGATCCTGCTTTTGACCAAGCAACCTTTCCCCCCGGCGATTTCCTGTCCCCGGTACTGCTTGCTGCCGCTGCTCGGGGTTTATACGACCTCATCGCTGCCGCTCCGGAGCGTACTAACCCCAAATTTCTCCGTATTAATAAAGCACTCAAAAACAGCCGGTGGCAGCAGCAGGGGGTATACCTTACTCTGCGGCAAACTGTATCAATGGAAGAATGGGCGGCGTTTTTCAGCCATTTTCATGCAAACGGCTTCCTCCTGCCGCCGATCCCGTCCCATCCGGTGATCCTCCCCGGCGTTCTTTCACCCGGAGAAGAAGTAAAACTGGCTGCATTGCTGGCAGAATAGGTTGACATAATGGAATAATATATGTACTATATAAAAAAGTTTAATGAATAATAAACATAGGAGAGTAATATGAATACTGTCAAAAAGAAATGGCAAACAACAGGGAAGATCTTATGTACATTTCTGGCTATTTTCACTCTCGTTCTGAGCGCCTGTGATATGGGTACCAGTGAAACTCCGCCTCTGCCGGGCAGTTTGGAGATTTCCGGTGTATTGGAAATTGGCTCAATGCTAACCGCTGCATATACCCAAGGTTGTCCTGTTTTTAATGAAAATATGCTTTACTACCAATGGACACGGGATGGCAATGAAATTGACGGCGGTCTGGGGAAAAAATCATTACCGCTGCTTGGACCAGGGAGTTACTCTGTATCAATCAGCTACCCAAACTATGTAAGTTTGACCAGTCAAACCGTTAATGTCATATCATCACTGCCGGGGACATTTCCATCAGCACTTATGATTGACTCTACTCTTGATCATCATGGCTTGTCATGGATTGCTGACAGCGGAGTGAGTACACCTGGGTTTGGAGCTTTCTACCAAGATTGGTATGGACGTCCTGCTGTATCGGTAGTTGGAATAACCGATGAAGGCACGCGTCGGGAATTATCCAAAACGAACGCCGATTCCACTATAGGTTTTGAAAATGACATTACTGATTTTATTGATGAATACTCAGTGGTGTCGTTTTGGATATATGTACACGGGTCCGATGTCACACGTGATAGAAATTTTACTTTTGAACTACGTACCGGCAGACATGACAAAGAAACAACATTTTCGCAGCATGTAGCATGGACCGCTCCCGGATTTATGGTTCGTCTTGAAAATAATTATGGCGTGACGGGCTATATGGACTCAGGCTGGGTCAATATAAGGTTCCCTCTGGAGAATTTCCAGAATGCAGGCGGCATACCAATTACTGCCCTTGAGCAAATTGTCATAACCGGCTGGAGAATAGCTATGGCCGGCGTAAACTGCAATATTTTTATTTCTACAATCGAGCTTGTCGAGCCATAACGGCCCCGATTTTAAAGACGTGATTACCTGCCTCCTGCCGGGCTTAACCGCTCCGGCAACAGGCAGGTTTTTAGTAAAATCCACACCGCAAAAAAAAGATTTCGGAGGCAATCATGAAATTGGAAACTCGTTATGCAGAGCATCCCAATGATGCAAAACACTACGACACGAAAACCATGCGTGAACATTTTCTTTATGAGAATGTTTTTATTAAAGATGAAATAAGCCTATGCTACACCCACACTGACCGGGTGGTATTTGGCGGAGCTTTCCCGGTTGATAAAGACCTGCGTCTTGAAGGGGGAAAGGACTTTGGCAGTGATGTCTTCCTGGATCGCAGGGAACTGGGGGTTATTTGCATTGCGGGGAAGGGAAAAATATCCGCCGACGGAACCGAGCATGCCATGAAAAAGGGTGACGGCCTGTATGTCGGCAAGGGTGTCAAAGATGTCATATTTTCCTCTGCGGATAAAAACGACCCGCCGAAATTCTACCTTGCCAGCGCTCCGGCGCATACACCGTATCCGACGGTTTTTATCCCCATTGAAAAAGCAAACCCCAACAAACTGGGCGAGGCTGCTACCGTGAATGTCCGTACCATTTACCAGTATGTACACCCCGCTGTTTGCCAAAGCTGTCAGTTGGTCATGGGTATGACCGTTCTTGAAGAAGGATCGGTATGGAATACCATGCCATGCCATACCCATGAACGGCGCATGGAAGTATATTTTTATTTTGATGTAACGCCGGGCGGTGTGGTTTTCCAGATGTTTGGGCGGCCGGACGAAACCCGCCATATTGTAATGAACAATGAGCAAGCGGTCATTTCACCGTCCTGGTCCATTCATTCGGGCGTTGGTACCGGCGCCTACACCTTTATTTGGGCAATGGCGGGTGAAAATCAGACATTTGGCGATATGGATACCATTGAAACCATTAAATTAAAATAGGAGAAGACATGAGCGATATATTTTCCCTGAAAGGTAAAATCGCCTGGATTACCGGCGGTTCTTATGGCATCGGTTTTTCAATTGCCCAGGCGTATCATAAGGCAGGAGCAACGGTCGTCTTCAACGATATTGGGCAGGAACAACTGGACAAAGGGCTTGAAGCATATAAAGCTGAGGGAATCCCCGCGCATGGCTATGTGTGCGATGTTACCGATGAAAACGCGGTAAACACCACAGCGGCGCTCATTGAAAAAGAAGTGGGCATCATAGACATCCTGGTCAACAATGCCGGTATCATTAAACGTATCCCCATGACAGAAATGAGCGCAGCGGACTTCAGGCTGGTTATTGATGTTGATCTTAACGCACCGTTCATTGTAGCCAAGGCGGTGTTACCATCAATGATAAAAAAAGGCTCCGGAAAAATTATCAATATTTGCAGCATGATGAGCGAACTTGGCCGCGAAACAGTAAGCGCTTATGCTGCTGCCAAAGGCGGGCTGAAAATGCTGACAAAAAATATTGCCAGCGAATTCGGCCAGCACAACATCCAGTGCAACGGCCTGGGCCCCGGTTACATTGAAACCCCCCAGACCGCTCCATTGCGGGAAAAGCAGAGTGACGGCAGCCGCCACCCGTTTGACCAGTTCATCATTGCCAAGACCCCTGCCGCCCGCTGGGGAAAGGCAGACGACCTCGCAGGACCAGCGGTTTTCCTGGCTTCAAATGCTTCTGACTTTGTGAACGGTCATATCTTGTATGTAGACGGCGGGATTTTGGCCTACATTGGCAGACAGCCGTAAACCCGGATTTATCGGTATGTTACAAACAACATAAAACAGCAATGTATGTACATAAATATACTTATGCGGGGCCCGTCGGCGACCAATCGCACCGCTTCGCGGCACGCTTGTCGCCGACACCCGCCTAATCATGCTCTTATACATACATTGCTGCCGTTTCGGAGTTGAATCATCAATCAGGGTTTTCTCTTTGATAGTTTACCTTCGATAACCTTCGATAACTGGACATTTTTATTGTTCTTTGGTAATATTTCCCCAATGACATACACTAGTGCCAAAAAGCAGAGTCCTTCATTCCCTGTTCCCTGTTCCCTGTTCCCTGTTCCCTGTTCCCTGTTCCCTGTTCCCTGTTCCCTGTTCCCTGTTCCCTGTTCCCTGTTCCCTG
>Ga0099364_10003967_pt1 | contig 22592 bp, 14 predicted proteins | sample TergutTh196P3_FD_73070 | JGI IMG/M metagenome (GOLD analysis project Ga0099364, IMG submission 73070) | Microcerotermes parvus P3 segment gut microbial communities from Pointe-Noire, Republic of the Congo - Th196 P3 | ecosystem: Host-associated > Arthropoda: Insects > Digestive system > Gut ...
CTGACTCTGCCACGGCATCAAACGAGACGCTAATCGGGTGAAAGCTGTCATATCCGGCATCGTCGGTTCGCTTGTAATCGATCACCGTTTCAACGTCGATACGGTAGCGGGCAGGAGACTCCGTTTCGGGAAAATCAAATTTGTTCACCCCTGGCGGTGTTTCGGGGCGAACGACATCCAAGCGTAGCGAATAAAAAACGTCGCCGCTCTCGAAAATACTTTTATAGGGTTCGGTGGCAAACGGCGTCGGAATGTCGCAGACTGCGGAATCAATAAAGACCTTGGCCGGATACACTGGCTCCGTCATTTCCGTTTCAAACAGGGGTATGCTACGGATTCTCGACGGGTCCTTGACGCCTTCGGCATGGAAACGGAGGAATCCGAAACGCAGCAGGGCGGCGGTTCTGGCCGATTGCGGCAAGGATGCACCTTCCTGCCAAGTGGTGGAAAGGCCATCTTCTGTCAAGGTCAACAGCAGGAGTGGAACTCGTTGTCCATTGGCATAAACTCCGTCGACACTCCAGTCAAAGCGGGACGGAAAATCATCAGAATCAGAGGATTCCTCCATCTGTTCTTCGAGTTCGCTGTCCGTTGGAGGCGTCGGCTTGTCAAACGAATGGAATGGGGTTGTTACGATATACAAACGTGGATCGCTTACAAGAGGAACAACATGGAATTCAATGGCCGGTCCGAAACGATACAATGGGGCAAACTCCCCCAATGGTTGGGGTGGTTGAGGTGGGGCCTGATCCTCAAAGTCTGGAACATTCAAGGTCAGATATTTCGGCATTCTAAATCCCTCCAGAAACGCCTCGGCATCGGCCCATATTTTTGCGTATTTCTCTCGGTCTTTTTCCGCATTTTTTTCTCGTTGTTGTTCGAGACGCTTACGTTCCTCGTTTTTTTGTCTAGCTTCTTCTTCCTGACGTTTTTTTTCGGCAGAGGCTGCGGCGGGATCGGGTTTTGATACTTCGTTACCCTTTTGCGGGACGGCTTTCGGTCCGGTGCCCGTAGTCGTTGACGCCGCCTCATTGGGTTTTCCCGGAGGACTTTGGAGGATTCCGAGGCCGAAAATCTGGTCAAGCACGACGACCGACAGGACGACCACACAGAGAAACGTTGCACCGAAAATCGTGTAAAAAGTACCACGCGATTTCATGTTAAGGAACGATCCAATGACATTCGGCGTTTTCTGTGACGACGTTCGAATACGGATTGGAGGTGCCATGACTGAGGGCGGAACGGATTCTTCCAGACTTGGCGATTCGATCGTCGACAACAGCTCGTCTGCCGACGTCGCAGTGGGAATGGGCAGGGGGGTTGAGAGGTCGTCTAAAAGTTCTGGGAGGTCTTCGAACAAGTCGGCATGCAATTCGTTTTCCGGTAACGACTGCTCGGCACCATGTCGGGCGAACTCGACGTAAGGTCCGTCTGGGGCCCTACCGAGCGAAGTCGTTAAATCAATCAGAAGGATGGTTGGATCCTCGCGTAAATGCTGCGACTCCGGCGAGTCAACGGGAACTGCCTTCCACTGGCAGGCGACGTGTTCCGGATAGTGTGTGAAGTAGGTGCTGAACGTCGCCTTCCAACGCATGGCTGGAGGAAGAAGCGAGAGCGATTCGACAAAGAGCGGTAAGACGTTTGTTCCGGGACGAAACACGAGGACAGCCGATCGGCCGGACCGAATTGTGGCTGCGAGAACCCCTCCCCAACCGGCATCGCCGGTCAGGAGCTTCCAGCAGGGAGACGGAGTATTCCCCAAGGGGGAAAGTTCGGTGGTCTCGGCTGACGAAGAGCCAACGAACGGGTCCATTTTTTTTGCATCGAGACGTTGGTGTTCGCGATCGATTTGCTGGAGTCGGGAAAGCGGCGGCGGCGCGGTCAATGTCGGTAATGGCCGACCTTGGATAAAGCGAACGGACGGGGTCAACCACTGTGAAAAATGAAAACCACTTTGGGCAAGAATCCACGCCGGGCCTTCCAGAACCTGCTCTTCTGACTCGAAGACAACATGGTGGGCGAGACGATTGTGTTCATGTTGAAAATCGATGCCCGAATCAGCAATGCGGGACAAAACGTGAACAGTGGATTCATGCGACGGTACAATCAGGTGGGAGTACACCACGGGATTATGAACGGCGTCGTCCGTTTCCGGGGTATAAAGATGCCGATAATCACTGATGGACTTAAGGCACATCACCAATTGCGGCGGCAACGTACTACTTTCCGCAACCGGACAGAACCCTCGATCGTCCGACTCAAGACCTTGCGATACGGACGTTAAAATAAGTTCGTGCGTCATTGTTCAAGCGTTTGCAGCCACTGTTGGTGAAATTTTGGGAGCGAGTCGGTGACTGGTCCGAGGTGCGCAATCGCCGCCAGTTCGGGCATTTGCCTCTCGATTTGTTCGAAAACGACGTTGACCGACGGTAGTTCGGGTTGGATGAATCGGGAATACAGGTTAAAGAAAGCGTCGGCGTCGTCCCATTTTTCGTCGACGACCGATGGCAGGAGTCCGGCCAGTGCGACGATGGCACGTCGCAATTGGTGAGGGTCGCAAGTTTTGATGTCGATGTCGTCGTCTTGTTCGATATGTTCGACGATCACATCGACGAAATCGTCGGTGAAGCCCCACGCATTGACAAGAAAACCACCGGCGTCCGCATGGTTCCATCCGAAAGTCTCGTTTTCGAGAACGGAAAGCCGTCGTTTTTCTTTCTGACGCCGCGCCAGAATTTCCTCATATTCCTTCGGCCAGGTTTGTGCGAGAATGGGAATGGCCATATCTTGAAAAAGGGCGCAGAGAAAAAGTTCTTCCGGGTCCAGGTTGCCGGGACAATACGGCGTCAATATTCGGGCGAACAATCCGCGTCGGAGCGAGTCTTGGAAAATTTTCTTCAGATCGAACGGGCCGCACTGTGGGTTTGGCATCTGAGCGAAAACGGCGTTCCAGAGGACGAAGTTCTTAATCGTTCGGCCATAAACGAGGGATAGTGCCATCTGAACCGTTGTGACCTTGTTGCGGAAACCGAAAAAGGCCGAATTGACAAAGCGAAGGATTTGCGAGGTTAATCCGAGGTCGGGGGTGATCACCGCCGCAAATTCTTTGGGCCCATTCCTTTCATCCTTCGAGAGCTCGAAAACTTTCACGGCACTCTGGGGAAGCGCAAGTAATGACGCACCCTTGATCCGTTTGATCATCGTTCGATATTGTTCTTCGTTTCGTCGCATATTCGTCTGTGGAAACGAGGGAATGTGTTTGTGCTTCGCCTGTCCCTTATTGTCGGTGGTCAACGGGCAGTTGTCAATTATTCCACGCGGGCCAAGTACATTTTTTGGAGTTCCTGCGACGGTATTGAGGAAGAGGGGAGCAAAAGTCAACACGTCAAAGGTCCAGCGTCAACTTCGGTCAAAAGTCGGTTCAGCGACGGTGGTGGAGGCACTACGAGAACTGCTTTTCACGCAACATTAAAATGCAGCAACAAACTGTCCAAATAAATGTCTGGTGTTTATTCTATCCTACTTCTCGTGAAACTTCACCCCCCGATAACAGATCGGTCAATTAATTTTTTTGATCCGGGTGTTTTTTTTCCGGTAACCGCAATGGTCGGAGCTCGAGGTAGGGTTGCAACGGCGAGAGTTTGCGTTCTTCCTGCACGTCAGGTGAAAGGAACGGATTTTCCGGTGGTGTCTCTGCGATGGAATCTTGGGAGAGCGGTTTCAGGTTTTCGGCAAAATGGAGCATCGGCAATAACGAATCGACGAGTTTTGAGGGATCGACACATTCCGGCTGTTTATCAAATGTTGCGACTTGCCGGTTGAGCGATGTCGCCTTGACCGGCGCAAATTGGTGGATGGTGGCAAATTCCCGAAACGGGGCGGAAGAGGCTTTTGTTGGAGATAAATCGTTCCCCTTCGATGTTTGTGGGACGTCCGCGGGAATAGGAGTCTCGAAAGTAAGGATCGGTTCCGGGTAGGCTTGAGCATATTTTTCCGATTGTACTGCGACGACTGATGGCGCAGGAACTGACGGAAAACTGAACATCGAGGAACCGTCCTTCGGTTCCACTATCGGTAAGGGTGGCGTAATCTCGTTGGAAATCTCTGCGACGGCCAATTGGAGCACACTTTGTTCATTCGGCAAGGAAGACGATGGAAGGCGACTCGGCTGGTAGAACGGCAACGTTCCCACGGTTCCGAAGAATAGGACGCTTCCCGAAAGGAAAACTTTGAGGTTCGGAGCAAGTGCTGACACGCACCCGCTGGAACGATGAAGAGCGCTGGGGGGGGACATGCTCTTGGGCTATCGGAAAGACCTGTAGGAAAAGGCCCTATTCCTTGGACGAAACAACGTCGTCAATCCTCGACCACGCTCCACAGTGGCAGTCGGTCGGATATGCCGCAACGTTGAAAAAATTTTTTTATGTCCGCAGAATCGATATGATCGAAAAATTGAAAATTTTCGTTTTTGGCAAGATTTTTCCGAGATGTCCAACTTTAGGTAGGCGATTTTCTCCGAATATCGCGTCCGGTACTCCGGACACGGTAGGTCATTTTCTTCGAAACTGACATGGTTTTCGGAGAAAATCGTCGACCGATACCTTGTGCGGAGTACCGCAGACGACTTTTGGAAAAAGTCGCCTGCAAAAAATGGCCGCTTATGGGCGGAGCACAGTATCGTCGTTTCCTTTTTGTCGTTTGGCGAAGACGATATTGCGTAACAAAGGGTCTTTCAATTCAGGGTTGTTGATTTTATTTGCCGTATTTTCCGCTGTGGCAAATTCCCCTTTATCAATCAGTTGAAAGGCCGCGATTCTTAGCAGTCGGTCCCTCGTTGTATCGTCCATAAGACGTTCAGTGAAGTCGATCGCATCATGTATGAAACCGTTTTCCAAAAGGGATCGGACCAAATTATCAATCTCGGTCTCTCGCAGACCTTCGCCGAAGAGCATCCTGGCATTGCCACTGGTTGGATCGGCGTTCGGAATATTTCCGACTGATCCAAAAGCGTCATAATGCACTGATTTGGCCGCCGCGTCGTCTCCCAGCGCCCGAAACAGCGGGACCGAGGAAAGGTATAGGGCAACACACTGCCGTTTGTCGGTCGTCGACTTCGCAATTTCGAGCACGGAATCAAGAATTTGGCGTGTTCTTTGCGGTCGACCAATCTGGCCTTCGACGCGGGCAATGGCGAGCATTCCGCCAGCAATGGTGGTGTCGTTTGCGGATTCTTGATTGCTGAGACTTGCTGCCGCCATGGAAAGCAGTTTGCGAATGTCTTCGATCATCGCTTTATCAAGTTCCTGATCAAGAAGAGGCCAAGTGCCCGGTCGATCGTTTAATGCTGCATAAAGTTGAACCTTTACGGACAGCAATCTCGCGACAATTCCCGCCTTCACGTGTTCGGTCGACGGAATTTCGTCGGCAATCGCCAATGCTTGATCGACGAGAGGTTGAAGGGGTTCCAGCTCTGATCGCTCCTTGACAACGAGAATTGTGGTGGAGAGGATCAACTCCAGTGCCTCGGCCCGCTCTTTGGGCAACGAGATTGCGTTTGCCACGCGAAACGCAAGGTCGAGAAGCATTTTGCGAACCAAAGAATGATCGCTGTCTTCGCCGCCATATGGGCGGATGAGGGAGATAAGGTTACGAACGATTCGAACCGATAGAATGGCTTGACGTTCGGCATTTTCTAATCGCTTCACCGTGTTCCCGGCGACATCGTATAAGCCGAGCCGGGCAAGCGATAAGACGGCACTTTCCAAGTCCTCCTCCCTCTGAATTTTTTCGGGAAACGGTATGTCCAAAGCGAGGTAGTCTGCCTCGTTTCCACCTTTGGCAATTGCCAGTCGATGCGACAGTTCCGTTCGTAGAGGCGTTTCTCTCATATTGCCGATGACTCGGTTCGCCTCATGAGATCGTTGGACACGAATCAATTCTGCCGCAAGAAAGGCGTATTCTTCGTCCCTCAGTTCACCGGGGGACAACAAGTTGATCGCCGCTTCGGCGTCGTCCAAGCATCGGGCCAAAACCTTGAATCGGGCAAGGCGACGCAGACCCGTTTCCATAGACTCGACGTGTGGTCGCGGAGGGACCGAGTCACCGTCCAAGGGATTCTCCCAAGTCAGAGTACCGCCGACTCGCTGCGGTAAGCCGATGATCCGGAACGTCCGACGGCTTCCGGCAAAATCTCCGGCGGTAACCTGTAATCCGGCAATGTTAATGAGTAAGTCGACTCGGTCCCGGACGTTTGGCAACGACTGTGCGATTTCTAACGTTTGCTGAAGACAACTCGCAGCGTCTGACTGACGATTGACCGCCAAATAGGATCGAGCGATAAACAATTGAATGTTGATTCGCTCGAGATCGACCATCCCTGTAAAAAGAGCCGCATCAGTCGCAACGACACTGCTGCTCACTGTGTCGTTCGAGGAAGTAAAGTCATCAATCGCCGAATCGGACTCCGCTTTGCCGACAAGAGGCGGTTTATTATTCGTCCACCGAATTGTTGCGGATTCCGGTTCATCAAGTAAGTGTAAGATGGGACGCTTAACGTTTTCGTCAATCTTAGGGAATTCGATCAAGCCGTCTCTCAAAAGAGTATGGAGATTGGGATCGCACACCATCGCGGAACCGGCGAGCCGACGTAACAGATCAATCTGGTCATCGATCACCTCGAAGGAAATGATTGCACTCAGAACGTCACTGATAATGCGTTTGGCAAATTTTGGGTTGGGTGGTTCCCATGGGCCGATGATTGGAGGCTGAAACGTTTCCGGTTCGGTCAAATCAGGCTTGGTCGGACGTGCAACATTGATGATAATTGCTTGGAAGGCGCGGATCAACTCGAGGTGCGAGCTGATACGTGAGGCCGTCTCCATAGCATCTCGATCCCTTTCGGCCCGGGCCTGCTCTGTGGCGAGAATTCGATATGCTTTCATTTGGACATCGGGATCGGAAATCCTCGGGATGGATTTTAGGTTCTTTTGGAAAAGGGCATCGAGAGCTTCGTTACCGAAGGTATGGCGATAAAACTTGACGGCTCCGATGAACGCCAATTCAGCTGGCTCCGAATCGAGTTTGACATCGTAATGGATAAGCAATCGGTCATAAGCATTCATGGCGACAGAAGCGGCAACCGGGTCGCTCAGACGGAGACGCATGAGTGCCTCCGAAACGAGGATCCTGGCTCGCATCGCCGCCGCCAGCGGGGTTTCACCCATCGCCTCGAGGAATTCGTCAATGTTCAGAGCGATATCGTGCCGAAAGATTGCCAATGCCGCGTCGGAAACAGCGGTGTTACGGACGAATCCCGCCGATGTGTCAGCTGCCGCCGCTAGTGTCCGTCGCAAACGGACACGCAGACGGTTCGTTTCCTGATCCGGTGAAAGCTCAAGTCGTCGGACATCCCGAACATCTTGGTCAACACGATGCGACCAGTACGTCACCGATGATTCGTCCAGATGATCGTAGTTCGGTATGTCGGTTTTTTTCTCCAAGTGACGCTGCCAATTCCAAAAAAGAAAAAGGCCAATACACAGCAACAACAGGAGCAAAACGATGCTACCGCCCAAAAGACGGCGATAAAAAAGAGTGCGCCGGACTGATTTTTCAACAGCAGTGAGTTTGGGTTTCTGCATAGCCACAGATCAATGTAACCGGAAAGGAAGGAGCAATCCGAAAGGAACGACACGGCAACAACTATACCCAAAACGGCATGAAAATGTTTTTTTCAGCCACTAAAAACACAGAATATCACGGAAATTTATTTCCGTGTCTTTCCGTGCCTTCCGTGGCCAAAAGACCAATTGACTCCCGTTTACGGCATAATACTAACATATTACCATCAATTCGACGCCGAAGGAATTGCCGGGAACGCAAAATTCAAAGAGTCTGCCTGGAAAGCACCTTTTTTTCCCACCGACTACCAATGCTTGGGAAATTAAGTAAAATTAACATGCAAGGGGAAGGGGACAGCAGATCGGACTCCAAACCAATTCTTAATGCGCTTTAAGGACGCACCATCCGACAAAGAAGTGTCCAGATCAAATGGGCAATTTCCAGCCGCTTTGAGTGTAAACCGTCAAAATAGTTTTCCTCAAAATGAGATGGCGGATTGTTTTCGGAGCCGGGAATGTGTCTAATAGTACTCTGGATGTCGAAACCCTTACAATAACTGTGGAGCTATTCAGATGAACTCAAAATTTGGAAAATTTGTTGCGTTTCTTGTCTTCCTGTTTCTCACGGTACAGATGATATCGGCGCAGGAGAAAATCAACGTTCAGATTGTCGATGGACAAAACAATCATGACTGGAAAGGCACGACGCCGGTATTCCGCCGGATCCTCGAAGAGTCCGGTCGGTTTGCGGTTGATGTCGCCACCGCTCCGGTCAAACCGCACGGCGATTACCAAAAGGACAATCCCGAAGCCTACGCAGCGGCGATGGAAGTCTACAGAAAACAAATGACCGAGTTTAAACCGGACTTTGCGAAGTACGGCGTGGTCATTATGAACTACAACGGCGATGCATGGCCGGAAGAGACGAAAACGGCGTTTGAAAAATATGTCGCCGATGGCGGCGGACTCGTGATTGTCCACGCTGCGAACAATGCCTTCGGAAACTGGCCGGAGTACAACGAGATGATCGCCATCGGTGGTTGGGGCGGTCGCAACGAAAGGAGCGGACCATACCTGTACTGGGAGGATGGAAAAATCGTCCGCAACACTGAACCAGGGCCTGGTGGACACCACGGTCCGCAATGGGAATTTCTGCTCGACGTGCGTGAACCGGAGCATCCGATTATGAAGGGGTTGCCAAAATCGTTCCGACATGCAAGAGATGAACTCTATGATCGGCTACGCGGGCCGGCAAAAAACGTCACCGTCTTGGCAACAACTTATGCGGACAAGGAAAAGGGCGGTAGCGGACGGCACGAACCGCAACTTATGGTCATCGACTACGGAAAGGGACGAGTGTTCCATACTTGTCTTGGTCACGATCCGAATCCTTGCAAAAGCGTGAGTTTTATCATTACATTCCTACGTGGAGCCGAATGGGCCGCAACCGGAAAAGTGACGATCCCTGTCCCCGATGACATGCCCGGTCCCGACAAGCCGGTTATGCGAAAGTTCGATTGAATCCGAAGAACAATCATAATGATTGTGTTTTGCATTCGATTTACCGAGACTCACCCGGCACATCAACCGCAAGTGGAGCAGTATCCTGTTCTATGCTGCGCAACGTCCCTAGAGCGTATTAAAAATTAGTTTGGACTCTACGCCATCCTCCCTTCCCCCTTGGGGGAGGGTTAGGGTGGGGGGCGATGCGGTAAAATACCCCTCTCCCTAACCCTCTCCCAGAGGGAGAGGGGACAATAAAATCCAGACCAACTTTTTAATACGCTCTAGGTATGAGACTTGCCCTGCAACGTTAATTTAGAAAATTTGGAGAACGGGCGTTGTCTAAAGCGTGCGGTACCCCGCACAAGGAACCCTTGGTAGGCGATTTTCGGAGGAAATCGAGTGTCCGAAGTCTGTTAAGCATAACCCATACCACATCCGCTCGGCAATCGAACATTTTCTGAAAATGTTCGATTGCCGAGTGGATAGGGAGGTGGTGGATTCGTTGTTGGATTATCTTCGGAGCAATACAGACTGAAAAATGACGAACGTCCACTCCAATGGAGTAGGGTACAGGAATACGACCAAAAACAAAAATCAATAGAAGAAAGACCGATCGAAATCGTTCGTATGTTCCAAGAGATGGGGCATTACGATGATTAAAATAGCTGTGTTGGATGCTTGTGTTCTCGACTCGGTGCTCCTTCGTGATTTGCTGTTATGGCTGGGATACATCGAGGTATTTCGCCACACTGGAAAAGCGCAGGGACTTTACAAGACGGCGGTGTTCCTGTGGGAGCACCGAGACGAAATATGAGCCCGACGCGCAAGTGAAAACCCTTGCTTGCGCGTCGAACTCTGAATAGCCCTACTTCAAGTCGATGACCGAGATCGTGCTCGGCGGACCGAATCCTGAGTTGATGAGTTCCGGGAACGGCCAATCGAAGTTGGCAATAATCATCTTTCCATCGACGACGACCAGTTCGGCAGGTTGGTCGAGCGAACCATCGGCACCGTCGGTGTCGCCGTTCGTCCAAATCGTTTCCAACACGGCCTTTTCGCCGGGCGCAGGCGGTGCGAAGGCGTGAATCGCATTCGCCGCCGAGTCGTTGACGTAAATCTTGTTCGTGTCGGCATCGTAGAAGATTCCGTCACAGCAATTGAAATAATCTCCCGCTGCGTGGACTACATCCGTAATAGGCTTGCCGTCGTCATCGAAAACGATACGGTACAGTTCGCCGTCGCCAAAGTTGCCGAAGTAAAGGACGCCGTCCTTGTCAACAGTCATTCCATCGGCACCGGCATGACCGCCGCCCGGTAATTTCGTTACCGTTGCAATTACGAGGCAGTGCGGATCGTCATCAACCGTCAAGACCGGGTTGAGTTTGATCGGCGGATTCCCATCGACACCGGCTGTCGCCAGTTCGTCCAAGGTGAAGACCCAAACGCAACCGGAACCGAATTCGTCCGGTCGGTCAAGGAAGGTGTCCGTTACGTACATTTTGTCGTCGACCCAAAGGACCGCATTGGCCAATTTGATTCCTTCGACGACGACTTCGACTTCGCCGGTCGGATCGTCGCCGTCCATTCGGACACGCAACATCCGCGACTTGTTGTTGATGTCAAAGAAATACTGGTTGTCGGCGACATACAAATGTCCGTCCGGTCCGAAGAAGAGCCCCATCGGTCCGACTTGACCAGTTTCCGGGAATGGTGCTTTTTCTTCGTAGACGAAGAGTTTTTCGATCGTTGCGTTATCGCCGTCCAATTTGATGCGAGCGAGAGCGCCGGGATGCAATTTCGGGCCGGAGTCGTTGGGCCGTCCATTGAAATTCGGGCAGTTCAGGAAGATCGTCTTCGTTTTCGGATTGACGGTCATTCCGTCAGGTTGTTGCAGGTCGTCAGGAAGCGTGAGAAGGAGTTTCGGCTTATACTTTTCCTGGGGAGTGCCCCATTTGGCTTTGTACGCGGCGATTTGTTCGAGTGCCACTGTCCGATGAGCGGCGGCGGGGTCGGCAGGGGCTTCCAGAACGACTGGGGCTTCAACGAGCGGTGCTTCGCTATCGGGGGCAACAGGTTCTGTTTCTTCCTTCGGCTCCTCTTTTGGCTCTCCTCTCCTAGGGGGAAGACTATCCGGCTCGACGAGTTCAGGAGGGGCAACAGTTGTAGCTGTGGTTTTCCTCGACGCTCGATTGCCCGACGATGGCGGCAGCAAAGTTGGTGACACATCTGGGAGGTCCAGAGTTATGGACGATGTGGCTCCACCCTCAGTGTCGGCGGGATCTGCCTTGGGGCCCACTGGAGTTTCGTTTTGTTTCGGAAGCTCAATTTTTCCCGTGGGCCCCTCTGGAGTCTCGTTTTTTGTCGGAGTCTCAATTTTTTTCGTGGGTTCCGTTTGCGGTGGTTGGGGAGGGCAACCGGTCAACATAAGGAAGGCGAGGCCCAACAGTAGCGGGAAGATTTTCTTCATCATTTTCTCCTGGGGAATTTTGTGAAAAAAGTGGGGAACAGCAGGAAACCTGCGAAACGTCAATGTTTCTCTCATTCTACCACGGCACTTACCGAAAGGAAACACCCCGTATGTTTTTTTTTCGTGCAACGTATCCGGGGGCTTACGCCGCCTGGCTCTTGGGTGTACCATATTTTGCACTATGCTCAAGAAACATCGAGTCGATTTTCGTAAAAACCGCACCGAGCGAACGCGGACGACGGACTGGACGCAACAGTTTGCCGAACACGCCTTTGCCGAGGAAACGGACCGTAGCGAAGAACGTATTGGGCGCGACGACCTGTCTCGGAAACGTACCGTTGTCGGCGAAACGATTGAAAACGCTGATTTCGAGGTTTTGCCCGCCGTTGATCCAACGGCGACACGATCCGGTCGGGTCATCACCGTTCACGGAGCAAGCAGTATCGTCGAAGCGGAGGACGGTCGCCGATTCCGCTGTACGACCCGCCGGATTTTGAAGACGCTGTCCACCGACCAACGGCAACCGGTCGTTGCCGGAGACCGCGTTCGCTTCCGACCGGCAAATACCTCCGAACTACTCGAAGGAATGATCGAGCGGGTCGAACCACGTCACGGCACCCTGTCACGGGAAAGCAAACACCGCAAGCATATTCTCGTTGCGAATGTCGATCAAATGTTGATCGTTGCCAGTGCGGCGGAACCGGATTTCAAGCCGAATCTTATTGACCGAATGCTCGTCACGGCTGAACAAACGAAAATCCGTCCGATTGTCTGTATCAATAAAGTCGACTTGGTTGATCTTGCCGAATTGCAACCGATCATCGGGGCCTACGCCCAGATGGGATACAAGGTTTTGCCGCTGAGTGTCCGTAGCGGCCTCGGCATGGAACGGTTGCGGCTCCAACTGAAGGATCGGGAAAGCGTCGTTCTCGGTCAGAGCGGCGTCGGTAAGTCGTCGTTGCTGAATGCCGTGGAACCGTCGCTGAACCAGCGGATCGGTAAGATCAGCAACGCGCTCAAGGGTAAGCACACGACAACGACGGCGGAACTCTTGAAATTGTCGTTCGGCGGTTACGTCGTCGATACGCCAGGGTTGCGGCAATTTATGCACTGGGACCTGATTCCCGAAGAGGTGTTCGGCTTCTTCCGCGACTTGCGGCCTTATGAGAATCATTGCCGGTTTCCGAACTGTTCGCATTCCCACGAAGAGGACTGTGCGGTCAAAAACGGCGTTGCCGAAGGACGGCTCGATTTACGACGTTACGAGAGTTACCTGGCCATCCGCGGCTCTGTTTAATAGACCTGTTGCATAACCCAAAATTTCGTCATTCCCGCGTAGGCGGGAATCCAGAGAAACAGGGTTAATATCTGCCCTCTAGAGCGTATTAAAAATGGGTTTGAACAACATTCCCGTCACCCCCGCGCAGGCGGGGGCCTAGAGGTCAGATGTTCACATCTTCTTTAATTGCAAAAGCTTATGGCGATGAAACAAACTCAATGACGTCGAGTGTCTAGGCCCCCGCCTGCGCGGGGAAGACGGGGTTATGCAACGGTTTAATTTGTCGCTTTGTGGGGCGTCGTTTCCGTCGGGTGTTCCGCTGTATGAGGACGACGTTTTCGGACAATGCCTACGACCACCTTGGCGAAAATCGCTCTGGACACGGTTTCTCAAAATTGTTAGGCTTCCGGTGTATGAAGGAGTTTCCCTTTGATTTACGGAGAAATATCGAAAAAATGTCCCTTTTTTCTGTTCGTGGCACGTCAAAAAAAGAGTCCGAATTACCCCGTTGGTTCGCAGGGGTCAACATTTCCGGCGATTGCCGCCGCATTGAGTCTTCTATGATCGGCGTGCATGGTCAGGGAGGGGGGGCGCCCATCGAGGTTCGCAAGGCAATGTCCTTCGATCTGCCGCAGGAAATTACGAGCTGTTACAACGAACTCCAAGAATCGGTATCGGAGGGATTTCGACATTCTTCTGAGACGAAAGGGGGCATTGATTCGGCACTACTTTTCCATCTGATGCGGGAGCTGGCAAGTGTCGAAGAGGAGGCGTTCGAGGAGTTGCTCAACGAATCGCGGCTTTCCTGTGGGGACGTTTTGGCGCTGGGAATTCACGATCCGGGCATTCGCCGTTCGACATCGCACGGCATTTTTTATCAGAGTCTCTGTGATGCTCCTTTCCTCGCGGAGCAGACCGGAATGAACATCATCGACAGTTTTCCACTTTCGGACATTGTCTCACGAGGTTGCGGAGGGCCGGTGTTTGCTTTGCCGACCTGGATTTTCCTTAAGTCGGAAGAGCAAGACCGCCTACTGCTTGATCTTGGTCGAACCGCGCGGACCACGTTTCTGCCACAAGCCATCAATTCGTTTTCGTCTCAACGGATCGACTGTCACGACATCGTTCCGTGCGGGTCGTTGCTCGATGTCCTGACTTGGGAGCTGACACAAGGCAAACAGACCGTTGATCTCGGCGGAAAATTAACCGTTCAAGGTTGCCAGATTCCGGAACTGCTTGCCGAACTCCACTCTTTGGCGAAAAGTCCGGTAGCATGGAATCCGTTCGGGCTTTCGCCGGAGCCGTTTATTGCGGCGACACTTTGCAAGACGGCTTCGGGATATTCCTACCAAGACGTTCTCTGCACAGCGTGTAATTTTATTGCCGAGGCCATTGCGGAGAAAATTCTGGACAGACTCGCCGAAACCGGAGTCGAGGCGGAAATCCTCCTGACGGGGTCTGCCCGACAACACGGAATGTTACTGAATCTGATTTCAACGGCACTGCATCAACGTCCGATGGTGCCGATCACCCGGTACGGCTTTCCGTCGGAGACCTTCGATTCGCTATGTGCTGCGCTGTTGACGTTCATGTGTGTGGACCGGATTCCGAGTAGTCTGCCACATGTGACCGGTGCCGAGACGACAAGATCTTTGGGGCGTCTGACGTTCGGTTCCACCACCAACTGGCAACGCCTGCTCCAGTCGATACTCCGGACGAAACCCACTGTCCGGACACTTCGTAGCGCGATGTAAACCGTCCGAGTCTTTTCAATTTCCCGATTTGCGGTTATACTCCAGCGAGTTGAAGCTCTCTCCCACAGCTGAGGATATCGGATGCTCGTTTTCACCTTGCCGCTTGTCGTTGTTTTTTCGCTCTGTTACGCCGCAACGCGACACGAAGAGATGGACCTGATCTTTCCACATGCCGCCCGATTCGGCGGCTGGCTGATGTTCTTCCTTCTCGTCGCCATCGGCATCATGGAGCTGTTGAACTGGGTAAGCCAGTGAGTGAAAAAGTGAGAGAAGAGACGGTCTCATCTCTTTCACTTTTTCATTCTTTTGCTCTTTCACTCTGCGGCGGGTGGTTCTACAACGGGAGCGTTTCCGGTTGGTGCAGGTCGGACGGGGGTGTTTCTGGAAGTTCGAGCCGGGGCGCGAGCGGCTTGCCGAGCACTCCTCTCAGATTCGAGATTGCCAAGGATCGTTTTAATCCTCGTCCGTTGCTCACCGGTTAATAACCCGTCAATCTTGGCACTCTTTTCCGCTTCGAGCAGTTCGATTCGGACTTTGAGCAGTTCGGTCACATCGAAGTATTCCTGCTGGATTTTGTAGATTTCCTCCCGCTGGGAGTTTGATACGACGTCACGGTATCCATTGGGAAGACGTCCGGCAAATTCTTTGCCGATGACCAACCCTTCGGAAACATCGCGGTCCTTGTCGGCTTTTTCAATGGTAAGTCGATTTTGCCCCGTGGCGGAAAGGCAAAGTAAAAAAAGAAACGCAAAGGCGATACTGGCATGTCTCATGGGGACTCCTTGGATGGGGAAAGGGGTAAAGCGAAGTGGAAGGGAGACATTCTACACGGTTTTGCGGTTGTGTTGAATTGTTTTGAAAAAATTTTTTACATAATTTTTTGCTTGATCTCCGGCTAGTATCCCGCCAAGCCTAAAATTGTGAACACCCGTCACCCCCGCGAAGGCGGGGGCCTAGTACCTGACCTGATCTAAAATTGTGGATTCGATCTCCGTCATTCCCGCGCAGGCGGGAATCTAGAGGAAGGGATATAGCATCCTTCCTCTAGGCCCCCGCCTACGCGGGGGTGACGAGCATTCACAATTTTAGATGCGGTCGAGCACTAGCCCCTACTAGACGTCATTGAGTTTGTTCCATCGCTCTAACTTTTTGCCATTAAATAAGATGTGAACATCTATCCTCTAGGCCCCCGCCTGCGCGGGGTGACGGGAATTTTGTCCAAACCCATTTTTAATGCCCTCTAGGGGGTGTTTCCGGCGGAATTTTGGCTATGAACGGTAGGCAGTCGACCGCCGGGCGTCTGCGTCGGCGATAGCCGACAGGGTTGGGATAACCGAGCATTTTGTGTGGAGTACCACACGTTGCCGTCCGGCGGTCGACAACCTACCGGATTGGGGACGTTGCAATCCTTGATCCTTGTGTCAGCTGACGCAGACGGCTTGACTTTTCTCCAGAAGAACAGGATAATGAGAGCGGTCTGGTAGCCTCGACACCCTTTGCCTCCCTTTAGATTCCTCATGTTCTCGACTTTCCGCCAATGGCTCGACAAACGCACCGGCTTGCCGACGGTGCTTGGTAAAATAATCGACGCACAGGTTCCGCCCGGACGTAATGTGGTCCGCTTTGTACCGGCGATGATCGTTTTCGCCTTCGTTCTTCAGGTAATCAGCGGTGTTTTCCTCTGGGCGCTTTACAGCCCGAGTGCCCAATCGGCATGGGAAAGCCTATTTTATTTGCAGTTCATGTTACCGGGCGGTTGGTTGATCCGCGGCATCCACCATTTTTCCGCACAAGTTCTCGTTGCACTGCTGGGAATTTACATCGTCCTGCTCGTTCTGCGTGGCGGCTACCGTTCGCCGCGGGAATTCGTGTTTTGGTCCGCCGTCGTACTTTTGCTCTTTTCGCTCGGCTCCTCGCTGACCGGCGACCTTTTGAGCTGGAGTCTCTCCGGGTACTCCGCCACGCTCGTTCGGGTCCGTTTTCTCCAGTTGTTGCCGGTCGTCGGCGATCCGCTTTTCCGGATCGTTGCCGGCGGCCCGGATTTCGGAACGTTGACACTGCCACGTTTCCTTGTGCTTCATATTCTCGTGTTCGGCGGCGGCTTCTTTGCCGTGATGCTCCTTTGGCGTTTTTTCGACCATCGGGCCGACCGGATTGTTGGCGACGAGGACGACGTCAAGCCGGTGCGCTTCGTGCCGTTCTGGTCGAACGAAGTCTTGAAATGCTCCCTTGCCTGGATTTGCGTCGCGGCGATCGTTCTCCTTCTGAACTATCAGAAGCCGATTATTGAAACGATGCGCCCCGATTGGAGCCGCGTCGATGCGCAATTGCCCCGTGAAGCGTCATTGGGTGTACACTTCGGTGCCCCCGCCGATCCGGCGGATTTCTACGACGCCGCGCGGCCGGAATGGTCGTTCCGCGCTCTCTACCATTTTTCGAACCTGTTTCCCGGTAACTTGAAGCTGTTGCCGATCTTCATCATCCCCGGTTGCCTTGCTCTTTACGTATTCCTGATTCCCATCATCGGACATTTCAAATTGGGCCGCGCCGCCGTCGGGCATTATTTCAATGTCATGGCGATGCTGTTCCTTTTCGGAGCGTTTTGCTATCTGACTTACGCCTCGTACCATCACGATTACCTTGATCCGACGATGCAGGGATTCCGTGACGATGAAGCCAAGGCCGAAGAATTGGCCAAGCGGTCCATCGAACTTTGCCTGGCACCGAGCGGCATTCCGCCGACAGGAGCGTTGACGCTCATAAAGAACGATCCGCTGCTCCAAGGACCGCTTCTCTACGAGCGGCACTGTATCAGTTGCCATCCGTTTGCGCCGCTGGCCGGTGAACAAGAGCATTCGGACTTCAGCCTGATGATCGGTGACGACATTTCGGCCCCGAACCTTTACAACCCGGTTCGCAAGGAATGGATCGGCGGTTTCCTTGACTCAAAAAAGATTCGTTCCGACGACTATTTCGGCAAAACAAAATTTGCGAGCGGTACCATGGTCAGTTGGGTCCGTAGTGATCTTGCTGACATTCTCAAGGAGGACGACGAAAATGAAGAATTACTCGATAAATTAGTCGATTTCCTGTATGCGGAAGCATTGAAAGACGGTCCACGTTCTGAGGCCAAGCCGGTTACCGCCGAACAAGCGGACTTGTTTGCGGAGTTCAACTGTGGTCAGTGCCATTTTGTTTATGGGCTGAGGGGAACTCCGGCAATACAGGCACCGGACCTACGGGGCTATCTTTCCCGTGATTGGTTGATCGGAATCATCGCCGATCCGACGGAGAGACGGTTTTACGGTCCCGATGCCGGTCCCACGAGGGGAAACGACCGTATGCCGGCCTATCTGAAAGACGCCATTATGAGCCGTGAGGAAATCGAAATACTCGTCGATTGGCTGAGAGGGAAATGGTACAGATTAGCGGATAACTGATAACGTTATCCGCTATCCTCTATCCGTTATAAAATGCGTCGTTGGAACCATTACGAAGTTGCGTTTGAGACATTTTTACGGGAGCGGCGGATACCGTTCCTTGCGGTGGAGGAACGTCGTCGTGCACAGCTGGAGGATGGTTCGACACTGAAAAATTTGGATTTCGTCGTTTCGCCTTCGGGACGTCCGTCATTTCTGGTGGATGTCAAAGGTCGTCGGTTTCCCGGCGGCGGCGGTTATTGGAAACATTGGTCGACACGCGACGATCTTGTGGCTCTGCGACGTTGGGAGACCTTGTTCGGTGAACGGTTTTCGGCGTTGTTCGTTTTTGCGTACCAGATTTGCGGCAACCGCTCACCGGTTCCCGTCGAGCAACTTTTTTCGTTCAGAAAGCGGCTGTATGCGTTCGTTGCAATGCCGCTTTCGACGTATTTATCGGAAATCCGGCTCCTCTCGCCGCGATGGCAAACCTTCGCCATGCCGACAAGACGATTCCGGGAACTGGCCCGACCGTTTGAAGAATTTGTGATGAATGACGAGTTGCGAGTTACCAGTGACGAGTTACGAATGACGAATGAAGCGTCATTCGTAGCTCGTCATTCGTAATTCGTCATTCGCAACTTGTAACTTGCCGTGGAAAATACACTGGTTCTCCCCACCAAAAAGCGACGCAAGAAGAAGCGTCGAGCACCGCGTTTCAATGTTGTGTTATGGAACGACGACGACCATACCTTCGACTACGTCGTCGTTATGCTCAAAGCAGTTTTCGGCTATCCGCCCGAACGGGGACTCCGATTCGCAACGGAAGTTCACATTCACGGCAAGGCAATTGTCTATACCTCGTCGTTGAAACAGGCGGAACTGAAGCGGGACCAAATCCTGGCGTTCGGACCGGATCCCTTTATGCCCAGAGGCCAGGGTCATACGCCAATCATTGCGACCATTCAGAAAGTCGCTGAAGAGTGATTAGGGACACGGGTCCCGGCTCGGAACAGAAAGCGCCCTAAGGGAATCGAACCCTCAATTACAGCTTGGGAAGCTATCGTGTTGCCACTACACTAAGGGCGCAAAAGTGTGGTCAGTGAAGACGTGAAAGAGAAATCGACGACCCCCCGAAGTATACCCTATTTCAACCGAGAAAACAGCCCCCCATACCATGCGAGGGTGCGTCCAAATATTTGTTGGCAAGAGGTAGGTTGTCGACCGCCGGGCGGCAACGTGCGGTACTCCGCACAAAGAACCACCAAAGGACGCCGTTTGGCAAGGAGCTCCTGTCCGGAGTACCGGACGCGATTTTCGGAGAAAATCGCCTACCAAAAAATGTCACCTTATTGACGGGCTGCAGTATAATACCGATCTGTCGGAGGAGTGGGACTCGGTTTTTTCGGTGATGAATGACAATGAACGATGAACTGGAACGACAAAAACTGGATGCCTTGGCTGAGTTTGCGGCGGGGGCAGGACACGAGATCAATAATCCGCTGGCGATCATCAGCGGACACGCTCGGCGACTGTTGCGGGAAATCGAGAATCCTGAACACCGGCGGCTGCTTTCGATCATTGTTGCCCAAGTCCAACGGACTCACGAAATGATCGCCGACATTCGACTCTTTGCGAGGCCGCCGAAGCCGGAAATCCGCAGATTCGATCTCGTTGCAGACCTTCGCCGCTTGGTGTCGGAACAGACGCCCTTCTTTCAGGAAGCCGATCTGACGCTCGAATTCTCAACGGACCGCAGTGAATGGGAAATCGAGAGTGATCCGGTACAACTTCACATTGTCGTTGCGGCACTCTGCGACAACGCCCGTGAAGCTGGAGGCAATGCCGTGATTCGATTGCAGGGAACGGAGATTATCGTCGAAGACGATGGTCCCGGCATTCCGGCGGAGATTCGGTCATTGGTGTTCGATCCGTATTTTTCGGGTCGTCAGGCGGGGCGTGGTCTCGGCTTCGGCTTGCCGAAGGCGTGGCGGATTATGCAGCAACTCGGCGGTTCGCTCCGGCTCGATGCAACGGAAAGCGGTGTCCGTGCCGTTGTTTCTCTCGTTCCCCACAGTGCCAAGGACGGTGTCTCCGACTCCCCCGGCCTTTGACAGACCTCCGTTTTCCGGGATAATGGAAGGACTTATTTTTTCGTTTGTCGATTGGCTTGTGGAAGAGTTGGATGAATGCACCGTAAAAAGGACAATTTCAGGCCGTTGACAAAAAAAAATGCTATAATGAGGGGCGGGAGGCGTGGATCGAGGGCGAGCAAGAGTCAGGCTGGTCCATCGGTTTTCCCGCCCTATGTCCTCAATAATGACTTTTTCCTCGGAAAATAGACAACCCATTGCTTCTTTTCCGGAGTCGATCAGCGGCCAACTCCGGCGTTGGCGGGAGTCTGCGCCGAAATGGGAAGCCGCCGAATTTTGCCGGGAAAGAACGCTACGCTTCCAACACCGTGCCACATCGCTGGTTCGGCGGGAATCTATGCCGCTCATCGTCGCTATGCTCGGCGGCACAGGCACCGGCAAAAGCACACTGCTCAACGCACTGCTCGGCGAAAAAGCCGTCGAAGAAGGAAAAACCCGACCGACGACGAACGAACCGGTCCTCGTCTGCCATACAGCAGCCAATGTCGAGGAATGGGGCATCGACCTTCAGGGCATCCGCATCGAAAAACGGGAACTGCCTCGCCTCGAAAAACTGGTCGTACTCGATTGTCCCGATCCTGACACAACGGAAGACATCGCACTGCGGGAGTCGAATCTGTCCCGACTGCGGAAAGTGTTGCCGCTCTGCGATATTCTCCTCGTTACGGCAACGCAACAGAAGTACAAGAGCCGCCGCGTCCTCGACGAACTGGCCGACGCCGCGCCGGGAGCTCGTTTGGTCTTCGTACAAACCCACGCCGACAAAGATGTTGACATTCGGGAAGACTGGACGAACCTGCTCTCGAAAGACTACGAACCGGGCCGCGTTTTCTTCGTGGACTCAAAAGCAACGCAGGAAAGCACGGAATTTGCTGAACTCCGCCGCCTGTTGACTGAGGAGTTGAGCGACGAATCCGCCCTGTACATCCGGCAGGCGAATTACGTCGGATTGGCACTGGACGCCGTTGCGGACTGCCGGGAGGAGATCGTGCTACACTGGACGCCGGTGCGGAAACTGCGCGAGCGGATCACCGAGGAACGCCGCCGTTTCGGCGTTCGTGTCTCCGAAAAGATGCGTGAAGAATTGATCCGCGACCGGCGTCTATGGGAATCCCGCTTGGTTGGCCGCGTGGCATCGCAATGGGGTTACAGTCCGTTTTCGATGGTCTTGCGGTTTTATCAGAGCGTAGGGGCGATTGTCTCCGGGGCATTGCTCACGCGGGTTCGTTCCGTTCCGCAGTTGGCCATCTGGGGAGCCTTCGAGGGGTTGCGTTCGCTCCGAAACTGGTCGGACTCCAAGAAAATGAAAGCCGGACTGGGAGCGGAACTCGTTACGAACTGGGAGGAAAGCCGCCTCCGGGAATCGGCACTGATTCTAGCGGGCTTCGCCAGCGATGCCAAATTGCCGACGACCCAAACGGAACCGGAACTCGTCCTGGCGGAAGCCCGAAAGGCCGGTGAAGACTTCCTTGCGGAGATCGCACGGGAACTGGAAACGAGTTGCGACCGTCTCGTAGCGAAAAACAACCGTTGGTGGTTGCGCTGGACTTACGAAGCGCTCTTCGGCGGAATGTTGCTGTTCCTACTGTTCCGACCGGCGAAAAATTTCTTCTTTGACACGCTGTTTGACAAGGATGCAACGCTCTACGGAATGGATTTTTATCTCATCACATTATTTTGGCTGATTGCCTGGGCCGCGATTCTTCTCGGCTTGTTTACGCTGATGCTCCGCAGCGGTTTGGATCGCGAAATCGGCGAAAGTTCGGTACGATGGAACCGTTTGCCGTCGCTCGAAGGACTGTTCGCCGAGTTGGAAACAACGACGGTCGGTGTCATGGCATTCCGTGACGACTTGGACGCCATCCAAGAGCGGTTGGACCGCATCGTGCGGCAAGCGGAGAAACTCGACCAACGCCTCGGACGGAAAAAGACGTGAAGCCGCTTCCCATCAAATCACCTCGAGTTTGTCAACATCTTCATCGACTGCGGCTGGAATAACGCGGTCAACTGCTCCATAGCGAACGCGGACCATCGGAGCAACGCCGCCGTACTTTGCCGGATTCGTATAACGCAGGATAAGTGAGCCGCCCAAGCGGAGATACGCCTCGAATTCTTCCACCGAACAGGTTTCCGGACTCGGACCGACCAACAGTACCGCCGGTCCCATAAAACTGCTCGGCTCGAACAAAATCGACGGCTTGGCATCGGACCGCTCGAAAAGAGCCGACAAGCGATTACAGTGTTCCTCGTTACGCCCCATTGCACACTTGGCCGTCGGATTGATACGAATCTGCCGGCCAACGTTCAATATTTCGGCATCCCAGTTCGTCGGATTCGGTTCGTGTTTGAACAGGTCAATTAGTCGGGGAGCGTAAGACTTTTCGCACAAAAAGCA
>Ga0099364_10003968_pt1 | contig 22589 bp, 17 predicted proteins | sample TergutTh196P3_FD_73070 | JGI IMG/M metagenome (GOLD analysis project Ga0099364, IMG submission 73070) | Microcerotermes parvus P3 segment gut microbial communities from Pointe-Noire, Republic of the Congo - Th196 P3 | ecosystem: Host-associated > Arthropoda: Insects > Digestive system > Gut ...
ACTACTTGGCTTGTAAAAATTAACCTCTTTCAAACGTTCGATGCCTCCCTGTTTGTATTGTTTGAAATAATCACGCATTGTGTTGCCACAAACTCCAGTGATTTTACAAATATCCTCGTTTGAACAGCCTAAACTTTTCAAATGCAAAACATCCATCTTGAGCATTACGCGCGGGTGTGGGTGATTATATCGCCAATATTTTAACAACGGTATGTCCGTTTCAAGTATATTTACTTTCAGCATATTTTTTGATTTAAAATTCGGCGGCAAAGATAGTAAATTATTTTCAAATAATACAAAATATTATCTCATTTTATAACCGAGCATAGCATAGTTTCGCTTACTTGCGAAGAACGTCGCAAAGAAATCGCCATTCGTAAAATCAATGGCGCTACGGCAGGATATTTTTATCATGCAACGCTGGCTGGAACACTATGTGACACGGACAAGTACACCTGCATGGGTATACTTGTCGATTATTTTAGCGGATTTGTGATTGTGCTTTGCGAGGGGTGGCAGGTTTACAGGTCGAGTATTGAAAATCCTGCGGATGTGAGAGAGTAGAGCGTTGTCTATTTTCTCTGATATACCCTCACATAATCAATTTCGTAGTCCATCGGGAATTGCTCGTTGTCAATAGTTCCGCCATTATCTCCACCTATTGCGAGATTTAATAATATATAGTGCGGTTGTTTGAATGGATTCCTGTTTTGTCCTCTTTCTCCGTTAATTGTTTCGGTTAGCGATACTTCATTAAGAAGTTCATCGTCCATATACAATCTTATGTAATTTTCATCCCAGTCCATCCTCCAAATGTGAAATTTGTCTGCCCAATGCGGGTCTGCATCAATCCATTTTTCAAATGGAAAGGCTCCAGTTCGCCATTCACCACGCGGCTTAGTGTCGCTGCCCCATGCTACGTTTGCAAGTATATGTGGCACTCCGCGAATGCGATAGTATTCCATTATGTCTATTTCGCCGTTATCGGGCCATCGCATCGAGTTTCCGAGTGTCCATATTGCGGGCCAAGAACCGCCTCCTACGGGTATTTTTGCGCGTATTTCAAATCGTCCATACATAAACTCCTTTTTACCGACACTTTTTATCAATGCCGATGTATAATCGGCGTATGGTCTGTTTCGTTGCCAATTTCGGCTCTCGCCGTCGAAATTGTTATTGTACACCCTTTCGTTACGTGCCTGAATTGTTAGCATTCCGCCTTCTACTACGGCATTTTGCGGCTGATACCACTGATGTTCGTTATTGCGAACAAAACCGTATTCAAATGACCATGATTCAGGGTCGGGTGCGCCAGCGTAGTTAAATTCATCGCTCCATACAAGTTCCCAACCTTGATATTCTCTTGGTGGATTGGGGTCTGGATTGATTTGGTCAAAAATCGACAAATCCCACTCATCAAACCATTTTAGCACAGGAAGACCGTTGTTGAAAAGAATGGGAAGCCACACGTATCTTCCATCAATGGGGTTGCGCGGACGCCAACGGTCACCCATGAATATATACGCATCCTTTTTTCCCTGTACCTGAATAATGAATGTACTTTGAGAATGAAACGTCAATTCAGAATCATCGCCAACAGCAGGATTAGGGTGTCTGTTCCATGGACCCCAAATTGTTGGAGCTGTTAGCAAACGCGCAGGATTAGGATCCCAGCCTGTACATCCAGACGTTATCATGAAGTATTTTCCATCCTTTTTGAAAATAGCAGGCGCTTCGTTGTGTCCTGCAGGGTCTATTACTATATATCTTCCGGTGTAACCAAGATAATCGTCGGTAAGTTCGGCAATGTGCAAAGTAAGATTTTCTTCCGAAGAGTAAATGTGATACGCCTTTTTGTCATCATCAACATATAGGGTCATATCACGTGACATCTGTCCTCCTTCAAAATCGCGACGCACGAACAGTCCGTTTTTCACGGCTTCTATCCAAGCTGGGCTCCACGAACGCAAGTGTTCTTCTCTTATTGTATCAGTGCGCATTGTCTCAGACATATTCATGGGCCAAACGCCTGCATTAACCCTGCCAGCGCCGAGAAAGGTGTACGGACCCGTAACATTGTCGCTAACAGCGCGTCCAACGTAGGCTGCCGTATATCCTCTGCCTCGCAGTTCGAGGTGAAAGTACATCACAAACTTACCTGTACTTTCGTTGTATATTACTTTAGGACGTTCCATAACACACCCGCTTACTATGGGGCTTTCGGGGTCATCTGAAACTGCGAGGGCAACGCCTTCGTTTTTCCAATTGTAGAGGTCGTCTGAGGAGTAAACAGTTACGCCTACAAAGGCTGCATTAGAGCGTTCGCCCTTATGCTCGCCGAACCAGTAATATTTACCATTGTGGAAGAGTATGCCCCCTCCATGTGCATTGATATGCACGCCTTGGTTATCGAGCCACAACTCGCCGGGCTTGAAAGATGTAGCTTGGGGATTAGACTGAGCCGATAGCGATGAAGTAGAAATTAATATCAAAGCGGCAAAAAATAAAATATATAGTTTTTTCATGGCGATAAATTTATTTATAAGTTATACATTAAAAAAAATGCAAAGTTAGTTCTTTTTTTTTATTTTCACATTTTTTTTGCAATTATTGTTAATAATTTGTCAATCTGTCTAATTATTGCATCATTGAGTTTTTTTTATGGATTTCTCACATCAACCGACCGGCAATAACTGCTGTATAAATACATCCGGCGAGTAGAACGCATTTTAGTATATTTTTTGCTATTTTGTAGTCGTTGCCTTCTATGGCTTTATGAACTTTGAAGTTGGCAAGAATCAATGTAGCAACTATCAAAAACGGGCTTATGTACGAGAATAAACCTACTGTTTGGTACAGAAAAATATAAAATAAAACGCAAATGTAAATTATATTTGCGGTATTTATTCCTATGACAGTCCATTTGGCGAACGTGGCGCCCATTACAAATGGGAGTGATTTGGATTCCTCAGTAACTTCATCATTTTCGAACTCTTCTGTGTCTTCAATTATTTCGTGAGACAGAACAGTCAGAAAAGTGAACACAAGAAGCGCTATACACCAATATACAACGTAGTTAAGATCCATGTCGACTGTCAGTAGATAATGTCCATAAACGCTGTAGATAAGCGGCAGTTCGAGCAATACCGTCAGCGGCGTAAAGGCTGTAAACATTGCAATGTATATATTGCCGATTAAAAATTGACGTTTGTATGCGTAACAGTATAGCCAAATCATGATTACAAGCATTATGTATGCTAAAGCTAATTTAGGAGTAACAATTTTCATAATTATGTAACCTCCTGTAATTATTCCTATTGCGCTAATTATACTATGGTATAGTCCTGTTTCATATCGTGTAATGACTGCTGATATCATCAAAGTTGAGACAACAATACAGAAAAACGTTGTATTACTCAACTGCATTTCAACTCCGATTGCCTGAGTTGTTGGCAATAGAACTGCGTATCGCATCACAATCTGTATGAGAGGCAACACCAGCAAACGATTCCAATAATTTAGTTTTCTCTCCATTCGAAAATATCGTCTTTATCAACCGGTTTTAAATCAATTAGCCATATGAATCCGCTTAGCGTGAGTTCTACAGGGTCAAATTCGTGGAACGGAATCATCTCTCCTTCAGCGTTTTCTATATGACTAACGTGTCGTGCAAGTCGGTTTTCAATCATTATTACTACGTCTGTGCTTCGCAACTTGTTAGCTGCTGTAACAAACGGTCCGTCATACAGGTAATACACTGTCTCGCTGTCGTTGAAGCCATTTACTCTGTATAGTTCACCATCTCTGAAAAGTCCCACAATTCTTCTCGCTCTGATTTGATTAAATCCTTCGACATCTTCCTGAACAATAAATCCTCGAGTATTCAAGAACATTCGTTTGGGTTGTTGATTGAGTGTTTCAATTACTATATGTTCGGCTGTCATTTGGTTTTCTTGCGCCCAAATAACTGGATTTCGGAACATGTGGATAATTGTGTCTTGTAAGGATACCAACAGAGAATCGCATTTACCTTGCATCTCTTGGCTGAAGAATCTAACCCTGTTGTAAGCTCTTAATATTCTATATCCGGCAGTATCTACGTCTGTTCTCAAGGTGTCGGCGTGTAGAAACAAGGTATCTTGTTCGCCGGGTAAAATTAACAGTGCGCGTCCGGTAATCCACGTCAGGTCTGTGGGTCTATGAACTTTACCTCTTTGTCCTTTTATAATTACGTTGTTGGCGGTATCTACAACAACAATATTTCCGAATCCAAGTCCATTTCCGCTGTGATTTTCGTAATACAGAGTGTCTGCATTGATAGTGGTACTTCCTGTATTAAGCCATGCGTTTTGATGAAAGAACGCTATTGTGTCGTTTGTATTGTACCATCCTCGCTCACAGTATATTGTATCGTTGTCAATATTTACGATAAAAGTTGGACCTACAAAATACGCTATTTCAGTGCTAACGTTGTAATCAAGTGTATCTGTCAAAATTACGTTGTCGGGGGTGTTGAGTATTACGTTGGTTTTGAAATAAAACATATCTGTGTTTCGGTGATAGTGTCCTAACACGCTAACCATGTTGTTGGTATGGTCAAATATTTCTCCGCCTGTCAGGTAATATGCAATTTCTGTGTTCATGTCATAGTACAGGTGGTCGGTTTTCAGTATAGCGTTTGAGTCGACAAGTACCACGTTTCCCCACACCTCTGCAAATCTTGTGTTACCGTGATATTTTGCAAAATCGCCGTCTATTGTAACGCTTCGGTCGGCATTTGTGATATGCACCTTGCTGAATGCGTCTAATGTGTTGGTTTGATTGTATAAATATGCGCTGTCGCATGTCATTATCATTCCTTCATGTTCGAACTCAACATCTCCAATAACTCGCTGGGCTCCTGAAGCGATTCGCGAGTTCAATTCCATAAAGACAAATCGGTTTATTTCAATTCTTTTAGGTTGGGTCTGAGCACAAACATCGGCTACAACAAGCAGAAATATACTTACAAATGTGATGCTGAAAACTCTCATTATCTAAGCCAATTATTCGACAAATTGCATCGTCTGAAACTTTCGTCTATAAAAATGTAACTTGTTTCTATTTTTTCCTTAACCCAGTCGTTAAAAACTTTGTGCATTTTTTCACCTAAAGCAAGTTCTTGCAAAAAATTGTAATCATCTCTCAAATTTGCTCTTCTGGGGTCTGTTCTGTTTATCAGTTTGACGACCTTGTACACTATTCTACCTCTTTCGTCTCTTGTTACGAATGGTTCTGATATTTCTCCAATATTCAAATTTTCTATTGCCAAAAAGTCTGTTCTATTTAGCTGGTCCATATCAAAAAATGTGCCATGCGTAGCGGGATTTATCATCAATCCTCCGTTGAATCGTGTGTTTTCGTCTTGCGAATATAAAAATGCAGCCCTGTTCCAGTCTATTGTTTCTAATCGCACGTGATGTATTATACTGTCCAATCTTGAAGTTGCGGTTGTTATTTCTTCCGGACTTGGTTTTGGAGTAATCAATATGTGTCTTACGTGAACTTGGTCGCCTCTTCTTTCTTGAAGTTGAATTATGTGAAACCCGTCTCTTGTTTGTACTATGCGCGATATATCTCCGGGGTTTTTTAAAGCCCATGCTGCACGCGCGAACTCGGGGGTTACATCGCTTTTGTTGATAAATCCTAAGCTGCCTCCCTGCATTGCCGACCCACATTCTGAGTATGCCATTGCCAGAGTGTTAAATCTATCTCCGTCAATTACTCGTCTTCGCATGTCGAGCAGGTTTTGTCGTACTTCGCTAATAGCTTCTTCGCTATGTGGCGGGTATATCGTTATTTGCGCCACCTGAACTTGACCGTTGATAAGCGGAACGCTGTCGCGATGCATCCTGCTAACAAAACGGTTTACTTCCGAAGGGGTAATCCTAATATTTTGCGTTATTTCATGTTGCATTTTTTGAGCAATCATCTGGTCGCGAATAACGCTTCGCATATCATCCCTTATTTCGAAAATGCTTTTATTGAACTGATTTTCTAAAACTTCGGTTGAGCCTGCAATACGGATAAAATGTTCCATACGTCGATTCAAGTCCAATTCAAGCTCGCTTGTTTCAACAACTATACTGTCTACTTCAGCTTGATTCATAAGCAGTTTTTGAGTCAATAAATCTTCAAACAAGCTACATTTCATGTCGCCTTGCATGGGCATACCCATACTTCGAGCTTGAGTGTAATAAGACTCAACATCAGATTGTTTAATGGGTTTGCTTCCAACAATGCCCACAATTTGGTCGATTATAAAGGATTGAGATTTTATCACAAAACTGCTACAAAAAAATAAAATTACAATTAAAAATAAATTTTTCATTTTGGGTTTACATTTATATTATATATTTCAAACTGTCTTCTTGAAAGTGCATCGTTGTATATGTCGCGATGTAAATTACTGACGAACGTTAATTTTCTTTGGTTTATGATTATACTTTTGACTTTGTCTCTCACGAATGACAACGGGGCGGTATCATCGTGTGCGCGCATTTCTCTGATGTGCACAAAATACAGATAATCATCGTCTTGCTGGTCGATACGACCGCCTTGACGCATCTGTCTTGTTGCTAAATCCTCGTTGGGAAGTTCTCTCTCAATTATCGCCCAGCGAATCCATTCGTTGTCGAAAAAATCATATTTGACAGCATATCGACGACTGAATTCAGTTAGCGTCTGCAAATCATCGTCTCTTATCGATGGTATTAATCTTGTGACATTCCACAAGTTAGGAGTGTTTTTCGGAAATTTGAAGAAGGCAGCCCTAACAAAATATTCTTTTGCAGGAAAATTTGCCTTGTTAGATTCGTAATAGCTGACAATCTCGCTTTCAAGAACTATGGTATCTAATTTTTCTTGCAAAAGGCGGTCCTCGTACTTGTAAATCAGCAACGACATACGATACATTTCAATTTCGCGGCTGACATTTAATTCGTCTGCCGTAAGGTTTAACTCAGCCCTATTGAGTAATAATCGGGTTTTTACCCAATTATCAATGTACATTCCAGCAAGCGTCAAGCTGTCTTCAGTTGAAGTTCCCTTAGGAAAAATACTTCTCATCTCGCTAAAATACAGCCGCTTGTCACCCACGCTGGCTACTAAGAGGTCGTCCTTTCTGCCAATTTTTCCGCACGAAACAAACACTAACATAGACGCAACGAAGCACCACGTCACAATTTTAGTTGCACCAACAATGAATTTTTCCTCCTTTTTTTTACCCATACGATTAAGTCTTAAAAAACGCAAAGATAATACTTTTTTTTAAATTGAAAAAAAAATTGTCTAATCTGCCCTAAAAATTTAAAAGATAAAAGAAGCCCAATTTTTGGGCGTTACAACAAAAATTACGTGTTCAAGCGTTTTTTCATCTCTTCATATTCAGGTATTTCTGTCAATATACGGGGTGGTTTATTCATTATTGCAGCCTCAATGCAAAAAGTCTGCAATCCGTTAGTAATAAGCACAAAAGGAGCCTTGACTGTAAGGTTGTAGACAGATATCTGTTCAAAGACTTTTTTGTTGATAGGTATTTCAGGCGCCTTACACTCTATTAGCATTAACGCAACTCCGTTTTTGTCATATACCAAAATATCGCAACGTTTTCCCATTCCTGCACATTTTAATGATGTTTCTACAGAAATTAGCGTTTCGGGATATCCTTTTTGACTTGTCAAATATTTTATCAAATTTTGTCTGACGCTTTCTTCAGGCGACATCGCAACGCGTTTTTTTCGAATTGGGTCAAAAACTTTCATACCTTACAATTTTATTATACAAACTGTCTCGTTCTACCGGCGTGTAGCCGACATCTCTAATCATTTTTTTTATTTGCTCTGTATTCATCAGTGATTCAACTGTGTAAATTTTTGTAGGGTCTTCCGTTGCTCCGTCTAAATCGTCTGCTCCAAACGCAAGCGCCAATTGCGCCATATCCTTGCCTATCATGGGCCAGTATGCTTTCATGTGAGTAATATTGTCCAAAAATATTCGCGAAACGGCATAATTTTTCATATCTTCAATTGCTGTTTGTTCACCTAAATGCGCCATTGGGCTATTTTCGGCACGAAATTTCAATGGTATGAAAGCGTTAAAGCCTTTTGTTTCGTCCTGTAATTCACGCAATTTCATCAAATGTTCAATTCGGTGCTTATATTTTTCTATATGTCCGTAAAGCATTGTAGCATTGGAAAACAGTCCCGCTTTGTGTGCACTGCGATGTATTTCCAACCATTGTTTTGAAGTTGTTTTTTCGGAACATATTTTTCTTCGTATTCTATAATCGAAAATTTCTGCTCCTCCTCCCGGTATCGACTGCAGTCCCGACTGTTTAAGTATTTCAAACCCTTCTTCTATTGAAACTCCAGCTTTTTCAAACATAAATTCAAGTTCTACTGCGCTGAATGCCTTAATGTGAACCTCCGGCAATATCTCTCTGATTGCCTTTAGCATTGCAGAATAGTAATGGACATCTCTTTCAGGGTGTACGCCCCCAACTATGTGCAGTTCGGTTATATCAGAACTTTTTAAACGTTTCGCTTCGTTTACTATTTGGTCTATATTTTTTTCCCGCGAATTTTTATCACCTGACTTGCAAGAATACGAACAAAATTTACAACTGTATACACATATATTGGTTGGTTCTAAGTGTGCATTTTTGTTGTAATACACCTTTTTACCACTTTTCCGTTGTTTTGCCATGCTTGCAAGTACGCCCAACAAGCCTATTTCGTTACTTTCGTATAGGCGCAAACCTTCGGCAGCCGAAAGTCTTTTTCCTTCGCTTACTTTGTCGCCAATAGCTTCAATACTACTATTTGATAGAAAATTCACACGAAACAGAAAGCTTTTGACGTCCTTTTGCTCGTCGCGCCGATAAAATTTTTCTTCCTCCGGCTGTCGCCATTCGCGCTCTAAAGCCGTGTTTGTTTTTTCTTTTCCGATTCGACGGCTGAAATGTCATCTTCATTTTTTATACTATATTATATTGATTATCAGAATAATTTTTAAATAATCGACTACAAAATCGAGACCGCAAAATTACATAAATTTTCTAAATCATCAAAATTTTTATTAAATTTTTCAATTTTACGTTTGTAATTTTCAAAAAAATCATGTAGTTTTGCGAAATTTTTTTTAGCAACAAAATCGGATTAATAAATTGATAGATAGTATAATAAAGGGAATCCTTGAGAAAAAAGGACATGAAGTTGTTTGTATTGACATGTCGCACATAGACAATTCTGTTTGCGACCGTTTCGTAATCTGTCACGGCGATTCTAACACTCAGGTAAATGCGATAGCAGAATCGATAGAGACGGTAACCCGTAAGTCATTGAGTGTTCGTCCTGTTTCGGTTGAGGGTGCCGGAAATGCAGAGTGGATACTGTTGGATTATGGTCACATAATAGTGCACGTTTTTCAAAAATCTGTCAGAATGCGTTATAAATTAGAAGAATTGTGGGGAGATGGGGTCATCACCCGTATTGAAGAAACAAATATTTTAGAAAAAAGTAATGGATAGTAGTCATAAAGTAAATTTGCCACAGCACGATAGTTTTCCTCAAGGTGATTCAGGACAACCCAACGACAAAAAACCGAAGGTCAATGTCTATTGGCTTTACATTTTATTGTTCGCCGTTTTCATCGGAATGCAGTTTATCAACATGGGTAAACCCAAAAAAGTTGAAGTTGATTTCAGAACATTTCGATTTGACATGATGGCTTCAGGCGATGTAGAAAAAATAGTTGTAGTTAATCAGGAAATAGCTGAAATTCACATTAAACCTGACAGGCTTGACGACGTCAAATACAGGAGACATTTTCAGGCTGGCAAGGAGCCGCCAAGAGAGGGTCCTCAGTTTTTTATGCCCATAGGCTCTGTTGAGAGATTTAGTCTGCAATTAGAAGAAATTCAGCAAGAAATACCTGAATCTCAACACATTTATCCGTCTTTCGAAAGACGAAGAGATTTTTTTACCGATGCTTTTGCATGGATGTTACCTATAATAATAATAGTACTGCTCTGGGTATTTATTCTTCGTCGTATAACAGGCGGAATGGCGGGTGGTTTATTTAGCGTGGGTAAATCGCGGGCACAAATTTTTGACAAAGAAAAAACGACTGTAAAAGTTGATTTTAAAGATGTAGCAGGGTTAGAAGAAGCAAAAATTGAAATCAAGGAAATCGTTGATTTTCTTAAAAATCCCAAAAAATATACCGATTTGGGCGGCAAAATACCTAAGGGCGCTTTGTTAGTTGGTCCTCCCGGTACCGGCAAAACTCTACTTGCCAAAGCAGTAGCCGGCGAGGCTCATGTACCTTTCTTTTCAATGTCGGGCTCAGATTTCGTTGAAATGTTCGTAGGAGTAGGCGCATCCCGAGTTCGCGACCTTTTCAAACAGGCAAAAGACAAGGCTCCATGTATAATATTTATTGATGAAATAGACGCTATCGGGCGTGCGCGTGGCAAAAATCCAAATTTTGGCGCAAATGACGAGCGGGAAAACACTCTCAATCAGTTGCTTACTGAAATGGACGGTTTTGGCACCAACGCCGGAATCATCATCCTTGCGGCTACCAACCGCGCCGACATCTTAGACAAGGCTCTATTACGCGCCGGTCGTTTTGACCGTCAAATAAATGTTGAATTGCCTGATGTAAACGAGCGTAGGGATATTTTTAGGGTACATCTGCGTCCTCTTAAAATTGAACAAGGCTTGGACATGGAATTTTTGGCTCGACAAACCCCCGGATTTTCGGGAGCCGATATAGCTAACGTATGCAACGAAGCGGCATTGATTGCTGCAAGAAAGGATAAACTGTATGTTGAAAAACAAGATTTTTTGGATGCAGTAGACAGAATTGTAGGAGGGTTGGAACGCAAAAATAAAATTATAACCTATCAAGAAAAACGTACTATTGCTTTTCACGAGGCAGGACACGCGCTTGTAAGTTGGAAATTAGAACATGCTCATCCATTACTAAAAGTAACTATAATTCCACGCGGACGGGCTTTAGGCGCGGCATGGTATCAACCCGAAGAAAGACAAATAACAACGATAGAACAACTTTTCGAGGAAATGTGTTCTACTCTTGGCGGAAGGGCATCAGAAGAACTCACGTTCAATACAATCTCAACCGGAGCGTTGAACGACCTTGAAAGGGTAACAAAACAGGCGTATGCAATGGTAAGTTACTATGGTATGGGAAAAAAATTGGGAAATATGAGTTTCTATGATTCTACGGGAAGTTCGGAGTATTCATTCACAAAACCATATAGCGACAAAACATCGGAAGACATCGACAGAGAAGCCTTTGAACTTGTAGCAAGCGCATACGCAAAAGCAAAAGAAATTTTACTGGAATTTAAAGATGGATTGCACGAATTGGCTGAATTGTTGCTCGAAAAAGAAGTTATTTTTACAGAAGATTTAGAACGTATTTTTGGAAAAAGACCTCCGAAAAAATCCGGTGAACACGAAAAAATAAACAAAATTGAGTAATGTTGTTACACGTACGCTTTCGGGCGCCATATTCGTTGGCGTAGTTGTTGGCGCCATATTAGCCGGCGCTCTTTACGCGGCATTGTTGATAAATGTTGTTATCGTATGGAGTATGCTCGAATTTTACAATATTGTCATTAAAGAACGTGTTCGTGCTGAAAAAATAAGCGGCGTGTTGAGCGGAATTATTATTTTCTGGGGAGGATTTTTCTGCGCGCAAGGAAATATTGCATACAGTCGCACATTGTTTTTGCTAATAATTCCGATGATAGTTCTAATTTTTATTAGCCAACTGTACTCGCCCGAAAAAAACAAACTTCGTGCTATTGCGTACACAATTACCGGCATTGTCTACATTGCCGTACCACTTACGATGCTAACAAGCTTAATGTTCATCAGACCCTCCGGAGAATACACCCCCGTTCTATTGCTTGGTTTTTTCCTGTTATTATGGGCAAACGACACTTTTGCCTACATTTTTGGCGTTAGTTTTGGACGGCATAGACTATTTGAAAGTATTTCGCCAAAAAAATCATGGGAAGGTTTTTTTGGCGGATTGGCGTTTACCTTAGCGTTATCAATACTATTGGCAAAACTAATGCCTGTTATCCAGTTCCTTCATTGGATTGCAGTTGCCGGTATTATCGTTGTTTTTGGAGTTTTTGGCGACCTTGTTGAGTCGCTTTTCAAAAGAAACATGAAAATTAAAGACAGCGGAAATTTCATTCCAGGTCATGGAGGAATACTTGACCGGTTTGATTCTGTATTTATTGCAGCGCCAATGGTTTATTTTTACCTGAAAATGATTGTTTTTAGACCTTAATATCGTACATTCAATTATACATACAAATTTAAAATGCCCGATTTTCTCAACGATTTGAATGATATTCAGCGCGAAGCCGTAACAAACTACAATGGTCCATCGCTGATTATAGCCGGCGCCGGCTCCGGCAAAACACGCGTGTTAACCTATAGAATTGCGTATTTACTCACGCAGGGAATCACTCCCGGCAGTATCTTGGCGCTTACATTTACAAACAAGGCTGCCAAAGAGATGAAAGAGCGTATTTCGCAATTGGTAGACGAAGAACAGGCACGACGACTATGGATGGGAACATTTCACTCAATTTTTGCCCGTATTTTGAGAGCAGAAGCAGCTGCAATAGGCTATCCGGCAACGTTTTCTATATATGATACTCAAGATTCTAAAAATGTTATTAAACAAATTATAAAGGAAATGAATCTTGACGAACAGGTTTACAAGATTGGACTTGTTTACGGACGAATATCTTCAGCAAAAAATAATCTTATAACGGCAAAAATGTACGCCGATTCAGTAATGTGTAAAGAAGACGCAAGCTACAGACGTCACCATATTGACGAAATATACAGCAGATACGCAAACAGATGTTTTAAAGCCGGAGCAATGGATTTTGACGACATACTGCTCAATACCAATATATTATTCCGCAATCATGCCGAAATTTTAGACAAATACCAACATTTTTATAGATACATTTTGGTAGACGAATATCAGGATACTAACTCAGCGCAGTATTTGATAGTGAAAAAATTAGCTGCAAAACGTTGCAACATTTGCGTTGTAGGCGATGACGCACAAAGCATTTACGCTTTTCGCGGGGCGCGAATCGAAAATATTTTAAACTTCCGAAAAGACTACCCCGATTTTCAGATGTATAAATTGGAACAAAATTATCGTTCTACGCAAAACATAGTGAACGCAGCAAATACATTGATTGAAAAAAATCTTAACAGAATACACAAAAAAGTTTTTTCTAAAAACGATGTGGGAGAACTGATTCGTATTTTTGCGGTCAACACCGACCAAGAAGAAGGATATGTAGTTGCAGCCTCAATTCTCAATATGAAATACACCCACGACTACGCCAACAAGGATTTTGCTATCTTGTACCGCACAAACGCTCAATCGCGAATTTTTGAAGACGCGTTACGAAAAAGAAATATTCCATACAAAATTTATGGAGGATTGTCGTTCTACGAGCGAAAAGAAATAAAAGACGTTTTGGCATACGGACGGTTGTTAGTTAATCGTAACGATGATGAAGCATTTAACAGGATTATCAATTTTCCGGCACGGGGAATAGGCGATACAACACTCGGACGATTGCAAGCTGCTGCAACCAACACAGGACTTTCACTTTGGGAAACAACCGTTCGCGCCCAAGAAGTTGCGCCCAACATTTCGGCTGGAGTACGTGCAAAACTGCATAAATTTATTGATTTTATCAGTGGATTTGCCGAAAAACAAAAAAATACAGACGCCTACGAACTGTTGAATCAAATAATAAAAGCCTCCGGAATTTATACTTTGTTGCAAACTGAAAAAACTCCGGAAAATATTAGCAGAATGCAAAACATTGACGAACTGTTAAACGGCGTACGCGAATTTATTAATGAAAATCACGCCGACAATGATTTAGTTACTTTAGACATGTTTTTAGCAAACGTTTCACTGCTTACCAACGCCGATACCGAAAAATCAGAAGACAACGATAAAGTTACCGTAATGACAATACACTCGGCAAAAGGTCTTGAGTTTGACGTGGTTTACATAGTAGGAATGGAAGAAAATCTTTTCCCGTCATTGATGTCAATCAAAGACGAACAAGAAATTGAGGAAGAACGGCGTTTGTTTTATGTTGCTCTCACGCGGGCGCGCAAAAACGTATTCCTATCATACGCCGGAATGCGTTTTCACTGGGGTTCAATGTCGGTCTCATCGCCAAGCCGCTTTATTAAAGAAATAGACGTGAGGTATATAGACAATAACAGCGCTGCATGTACTAAAAATCAGCCCACTATGGCTGACAATTACAAGCCTAAATTTTCGAATATAACTCCGAAACTGTCTTACACACCCCCTAAAACATCGAGTACAGATTTCAAACCCTCAAACTTTGAAACAGAAAAAATATTACCCGGTATGATAGTCCAACATCCACGTTTCAACTTAGGTAAAGTACTAGCTGTAGAAGGTACAGGCAGTAACACAAAAGCAACTGTCAATTTCGACAGTTGCGGACAAAAACAACTACTGGTAAAGTTTGCAAAGTTGAAGATAGTGGAATGATTTTTTTTGCAAAATATAAAAAATGAAAGGATTTCTTGAACAAGTTGCAATGTATCTGCATCGCGTTTATCACGATGAATTGAATAAATTTTGCATAGTTTTTCCGAACATACGCGCCGGATTATTTTTTAAAAAATATTTAGCGCAATCACTTGATGTTCCGGTATGGGCTCCAACTTTTCGTTCGATGGAATCTCTAATGGAAGAAATTGCATGTTTAGGAAAAGCAGACGACCTTTTATTGATATTCGAGCTGTTTCAGACGTTTAAACAACACAAACAAACTAACGAAAGTTTTGATGATTTTTATTTTTGGGGCGAAATGCTGCTAAATGATTTTGATGATTTGGATAAACAATTAGTGAATGCCCGCGATTTGTTTAGCAATGTTTCAGACCTGAAGGAAATTGACCAATTGTTTGATTATCTGACAGAAGAACAAAAAAAAATTATTAATCTTTTTTGGCAAAATTTCAATAAAGGCGACGGCGTTTTGCTAAAAACAGAATTTGCCTCAATATGGAAGCTATTGTACCCTGTATACGAGACATTTAAGCTTCGGCTTTTAGAAAAATCTCTTGGTTACGAGGGTATGATACAACGCCACGCAATAAAAATGCTAAAAAAAGACGCGGCTAACAATCTTCCATATGAGAAATACGTGTTCATAGGTTTCAACGCATTGACACAATGCGAAAAACAACTCTTTAATTTGTTGAAAAACAATAAAAACAAGGCTCTTTTTTTCTGGGACTACGACGATTATTATATTTCAAACCAATGGCACGAAGCCGGAGCTTTTATGCGTGAAAACATACAGTTATTTCCTTCAGAATGGAGGTTTGACACTCAAAATCTTACATGCAACAAAAAAAATATAGAAATAATATCCCTGCCCTCCGAAACAGGACAAACAAAAATTACGGGACAGCTACTTGAGGAAATATGCTCGCAAAAAAAAACAAAATCTGATTTAACCCGCACTGCCATTGTGCTACCTGATGAACATCTGTTAATGCCCGTACTCTCATCGCTGCCTGACTCAGATTTAGATATAAACATAACGATGGGATATCCATTTACGTCATCGTCGGCATACAGTCTATTTGAAAGACTATCAACTCTCCAAATTCGTGCGCGGGTTTATGCAGACGGCGAACGATTTTATCACAAAGATGTATCCATGGTACTATATCATCCATACATTCAGAACATTATACCCGAAGAAGCGAATGCTCTTATAAAATTCATAATTGAACACAATAGAATTTATGTCTCTGTCAGCGAGTTATCTAAAAACGATATTATCCAATCCATTTTCAAACGATGCTCAAACGCTCGTGAACTTTCAAACTATTTTTTAGCAATTGTTGAAAAGCTTGACGTTGAATACGCAATGGATAATAAGGTTAAAACCGAAAATTGGCAACTGAAAACCTTTAGAACTGCGCTTCAACGTTTTCACGACATACTAATAGCTAACAATATAGAAATTGACGTGCAAATTTTTTGCCGGTTATTGCGCAAAAATTTTGCATCATTAAAAATTCCATTCTCCGGCGAGCCTCTAAAAGGTCTTCAATTGATGGGATTGTTGGAAACCCGTGCACTTGATTTTGACAACGTTGTTATTCTATCAATGAACGAAGGTGTTTTTCCCAAAGGATTTCAAAAACAGTCGTTTATACCCTACAATCTTCGCAAAGGCTTTGGTTTATCAACATCCGAACGCCGCGACGCCATTAGCGCCTATCATTTTTATCGGCTATTACAACGTGCAAGCGATGTGCGACTTCTCTACAACTCGGCTGCAACCGATAGCAATACCGGAGAAATGAGTCGTTTCCTTTCTCAATTAATTTACGAACCTGCGTTCAATGTGAAGCAAAAAAATATTACCTTCAGCGTAAACATAAAGAGCAATAAGCCAATAGTAAAGGAAAGAACCTGTCTAACTCAAAGCGTATTAAACATGTATTCAAATGACGAAAAAGACTGTAGGTTTCTATCACCGAGCGCAATAAGCAGTTATATAGATTGTCCTCTGAAATTTTATTTTCGATATATTGAAGGTTTGAAAGAAAAAGACGAAGTGGCTGACGAAATAGACCCTTCGATGTTTGGAAAACTGCTTCACAAAACAATGGAAATTATCTACAAACCATTTATAAACAAAACGCTAAACAAAGAGACAATTGCTCAAATACAGAAAAACAAAAAAAGCTTACAAAACGCGTTATACAGAGCTTTTGCTGAAGATTATTTTAAAGTTGAACATGTTGTCGAAAGCGATGTCACCGGTCGTAATATAATCATTCGCGAGGTGTTACTCAAATATGTGATGCGTATTCTTGAAATAGACAAACACACCGCGCCGTTCACTATATTGAGCCTCGAAAAGCGATTAACCGTAAAATTTCCTGTACAAAGCGAAAGTATGAAAATAATGTTGAACATGAGCGGTTACATAGACCGTTTAGATAGCGTTCATAATACAATGCGCATAATTGACTATAAAACAGGCGCTGTTCACGGCAACACTTCAACAATATCCGAACTTTTTTCACCCGCCAGAACAGGCAATCATGCAGTATTTCAGACTCTTGTGTATGCCTGCATGACACGTTTATCTCAACCCGTGACTTTACCGCCTCCGGTGGGCGGAGGGCTAATATCCTGTCTTTATGTTACTAAAGAATTATTTAATGAAAAGTTTGATCCGCGCATAAAAATTTCCTCAACGCCAATAGAAGACTATTCACAGGTTTCTGCAGAGTTCGAATACAAATTGAATGAACTGCTTTCGGAAATATTTCTTAGCGATACGCCTTTCACACAAACCGAAAACATCAAAAAATGCAGAACATGTCCGTACATAGATGTTTGTAACAGATAATAACGGAACTTCTAAAAAAAATCAATCAGCCGGATAAACAACCTCTAACTGTCTTCTTACTTCATCCATAATTTCCATGGTAATCAGCGAATTTTCCCATGTGTTCGTTGTCGATTGCTGTTTACCTGTCAGCACAACATCAATAAATTCCTTTATTTCATAGAAATATTCGTTACTGATGGTTGGACAAGTAATATTTTCAACCTTTCCATTGCGGTAATGTATCTTCACATCGCCGATAATATTAATTCTGTCTAAAACAATATTACCGTCTTCGCCTTGTATTTCGGTTTGTAACGATGAGTTTGCAATTTTTGAAAATAATACGGTAGCATCCATTGACGGGTATGAAAACACAACGCTTCCTTCGCCATCAACGCCGGAGGACAGTTTTAGCCCCGTAGCTTTTATTGACATTGGACGCCCGAATAATACCACCATCGGATAGATAGTATACACGCCTATATCATGCAAAGCGCCGTTTGACAGTTCGGGACGGAAAGCGTTTAATACTACGCCTTCGCGAAATTTGTCGTATCGTGAAGAATATTGACAATAACACGAAAAATATCGTCTAACTGCGCCTATTTTGCCAAGAGCCTCACGTAGAGCAAAAAAATTTGGAGTTAACGTGGGTTTCATAGCTTCCATTAACGCTACATTATTTTTACGTGCTGAAGCAAGCATTTGACGGACTTCACGTGCATTTGATGCAAAAGCTTTTTCACAAAGCACGTGCTTGCCGCGCTCCATGAAAAGAATACTTTGCGATGCGTGTAAAGAATTTGGAGAAGCAATGTATACGGCGTCAATTAGCGTACTATCCGCCATTGCTTCCAAAGAAGTAAACGTGGCAGGTATATCGTGACGAGAAGCAAAAGCATCAGCAGTTTCCTGCGAACGAGAATAAACAGCCGACAACTCAAAACGTTCGTCATGCCTACCTCCGGCTATAACCCAATCGGTAATAAAATTGGTGCCTACCACACCAAAACGTATGCGATTCATAGTATTTTTTTTATTAACGATAATAACGTGAAAAAAAGTAAAATATTTTTTTTTCTAAAAAAAAATGATTATCTTTGCCGTTCATTATTAATCTTAATCTAAATCGAAAAAAAAATGAGAAAACTCAGAATGGGAATGGTTGGCGGAGGAAGCGACGCCTTCATAGGCGCAATTCACAGGCTTGCCGCCTTTATGGACAACCAGTGTGAACTAGTATGCGGATGTTTCAGTGTTGACCCTGACATTTCGCTATCATCGGGAAAATCGTATTTTTTACCCGAAAATCGCGTCTATAAGACGTATCGTGAAATGTTCGAAAACGAATCAAAGCTTCCGGCAGACGTGCGCATGGACTTTGTTAGTATCGTAACGCCAAATCACGTTCACTTCGAGCCGGCAATGTTGGCTCTCGAAGGCGGCTTTCATGTAGTTATCGACAAGCCTATAACTTTTAGTCTTGCCGAAGCAAAACAATTGAAAGCCAAAGTGGAACAAACCGGATTAGTATTAGCGCTTACGCATACATACAGCGGTTATCCTGCAGTTAAAGACGCTAAAGCACGTTTTGCACGTGGCGACTTTGGGCAAATACGCAAAGTATACGTAGAATATCCACAAGGGTGGTTATCTAAACGTATTGAGTTAGAAGGAGGCAACAATGCTGGTTGGCGCACTGACCCTGCACGTTCGGGCAAAGCCGGCGCCATGGGTGATATAGGTACACATGCTTGGCATTTAGCCGAATATATTACAGGCTTAAAGGTCACCGAGTTATGTGCCGAGTTGAAAGCTTTTGTACCCGGACGTCCTATCGATGACGATGGCGCAGCATTGCTCCGCTACGAGAACGGTGCAACGGGCGTTCTAACCGCTTCGCAGATTGCCGCCGGCGAAGCAAACGGACTTAAAATAAGGATATACGGCGAAAATGGAGGTATAGAGTGGCGGCAGATGGACCCGAATATTTTATGGCTAAAATGGAGCGACCGACCAACTGAAATGATTGATGTAGGAGGCAACATGAAAATGACCACTAATGCATTATACAACACCCGAACGCCTGCCGGACATCCAGAGGGATATTTAGAAGCTTTTGCAAATATTTATAGAAACTTTGCAAACACTGTACAGGCAAAAATTGCAGGAATTGAGCCTGATTCTAAATGGACTGACTTTCCAAACGTTAATGACGGCGTGCGTGGTATGCAATTCATCGAAACCGTTGTGACAGCAGGATATGACGATAGTCGTAAATGGGTGAAGTGGATAGAATAGAGCAAAGCTTATGTAAACGTCTTTAAGAATAATTTAACGAAGTATACGAAAGATGAAAAACAAAAAAGTGTTCATGCAGATGTCTGTCATGATGTTTATGCAATATTTTATATTTGCAGTCTGGTGGGTTCCATTTGCAGCTTATTTGAACAATAACCTTCAGTTAGATATGTTTCAAATTGCGCTTATTTTAAGTGCAATGGCTATAGGCTCTATGGCGTCGCCTTTTATAGGATTCATTGCCGACCAGCGTATTTCTGCTCAAAAGCTACTTGCCGTTCTCAATCTGCTAACAGCGGTATTGATATTTGTTGCAACGCGCCAAACAGCCTTTCCTGCGCTCCTTGTTACAGTGTTATTGCTCATGTTATTTTACATGCCTACGTGGAGTCTAACAAGTTCTATTGCAATGACGCATATTCCCGCTGAACAGTTTCCACGCATAAGAATGATGGGAACAATTGGTTGGGTTGCTTCCGGATTGTTTAGCTTAGCCGCCGTGTCGATTTTCGGATTGACAGCAGCAGAATTTGATGGAACAGTTTTACCAATGTATTGTGGTGCTATTGCTGGAATAGTTGCTGCCGCAATAAATTTAACGCTTCCTCATACCCCGCCGGCAACCGGACAAAACAAAAAAATGTCTGTTATGGAAATACTCGGTCTTAAAGTTCTGTCAACGGTGAATAACAAGAACTTCAACTTGTTTATATTGATTTCATTCTTAGCTGTTATTCCATTTTCACTGTATCATGTCTACGGGTCGGTATTCTTGTCCGATGAAGGATTTCAGTATATCACCGTTACAATGAATTGGGGGCAGGTAGCAGAAATGGTTTTCCTTTTTATTGCTACCGGAATAATGATAAAGTTTGGTTTCAAGAAAACGCTATTGTTCGGACTGTGCGCCATGTTGTTGCGGTATCTATCCTTTTACATTGGCGTGGAGGCGAGTCAGCAATGGCTGTATTACGTTGGTATTCTACCACACGGTCTTATTTTTGGACTTTTCTTTGTTTGCGGACAAGTATATACGGACAAAATTGTACCGTCTGAGATGCGCGCACAAGCGCAAGGTTTCTTGGCGTTCATTATTTGGGGTGTAGGCTTTTTAGCCGGAACTCAGCTTAATGGCGCATTGATAGGGCAATTTCGTTTAGCAGACAAGTGCAATTGGAGCGTTCTGTTCCTGATTGCATCAATCTTCACTGTAGCGTTAGTTGTGATATTGGCTGTGTCAAATATTAAAGAGGCTAACGAAAAACAAAAAGACAATTATTGATTCAGAGGTTGACTAACAATAATTGCCAAACGCATCTTACCGGAATATTTCATCCTTAAGATGCGTTTGTTATTTTAATTAAGTGTTTAGCGTCTTCCACCGCCAGCGCCGCCACTTCCGCCTTTACGGTAGTTGCCGCCACCGCCTCCTGCGCCTCCGCGTCCACCTTTTCCGCCTCTATCGTTACGACGGTCATTTCTGTCGCGGTCGTTACGTTCGTTGCGGTCGCCGCCTCTATCATAACGGTCGCGTCTGTCGCCGCCGCGTTCGTTGCGATATTCGCCGCCGCCGCCGCGTTGCTGTCGATTGAAGTTTTGTTGCGCCGATGTAGATGAGTTACCCACGTTTGGAGACAGGTCGCGTTTACCGTATACTTCGCCATTGCATATCCATACTTTTATGCCGATAAGTCCTACTTTTGTTAGCGCTTCTGCCAACGCAAAGTCAATATCTGCTCTGAATGTATGCAAGGGTATACGCCCCTCTTTCAACATTTCTGTACGCGCCATCTCGGCGCCTCCTAATCGCCCGGATGCTATAACTTTTATGCCTTCAGCTCCCATTCGCATAGTCGACATAATGCCCATTTTCATTGCACGACGATAGGAAATTTTGCCTTCTACCTGATTGGCAATATTGTTTGCAACTATAGTGGCGTCTAATTCAGGGCGCTTCACTTCAAAGATGTTTATTTGAACCTCTTTTTGAGTGATTTTGCATAGCTCTTCCTTTAGCTTGTCTACCTCCGACCCTTGTCTTCCGATAATTAGTCCCGGACGCGCTGTATGCACTGTAACTGTTATGAGCTTAAGTGTACGCTCAATAATAATCTTCGATAAGCTTGCTTTTGCTAATCGAGCGTTGAGATACTTACGTATCTTGTTGTCTTCTACGAGTTTTGCTGCAAAATTTTTGCCGCCATACCAGTTGGAATCCCATCCTTTTATGATTCCCAGACGATTAGATATTGGATTTGTTTTCTGTCCCATTCAGTTCATTTATTTTGATAAATTATCATTCTTCAACATTAACTTTATCTACTACTACTGTCACGTGGTTAGAGCGTTTAACCATCCGATGTCCACGTCCTTGTGGCGCTGTTCGCAAACGTTTAATAACGCGCCCACTGTCCACTTTTATTTCGCTGACCATCAATACATTGTCTTCCAAACGCTCGCCCTCGTTCTTTTTTTGCCAATTGGCTATTGCCGATTTAAGAAGTTTTTCTACCCTGATGGCTGCTTCTTTTTTGCTGAATTTCAATATGTCTAAGGCTCTGTTTACCTCTTTGCCTCTAATCATATCTACAACGTATCTCATCTTGCGGGGTGAAGTGGGGCAATTGCGCAGTATTGCGAAACTTTTCTTTTTGTTAGCCTCTTTACGTTCTTCGGCTGCTAATCTTCTTCTTGTACTCATTTTAATAATGCTTTATTTTTTATTTCCGGCGTGTCCTCTGAATATTCT